>Ga0209066_10000396_pt1 | contig 64535 bp, 55 predicted proteins | sample All_14_2_FD_187198 | JGI IMG/M metagenome (GOLD analysis project Ga0209066, IMG submission 187198) | Freshwater microbial communities in response to fracking from Pennsylvania, USA - Allegheny Zone_MetaG_DW_15 (SPAdes) (version 2) ...
GGATACCTTTTCCCTTCATTCCGACTCAGGACAGGTGGCAGAGTGGTCGAATGCGCACGCTTGGAAAGCGTGTTTACCGCAAGGTAACGAGGGTTCGAATCCCTCCCTGTCCGCGCTTAAGGCGCGGAACCCGACGAAGTCGGAGTCGTTAATTGATTCGAACGAAGTTCAGCAATTTGCCCGTAAGGGCAAGGTTCAATAACGGAGTCATTTAATACAACGGCCTGCAAAGCAGGTCGTAAATCCCTCCCTGTCCGCGCCTAAAGGCGCGGCTCTCGCGAAGCGAGCGTATAAAATAGATTCGAACGAAGTTCGAGCTCCAGTCCCGTAAAATTTCGGGACCGTCAAACAAGCAGCCCGGAGGGTGCAAGAAGAACCGGCCAGGGTGGCCCATCCCTCCCTGTCCGCCACCCTTCGCCAAGGCTATGGGTGGCAGGCCCAATATAAAAAATATGGCCGAATCCTACTTGGGAGTCTTTCCCCCCCCGATTAAAGGGTGGTCCCCTGTAGCCTTGGCGAAGGGGGATATGATTTATGTATTATGTGTACATCCTGAGATCCCAGTCAGATCCCACTCAAATATACATCGGAAGTTCATCGGACTTGAAATCCCGTCTGAATGAGCACAACCGGGGTATTTGTCGAAGCAGTAAACCCTACATGCCGTGGACCCTTTAATGGTACTGCGCGTTTTGTTCAAAAACCCGCGCACTGGAATTCGAGCGCTACCTCAAAACCGGGTCTGGTTTTGCTTTTCGAAAACGGCATTTTACCCCTTAGGTAGATGTAACCCCTTCATCTACCGGATCACAGTCCGTCCAGGGCCCTGTTGAGCAGGAGGACATGGACGGTGGATTCGCCGAGCAAACCGAAGGCCGGGCCTTCGGTGTATTTTGCCACGAGGTCGCGGACGGTTTCCTCGGGCAGGCTGCGGGCGCGGGCGATGCGGGGGATTTGGAGTCCGGCATTGCGCGGGCTGATGTGCGGGTCGAGCCCGCTTGCAGATGCAGTCACGGCATCGGCGGGAACAGGAACATCGGCAGCAAGGCCGTTCGCCGTCCGATAGGCTGCCACGCGCTCCTTGATGGCATCATTCAATTTTTGCGAGGTCGGCCCGAGGTTGGATCCGCCGGAGGACATGCCATCGTAGCCCGCGGCGCCCGCGGTCGAGGGCCGCGAATGGAAGTAACGGTCCCCGTTGAAGGGTTGTCCGATCAGACTGGATCCGTACACGGTGCCATCCGCGCCGGTGATGAGGCTGCCATTGGCCTTGTCCTGGAAAATCCCCTGGGCAATCAGGGTTATAATGAGGGGATAGGCACCACAACAAACAATGGCCAGGACCAGGGTGGCGCCGACAGCGGCCCGGATTTCGTGGAAGAGTTCTTTCATGGGATTATATTACTGATGTTAGGCAATGGCATTGAGGATGAGATCAATGGCCTTGATGCCGGCAAAAGGGGCCGCCAGACCACCGAGACCGTAAATCAGGAGGTTCCGTTGCAATACCTGGAGGGCGCCCGATGGTTTGTATTCCACCCCGCGCAGGGCCAGGGGGATGAGGGCGACGATGATCAGGGCATTGAAGATGACCGCGCTGAGGATTGCGCTTTGCGGACTGCCCAGGCCCATAATATTCAGCGGGGCGATGGCGGGAAATGTCACCATGAGCATGGCCGGGATGATGGCAAAGTATTTGGCCACGTCATTGGCGATGCTGAACGTGGTGAGGGCTCCCCGGGTCATGAGGAGCTGTTTCCCTATTTCCACGATCTCGATGAGCTTGGTGGGATTGGAGTCGAGGTCGACCATGTTGCCGGCTTCGCGCGCGGCCTGGGTGCCGGTGTTCATGGCCACGCCGACATCGGCCTGGGCCAGGGCGGGGGCGTCATTGGTGCCGTCACCGGTCATGGCAACCAGATGGCCTTTTCCCTGTTCCTCACGGATGCGTTTGAGTTTGTCCTCGGGTGTGGCCTGGGCCATGAAGTCGTCCACCCCTGCTTCTGCGGCGATCGCGGCGGCGGTGAGCGGGTTGTCCCCCGTGATCATGATGGTGCGGATGCCCATGAGACGGAGGTGGGCAAACCGCTCCTTGATGCCGCCCTTGACGATATCCTTGAGATGAATGACCCCGAGCACTTCCCGGTCATCGACCACGACCAGGGGCGTTCCGCCGGCGTGTGAAATATTTTCAACCAGACGCTGGACTTCCCCGGGGAATCGTCCGCCTTCGGATTCGACCCAGGAACGGATGCTTTCAGCCGCACCCTTGCGGATTTGGCGGACGGTTGTGTTTCCGGCTCCGGGGAAATCCACCCCGCTCATGCGGGTTTGGGCGGTGAAGGGAACAAACAAAGCGTGTGGTTCGGCCACGTCGCGCCCGCGCAGGCCGAACTTTTCCTTGGCCAGGACGACGATGGAGCGCCCCTCGGGGGTTTCATCGGCCAAGGATGCGAGCTGGGCGGCATCGGCCAGGCGGTCCGGGCCAACGCCGGGTGCGGGGACAAATTCCACCGCCATGCGGTTGCCCAGGGTGATGGTGCCGGTTTTGTCCAGGAGAAGAACATCGACATCCCCCGCGGCTTCCACCGCCCTGCCGCTGGTGGCGAGAACATTGCGGCGGATGAGGCGGTCGATCCCGCTGATCCCGATGGCGCTGAGGAGCCCCCCGATGGTGGTGGGAATAAGGCAGACGAGCAGGGCGACAAGCACGGGCAGGGAGAAGCCCGCGGACGAATAGGTTCCGAAGGGGCGTAGGGTCACGACAACCACCAGGAAGACCAGGGTCAAAGCGCTCAAGAGGATGGTGAGGGCGATTTCGTTGGGCGTTTTCTGGCGGGATGCGCCCTCCACCATCGCAATCATCCGGTCGAGGAAGCTGTTTCCCTTCTCTGCCGTAATGCGCACGACGATGCGGTCGCTGAGAACCCGGGTTCCCCCGGTGACGGCGGAACGGTCGCCACCGCTTTCGCGGATCACCGGGGCGGATTCGCCGGTGATGGCCGCTTCATCGACGCTGGCGATGCCCTCGATGACTTCGCCGTCCGCCGGAATGATGTCACCGGGCGTGCAGACCACACGGTCCCCGGGAAGCAGTTCGGCGGCGGAAACGGTTTCGCAGACTTCACCCAGAGAGAGACGCTTGGCCTGGACGTCGGTGCGGAGTGCGCGCAGGGCGTCGGCCTGGGCCTTGCCGCGGCCCTCGGCCACCGCTTCGGCAAAGTTGGCGAAAAGAACGGTAAACCAGAGCCAGATGGCGAGGTGGGCCGTGAAGGCGTGTTCGCCGGAGGAATAAAAGATCGCGGCCGTGGTGAGGACGGCACCGATGAGGGTGACGAACATGACGGGGTTCCTGACCATGAGGCGCGGGTCGAGTTTGCGGAAGGCATTCAAGACGGCAGGCAACAGGATGCTGCGGTCCATGAGAGAGGTTGGGGTGGAATTCATGGTGGGATGGTTCGATTGTTAAATGGTTTGATGATTCAGAAGAGCTGCCCGGCATTCATGAGGAAGTGTTCCACGACGGGGCCGAGGGCGAGCACGGGCAGAAAATTGAGCGCGCCGATCAGGAGCACGGTGCCGATCAGCAGCAGGGTGAAGGTGCCGCCTGAAACTGGAAAGGTGCCGGGGCTGGCGGGGGCGGATTTCTTCCGCGCCAGGGAGCCGGCCATGGCCATGATGGGCACGATCATGAGGAACCTGCCAACGAGCATGGCTGCCGCGAGAGTGGAGTTGTACCAGGGGGTATTGGCGGTCAATCCGGCAAACGCGCTGCCGTTGTTTCCCGCGGCCGAACTGTAGGCATAGAGGATTTCCGAAAGACCGTGGGGCCCCGTGTTGTTCAATCCCGTCAGGCCCCATTCACTCACCGCCGCCCAGGCGGTGAAACCGAGAATGGTGACGGAGAGAACCAGCAGCGAGAGCATGGCCATCTTGACTTCGTAGGCATTGATTTTCTTGCCGAGATATTCCGGGGTGCGCCCGACCATCAGGCCGGCGATGAAGACGGCGAGAACAACGAAGACGAGCATGCCATACAGGCCCGCACCCACGCCACCGATGACCACTTCCCCGAGTTCGATGTTGAAAAGGGGCACCAATCCGCCGAGGGGCGTGAAAGAATCGTGCATGGCATTGACCGCACCGCAGGAAGCGTCTGTCGTGATGACGGCAAAGAGCGCCGAATTGAAAGTGCCGAAGCGCACCTCCTTGCCCTCCATGTTGCCGTCGACCGCAGCCACGCCGAGATTCTGGTGGATGGGATTGCCCCTGGCTTCGGCCCAGCCACAGACCAGTATCCCGGCAAGGAAAAGGGTGATCATGGCCGACCACACGGCCCATCCGTGGCCCTGGTTTCCGGTCATGCGGCCGAGGTAATAGGTCAGTCCGCTGCCGATGGCAAAGATCGAGAGCATCTGGATGAAATTGGAGAGCGGTCCGGGATTTTCGAAGGGGTGGGAGGCATTGGCATTGGTGAAGCCGCCGCCGTTGGTCCCCAACATCTTGATGGCGACCTGTGAGGCCATCGGTCCCTGGGCGATGATTTGTGTATCGACGATCTGGGTTTCGGGGGTCCTTCCGCCTGTGCCTTTGTCCTTCTCCACCTGCTGCACCACGGGCTCAAGGAGTTTGGCCCGGGTGGCGGGCTTGAAATTCTGGATCATGCCCTGGGAGACCAGGAAAACCGCGAAGACCAGGCAGCCCGGAAGCAGGAGGTAGTAAGTAGTGCGGACCAGATCGACCCAGAAGTTGCCCAGGGTGGAAGCGGACTGGCGGGATATCCCGCGAACCACGGCGGCGGCAATGGCAATGCCCGTGGCCGCGGAGGTGAAGTTATGCAGGGCCAATCCCACCATCTGGGAGAAATAGGACATCGTTCCCTCGCCGCCATAACTCTGCCAATTGGTGTTGGTGGTGAAGCTTGCCGCGGTATTGAAGGCCAGATGCGGGCTGAGCGGCCCCAGTCCCTGGGGATTGAGCGGCAGGATGTGTTGCAGCCGCAGGATGGCGTAGGTGAATAGACAACCGGCCAAACTGAAGAGGAGCATGGCCAGGGTATACGCCTTCCACCCCTGCTCGCGTTGCGAATCCACCCCCATCACGCGGTAGGTCAGCAGCTCCAAAGGACGGAGAACCGGATCAAGCCAGGTATGTCCGCCGGCATCCAGTACCCGGACGAGATAAAGGCCCAGGGGTTTGGTGAGGAGGGCGAGAAGCCCCGTGAAGAGGGCCAGTTGGACCCAGTCGTTGGTGTGCATGTCCTTTTCCTTAGAATTTTTCCGGACGGATCATGGCCGCGAAGAGGTAAATGAAGAGGGCAAGGGCGATCAGACCGGCGATGAATGTTTCCATGGGTTTGTTCTCAGAGTTTTTCGCAGAAGCGCGCATAGAACGCCGCCGTGATAAAAAAAGCGACCGCGGCCGCTGCGAAGATGATGTCGTCCATGTCCCAAGCATGTCCCAATCCGCTGGAAGGGGTAGTTAAGCGGACCGGGTTAACCGCTAAGATTCCGCTAAGACGGTATTTTCGAGGTGCCGAACCGCCTATACGGAGGATAGATTGGACCCTGTGAAAGACGACCCGCGTCCCGATCCCGACGCACTCCTCGCCCGTCTGGATCTGAAGGTCCCGGAGACCCAACGGGGACGGTTGAAGATTTTCCTCGGGATGTGCCCCGGTGTGGGCAAGACCTATGCCATGCTTGAAGCCGCACGGGCGGCTCGGCGACAGGGAGTGGATGTCGTGGCCGCAGTGGTCGAAACCCACGGCCGGATGGAAACCGCCGCCCTCTTGGAGGGGTTGGAAGTTCTCTCCCGGCGCGAATTCGAACACAAGGGGGCAAGCCTCCAGGAAATGGATCTGGACGGCCTGTTGCGCCGCCGCCCGTCAGCGGCCCTGGTCGACGAATTGGCCCATAGCAATGCCCCGGGCAGCCGCCATCCCAAGCGCCACCAGGATGTCCGGGAACTGCAGGATGCCGGAATCGATGTCTGGACCACGGTCAACATCCAGCACATTGAGAGCCGGGTCGATGTGGTCCGGCAGATCACCGGGGTGACCGTGCGCGAGACGGTCCCCGATTCCCTGGTGGATGAAGCGGACGAAATCGAACTGATTGACCTGGCCCCCGATGCCCTGCGGCGGCGGTTGTCGGAGGGCAAGGTCTATCTGGGCGAGCGGGCCGATGCGGCGGCAGCGAACTTTTTCAAATCCGAACAGCTTACCGCCCTCCGGGAAATGGCCCTGCGTTACACCGCGGAAAAGGTGGACCAGGAATTGCGAGAATTGCTTTCGACCCGCCGGATCAAGGGGCCATGGAAAAGCCATGAACGGCTGCTTGTGGCCATCGGTGCCAGCCCCTATGCGGAAAGCCTGATCCGCTGGACCCGGCGGCAGGCGGGGATGCTTGATTGTCCGTGGACCGCGCTATGCATCGATACCGGCGAGGAGTTGGATTCTTCCACCCGGTCGCGGATCAGCCGTTCCCTGGCGCTGGCCCGCCAACTGGGGGCGGAAGTCGTCACCCAACCCGGAATCGAAGTGGCCGGGGCCGTGCTCGAATACGCGAGGGAAAATCACATCACCCAGATTGTGCTGGGCAAGACCGAGTCCCCGCCCTGGTGGCGCCGTTGGCGGGCCTCCTTCTCCGACCGGATCATCCGGGAGAGCGGCAAGATCGATGTGCTGGTGGTGCGGCCGGAAAAGGACTGGCGGGGAACCGGTTCTCCGCCAACCCCGGGAACCACCGCATCCCCCGCCCTCCGTCCGTGGCTGGAAGCCCTTGGACTGGCTGTGGCCCTGACCGCAACAGGCCTGGCTCTCCGGGCCCACACAGGCTACTGGACGGTGTCGTTGTTATATCTTCTCGGTATCGTCCTGGCCGCGCTGCGCCTGCCCCGTTGGCCGGTGCTCTGTCTCGCCGCAACCTGCGCCCTCGCCTGGGATTACCTTTTCATCCCGCCGTTCTACACCTTCTACATCCGCGAAACCCACGACGTCCTCATGTTCCTGATGTTTCTCCTGGTGGCCCTGGTGCTCGGACACCTGACCAGCCGCTTGCGGGAACGTGAGCGTGTTGAGCGCGTGCGCGAACGGCGGACCTCGGCCCTCCTGGCATTCACCCAGGTCCTGGCTGTCGAGCCGGAAACGGCCCGGGCCCTCCGTCATGCCTGCCGCATGCTGGCTTCGTTATTCCAATGCGAGGTTTGTGTCCTCCGTCGCAGGGATCCCATTTCCCTCGAAGGCACGCCGGCAGAGGGCTCCACTTATTATCCCGGCGAAAAGGAATCGGCCGTGGCCCTTTGGGTTTACCAGCACCGGCAGCCGGCGGGACGGGGTACCGACACGCTCTCCACCGCGGAGGCGCTCCATCTGCCCCTGTTCACCCCCGCATTGGCCTGCGGGGTGTTGCTGGTCAAACCCCGGCAGGAACGCGATTGGGAGCCGGCCGAACGTGTCCTGTTGGAGAATTTCGCCGCCCAGCTCGGCTTTTTTCTCCAGCGTGACCACATCGCCGAGGCCGTCCAAAGCGCGGAAGTGGCCCACCGGTCGAGCACCCTGCAAAAAAACCTCCTCGACAGTGTCTCCCACGAACTCAAGACCCCACTGGCCACCCTGCAGGCGGCCGCGGAAGCTTTGGCTTCGCAGCCGGCATCAAATACATTTTCCGGCCTGGTGGGGGAAATTTCCTCGGCCACAAGGCGTCTCCACCGGATTGTCAACCATCTGCTGGAGATGACACGTCTCGACGCCGGAAAAGTGGAGCCCCGGCTGGAGTGGTGCGACCCCCTGGAATTTGCCGACGGTTCCCTTCGCCAACTGGGGGAAACCCATCCCGGGAGACCGGTCAATATCGAGGCGGACAACTTGCCATGGGTTCTGACAGATCCGGAACTTATGGGAAAAATCCTCTTCATTCTCCTGCACAATGCCGCCCTTTACACTGCGGGAGAATCCCCCATCAAACTCCGCATGGTGTACGATGAAGGGCGGCTCCGCCTGAGCGTGCGGGACCGGGGACCGGGGCTGGCCGATTCCGACATCCCCAGGCTTTTTGAAAAGTTTTACCGGCCGGCCGGGTCTCCCGCGGGGGGCAGCGGCCTGGGACTCGCGATTGCCCGCGGATTCGCCCGCACCCTGGGCGGCGATCTTACCGCGGCCAATGCGCCGGATGGGGGCGCGGTTTTTACACTCGATCTCCCCGTGCAGGCAAGACACGATCCACCCCTGGCCGACCCATGCTGACAGCCCTCATCATCGACGACGAACCGGCCATCCGGAGGCTTCTGCGGTTGGCCCTGGAGGGGGATGGCTACCGGGTTCTTGAATCCGACCACGGGCGCCATGGCCTGCTGGAGGCCGCCCGTGCACGGCCGGACGTCATCGTGCTCGATCTCGGGCTGCCGGATCTGGACGGGCTCGATGTGCTGAAAAACCTCCGCGAGTGGAGCCAGATTCCCGTGCTCATCCTTTCCGTGCGGGATGATGAAAAGGACAAGGTCCGGGCACTCGACCTTGGGGCGGACGATTTTGTCAACAAACCCTTCGGCACCGCCGAGCTTCTGGCCCGTCTCCGTGCGGTGCAACGGCGCGCCGCCGAGCATGATGCGGAAACCCCGTTGTTTCATAGCAATGGGTTGGAGGTCGACCTGGCCAACCGCCGGGTGCGGGTGGGGGGGGATGAGGTCAAGTTGACCGCAACGGAATACCACCTCCTGCGTTTGCTGGTCCGCCATGCGGGAAAGATCGTCACCCAAAAACAGCTTCTGCGGGAAGTCTGGGGACCGCAGGCCGAGGCGCAGAGCCAGTATCTCCGCGTCCACTTCACGCATTTGCGGAAGAAAATCGATCCCGATGGCACCGGCCTGATTGAAACCGAGGCGCGGGTGGGTTACCGGCTCCTTGTCCGTTGATTGACAACATCGGACAGTGCGGCGACCCATGCCGGGCGGAGCCGATCAGGGGGAGGGGTACCGCTTCCTGCGAATGGAGCTGTCCGTCTTTCCCGCCTGGAACGCTTTCGCGCGGACCTCGGTTTCCGGTTTGACCGGAACCGGATTCTCATACAATGGGCTCTTGGCCGTGGGGTCGCTGCCGTCCAGGGTATACCTGATTTCCGCATCCGGATTCGGGCATTTCATATGGGCCCTGGGGTTCGGCCCGGTTTCAAAGAGGATTTCCGGCGAAACAAGCACTCCCAGTTCCACCGCATTCCGTTCAAAGCGGTCGCCGTCATACCGGGCGATCATTTTGTCCCAGTGATCCACGACGCTCCGGGTGGGATATCCCCCTTTCATGGGCGTGCCGTGCAGGCTGGGAAACCGGCCTTTCCCGTCCTCGATGGCAAAGCGGACATCCTTGGGATTGGGCCCCCATTTGGTGCCCCAGTCCACGCAACCCACCACCTTCATATAGGTCGTCGAATTGTTGGTTTGATCCGTCTCCGAAGGCGCTGCCACGGGATCCGGCAAGGTCCACAAACCGTGCCGGGTCAACCGGTCCGAGTACTCGATCGGATCATCCGTGTTTACGACGCTCCGGATGCCGGGCACCAGCAGCATGATGGCGGCAAAACTCTTGATAGGACCATAGGACACGCCCATGTAAGCGGACCCGGGCATGTTGGCGGGCCCGTCGATGTATCCGTACGGATCCGCGATGGTTTTCTTGCCCGTATTGGGTTGGCCGGGTTTTACAACGGCGGAGTCGAAGCAGTGTGAAGCCTTCAATTCCGACCAATATCTCCAATCGATTTCGGAGAGTTCGTTCCCTTTGCGCACAATGGGTGTGCCGTCGCCCCACAGGAGAACGCCGGTCACGCCCCGGTTGAGTTGCCTCAACTCCTGTGGGCCGAGTTCCCCTCTGTCGTTGCCATGATTGTTGATGGCCACCTTCCGCAGCTCATCCGCCTTGGACCCGTCGCGCTGCAGGGCCGCCAGCAAAACCGTGGACATGAACTTGCCGCTGGCCTGGCCTGCCCCCGACGACCAACCGGTACGCGGCCTTTCTCCATGGTCATAGCGGGCATGGTAGAGATCCAATCCAAAAGCCAGCATGGCCGCCAGAACCTGCTTTCTGACTTCCGGGTTGGTTTTGTCCGACAAGAGGAAGAGCAAATGTCTGTTGAAAAGTTCCGCCATCCCGGATGCGTAGTCATCTATCAATAATTGGGCCCGGTAGGCCCTTCCGCCCTCGGAAAAGAGCTTCCATTTTCCGGGCTCAAGTTCCACTTCCAGCCCAAAAATTTCAATCGATGACCGCCAGGTGAGTTGTGCCTTCTCGCCAGCTACCGGATCCATTCCCGGCAGGAAGTCATAGACCGGCAGCCGGCCGAGGTCGAAGTCGTCCCAGGTGAGAAATTCCTTGGTCTCGCCGGTGATGTTGGGGCGGATCATGCCGGCCCCCCGGTCCTTGGGCACGGATGGCAGGACGGTCACCACGCAGTAGGCATCCGCCACTTCCCCCAGGATGGCCTTGGTTCCCCCTTGGCTGGTCTCTTTCTCGTTGCGCTGCATGACCGCCACCAGGGACACGCAAGAGCCGGCCCTGGGTGTGAAGGTGATCGGCAGCTTCGGAATGATATTTTCCGAAGCGTTGTGAGACCCGTACTTGTTGCTCCCGTCAAGAAGGCCGTGGCTTTCAACGACCGGATCCGCGTCGCAGCTCAGGAGATCGTTCCAGCCGGGGTGGCCGGTCAGGGAGAGTACTTTGACGCTCTTGTCCCCGGCCGCGGGGGCCACCCAATGGCTGCCGCATGCGAATTGTCCCATTTCGGCCTTGCCGCCGCCCGAAGACGCAAATTCCCAATTGAAATGGGCATCCCGGGAGGGTGGGGCGTCCGGCACAACCACGCCCAATTTCTGGGCGTTCAAATCGGGAGAAAAGCAAACCGCCAATAGCACCATGCGAAACAGCCGCATCGTATTCATGGGAGGGCTCCTGTGGATTGGAGGAAGGCAATGATGCGGTTGATTTTCAGAAACTGCCAGCGAAGTCTTTATCCGAGAAGTGGATGGACCGGTCCAAAAACACATCGGACTTCGGCGTGGGATTCGGAATCACACCCGCCAAAAATCAGGTCTTGAATCTCCATTTCCAGGATCCGGCAAAGGGCCGGGATCTTCATGCCGGCCGCACAATGGATTGGACGTTTCCTTCTGGTTGTGGCCGCCGGAAGGATGCGATGCAAGATGCGCCCTATTGGGGTTTTTCGAGGGGGACGGAGTCGGCGATTTTTTGCAAAAAGGCGGCTTCTTCCGCGCTCAAAAGAATGGGCGATTTCTTGCTTCCCTCAAGCTTCGCCGGAAGTCCCGTGCTGGGTGCCTGGAATAAAACCCGGTAAAACACACATGCGGCCAGATAGGTTCCGGCGGGAGCGGGGTGTTTGTGGTCCTTGGAATAGAGCGCCGGGATGGGTGCGGCTGTGTTTTCCAAAGCCATGTGCCAGGCTGTTCCTGCCGGCACCAGCAAGGCCCCGAGTTCTTTGGCCAGGTCGGTGTAGGCCCCGCTGATCAAGGGGTAGCTTTTCGCGTCATTCTCCAGGTTCCACGTCATGTAGAGCGCGGTTTTCGCGCCTGCCTTCTTGATTTCGGCGTCGAAGAGACGCCCGTGTTGGAACAGGTTGTCCTTGTTTTTGACGGCATCGCTGCTGTGTCCCTGCAGCACCACGTAGTCCCACTTGGCCTCCCGGATTTTGGCCGCAGCTTTGCCCGCAGCCCAGTGCGATCCCAGCGAGGCACCGCCGACCAGTACGCCGTCATGCTCCAGTTCCCGCCCCGAGGCGGAGGCCATGGACGCAAGAGCTGCCGGGAGATCGTTGACGTACGTCAGGCTGTTGCCGATGAACAGTACCCGGATCTTTGAAGGAGTGGGGGGTTCCGCGGGGGAGTGGCCCGCCAGCAGCAGGGATACGATGAGGACCAGGAACAGCCGTCTTTTCATAGGACTTTCAGAATCGGGTTTCCTTGCATCTTGGCAAGCCCGATGCACCCGGGCCCGCATGCACCACATGGAGGCCGGAAGTTATTTCTGTTTCCTGATTTCGACCGACCACTCCGGACCCGAGCCGATGCCGTATTTCGCGGCGAAGCTCGCCTGGTTGAGGGCGAATGATACTTCCATCAGTGAATTCAGATACAGCAGGGGCCGTCCTTGGGGGACGTCGCCGAAGGTGGATGCATATGGGATCAACTCCGTGTGGACCGTCGCGCCCCCCTTTCGGAGGTTGACGCGGAACAGGTCCCCTTTCTTCGGATTTAGTTGCTGGAAAAGATCGGCTCCGATGTTCGTCCAGACGTTGCCGTATTGGACATCGAGAATCGGCACGTTGCCGCGCAGGACGCCCTTTTCGAGCGCGGCCTGCTGGTAGGGGATTTTCACCGGGGCGTTGGGCCATTCCGGCCCGACCTGTTCAAAGGTGATGAGCCCGGCAGCCAGCTTGGCTGCGGTGTACACGTAGACGTCGCGGCCGTGGAACGTGTAGGAGCGGTCCGATCCCGGGAGCCGGTGGGCTTTCTCGTCGATCTGTCGCAGGGCGGCGATCCCGATCCGGTCCGCGGCGAAGGTCAACTGGCCGTTATCGGGACCGACGATATAGTGGCCGTCCTTCGTCAGGGCCACCACGGATTTCCGGTCCGTTCCCACGCCGGGATCCACGATGCTGGCGAAGACCGTTCCCTTCGGCCAGTAGGGCAGGGTTTGGACGAGGCGGAACGACGCCTCCCAGATGTTGTAGGGAGGGATGTCGTGGGTCAGGTCGAAGAGGGGAAGGTTCCGGTCGACGCCGAAGGCCACGCCCTTCATGGCCGCGACCGCGCCGTCCTTGGTTCCGAAGTCCGATTGCAGGACCAGGGCGCTGGGCTTGGGGGCGGCAGACGCGGAAACGATCAGGAACAGGCAGAGGACCAGGAGGGCCGGTGCGGTTTTCAGCATGCCCCATCCTGCCCGTCAGCCGCGGAAAAACAATCCGATCCGCATCCTGCCCGAGCCGTGGGTGCGGATCATTCTCGCCACTGGCGGGGTTTGTGGCACTTTCCGGGAATGTTCCGCCGCCTCCGGGGTGTGGTCCTCGTTCTGCTTCTGCCGGTCTTCGCTTACCTGGCCGTGGGCGGGCTATTGTATTTCGGACAGGACGCCCTGGTTTTTGCCGCAGCGCGGCAGCCGGCACCCCAAATGGAAGCCCGGGCCCGGGCGGAGGGATTCGAACCCTGGCTCAATGCGGCGGGTGAACCCATCGGCTGGCAGTCGGTGGACGGGAATCCCGCGGAGGTGCTCCTCGTGTTCCACGGGAACGGCGGGCACGCCCTGATGGACACCGTTTTCCACCGGATCTGCAGGAAACACGCGCAGGATTGGAAGCTATTCCTGATGGAATATCCCGGCTACGGATGCCGGGAAGGCACGCCTTCCGAGGACTCCCTCACCCGGGCGGCCGTGGAGGCGGTGGATCTGCTCGCCTCCCAGCCCGGACGCCGGATCCGGTTGTTGGGATATTCGCTGGGAAGCGGGGTGGCCTGTGCCACGGTCCGCGAACGGCCGGATAAAATCACCGGCCTTTTTCTCCTGACCCCGTTCAATTCCCTCGTGGATACCGCGGCCTTCCATTATCCCTGGGTGCCTGTCTCGTCCTTCCTCAAGACGCGCTTTGATTCGCAAAAAAACCTCGCCGACTATCCGGGGCCGGTCTGTTTCATTGTTGCCGCCAAGGATACCGTCGTACCGGCCGCCCTCGGGCAGAAGCTCTATGAGGGTTACCCGGGCCGGAAAAGCCTCTGGATTGAGCCCGAGCGCGACCATGATGCGACCGGGGTGCTGGATGCGGAGTGGTCGGAGATTGTTGGGGGGATGGGGTTGGAATAGGGGGGCGATTTGAACAGAAGGTAACAAAGATAACGGAGCAAGGCAGATTTGGTGCGTTTTCGTAGAGGAACGCGGACCCGTCACGCCGTAGTCAGACGAAGGCGGAACGTATTTCTGGGTGGGGGTAGAGGGAAGGCACGAAACTTGTTCCGAGTTTCGCTGCCAGCAGAGTACGATCTGCTCGCCGTTCAGTGATTGATTCCGACCCCGATTTTTATCGGGGTTGAATTTCTTATATTCAACCGTCTTGCCCTGAGGTGTTACACCTGTCTCAAGGTCATCTTTAGAACGTATTCTGTTTAATCGACCGCTCGTTCTCATTCTCGTGCTCTCGGGGATCGAGAGAACGAGCACGAGTGCGAGTATGAGAACGAGAATGTGCAATAGAATACGCCCTATTTCCTCCCGAGATAGAGATCGCGTCCCTTGACGAGGGCTTCGATTTTCCGGTCGGCGATGGAACGCTTGAGCATCCAGAACCCGCAATCCGGATGGATCCAGCGGACTCGGCCGGGCCCGGCGTGTTTCACGGCCTTTTCGATGCGGCGGGCGATTTCCTCCGGTGTCTCGACATGGTTGACCTTGATGTCGACCACCCCGATCCCGAGGGCGATCTTCGGGGAGATGTCGGCCAAGACCTCGAGGTCGGATTCGGGCCGGTGGGCGATTTCCAGGACGAGATGGTCGGCATGGAGGCCGTTGAGGAAATCCAGCAGGGGTTTCCAGGCGCCGCGCTGGATGGTTTGTCCCCCGTAATTGCCGAAGCAGAAGTGCACGGCCTTTTCCACTTTGACCTGGTCGAGGATGCGGTTGATGGCGGCCTGGGCGATGGGGGCGCCTTCCGGGCTGCCGGGGATATTGGCCTCGTCGACCTGGATGCAGGCGCAGGGCAGGGCGGCCACCTGGGCGGCGAGCACATCCGCGATGGCCATGGTCAGGGCCTCGAAGTTCCCGTAGTGGTTGTCGAGGAGGGTGCGCGCCAGCATGTAGGGGCTGGTTAGGGTAAATTTGAAGGGGCCTCCCGCGACGGAGGCGGAACGCGAGCAGTCTTCAAAAAGATCCAGCACGCCCTCGGTGACCGGTCCGCGGACCACCCCGGCGGGCTTGCGGCGGAAGCCCATTTCCTGTTTGGCCCGGAAGGACCGGGCGTCGGTCAGTCCCACGGCGGTGGAAATTCCGCCCATCCGGGAAATGAAGTATTCAATCATGCCGTTCGTGTCCGGATGGTTGACATCGAAACGATAGAGTTCCCCGTCGGTCGGCAGGTCGATGCCCGCGCGCCGTTGGGTGGAGATGACCACCGAGGTGGCATCCAGTACGGCCTGTTCGCTGGGCAGGGCGGCCAGCCAGTCGATGGGTGAATAGGAGCCGACGGTGGTGGTGAGGATTTCGGAGGTGTTCTTGTTCATGGTTGGACGGTCCGGGGTTGTTGGATGTGGTCGCGCAGGTGGAGGAGAAGATCGGGGGAAGTGTCGAAGGGAACGACGCCGGTGCCGACGGAACCCCGCGCGAGGCGGCGGGCCAGGGCAACGGCCCGGTCGGCGGCCGCGGCGGTGGATTCCCAATCTGCGGTGAGCAGCGGCGCCACCGGCATGTTCACGCGGACATCGAGGCCGGGATGGGCGGCCGCGAGATCGACGAACCCGCTTTGGTCGGTCTCGGACGGGCAGATCAGGAAGCCGGGGTTCAGGGCCAGCAGTGCGGGAAGGGAGGGCAGGATGTTGCCGCCGAGGATGCAGGACGGTGAGGAATCGCCGGCTTCCCGGCAGAGGGCAAACAGGCGGCCCAGTGCGGGGGCTTCCCATTGGGAAAAAAGAGCCGGGGGCAGCAGGGGTGGACTCGCCCCGGATTCGAAAATCAGGGGGCGCGCCCCGGCGGCCAGAATGGCACGGATGAAAGGTTCCTGGACGCTGGCCAGGTGGAACAGGGCGCGTCCCGCTAATGCGGGATCTTCCATCAGGGTGCAGAGCATTTCATCCATGCCGACCATTCCGTTGGCGAATGCAATGGGCCCGCAAAGCGGAACATAAATCGTGGGTCCCGCGCAATCGGCCACCAGACGGCGGGCTGCTTCCAGCACCAGCGGCATCCGCCCCGCCTTGGTGGGATCGGGGGAATCGATTTGAAGCAAGTCACTGACCGAGGAAGCCGGATGGGAAACAACGCTTGGAACCCCGTCGCCGGACGGTTGGTCCAGGCCCGCACCGAGGGCTTCCGGCTCGACGTTGTAGACATCGATGCCCGCCACCAGCATGGGGTGGCGGTAGAGCTGCCATGCGGCGAGTTGGGCGCGGTGGAGCAGGTCCGCGTCCCGGGAAACTTTCCAGGGCTTTTCGCCGACCAGGGCCGCGGCGTGTTCGTAGATTCCGGGGGAGAAGAGCATGGTGGAATGATTCGTGGGGCGCAGCCCCCCGGGAAGCGGGGCGCTTCCCCTACAAAACACGTTTTTAAAAGGCAATCAATCCCCGTGCGGTGCCGTGTCCTTTTCGGTCAGGGCGATCAGGGTGGCCCCGCCGCGCTTTCCTTCGATCGATGACGGGGTCTTGGTGTCCTTGGACTGTTTCCAGGTCCAGGTGTCCTCGAAGCCGTCGCCCTTCACGGTGACGGTGGCGGTGTCCCCGCTCTCCTTGAAGGTCATCACGGCCTTCCGGTTCCAGGGATCGATCAGGCAGGCGAAGCGGACGGAGTCGGCCTCGGTGTTGAAAAGAAGCTGCTGGATGTTTTCGTTGTCGCGGCGGCCTTCGATCAGCAGGGGTTCGACGCTGCACTGGAAGGGTTTGGTGGCGGCCATTTGCAGGGGGACTGTCTTCCCGCTTTCCGTGGTGAGCTGGCAGAGCCCGGCTTCTGGATTGACCGCAGCGGCCTTGTTGACCGCGCCGCGCCAGGTGATTTTCCGGGCGGCGGAATCGGTGGCGATGTCATCCAACACAAGGATGTAATCCCCCGGCATCCAGAGGGTGGAGCGGCGGAATTTTTTCAGCAGGGAATTACCCGTGGTTTTTCCCTTGGAATCCGCCCAATAGGCGTTCCCGGCTTCGCCTTCGATGATGACGCGCCCCTTGTCGTCTGTTTTCCACCCGGTGAGGTAGGAGAGTTTGCGCATGTCATACTTCGGCACCGGCTGGGTGTAGGAATCCCCCTCCATGACCTGGCCCTTCCCGTCGACCGTGATGGTGCTGGTGTTGGTGGTCATTTTCTTGATCGAGTAATTTCCCGGGTTGAAAACGTGGTCGCCGTCGACGCTCATGGCGAAGGAATTGGCGTCGGGGTCGTCGTGGGCGATGTTGACGTAATGGGGATTGCCGTCCTTGTCGGGGACCGCGTGCCGGTATTCGTTGAGCTTGTAGCCGCCGTAGGGTCCGCACTTGAAGGTCATAACCACCGATTTGTCATCCCAGGAGTCGCGGAGCGAGGCGGCCCCCATGTCGGCGAAAAGATAATTCCGGGGGAACTCCCTGAAATTTCCCGTGCCCACGGTCGGGTCGTAGAATTCCAGGAGGGTCCACGGGTAGGCGGGTTTGTTGTCCTTGTCGCGGGAGCAGTTTTCCATCAGGTGGAGCAGCGCGGCCTGGGCGTTCTTGTCCCTGGAAAGGCGGGGTCCGACAAAAAACGGCGGGGAGTCATACTGCCAGCGACGGGGTTTCGAGTTGTCGGCGTCCCCGAAGGAGATGCCCCTGTCCGAGCCGGGGATCCAGTAGTAGAGCTGCATTTTCCAGGCGTTGGTGAAGCCGGGATTCTTTTTGTATTCGGTTCCCAGCACCCGGTCCATCATCAGGGCGGTTTCGACGAGGGAGCGGAAGCCGAAGACCTGGTAGCCGCTGCCCTCATGGCAATCGCCGTCCGCCGGGTACCATTTCATGAGGAAATCCATTTCCTTTTTCATCTCCTCCAGGAGGTAGCCGGTCTCCAGGTCCTTTTCATCGGCAATGGCCAACAGGCAGGAGGCCAGGCCGCGCGCGCGGTACCAGCGGTGGTTGGGCTGGGGGTCCTGTTGCCAGTATTTCGGGACGCCGATGGCGAGCTCCTTGTGGCCGAGATAAAAGAGGCGACGGGCGTGGGTGTGGAGTTTTTTGGCAAGCTGTGCCCTGAGCCCGGGATCCAGGTCGTTGTAAACCGTGTCGTAGAGAACCGCGGTCATCATCATGAGGCATCCGGCCCCCATGTTGGAGTCGAGTTCCTTGGCCCTGGCCCAGTGCTCTTCCTTGAGCATCATGTCCAGGATGCCCAAAATGGTTTGCTTCACCGCCGGGTCGCGGTCCAGAGCGTAGGCATAGGCGAGGGAGGTCATCTGCCCGTTCCCCATCCAGAGGGCGGGGGTGTCGTCGGTGACCAGTTTCTCGCCGACATTGGGATCCAGTTTGTAGCCCCTGGCCCACTTCGAGAGTTCTTCATGGGTTTTTTGCAGGATGGGATCGCTGGCGATCCCCTTCTTCAGCGCTTCAATCTCCGCGGCGGTGAAGAGGAGGCGCGGGTGCTGGCCCCTGAGGGAATCAAGAATCTTGGGGGGATTGGAGGCTGCCGGATCCGTCGGGGGGATTTTCGCCAGGTTTGCCTTGATGGCTTCCGGGGTGATGTCGTTTTTGGGGGCCAGTTTGTCGACGGCGCCAGCCATCGACAGGAAGAGGCTGGAGAGCAGGATCGCGGGAAGAAGGGCGTTTTTCATCAGATCAATCTCCGTGAGGTGCCTTGTCTTTTTCGGTCAGGGCAATCAGGGCGGTCCCGCCGCGTTTCCCCTCAATGGAGGAGGGGGTGATGGTGTCCTTCGACTGTTTCCAGGTCCAGGTGTCCTCGAAGCCGTCGCCCTTCACGGTGACCGTGGCGGTGTCGCCGCTGTCCTTGAAGGTCATTGAAACTTTTTTGCTCCACGGGTCCAATAGGCAGGCGTATTTGACCGAATCCGATTTGATGGGGAACTGGAGCTGTTGGATGAGTTCGTTGCCCCAGCGGCCTGCGAGGTAGCAGTGGTCGATCGCGCCCTGGATGGGCTTGTTGGCCAGCATCTGCATGTTGACCTGTTTGCCGGTCTCGGTGGTGATCAGGCACAATCCTTCCTTGGGATTGGTGAACTGGGCTTTTTGCACCGTGCCGCGCCACATGATCTCCCTCGGGCCGTCGCTGACGATGTCATCCAGAACCAGGACGTATTCGCCGGGCATCCAGAGGGTGGAACGGCGGAACTTCTTCAGTTTGGACTCGGTGAGCACGCCGGGTTTGGGCGGGGCCGGGGGCGCGGCGGGATCGATGGCCGCGAGTTCCGCTTCGGTGAGCGGGGGCGGACCGTAATAGCGGTAGGCGTCACTGGCTTCGCCCTCGACGATGATCCGTCCCTTGTCGCCGGTTTTCCAGCCGGTGAGGTAGGAAAGCTTGCGCATGTCGTATTTGGGAACGGGCTGGGTGTAGGAATCCCCTTCCATGACCTGTCCCTTGCCGTCGACCGTGATGGTGCTGATGGTGTCGGTCATTTTCTTGGTGGAATAGAGGCCGGGGTGGAAGATGAAATCGCCCGCGATGCTCATGGCGATCGAGTTGGCGTCGGGATCGTCGTGGGCCAGGTTCACGTAGTGCGGATTTCCGTCCGCATCTGGAACGGCGTGTCGGTATTCGTTGAGCTTGTAGCCGCCGTAGGGTCCGCACTTGAAAGCCAGGACCACGGCCTGTTCGTCCCAGTTATCGCGCATGCTGGCGGCTCCGAGATCGGCAAAGAGATGATAGGGTTCCAGTGCCTTGTAGTCCCCTTCGCCGACGGTCGGGTCGTAGAAGGCGAGGAGGGACCAGGGATAAATGAGCTGGCCGTCCTTGCCCTTGGATCCCTGGCGGAACATGTTGAGCAGGGCTGCCATGCCGTTCTTGTCGCGGGACAGGGACGGGCCGACCATGAACGGGGGGTGGTCGTACATGTACCGGACGGACGTGTTCTGGGCGTCGCCGAAGGAGATAGTTTTACCAGCGCCGGGCAACCAGTAGTAAACCTGTTGTTTCCAGGCGTTTTTGAAGCCCGGATGCTTCATATATTCCGTGCCGATGGTGCGGTCCATGATCTGGGCGGTTTCGAGGAGGGAGCGGAAGCCGAAGGACTGGTAGCCCGAACCTTCGTGGCAATCCCCGTCGGCGGGATACCATTTGGTGAGGAAATCCATTTCCTTTTTCAATTCCTCCATGAGATAGCCCGTTTCGATCCCTTTTTCATCGGCAATGGCCAGGACGCAGGAGGCCAGGCCGCGCGCGCGGTACCATCGGTGGTTGGGCTGGGGGTCCTGCTGCCAGTATTTGATGACGTCGACGGCGAGTTGCTTGTGGCCCAGGTAATGGAGGCGGCGGGCATGGGTGAGAAGCTTTTGGGCCATCTGGGTGCGGAATTCCGGCTCGAGGTCGTTGTAAACGGCGTCATAGAGCACGGCGACCATCATCATGTTGCAGGCGGCGCCCATGCTGGAGTCGAGTTCCTTCGTGGCGCCCCAATGCTCTTCCTTGAGCATCATGTTCAGGATGTCGATGATGCTTTGCTTGACGGCGGGGTCGTGGTCGAGGGCGTAGGCGTAGGCCAGTTCGGGATATTGGCCGTTTCCCGTGGCGAGGGCGGGGGTGTCGTTGGTGACCAGTGAATTGGCGACATCGGGGCGGAGTTTGAACTTTTTGGAACGCGCAGAAAGATCGTCATAGGTTTTCTTGAGGATCGGATCGGAGGCAATGCGGGCTTTCAGGGCCTCGATTTCCTTGGCGTTGAAAAGCAGCCTGGGGTGCTGGCCCTTGACGGCGTCCAGCAATTTGGGCGGGTTGGCCGCCGGGGGATCGGTCGGGGGGATCTTGGCCAGGTTTTGTTTGATCTGTTCCGGAGTGATCCCGACCGGGCCCGCCGCCATCAAGGCGGAGGCGGACAGGAAAAGCATCAGAACGAAGGCGGAGAGTAGGGAGAGGTGTTTCATAATGGGGAGGTCCTGGTTCAATCGTTGGCGAAGGCGATTTTGTCGACGATGACCCGGAAATCCCGGGACTGGTTGTCGTGGGTTTTGCCCCAGGTGAAGCCGACGGCGCTGACGTCGCCCTTCCCGGGTCCCCAGAAGGTGAGTTGCACGATGGGAAATTTAAGAACGGTGGTTTTGTCCGGGGTTCGTTTGTCCGGGGTGGGATCCGCCAGGCTGCCCGATCCGAGGACCTCGCCCGCATCGTTGAACAGCACAACCGGGAACCAGAGATTGTCCGGACGCATGTCGGTGGTTTTTCCGTTGGTGGTTTGCTTGACGGACCCTTCCATCCGGCAGGTGAGGATCAGGTAGTCGTAGGTCTTTAATTTGAAGGAGTCGGGGAGACCGTTCCCCTTCCATTTGATCATGGGCTTGATGACGGCGTTGCCGACGATCCGGCATTCGATCGACCCGTCTTCGGTGAAGGAGAGCTTGCAGTGGTCATCATCGACAAACGACAGGTGCTTGTTGGGCTTTCCTTTTTCAAAGATCACCAGTTTTTCAACCGGCTCCTTGTTGATGTCTTTGATTACTTCGAATGCATCACTCTTCAGGGGCAGCCCCAGGAAACATAGCAATGCCAGGATTCCGAGAGGGAAGGATGTGATGCGGGATGGGATCGATGGGTTGGGATACATGAGGGGACTCCAGGTTGGAAGCGACAAAAAAGGCCGTCTACTAAGGCAATAAAGGATAGAAGTTGGCCTTCTAATGTTCGGACGTCAAGCGGTGGACGAAATGATCAGACGATTGGTTGAGCTGGGGAAGGCGGTAAGCAGGCAGATCAAGGGTGTGATGTACTTCGACGTCGGAGGTCGTACCACGAACCCGCCCTTTTCCAAGGGTAACGCTTTTTTTGCGCATATATGGAGGGACAAGACACGATGGTTGGAAAACCGCCGCTCCTTGTGGAGTTTCTGGAGTGCGACGCATGGAATAGAAGGCGCTTTAGAATTCCGTAAGCCCTGGTTTCAGGGGCAAGGTCCGGTCTCGCCGGAAAAGTGTTCCCGTCACCCCATTCGGCAGGGTGATCCGGCCGTGCGCCGAGCCCTCCCGGGCCGCACCGGCCCAATCACGGAATACGATAGCGGCAGGAAAGTCGTGTAGCCACAAACGTCAGTTTGTGGTGTGGGTGGTCCACAAACTGACGTTTGTGGCTACATGAAAGACATCAGCAAATCAATCGCCTCCCCCGTTTTGAGATTTGTGCGCCTCTTTGTGGCCAAGCGTTCCCCGTCCCCCGCGCAACTTGGACGGGTATGGGGAGTTTGTGTTTTATCCATTTATGAAATCGACTTTACCGAGGCTTTTCGCCCTGCTCCTGCTGCTGGCTTTCCCTCCGGCCCCGCCCTGTTCCGCACAGGCGCCGCCTTTTGCGGCCAGGATGCTCCAGGGGATCACGGCCCACCGCGACCTGGCCTATGTGTCCAATGGCCATGAACGCCAGAAGCTCGACCTTTATCTTCCGGAAAAGGCGGAGGGTCCGCTCCCGGTGATCATCTGGATCCATGGCGGGGGCTGGCAGGCGGGGAGCAAGGAGGGGTGCCCGCCCCTGCGATCGGGCTATGTCCAGAAGGGCTATGCCGTGGCCAGTATCAATTACCGGCTTAGTGGCGATGCGGTCTTTCCGGCACAGATCGAGGACACCAAGTCGGCCATCCGCTGGCTGCGGGCCCATGCGAAGGAATATCACCTCGACCCCGATCACTTCGGGGTTTGGGGAAGTTCCGCGGGTGGCCACCTGGTCGCCCTGGCCGGGACCAGCGGGGAGGAGAAATCGTTCGACGTGGGGGAAAATCTGGAAGTTTCCAGCCGGGTCCAGGCGGTGTGTGATTACTACGGGCCGACGGATTTGAATGCGTTTGTGGCCACGCCGGGGTACGAGCGCCATGCGAAGGCGGATTCACCCGAGGTGAAGTTGCTCGGCGGGTCGGTGCAGGACAACCCGGACAAAGTAGCGCGGCTGAATCCGGTCACGTATGTATCCCCCGACGATCCCCCGTTCCTGATCCTGCACGGCGACAAGGATCCCGTCGTCCCGATCGGGCAGAGCCGGTTGTTGCTTGAGGCCCTCCAGAAAGCCGGGGTGGCGGTGGAGTTCAAAGTGATCGAAGGCGCCGGCCACGGCGGGCCGGGATTCCAGAAGCCGGAGAATGAGGGGATGGTTTCGGCGTTTTTTGAGAGGCATCTCAAGGCGAAGAGTGAAGCGGGCGGAAAGTAGTCCTAATGTCATCTCGAGCGAAGCCGAGAGATCGCGTTTACCTACCGATGAGTCAGGCCGATCTCTCGATTACGCTCGAGATGACGGATGATGGATTTTTCTGAATCTCGGGGTGATGGAAATGCTTAGGCGATTCCCGGAGTCCAATCGGCATTGGTTCGGCTCTTGGTTTTACTTCATCGAACCGAATTCTTGCATCAGGCATTTCATCACGGCTGCCTTTTGGGTCGGGTAAGGCAAACCCGCTTTTTGACAGTACTCCGGTCCGACCCGCTCGAACTCATCGAAGAGCCGGGAAGCGCAATTGAGGATCTCGGTCGGTTCCAGTCGGGGAAAGGTCGCCGCCAGTCTGGCTGTTTGATCGAGATCAATGTTGGCCGCATAGTCTCGCTGGCCATACACCCACTGGCGCATCAGCACCAGATGCGTTCGTATTTGGGAAAGCGACTCGACGGCGCCGGACAGTTTGTCATAGGCCTTCTCCCCTCCCTGGGCGCCGCGCTTGGTCCAGCAAACGACCTGGCGGAACATCCAAAAAAACCAGTCCACAAACCCCGGATCACCTGCCCTGAAATGGGGAGGATGGGGTGCGCTTTCTGATGGGCCCTTGGATTCCCTGGCAGCGGAGGCAAGGGCACCAGCGGGATCATGCAGGATCCGGCACTGGTTTGACCACATGAGCTGCTTGAGTGCACTGGGTGGATGGAAATCCAGGTCGAGCCGGACACCGTTTTCGAATAGATACAGCGCATTCAGGTCATAGAGCCATAGACGGCAGAGGAGAGGGGCCACAGCGCCAACCGCGTTGTACAGTTCTGTGCGGCCGCTACGTTCTTCGGTTTTGAAATAGCACATCAAATCAATGTCCGAGAAGGCGTCGTTTTTACCCTTCGAATAACTACCCGTAAGCGCGACGCCGAGGACGCGATCATCAGCCCGCAAGATGCCCATTACTGCGTAGAGAACGTCGGCCTGGTGTTTTTTGTGTACCTCTTGAGCCATAAAAATCCGTGGGAGAAAGTAGTAGGTTAAGGGTCAAAACATGACAGTCAGAGTCCTGTATTGGTCGTGTCCTTTGTTTGAATGCCTATTGTGTCAATTGTCATGTGTTGACCCCCGGAGTCCCCATAAGGCTGGTTGGGCTTGGAGGTCCTTTGATTCTTGATTAAGAACCGGGACGGCTTGGCTCGGCTTTTTGGACGCGACTAGCATCCGTTATTTTGCCGCTGGCGTGTCGCCGAAGTCATTTGGCCGAAGTATCCGTTCTAACTTGGGAAACAATTTTAAGGCATTACGTCGGGCTATCTGTTCCGTTTTGGAAGTTTCAAATCCGATTTGATGAAAATGTTTGATGGCAATAGCATGGGATTCTATCGGGAAATCTGATCCAAAAAGGAGGCGGGATCGATCGGCATCCTTAATCAAGGGTTCTCTTACGCCGGGCTTCCATGCATGAACCGAAAGATCCATCCAAACATTCGAATGTCCCGCCATCAGAAGCAAGCCCTCCTTAACCGCTTCCCCCGCAGCATGCGCAAGAATATAATTTCCACCAGGCACACGGTTTATCAGCCACTCCAACTGACGAACGCTCTCAGCGCTTCCTGTGTGGAAGTTCATGGGCAAGGCATGCCTGGCTGCGCAGTCAGCTATCGTTTGCATGGCGGGCGTATCGAATCGGTGTCCATTGAAGTGCCCTTCCGGGAGGATCTCGCCTACCCCGAGAACATTGGGCACATCATGGTAGTTCTCTATTATTTCGATGGATTCGGAAAGCTTCTTCGGATGCACAAGCAAGTAACATGCGAACTTTTCAGGGTTCGATTTGCATAGATCCAGTAAACGCCGGTTGGCTTCAAGCAATCCAAATGTAGTCTCTGGGGCTTCAATGATGTCGGCTAATCCAGCGAAGAATATAGTGACTTCAACGTTCGCTTCACGCATGGAATGTTGAAACGATTCCGGGTCCATCCGCTTCATCTTTAACGTTGGGAGATCGGGAGGACAGTAATCCCGATCGTCATAATGGGCGTGGACATCTATAAAATTCATTGGGAGACTTCACTTTCGAACTGAGCTGCCGAACGTATATTAGTACAATGTTATACTAACGTGCCGAATTAGGTTAATATTATGATTTTGTGGCGTCCAGATTTAATCTCGATGGGGGATGGTTGTTGAGCCGGGGTGGGGATTTGTGGAAGTGGCAGAGGTCATCCTTCCTGTGGCCGTTAGGAACACAGACAAGAATGTCTGTGCTACACTCGTGCGTTGGCTGCATGGGAAGAAGCGGCGTTTCATCCGCCTGAGGCGGACGCCCTACAAGTAAAGCAAAAGGCCAGCGTGCCCGGAGGTCCCGCTCCACCATTAGAAAATACAACCCTGCCTTGCTTGGTTAACTTTGCGGCCTTCTGTTCAACGGTTCTACTTCGCCCCGTCGCAGGCTTCGGTGGCGACGACGAGGGGGGCTTTGCCGTATTGGGCTTGATAGGATTTGGTGATGGCTTGGGTGAAGACTTCGACCGCGTTCGCCTTGACGAGGTTGATGGTGGCTCCGCCGAATCCGCCGCCGCTCAGCCGCGCGCCCAGACAGCCGGGGATGGTCTTCGCGGTCTCGACCAGGAAATCCAATTCCTCGCAACTGTTCTCAAAGTAGTTCCGTGAACTCTCGTGAGATTCGAACATGAGTTTGCCGAAGGCTTCCATGTTCCCCTTGGCGAGGAAATCCACCGCGAGCGCGACGCGGCGGTTTTCGCCGGTGATGTGTTTGGCGCGTTTCCACGGGAGGGCGGTCATCTTGCCCTTCACGGCGTCGAGTTCGGCGTCGTTGACATCGCGGAGGGCTGTTTTGCCCATGAGCTTGGCGGCTTCCTCGCAGGACGCGCGGCGTTCGTTGTATTCGCCGGCCACCAGGGCGTGTTTGACGCCGGAGTTGACGATGACGAAACGGGCATCGGTGCCGAGGGGAAGGTGCCGGACTTCGAAGGAGCGGCAGTCGATGAAGGTGGCGTGGTCCTTTTTCGCCATAAGGACGGAGATCTGGTCGAGGAGCCCGCATTTGACCCCAGCGTAGGTGTGCTCGGCAGCCTGGCAGGCCTTGGCGATTTCGAGGAGGTCGAGGTTGTAGGGGTAGAGCTTCTGGAAGAAGAGGGCGGTGGCGGCCTCGAGGGCGGCGCTGCTGCTCAGACCGGCGCCGATGGGGATGGTGGACGCGACCTCAAGCGTGGCTCCTCCGAGAAGGACCTGGCGGTGTCCGAGTTCCTCGATGACGCCGAGGACGTAGTTATACCAGGCGTGCGACGGCCCGGGGGCGATGTGGCGGATGGATCCTTCGTAGCGTTCGGGGAGATCCTTGGAGGAGAGGACGAGTCGGTTGTCGTCGAGGACCGTGCCGGTGATGGTGGTGCCGGTGTTGATGGCGAGGGAAAGGACCAGGCCCTCGTTGTAGTCGGTGTGGTTGCCGAGGAGTTCGGCGCGTCCGGGGGCGTAGGCGGAGAAAGACATAGGGGAAGAATCAGGGATCGGGGGACGGGGATCAAGGAAGAAGGCGGGAGTTTAACGCAGAGACGCGGAGGCGCGGAGGTTCGTGAAGCTTGGTGGGGATCAAGGAAGGAGGAGGTTGACAGGAAGGGCGCTAAGGGACGCGAAGTTTTTTGGGTAGATAGCAGGGGACCGTCAAGCTGGGTAGGGAACAAGGAAGAGGGGGAGTTTAACGCAGAGACGCGGAGGTTCGTGAAGCTTGGCGGGGATCAAGGAGGGAGGGACTTAACAGGAAGGGCGCGAAGGGACGCGAAGGTTTAGGGGGATTTCTATTTTATGTTCGGCAGGTTCCTCTCGTTCTCTTACTCGCCCTCGTGCTCGTTCTCTCGATCCCAGAGAGCACGAGAATGAGTACGAGTAAGAGAACGAGCGGTAGATTAAACAGAATGCGCTCCGGAACGGCCCCAGCGGGGCCGGCTACAGAAAGGCACGGCGGTTAAAAACCGCCGCTCCTTGTGGGAGCCCCAAAGAATAGAGTCGTCCTTTGCGAAACTTCGCGGCCTTCCTGTTAAATCAGGATTTCGGTCACCGAATCGGCGACGAGTTTGCCCTTGCGGGTCAGGGTCAGGCGGTCGCCTTTCCGCTCCATCAGGCCCTCATCCAACAAACGTTGGACTTCGTCGGTTTTGTCGGACAGCCAGGCGGCGGGGAGGCCCTCGCGGATGCGGAGGGCGAGGAGGATGCGTTCGCCGTGGCGGATGCGGTCGTCCAGGGGTTCGTTCTCGTGCTCCGACCTTCCGGTTTCATCCACGGAAGAGGCGTAGCGGAGGGTGTCGGGGATGTTTTTCCAGCGGAGGGTATCGACGGTGGAGACGGCGCTGGGGCCGAGGCCGAGGTAGTCCCGGCCTTCCCAAATGGCGTGGTTGTGGCGGGATTCGAAGCCGGGTTTGGCGAAGTTGGAGATTTCGTACTGGCCGTAACCGGCGGCTTCGAGGAGATCCATCGCGAGGGAGAAGTGGTCGCGGTCGGTGGTCTCGCTGGAGGTGAATTCGCCGCTCTCGTGCTTGCGGAGGAAGTCGGTGTCCTCCTCGTAGGTGAGGTTGTAGGTGGAAATGTGTTCGGGGTTGAGGGCGATGGCCTGCCGCAGGCTGTCCTCCCATTGGGCGGAGGTCTGGCCGGGGAGCGAGAACATCAGGTCGAGGTTGATGTTGGTGAATCCGGCGTCGCGCAGGAGATCCATGGTGCGGGGGATGTCATCGCGGCGGTGGGTGCGGCCGAGGAGTTGGAGCAGTCCGTTGTCGAAGGACTGGACGCCGAGGCTGATGCGGTTGACGCCCCATTGGCGCAAGCGGGTGGCTTTCTCCATGGAAAACGTCATGGGGTTGGCCTCGAAGGTGAACTCGGGGATGCCGCGCCAGGGCCAGGCGGTGAAAAGCTCGTCGAGCTGCGAAAGGCTGAGGGAGGAGGGGGTGCCGCCGCCAAAGAAGGCGGTGGCGGGTTGGAGGTCGAAGTTTCCGGCGGCCCAGGCGATTTCCTTTTTGAGCGCGGGCAGGAAGGCCTTCATGGCCGGGAGGAGGTTTTTCTCCTTGTGGAACGCGCAGTAGGGACAGATGTGGGTACAGAAGGGGATGTGGACGTACAAATGCCGGAGGACGGTGGGCGGTGGGCGGTGGGCGGAAGGAGGAGACATGGGGAAGGGGAATTTGAACAGGAGGTAACAGAGAAAACGGAGCAAGGCAGGGTGATATTATTTATTTCCCCATTCTCTCAATCCTTACTCGATTAGTGCCGGAAAGATGAGTTGGAAGAGGGTGCCGGAGCCTTTGCGGGATTTGACGACGATGGAACCGCCGTGGCTCTTGATAGTTTTTTCGACCAGGGCCAGACCGAGGCCGGTGCCGCCTTTTTTGTGGCTGAGGAAGGGCTGGAACAATTCCTCCTGCCGCTCGCGCGACATGCCTGAGCCGGTGTCTTTCACCCCGATGATGACCCGCTTCTGTCCTTCGTAGAGGTCGCTGCGGACGGAAAGGGTGAGCTGGCCCCCGCTGGCCATGGCCTGGCAGGCGTTGAGAACGAGGTTGAGGATGGCCTGCTCGAGCTGGGCCCGGTCCCCGTTGATGCGGAGATCCTCGTCGACCACATCCAGGCGGAAATCGATTTTCTGCTCTGCGAGCTTGTGGCGGGTGAGGAGGAGGACGTCGTGGATGAGGGCGGGAGCATGGACCGGTTCGAGGTCGGGCTCGGAGGACCGGGCGAAAGTGAGTACCTGGTCGAGGATGCGGTTCATCTGCTTCATCTTGGTTTCGATGAGCGCGGCGTCCTTCCGGGCGGTGTCGCCGGGCTGGAGGTCCTGCATCATGGAATGGAAAAGCATCTGGACGACGGTGAGGGGGTTGCGGATTTCGTGGGCGATCTCGGCGGCGAGCCAGCCGAGGGCGGAGAGGCGCTCGGCATTGCGGAGTTCGTCCTCCATGCGGACGACCTTTTCGAGGAGGCGGGCCTTGGCGATGGCGACGGCGGACATCCCGGCCATGGCGGAGAGGAGGCGGATTTCCTCGTTGGAGAAGCGGTGGGTCTCCTTGGTGTAAACGGAGAGGACGCCGAGGGCGCGGTTCTCGAAGGTGAGGGGGACGGAAAGGAGGGAGACGAGGCCCTCGCGGCGGGCGAGCTCGGTGTTGAGGTAGCGGTGGTTGTCGATGACGTTGAGGACGGTGAGGGGTTTGAGGCGGTTGACGACGACGCCGACGAGGGATTCCGCCACCGGGAGGTTGGGCTTTTTGATGTAGGCCTTCGAGGCGCCGTACCAGGCCCGGAGGGCGAGGGATTTCCCGGTTTCGTCCAGGAGCATGAGCGAGCAGAGCTTGGCATCCATCAGGTTGCAGGATTCGCGGACGATGCGCTGGAGGACGATGTCGAGCTGGTCCTGGGAGATGATGGCCTGGCCCATGTCCACGAGGGATTCGAGCTGTTTGCTGCGGACGCGCAACTGCTTGATTTCCCAGGAGAGGCGGATGCTTTCGGAGGCGTGTTTGGCGATCTTGACCAGGGTTTTCTCCTCCCTGGCGGTGAAGGCCCCCGGGGTGCTGCTGTCGACGTTGAGGATGCCGATGACCTGTCCCTTGAGGAGGAGGGGGACGGCCAGTTCGGCGCGGATGCGGGGGTCGATCTGGACGTAGCGGCGGTCGATGGTGACATCGTCGATGCGGAGGGCCTGTCCGCGGCTGGCGACCCAGCCGGTGATGCCCTCGCCGATGCGGAGCTTGGTGCGGCGCGCGCGCGCGCTGAGGCCGGCGGCGGCCTCGATGTCGAGCGAGCCGGTGTTGGGGTTGAGGAGGCAGAGCGAACCGCTGTTGGCGTTGGTTTTGCTCACGGCGTATTTCAGGATGCGCTGGAGCAGCTCCTGGGGGTCAAGGAGCGCCCGTCCGTGGCTGAGGAAATCGTCGGTCATGGGGGGAGAGAGTTTAAAGTATTAAGTTTGTAAGTTTTAAGTGGGGGAGGGATGCAGAGCGGACTTTTACTTTAAACTTAATTCTTAAAACTTAAAACTCCGGGCATCAGCCCGGCAGGTGGTCCTGGAGGACGGTGATGACGGCGCGCTGGATGCGGCGGAAGTCGGCCCGCTCGGTGATTTTCCCGCCCTTGGCATCGGTCAGGTAAAAGGTGTCGAGGGCGGCGCCTTTCTCGGTGGTGATGCGGGCGTTGATGATTGAGAGACCCAGGCTGGCCAGACAGGAGGAGACGTCGTAGAGCAGGCCCAGGTAATCCGGGGAGCGCAGGTGCATGAGGGTGGAGTCGGGGGAGCTTTCGCTGTCGAAGCCGATCATGGGCTCAAGCATCCCGGAAAGGTGGTCGGCCCGGCGCGAAAAGGAATGGGCGCGGTTGATGTCGGTGCCGATGTTGTATTCCGGATCCTGGAGGGCGCGGGTCAGAGATTCGGAGAACACTTTGCGGTCGTGGGCATGGGTCGCGGCCTCGAACTTCTCGGTGCAGACCCGGAAGGTGTCGATGACGATGTGGTCCTCGCGGGTCCAGATGTCGGCGCTGAGGATGCTGAGTTCGGCGAGGGCGAAGGCTCCGGCGATCTTGGCGAAGAGGTGCTTGAGATCCCAGGTCACGACGGTGATCTCGGAATGGCCGGTGCTGGGAAGGTCCTTCCACTGGATGACGGGTTTGAGGGCGTCGGTCACGGATTCGTTTTCCAACTGGCCGATGAGGAATTGGTGGACGAGCTCGATGTGGCTGACGATGAGGGCCTCGTTACGGAAGGAGAGATAGCGGTCGGGGAGGGACTGGATGTGGGCGGAGAACTCGGAGTCGTCGATGGACTTGGGCACGGCCTTGCGGAGGCGGGTGGCGAGTTCGGTGCGGTTCTTCTCGGTGTGGCGGCGGAATTCCTCCTCGCCGGTGAGCATGTAGCGCGTGCGGGTGTAGAGGTGCCAGACCAGGCCCTCTTTCCAGTCGGTCCAGCTGTTGTCGGTGCCGGTGCCCATGCCGTCGGCGAGGCTGAGGAGCATGAGGAGGTCGAGGCGTTCCTGGTCTTGGACGAGGCGGGCGAAGTCGCGGATGGTCGAGGGTTCGTCGAGGTTCCGCCGGAGGGCGAACTCGGTCAGGGTCATGTGGTGGTCGACGAGGAAGATGAGGAGCTGGAGCCGCCGTCCCTCGATGCGCATGCGGCGGGCGAAGCGCGCGGCGAGCTGGGAACTGACGTTGCTGTGGTCCCGGCTGTGGTCGGCCTTGCCGGTGTCGTGGAGGACGAGGGCGAAGTAGAGGATGGCGGGGTCGGCGCAGCGCTCGAAGAGCGACCGGTAGGCGGGGAAGGGGGAGGCCTGGTCGTCGAGCACGCGGTCGAGTTGTTCGAGGCAGACGAGGGTGTGTTCGTCGGCGGTGTAGCGGTGGAAGAACTCGTGCTGGACGAGGAAGGTGAGGGGGGCGAATTCCGGGATGAGGCGGCCGAGGACGCCGGTCTGGTGCATGGCGCGGAAGATGCGGCCGACGCGGCCCTTGGGCGAGGCCATGCTGGAGAGCATTTCGCGGATCTTGGGGTCCCAGAGGGTCTTGCGGGTGATGAGGTGGGATTTGTTGCGGATGAGGGTTTCGAGTTCCGGGCTGAGGGTGGCGTTGCGCTGCTGGATGATCTGGAAGGCCTGGACGATCCGACCGGGCTCGTCGTTGAAGAAGGAGGCATTTGGCGCGTCCAGTTCGTTATGGGAACTGAGGGAGAAGCCCTGGATTTTTTCCGACTGGGCGGCGCGGCCCGGGAGGAGCTTGTAGAACAGGCCGTGGGGTTTGGTGGGTTTCCCGATCAGGCGGCGGAAGAGCAGGTGGCAGGTGTGGAACAGCTGGCTGCTGTGGGTGTAATACTCCCGCATGAGGGCCTCGGTGCGCGGGATGATGTGGCGCTGGGGGTATTTGAAGGCGTTGGCGACGCCGCCCTGGAGGCGGAGGGTGAGGATGTCGCCCGCCCGGCCCTGCTGGTAGTGGAGTTCGGTGCGGATGCGGAGGAGGAAATCGTAGGCGTGGTCGACGGCCTTGCGCTCGGTGACCGAGAGGAGCCCGGCCTGCTGGAGGTCGGCAGTGGAGCGGAATCCGCGGGCGACCATGGCGGACCAGATGAGGTTGTGGTAGTCGCGCAGTCCGCCGCAGCCGTTCTTGACCTGGGGTTCCTGGACGAAGACGGTGTTGCCGAATTTCTCGTGGCGTCCGGTCTGGTCCTTGAGGCGCCATTCGAGGTAATCGGTTTCCCGGCCCTGGACGCAGACGCGGTGGTAGCGCTTTTGGAAATCGGCGAAGAGGTCGGCGGGACCGTCGAGGAGGCGTGCCTCGAGCAGGGCGGTCATGGTCTGGAAGTCCTCCTTGCCCTGGTCGATGGCCTCCTCGAGGGTGCGGCTGGCGTGGCCGACCTTGATGCCCGAATCCCAGAGGAGGTAGAGGACCTGTTCGACGACATCGACGGTGAACCGGTGGACCGGGCTGCCCTGGCGGGGTTTCCGGTAGAGGAAGAGGATGTCGATGTCGCTGAAAGGGGAGAGCTGGCCGCGCCCGTATCCGCCGACGGCCACAAGGGCGATGCCGGCATCGGAGGGTTTGATGCTGTGGGAGCGCTGTCCGGAATCGAGCGCCCCGTTGAACATGTGCCGGAGGATGACGTCGAAGAGATCCGCGCGTTTGGTGGTGCATTCGAGGCCGCCCTCGCCGGCGCGGTGGGCCATGCGGAGGCGTTCTTCCTCGAGGCGCAGGAAATTGCGGTACAGGTCCAGCTGGTCGCGGTTGCTCTTATGGGAAAGGCCGTCGAGTTTGCGGGCTGCGTGCAGGAGCACTTTTTCGAGGTGGGCAGACATGAAAAAAACACCCTAAACAAGGAGGGGCGGGTCATTCAATCGGGATCGTGGCGGGGACGCCCGGTTTTTTACGTCTTGTCCGGAGGGCCGGGGGGACAATAATGGGCGGGTGATCCATCTTGGAGTCAATATCGACCATGTCGCGACCGTGCGGCAGGCCCGCTACCGCAAAGACAAGCCCGACCATCCGCTTTCCGAGCCGGATCCGGTGGAGGCCGCCCTGGAGGCGGTGAGCGGAGGGGCCCAAAGCATCACCGCCCACCTGCGCGAAGACCGCCGCCACATCGTGGATTATGACGTCAAGGAACTCAAATCCCGGGTGCCCGTGCCCCTGAACCTGGAGATGGCGGTGACCGAGGGGATGGTGTCGTTTGCCAAGGTCCTGCGCCCGGCCGAGGCCTGTCTGGTTCCGGAAAGCCGGGAGGAAGTCACCACCGAAGGCGGGCTCGATGTGGCCGGCCGGATCGGTCCCATCCGCGACGCGGTGGGGGAATTGGCCCGGGCCGGGATCCTGGCCAGCCTGTTCATCGATCCCGATCCGGTGCAGATCCGTGCCGCCGCCTCCGCCGGGGCGAAGGTGGTCGAATTGCACACCGGGGCCTATTCCCGCGCCCTGAAAGAAGGCGAGATCGAATCCACCCTGGAGGCGCTGAAGCAGGCCGCGGAGCAGGCCCACGGACTGGGCATGCAGGTCAATGCGGGCCACGGGCTGAATTACCGCAACGTGGCGCGCTTCCTCCACACCCCCCATCTCCACACCCTCAACATCGGGCATGCCATTGTCTCCCGCGCGATTTTCTTCGGCATGCGCCAGGCCGTGGCCGACATGGCCTACCTGATCCGGAAACACCACGCATGAGCGGACAGGTTCTTGGCACCGGCATCGATCTCGTGGAGTGCGCCCGGATCGCCCATTCGCTGGAGAAGTACGGCGACCGCTTCCTCAACCGGATCTTTCTCCCCTCGGAAGTTGCCTATGCGCGTTCGCAGAAATATCCCGACCGTCACCTGGCCGCGCGTTTCGCCGCCAAGGAAGCGGCCAGCAAGGCGTTCGGCACGGGCATCGGCGCGGAGTTGGGCTGGAAGGACATGGAAGTGTGCCGTCGCGAAGGCGGGGCTCCCTTCCTAGTCCTGCATGGGGGAGGGTTGGATCTCCTCCAATCTCGCGGCGGCCGCGAAGTGCTGATTTCCCTGACCCACACCGACCATTACGCGGCGGCGAGCGCCGTCCTGGTTTCCGCATGAAAATCCTCTCCACGGCCGGAATCCGGGAAGTGGAGGCACGGGCCATCGCTTCCGGAACGGCCACGGCGGCGGGCTTGATGGAGGTGGCGGTAGCGGGTTGTGTGGAATTTTTCACAACGCGCCATGATCTTCCGCGGCGGGTGCTGGTCCTGGCGGGCAAGGGCCACAATGGCAACGATGCGCTCCTCCTGGCTTCCGTGTTGCGGGAGCGGGGATGGGTTGTGGAAACCCTCCTGTCCGATGCCCCGTCGAAGCGGACCGGGATCGATCTCGAAGGGGTGCGGAGCGAAGAGCGCCGCGCCCGCGTCTGGCCGGACCGGCCCGCGCCGCGGGGGAAATGGACCGTGGTGGACGGGTTGCTCGGTTCGGGGGTTTCCGGTGCGCCTCGGGGGAAGGCGGCGGAGATGCTCCAATGGGCGGCCGGGCTGGGCGGAGATATGTGCCGGGTCGCGTTGGATTTTCCCTCGGGCCTGGATCCCGAAACCGGAGCTGTGCACAAGCCCTGTTTCACGGCGGACTGGACGCTGGCCATCGGTTCGGTGAAACCCGGCTGCCTCGTGGATGCGGCCCGGAATCATACCGGGCGTTTGGTGGGCATTTCCCTGCCCCTCGATCTGCCAGATTCCGCGGAGGATTTTGTGCTGCCGCGCGATGCGGCGTCGTGGGTGAAGCCCCTGCCGTCCGGCCTCCACAAATACCGCAAAGGAGAGGTGGCGGTGTGGGCGGGTTCGCCCGGCATGGCCGGCGCCGCGGTGCTGGCCACGCGTGCCGCTTTGCGGGCCGGTGCCGGGGTCGTCCGCCTGTTCACCCATCCGGATGTGGAGGCCGCCCTCTCCCTCGCCACTCCCGAAATCATGGTGCAGGCGGTCCATCCGGACGGTCCCCTTCCGGAAAAATTGACCGCCGCCGGAACGATTCTGGCGGGACCCGGGGTAGGCCGCACCGCGGGAGCCGCCACCTTGTTGCGCCGCTTTGCGGAAGAGACCCGTGCTTCCCTGCTCATCGACGCCGATGCGCTTCATCTGCTCGCCGCCCAGCCGGAGCTCGTGGGATTGTTTTCCGCCCGGCCCTGCGTGCTGACCCCGCATTCGGGGGAACTGGCCGCGCTGACCGGTGGGGCGATCGGCGAAAGAAAAGCCGCGGTGGAAAACTGGCACCGGAAAAATCCCCGCACGACGCTCGTGGCGAAGGGGCCCAACACCCTGGTGGTGGATCCTCTCGGACGGATTTCCTGGAACGGCACGGGCCATCCCGGCATGGCCACGGCGGGAATGGGGGACGTGTTGTCGGGGGTGATCGCGGCGCTGCTCGCGCGCGGTTATGCCCCGGAGACCGCGGCCCGACTCGGCGTCTGCTGGCACGGGAGGGCCGCCGAACTGGCCGTGCAAAGCGGCAGCGAATCGAACCTGACCGCGGGGGATGTGACCGGGGCTTTGCCCGCCGCGTGGCGCGAGATGGAAGCGCTGTCGGTGGCGTGACAAAATCTGGAGAAATCCAGTTTGTGACCTGCCCGGTTTTGGTGGACGCAATTCTTTGGGCCTTGTGGTTTTCTGTAGCCGGCCCCGTTGGGGCCGGTCCGGGGCCAGCGGCCCCGGCTACAGCGTCAAACAAAACCGGAATATATCTAACAATTAAGTCGATCTTAAATCAAGCCGAGGGCCCGGTCCACGATCTGGTCCGGGGGTAGCGAGACGTCGAGTGTGATGGCGTTGCCGGGTTCTTCCAGCGTGGCGAACTGGCTTTCCAGCAGGGCCGCCGGCATGAAGTGTCCCGTGCGCGATTTCATGCGGTCGTGGATCACTTCGAAGCTGCCCTGCAAATACACAAAGCGCAGTCCGGGAAGCGCGGCCACCAGATGGTCACGGTAGGATTTTTTCAACGCCGAGCAGGAGAGGAAGACCGGTTTCCCCCGGGTGGCGGCAACTAGGACTTCCTGGATCAGCCGGTCGAACCACGGCCAGCGGTCCGCATCCGTGAGCGGGATGCCCGCCGCCATTTTTTCTTTGTTGGTGGCCGGATGGAAGTCATCGCCCTCGATGAAAAAGCCCCCGGTGGCCCCGGCCAGGGCGCGGGCGATGGTGCTCTTTCCGCACCCCGCCACACCCATGACAACGAACAATTTCAAGTTTGAAGTTTTATGTTCCAAGCCGGACACAACGCCTCTTCTTAAGACTTACAAACTTTATACTTAAAACTCCCGCGCACGCGCGGGTTTCACGCTTCGATCTGCGGGCGGCCGGGCTCGGGCCAGTCGATGTGGAAGAATTTTCCACGCGGCTTGTCCGTGCGCTCGTAGGTGTGGGCGCCGAAGTAATCGCGCTGGGCCTGGAGCAGGTTCGCCGGCAGGCGGGCGGAACGGTAGCTGTCGTAGTAGGCCAGGGCCGAGCTGAAAGTCGGCGCCGGGATACCGCACTCGGCCGCGAGCGAGATGACCTTGCGCCAGTTTTTCTGGGCGTCGTTGATGGTCTTCCTGAAGTAGGGGTCGAGCAGGAGGTTGGCCAGCTTGGGATTGCGGGCGTAGGCCTCGGTGATTTTCTGGAGGAAGGCCGCGCGGATGATGCAGCCGCCGCGCCAGATCTGGGCGATCTGGCCGAAGTTCAGCTTCCATCCGTATTCCTGCTGGGCGGTGCGCATGAGCTGGAAGCCCTGGGCATAGGAGCAGATTTTCGAGCAGTAGAGGGCATCGTGGATGGCCTCGACGAGGGCTTTTTTCTTGCCCTTGTACCTGGCCTTGGGCCCCTTCAGCACCTTGGAGGCGGCCACGCGTTCTTCCTTGATGGCGGAAATGCAGCGGGCGAAAACCGATTCTGCGATGGTCGGGGCGGGAACGCCCATGTCGAGGGCGTTGACCGAGGTCCATTTGCCCGTGCCTTTCTGGCCGGCGGTGTCGAGGACGATGTCAACGAACGGCTTCTTCGTCGCCGGGTCGCTCTGCCGCAGGATGTCGGCGGTGATTTCGATGAGGAAGCTGTCGAGCGCGCCCCGGTTCCACTCGGCAAAAATGGCGCCCATTTCCCTGGCCTTGAAGCCGAGGAGGCCCTGCATGAGGGCATAGGCTTCGCAGATCATCTGCATGTCGCCGTATTCGATGCCGTTGTGGACCATCTTGACGTAGTGGCCCGCGCCATTTTCGCCGATGTAGGTCGTGCAGGGCACTCCGCCCTTGACCGGGCGGCCGGGTGCGGCGCCGGTGAGGGGTTTTCCGGTCTTGGCATCGACCTTGGCGGCGATGGCCTTCCAGATGGGCTCCAGTTCCTTGAAAGCCAATTTGTCACCGCCGGGCATGAGGGAGGGGCCGAAGCGCGCGCCTTCTTCGCCGCCGGACACGCCGGAGCCGATGAAGCGGAGGCCTTTTTCCTTGAGGGCTTTTTCGCGGCGGATGGTGTCGGTCCAGAGGGAGTTTCCGCCGTCGATGATGATGTCGTCCTGTTCGAGGAGGGGGACGAGGCCGTCGATGACGGAGTCGGTGGCCTTGCCGGCCTGGACGAGGATGACCATCTTGCGGGGCTTGGCGAGCGACTGGACGAATTCCTCCAAAGTTTTTGTGCCGACGACGCCGCCCGGGGTGGTGGGATTCTCGGCGACGAACTTGTCGGTCTTTTCGACGGTGCGGTTGTAGACGGAGATTTGGAAGCCGTGGTCGGCGATGTTGAGGGCGAGGTTCTGGCCCATGACGGCGAGGCCGATGAGGCCGATATCGGATTTTTCTTTCATGTCGGTGTCTGTGTTGGTTGGGGTTGGCGGGGAGACTGAAATTAAAGAAATCGGGCGGCGGTGTCCAATGTTAAGAGCCCCGCGGGCCCCGTAAATTGCCCCTTATGGATCCGGAACGGGTGGGAATTTCCGACGGGATGTCTGTCGGGAAAGGTCTCTAGCGTGAATGCTTTACGTAGGCATCCTTCATCGCGAGAATATTCGCCACCGAAACGTCATATTGGATGTTATGAACCTGGGTAAAGACGAGGGAGGCGTTCCCGAACTCGCGCATGCGCCGTTCCACATCGGCGGTCACGATATCCGGATTGGAGGCATTCAGGGCGTGTTGGGTATCACAGCCACCACCCCAGAAGGCGATGTCTTTCCCGAACTGCCGGACCAAATCCGCGGGGTTCATCCCGGTGGCGGCGACCTGTACGGGATTGACGGCATTGACCCCCATTTCGATCAGGAAAGGGATGAACGGGGCAATCGCTCCGCAGGAGTGCATCACGACCGGTTTTCCCGCGGCCCGGATTTTTCCGACCAGCTCCGAGGCATAGGGATAGATCATCTCCTTGTACAAGGCCGGGGAGATGAGCCCCGAGTCCTGGGTGCCCAGGTCGTCGGTGAGGAACACCACATCGATGGCATCGCCGAAGGCATCGAGAAACGTATCCACGCGCCGCAGGTAAACTTCGTGGAGTTTCCGCAAAATCGCATGGGCCAGGTCCTTTTCCACCATCAAATCGACGAGGAATTGTTCGTATCCCCGCATGATCTGGCCGGATTGCAGGTAGTGCATGCGCCAGGGGGCGATGACGGCCCGGCTGGTGGCCGCATGTTGGCGGCGGGCCCTTGCGGCCATGACTTCCACGGGTTCATCGAAGACGGCGGAGTAGTCCCAGCGCTCGAAGAGATCGTCAAAACGGGAAAGTTCGCCGGGGGATTCCACGGGCGCGAGGGGAACGCCGACCGGATCGAAATAATAGGCTTTTGCCGCCCGTTCCGCATGGATGACGCCTTTGGCATTGCGGACGACGTTCGAGCCGTCGGGGAGCAGCTCGACGTTGAATCTGGCGGGCACCACCAGGTCGATCCCGAACGGGGTGTTCCATATTTTTGTTTCCCGGGAACCGAAGGGCAGGATTTCCGTGTCGACCCCCATGAGATCCATCACGGAGCCGTCGAGTTCGGCAATGAGCTGGATGAGGCAGCCGCACTTGATGGGGCCGTCGGGCAGGCCGAAATGTTTGCGCAGTGCCTGATAGGGAAGGGCGTGGATGCTGGAACAATCGGTGCCTCCGAGGTCGAAGGGGATCCGGTCCGCGGGTTTCCGGTCCAGGACTGCCAAAACACGTTCTCTACTGTTCATGTGTGAGGGGCGACCAAAGGCGCGATTGTAACCATCGCAGGAATATCAAATTTTGACAATGGGAAAGGGCGCGTGAAACCCGGCGAGCGCAGATTACAGCGCTTGCTCGTTCTTTTGCCGCACTCCGGAAGCCTTCCCCGTTGCGGAATTCCGATGGAATTTTGTTCCTCTACAAAAGTTCCCCGCCCGCCCAGGCCGGTTTTTGTTTCTGGTGATAAAGGCGTTCGCCGGCCTTCGGGACGCAGAGCACGCCTTCTTCTTCTCGGTTCTGGAAATCTTCCAGCCGGATGCTTGCGGGATCGCGGTAGCCGAGGTTGATCCGGCGGCAGGTGTCCTCGGGGATGCCGGTGGCCAGGACGACGCGCACGCGGGGGGTTTCCACGCCGTGGTCGTAGGTTCCAATGCCGTGTACGTGGGTCGAGTGGGCCAGCACACCCCAGGGATAATGCTTGAACCGGTCCCACTGCTTCAGGAAGTAATCGCGGCAGTGGTAGCCGATTTCCGCGATGAGCTTCCCGTGCACGGTGGAGATTTCGTGCAGGTGCGGGGCGTAAATGATGAGCTCGGCTCCGTCGGCGAGCACGGGCTCGAGCTTGTACATGCATTTGCCGGCGACCCAGAGTTCGTCGTACATCGGTGGCGCACAGGAGAGAACCTGCCGGTAGGCGCGGGGTTCGTACGTGATGTGGACCCGTGCGGAAAGATCGCTGGCGGCATCCCAGGCCCCGACGGTATCCCCGCCGAAGAGGCCGTGGTCGTGTTTGTCATCGACGACCATGGCGAGGCAGAGGCGTTCCTGGGGGATGAGGGAGGCGGCGCGGTCGACCACTTTGCGAACGGGGGTCCATTTGTTGCCGATGATCATCGGGTTGGTGACGACGGCGCCGAGCCAGTGGAAAAAATTGAGGATTTCCGCGCCGCCGATCCCGGGGAAGAAGTATTTGTTCCCCCCGGAAAATCCCACCACTTCGTGGGGGAACACCGGGCCCATGACCAGGAGGATGTCGTAATCGAAAATCCGGGCGTTGATGTCCACCGGGACATCCATCGAGAAAAGGCCGCCGGAAAGTTCGGCGATTTCCCCGGCGGGGATGACGCCGAGGCGGCGGAGGGTGTCCGGTTGGTCCCAGGTGTGGTTGAAGACGCGGACATCGCGGAAGGTGGTGGTCCGCTCCTGTTCCGTCCATTCCATGCGCTGGAGAATCTGGGATTCCGTCATCGGGGGATGCGTGCCCAGGGCGATCATGAGATCGATCTGTTTCGTGAACCCCGATGCCTGCGCATGGAGAGCCCGGAACAACCGGCCGAGCGGGGCGGTGCGAGTTCCATCGGGAACCACGCAAAGCACGCGCTTGCCGCGGAAATCATACCGGTGCAGGAAATCGGCGACCAATTGTCCGACGTCGCCGGGGCTGATCGAGCCGCCTGCCGGGGCTGTGACTCCAAGGGGTTTCATGGTTGGTTGTTGCGGAGAGGAAGACTGGGAGGATGAGGAAGATTTTTAAATGGTTTGGGACAGGAAACCGCCGTCCACGCGGATGTCGGTGCCGGTGACAAAGCTGCTGGCTTCGTGGCTGGCGAGGAAGACGGCCGCGCCGGCCAGTTCCCTGGCTTCGCCGAAACGGCCCATGGGGGTGTGGCCGAGGATGGATTGGGCCCGCGGGGTGGGGGAACCGTCGGGATTGAAGAGGAGCTTCCTGTTTTGTTCCGCGGGGAAGAACCCGGGGGTGAGCGTGTTGACGCGCACGCCCTTCGGGGCCCACTCGCGGGCGAGGAACTGGCTGAGGTTGAGCACAGCGGCCTTGGCGGCGGAGTAGCTCACGACGCGGGACAGGGGGAGGTGGGCCGAGACGCTGGCGATGTTGATGATGCTGCCGCGCCCGCGGTCGCACATGGAGGGCCCGAAGACCTGGCAGGGCAGGAGCACGCCGCCGACGAGGTTCAGGTCGAAGTTGGCGCGCCAGTTTTCCAATCCGATGGATTCGAAAGAAAGATCGGCGGTGACGGTGACCTTGGGGTCGTTGCCTCCGGCGGCGTTCACGAGGATGGAAGCCGGACCGAGGGATTGTTCGATGGCCCGGTGGGCGGCCTCGAGGGAGGCTTTGTCCAGGGCATCCGCGGCAAAGAAAGCGGCCCTGGCGCCGGCGGCGGTGAGGCGTTCGACGCAGGCCTGTCCGCGTCCGGCGTTGCGGCCGACGACGGCGACGGCGGCCCCGGCGCGCCCGAGGGCTTCGGCGATGGTGCCTCCCAGCGTTCCGGTGGCGCCAATGACGATGGCGGTTTCATTCTTGAGATCAAACATGGCGGGTTTTCCTTTTGCGGGGCGCGGGTCCGGTGGATTCGCGGATGACCAATTCCGGTTTGATCCGGGCGTGCCTGGGTTTCTTTTCAAAAAGGAAGCGGACGGCCCGTTCGATCAGGAGATCGGGCCGGGGATCGACCGTGGTCAGCGAAGGCCGGGAAATGGCGGCGATTTCCGCATTGTCGAAGCCGACGATGGAAAGGTCCTCCGGCACCCGCAGTCCGTGGCAGGCCGCCCAGCGGATGAGCCGGAGGGCGATGCGGTCATTGAGGGCGACCAGTGCGGTGACGGGGTGGGATTCGAATTCCTTCCAGGATCCATCCCCGTCCGGGGGGTGCCAGAAATGGATCTGTTTGCCGGGGTTCCATCCCGCGTCCCGGGCTCCCGCGGACAAACCGTCGATGCGCTGACGGGCGTAGACCGTATCGGGAAAGATGGCCACGGCGGCGATTTCCCTGTGATGCAGGCCGTGCAGGTGTTCCACCACCTGGCGGAGGCCGGCGGCCCGGTTGGTGTCCACATTCCTTCCGCGGGCGGGGGCGAGGCTGTCGACCCGGACGACCGGGATGTCCGCGGCGGCGAGGTTGCGCCAGCCGGGGGCTTCGGGGGAAAGTTGTGGGGCCACCACGACCACGCCCCGGCACCGCATGGCGGCAAACCGTTCGAGGGCGGCGTTTTCGCTTTCCGGTGTCCCGTCACTGATCTGGAGCAGCACATCCAGTCCCCGTGCGGAGACCGCCTTCTGCAGGTGCATGACCTTGTCGGTGAGGAAGTAATCCACCAGATCGGGCACGCAGACCCCGACCAGGTCGGTCTTCCCGGTGCGCAGGCTGCGGCCGAGGATGCTGGGGGAGAAACCGTGGTCCCTGGCGGCCAGCCGGATCCGTTCGGCTGTTTCCGCATGGATGCCCTTGTGGCCGTTGAGCGCCCGGGAAACCGTCCAGCGCGAGAGGCCGAGGGCATCGGCCAGCTGGCTGGTGGAGCGGACGGGATTTTTCATTTGACGCGGGGCCAGCTTAATACTAACACGTGTTGGTATCAATCGGAATATTCACCCCCAAGCCCCGCATCCCCCCTCATTATGAAAAAAGTCCGTCTCGGCATCATCGGCGTTGGAGTCATGGGCTCCGGCCATTCCCGCTGGATCCTCGAAGGCAAGGTTCCCCGCATCGAACTGGCCGCCCTGTGCGACACCAACCCCGAAGCCCTCAAGCCCTTCCCCAATATCCCCTCATTCAGTTCATCCGATGCCCTCATCAAGTCGGGCAAGGTGGACGCGGTCCTGGTGGCCACGCCGCACTACGACCACACCACCATCGGCATCGCCGCGCTCAAGGCAGGGTTGCACCTCATGGTGGAAAAACCCATCTCCGTGCACAAGGCCGACGCCGAGCGGCTGATCAAGGCGCACACCAACAAGAAACAGGTGTTCAGCGCGATGTTCAACCAGCGCACCGACCCGAGTTACATCAAGCTCCGCGGGATGATCCGGAATGGGGAGCTCGGCACTGTGCGCCGGGTTAGCTGGATCATCACCAACTGGTTCCGCACGCAGGCCTACTACAATTCCGGCGGCTGGCGCGCCACCTGGGCGGGCGAGGGCGGCGGGGTGCTGCTCAACCAGTGCCCGCACCAGATCGACCTTTGGCAGTGGCTCTTCGGCATGCCCGACCAGGTCCGCGCCTTCTGCACGATCGGCCGCTACCACAAGATCGAGGTGGAGGACGATGTCACCGCCTATTTCCAATACAAGAACGGCACCACCGGCACCTTCATCACCTCGACCGGGGAGGCCCCCGGGACGAACCGCCTCGAAGTCGCCGCCGAGAACGGACGGGTGGTCATCGAGAACGGGGAGTTCCGTTTCACCCGCAATGAGGTGGGGATGTCGGAGCATTGCCAGAACGACGCGGGGAAATTCTCCGCTCCGGCCGTCTGGAATGTGCAGATCCCCATCCAGGGAGGCTACGGCCCCCAGCATCTCGGCATCCTGCAGAATTTCGCCGAGGCCATCCTCGACAAGAAGCCCCTGATCGCCCCGGCCCGCGAGGGCATCCACGGCGTCGAACTGGCCAATGCCATGCTCATGTCGTCGTTCCTCAACAAAACGATCGACCTGCCGCTCAAGGGGGCTGCCTACGAAAAACTGCTGAAACAAAAAATCGCCACGTCGAAATTCAAGAAGGTCGTGAAGGCCGTATCGAACGACGATTTCTCCAAATCGTTCTCCAAATAACCCCCCCCATGAAAATCACCCAAGTTGCCGCCCAGTTGTTCACCTGCCGCGATCTGCTCAAAACCCCGGCGGACATTGCCGCCACCCTCAAGCGGCTGCGCAAAGTCGGCTACACCGCCGTCCAAGCCAGCGGGCTCGGCCCTATCGCGGAAGAGGAGTTGCTGGCGATCCTCGACGGCGAAGGCATGACCTGCTGCGCGACCCATGAAAACGGGCAGGAGATCCTGGAAAACACCCAGAAAATCATCGACCGCCTCGGGAAATTGAAATGCAAGATCACGGCCTATCCCTATCCCGGGGGTGTCGATATGGCCAGCGTGGCCAGCGTGGACGCCATGATCGCCGGCCTGGATGCCGCAGGGGCGAAGATGGCCGCCGCCGGACAGGTCCTTTGCTACCACAACCACAACCATGAATTCCGCAAGCTGGAAGGGACGACGATCCTGGAGCGCATCTACGCCCGGACCAATCCCGCCCACCTCCAGGGCGAACTGGACACCTGCTGGGTGCATTACGGCGGAGGCGAGAATGTCGAGTGGTGCGAGCGCCTGGCCGGCCGCATGCCCATCATCCACCTCAAGGATTACATGACGAATTCCGAGAACAAGCACCAGCTCTGTGAGATCGGCTCGGGCAACCTCTCCTTCAAAAAAATCATCGCTGCCGCGGAAAAATCCGGCTGCAAATGGTTTGCGGTCGAGCAGGACACCTGTCCCGGTGATCCGGTTGATTCCCTGGAAAAAAGCTTCCGCTACATCCAGGAACACCTTGTTTCCTGAGCCGGCATCAAACCTCAACCCATCCCAGCATTCCACCAATCCCATGTTTTTAACCGGACTCTCCGACGAAGCAGGCAAAGCCATCGAGACCCAGATCCGCGCCCACCGCGAGCTGGGCTGGAACGAGATGGAAATCCGCGATGTGTTGAAAGCGGACGGCACCGCCGACAACCTGCACAACATCCCGGACGAAGATTTCAAGCGCGTGGAGAAGGCGGTCAAGGATGCCGGTATGCACGTGTATTGTTTCTCGTCGCGCATCGCCAACTGGGGGAAGAAAATCGACGAGCCTTTTGATTCCTCCCTCGAGGAGGCCCGCCGGTCCATTCCGCGCATGAAGGCCCTCGGCACCCGCTTTATCCGCATCATGAGTTTCGCCGTCCTGCCGGACACCGACAACCAGATGGAGGAGGAGCGGTTCCGCCGTTTGCGCGAGCTCAAGAAGATGTTCGACGATGCCGGATTGGTGGTGGTGCATGAGAACTGCATGAACTACGGCGGCATGGGCTGGCCCTACATGCTCAAACTGATCGAGAACGTGCCCGGCCTGAAAATGGTCTTCGACACGGGCAACCCGGTTTTTGCCGATGACCGCTCAAAACCGGAGCCCCGGCCCAAGCAATCCGCGTGGGAATTTTACAAACAGGTCCGGCAACACATCGTTTATGTCCATATCAAGGACGGGGTTTGGAACGAGGCCGACAAGAAAACCCGCTTCTGTTTCCCCGGCGAGGGCGAGGGCGACGTGGTCCACATCCTGCACGACCTGGTGAAAACGGGTTATGACGGCGGCATCTCGATCGAGCCCCACATGGGCGCGGTCTACCATGATCCCTCCTCTTCATGCTCCGAGGACCTGCAATACACCACCTACGTGGAGTATGGCCGGCGGATGCAAAAACTCCTGGAAATGGTTGCTTTATGAAATTAGGTGTCTGCATTACTCCCGAACAGGCCGCCATTTTCCCGGCGGGGTCCATCGACTTCGTCGAGGTGAATGTCCAAACCTTCCTGGTTCCCCTGGAGGGAGAGGAGGCATTCGCCCCGAAGGCCGAGGCGGCCACCCGTTCTAAATTCCCGGTTTATTCGTCGAATGGCTTCCTGCCCGCCTCGCTCAAATCCACCGGACCGGATGCCGACATGGGGCGCATTGAAGAGTATGCGGCCACGGCCTTCCGCCGGGCGGCGCAGATCGGGATGAAAGTGATTGTTTTTGGCAGCGGGGGTTCGCGCCAGGTCCCGGAGGGTTTTTCGCACGACAAGGCCCGGGAACAATTTGTGGCCCTGCTGCGGAGGCTGGGACCGGTGGCCGCGCCGCACGGGGTGACCATCGTGGTTGAGCCGCTCGGGCGGGGCGAATGCAATTTCGTGAATACCGTGGTCGAAGGCGCCGCCATCGTCCGCGAGGTCAACCACTCCAACGTCCGCCTGCTGGCCGACTTCTTCCACATGCTGCGCAACGGGGAGGATCCGGCGTCGCTGGACGGGCTGGTTCCGCTGCTGGCCCACACGCATGTAGCGGAAAAGGAAAAGCGCACGGCCCCGGGTGTGGCGGGCGACGATTTCAGTGCCTACCTAACACCTTTGAAGGCGGGTGGCTACAGGGGTGCCCTGGCCCTCGAATGTGGATTCACCGACATGGCCGCGGAAGTTCCCCGGGCCCTCGCATTGCTCCGCTCCCAGGGGGCCTGAGTTGTTTTCCACGTCCGGGGGGGGAGCTGTTCCTTCCCCCTGCATGGGGTTGACTCGCGGTCCTCTTGGCCTAAAAATGCACCATGAGCAACTTGATCCTGGAAAACGACATGCAGGCCCTGCAGGAGCTTGTTGTCCGTGGCGTGGCCGTAGTCAGGCAGAATTTCATCCAGTCGGTGAGCGCCCTTCATGAGCGCAACGATGCCCTGGCCCTCAAGGTCCAGGAGGCGGATTCGAAAATCGACGACATGGAGATGGCGATCGACCAGGCGGTGTTGAGCGTACTCTACCGCCAGCGCCCGGTGGCCCAGGATCTCCGGCGGGCTTTCACAGCGGCCAAGATCGCCACCGACCTTGAGCGGATCGGAGATTCGGCAGTCAGCCTGAGCCGGGCCTCGATCAAGCTCAGCCAGCTTCCGGAGACAAACCTGAAGACGGACACGCGCCGCATGGCCCAGATCGGGCTGGGCATGCTTGACGGGGTCGCCCAGGGCCTGCTCAAACCGGATCCGGCCCTTCTGCAGGAGATCATCGCCCAGGACAAGGAACTGGACCGCCTCCACCACGCGTTGATCGAGGAGGCCACGAAGATGGCCGTGGCCGATGGATCGCTGGCCCCCCAGGCCGTCCAATGGGTGATCGTGGCCCGGAGCCTTGAGCGGGTGGGTGACCACGTGAAGAACATCGCGGAAGAGTTGATCTTCCTGGTCCGGGCGGTGGACGTCCGCCACTCGCACACGCCCGTTTGACCGGATACCCGCTGCCATGCCCCGCTGTCTGTCATCCTTGGTTCTGCTGTTTTTCCTGGCGGCGGGGGCATCGGCCGCGCCGGAAGCCGGGCCACTGGTGGACCGCATGGTGGCGCGCGATGCCGAGATGGTGGCCCGCCGGGCCGGCTATACCTACACCCTGGTGCTGTCCCGCCACAAGCTCGATGGGAAAAACAATCCGGTAGAGACAAAGACCGAAACCCGGACGATGAAGGGGAACGAGGTGGTGGATTATGGGACCCGGAAGGACCGGGGCGTGGAGGAGGATTTGGAGAAGGCCTCCAAGGAGGAGCCCTTCGAACTCCTGAAAATGCTCGACCATTACACTTTCAAGATGGACGGGGAGGAGGCGGTGAATGGACAGCCCTGCTGGAAGGTCCGTTACACACCCCGGCCCGGCATGCCCTTCCGCAACCGGGAGGAGAAGGTCCTGAACAATGTGTCCGGCACGCTGTGGATCAAGCAGGACGACGCCAGCCTCATGCGCAACCGGGGAAAATTGATGAAGCCGGTTTCAGTGGCCTGGTTCTTCGCCACCCTCGGCGACCTGGAGTTTTCCTACGATTCCATGGAGCTGCCCAACGGCGATTACGGGCCGGCCCGTGTGGCCTATCAATTCAAAGTGAATGCCTTATTCGCGGAAATCCGCGAACGGCACGAGCGTGCCATGTCCGGCTACCGCGAATAGGCGTGCCCGGTCAAAGGCCGAGGGCGCGCAGCGTGGCGTCGTTGATTTCGCCGGTGACCCGGAGGCCGGCATCGGTTTGGAAGCGGATCAGGGCGTTCCGGGTTTGCTGTCCGTAGACACCGTCGATCCCGCCCACTTCGTAGCCGCGCCGGGTCAGGGCCGACTGGACGTCCAGTACGATATTGTGTCTTTCCACATAGACCGGACGGGAAGGGGCGATGTAAATCGGCGGCGGGGAAAAATTGAAGAAGAAGCCGGGCCCGCGGGAATGGCCGCGGTAATGGTCATTATGGCGAGCTTCGGCGGTATGCAGCGGTACCAAAACGGCTGTGGAGACGACCAAACCGAGGGAGAGCAGGGAAAGCGGTTTCATAGGTATGTTTGACGTTTGCCGGGAGGGGGTCATTCAGGCGGGGTCCCGGATTCCACCCAAGTGCCTGCCGGGCAAGCGTCCACGACACTTCCCATTCCACGCATCCGGTTCAACGGCGGCCGGCTCGCTCGGGGTCGGGACCGTTTACAATCCCAGAGCCCGCAGGGTGGAGTTGTTGATTTCGCCGGTGACCCGGAGGCCCCTGTCGCGTTGGAACTCGGCCAGGGCGTTGCGTGTCCGTTGTCCGGCTACCCCGTCAATGGTGCCCACGCTGTAACCGCGGCGGGCCAGGGCGGTTTGGACATCCGCCACCGTGCTCCGGCTGTACATGTCATAAGACCGGACGGGAACCACGTAGCGCGGGGTCGGGCTGAAGTTGAATGAAAAGATCACCCCGCTCGAAGGCCGGTGGTAACGGTAGGGGGGCGTGCGGTAGAAATGAGGGTGCCTGTCGTTCCGATGGTGTTCGTAGTGTCTGTCGTGCTTGTCGTGTCTGGCCTCGGCGTTTTGCAGGGGAACCAGCAGGGCCACCGAAGCGACCCATCCCATGACGAATCCCGGTAACGTTTTCATAAGAGATTGGACGACTGCCTGATTTCCAAAATTCATGCACCGGGAATATTTCCCCGCAAGTGCTTCGCTGCCAGGGATTCAGACCCGGAAGGATTCCACCAGACCGGTGCTGCTGGGTTCCAGGCCGGCATCATGGATCGCGTCGAGCACCCGTTCTTCATTCATGATGACGCGGCTGCGGCGGTAGAGCAGATAATCATCCCGCCAGGATTCCGGGGTGAGGTTGATGGTGGCGAGGTTGGCCCCGGCCTTCAATGCGCGGACATAGCCGTCGGATTGGAGGATGTTCATCGCGCTGACGGCCGGGATGACGTGGTGGGGGTTCATCACCCGCATCCAGGCCAGGCAATGGAGCGCGAGGTCCGGAGGGGCCGGTTCCGCGCCGGCCAGCGGGGTGTCCGGCCCGGGGATGAACGGGCTCACACTGCAACCATCGAGCGGAAGCTCGTGCATCAGGCGGAGGGTCTCGCACAGGTGGGCGTCGGTTTGTCCGGGGAGCCCGGCGATGAAGCCCGAGGACACCTTCCATCCCGTCCGGGCGAGGAGGCGGATGGCCTCGATGCGCTTTTCCAGGCTTCCGGGCGCCTGGAGCTGGCGGAAGTGTTCCGCGTTGCCGCTTTCGATCTTGATGATGTAGTAGCGGGCCCCGGCCTCGAACAACTCCGCGTAGAGTTTCGGTTCCAGGGTGCCGAGGCACACGCTGACACCGAGGCGGGTATGGGCGGTGATTTCGCGGATGAGGGGAAGCAGGATCTCGCGCACGGCCACGGGGTCCTCGCCGGTTTGGAAATTGATATCGGTGACCGATGCGGGAAGCTCGTCGAAGACGACGCGGCGGAGGATGTCGTAATCGGCCCGGTAGCGGTCGAGGGGTTTGTTGTCCCGGCGCATGCCGCAATAGGTGCAATTTTGGCGGCAGTAATTGGATACTTCCACCACGGCACGGACGAAGACCTTGTCGCCGAAACGGGCGCGGGCCACCGCGCCGGCCTGTTCCGCCAGCTCATTCACGGCCCGTTTGTCGGGCCGGATCAGGGAGGGGAAATCGGGATGTTCCGGGGCAGGGATCATGCCTGTTGTTCTCCGTTGCCTGGACCGTCCATTCCCATGCGATGACGATACCATCCCGGGAAGAACTTCGTAAAGAGTCCAGCTGTGGCGAGGCTGGCGGTCAGGGGAAGCCACACCGGGACCGGGAGGGCGAAGGGGCCGGCGGCCAGCCAGGCGAAATTGAAGGTGAAGGCCAGTGTCCAAACAATCGCAATGATGTAGTTGGCGCGGATAAATTCCGGATGGGTCCAGACGCCGGGTTCGGTTTCCTCACGGGCGTAGCCGAGGGTGAAGGGCTGGCGCAGGAGCAGGCTGCCCGCGGCCATGGCCAGCAATAGCGCGTTGAGTTCCAATCCCCACGCGGGAAACGGGTGGAGAAGTTGCAGGATGAAAAACACGGCGAAGACCGCGTCGACCGCCTTGAGTTCCAATTTTTCCAGCCCCTGGGTGATCCACCAGGCGACCAGGGCGCCGAGGGCCCGGGCGCGGGGATCGTCCAGCGGAGTGAGTCCCCACCAAGCGGCCCACGGGGCCGCTCCCGCCAGAAGGGTCCGCCAGGAGCGGCGAGGTTTTCCGTTGTTCACCGGGGCGGTCCACGTTTTCCGGTCCCAGCGGACTCCCCGGGGCAGCCAGGCAAACAACCAGAGGCCGGTGCGCAGCAGGGCGGTGGCGGGAAGGGCCCACCATGCGGAAGGGTGGATCCGGATTCCCTGGCGTCGGAAAACCAGGCCGGCCCAGAGGGCTTCGAGGAAGATCCAGCCCAGCAGGGCGCAAAGAAAACTCCGCGAAGGACGGAGCGCGAGGGCTGCAGCCAGACCGATCAGGGGGTGGACGACGACTTGCAGGGCCGCACCCATGGGGTCGCACCAACGGATGGTCCTCTGCCAGCGGAGGGCGTGGGCCAGTGCCCCGCCCCAACCCGGTCCTGTGGCCCCGGTGTGCAGGGCGGGAGTTTCGACCAGTCGGACCGGCGACAGCGCCCTGCCGAGTTCATAATCATCCGCCAGGCAGGCGGCCAGGTGTTCGAACGAGCATCGCCCGTGGAAAACTTGGGAATCGAAAGCGCACAGGGCGCCGGCGCCCCCTTTGAGTTGGTGTTGCCGGGCGAGAATTTTCATCCCGGGGTTCAGTTGCAAATTGATGACGATGGCATCGGCCAGATCCGAAGGCCGGGAAAGTGCGCCAATGAGGTAGCAGCCGGTGACGAGGGAATCCGGGTGCCGGGAGAGTTCATCCCGTACGCGGTCCAGATAGCCCGATGGTGCGGTGATATCGGCATCGCTCCAGACCCAGAATCCCGCGGGGACGCTGGAGGCCATCTGGCGGAGTTTGTCGGCTTTCGGGTTCACCCCATCGGGGGGTGTTTCCACATGGATGATTCCAATCCGGGCCTCCGGGAACTTTTGTCGCCAGTCAGAAATAAGGGAATTCCAGCCCGCCGGGGGTGCCGGGGGCAGGCCGATCCACAGGGTGTCGCCCTGCCGGAGTTGGGCGGCGAAACTCTCCAGGGCGCGGGCCAGGAGGGTGGGATCGGCCGCGGCGTCCGGCGGGATGGGCTTGAAAATGTGCAGCTGCGGCGGGGAACCCCCGCTGTGAACCGGGGGCTTGGACGTACGGGCGCGGGAGGACAGATGCCAGACAACAAAAGCCCAGGCCAGCCCTGCGGCGCACCAGACGCCGGTGATCCATTCAAGCCACATGGGGTTCGGTGGTGGGGGACAGGTGGTCCATAGCGGGGGACCCATCGCGGAACCAGGCGAGGGATTCGCGCAGGGCTTCGTCCAGGGGTTGTTGGGGGCTCCAGCCGAGCGCTTCCTGGGCGGGTGCCACATCGAAGAATTGGTGGCGCCGCGCCTGCAGGGCGGTTTCCAGGCAGAGGCGGCGGCTTTCGCGAGGGCGCCAGAAATGGGCCGATTCACCTAACAATCCTCCAGCGGCAATAAGGGGCCAGGGGATTTCCAGTCGCGGGGCCGTGCCTTCGCTCAGGCGGGCCAGGCGGCCGAGGAATTCGGTCAGGGTGAGGTTTTCCTGGCCGAGGAGGTAGCGTTGCCCGTTCCGACCGTTTTCCGCGATGGCGATGAGTCCCCGTGCCAGGTCCCGGACGCCCACGAAATTGAGCCCGGTGCGTGTCGAGAAAAGGAACCGCCCATCGACGTAATCCCGGACCATGCGGCCGGTGGGGGTGGGGCCGGTGTCTTCCGCGCCCAGGGGGCAGGTGATGCTGGCGATGCGGACGGGGAGTCCTTCGCGGGATGCGGCCAGGACCGACTGTTCCGCGTCCCATTTGCTGGCTTTGTAGGCGCACCACCGTGGGCGGGTGGCGGGATAATCCTCTTCCCGGATGAGACCCGAGGGACGGCTGAGCACCCCGGCCGAACTGAGGTGGACCAGGCAGCGAACCCCGGCTTTGGCGGCGGCGCGGAGGACGTGTTGGGTCCCGTGGAGGTTGGTTTCCATCAGGGCCCGGCGGTGACCGAGTCCGAAACGGTAGAGTCCCGCCGCGTGGAAAACGACTTCGGCCCCGGCAAAGGCCCGGTCCAGGGTTTCCGGGAGGGTGATATCGGCGAATTGGAGGGCAACTTCCGGCGAAAAAAGGCCTCCGGCGGCGAGGGGGCTCCGGACCACGGCGGTGACGCGGGCTCCCCGGCGGTGCAATTCACGCACCAGCCATCGCCCGATAAATCCACCGGCTCCGGTGACAACAACTTGCACCCCACGCATCCTGCGCATAGTAAGAAGATGGCTTGAGAAGTGCATCCTTTTTTTCCGTAGCGTTTCTAATAATGGTGCTGGGTTGCGCCCGCGCCCCGCTGCCCCGTGCCGGAGGTCCGCCGCCCGGGATGGAAATGGGCCGCGACACGTTTTCCTTTGCCAACGAAACGGTGTGGAATTATGAGGCCGGGAAGGTGGTGGGCCGCACGGACCGGCCCGACACCCCCGCGGAAGGGGAACGTTACACCCGCCGGTGTTTTGTCATGGCGCGTGCGGCGGTGCAGTTTTGGAAATTCGCCCGCTTCGAACCGGGGAGGGAGGCCCTGCCCCCGGAAGAGCTGGTCGCGCGGGTGCGGAAGATCGCCTCGGTTCCGGTCTGGGAGTCCGCCCCGGATCCGGAGCAGAAGACCGTCATTCCCGGCTACAGCGACTTGAATGATTTCAGCAAGCGCGAGCCCCGGCTCCTGCAGGAGAACATGGGCGAGGGCTGGCCGACATATTTCCGCCCGGGCAATTTCGGCATCGTCACGCCGCCGGGCCGCGCCGCCCAGGAGCGCACCGCGGGGGAAATCGATCTTTTCCTGAATGCGGGGGAACCGCCCATCCTGTGGCTGGTGAATTTTCCCTCATTGTCGATCAACCATGCGGTGGTGGTATTGCGCCGCCGGGTGGACGGCCCGCGCACCGTCTACACGGTGTACGATCCGAACCTGCCCGGCGAGGGAATGGAACTGGCCTATGACCCCGCGGCCCGCACTTTTTCCTATCCGCCCACGTTTTATTTTGTCGGGGGTCCGGTCGATGTGCGGGTGGTCTACCGGGGGGTATGGCGGTGAATCGGCGTGCGGTGTGGGTGACGGGGCTGGGGGCCTTCACCCCCCTGGGTCTCACGGCGGCGACGAGTTGGGAAGCCTTGAGGGCCGGCGCATCCTGCCGCCGGTTGGTGGATTTTTTCTCCACGGAAGGCTGCCGTTGCCGGGAAGCGTCCGTGGCTCCATTGGCGGAAGATCCGTCAGGTTTCCGCGGGTCCTCCCGGGCCACACGCCTGGCTTTGCCGGCTTTGGGAGAGGCCCTTGAACAGGCCGGATTGTTGCTTGGGGGAAAATCCCGGTTGCCTTCCGTGCCCTTGAGCGTCAGCACCACCGGAGGGGCCATGGCCCACGGCGAGTCCTTCCTGGCGAGGGCCCTCCAGGGGAAGCGACGGGACCAATTCCGCCGCGTGGCCACCTACCAGCCGCAGTACCAGGTGCTCGAACTCCAGGAAGCCTACGGGCTGGACGGTCCGGCCCAGATTGTGGCGAACGCATGTGCCAGCGGGGCCAACGCCATCGGCCACGGCTACGACCTCATCCGATCCGGCCGGGCCGAGGTGGTGGTGACCGGGGGATACGAGGCCCTGACCGATTTGATTTTCACCGGATTCGACTGCCTGCAGGCGCTTTCCACCACGCTCTGCCGTCCCTTTGACGCAAAGCGCGACGGGCTGATGATCGGGGAGGGGGCGGCCTTCCTGGTTTTGGAATCGGAGGACCATGCGAAAAAGCGGGGCGTGCGCGGATTGGCGCGTGTCATGGGTTATGGACATTCGACGGATCTCCACCATCTGACCCAGCCGGCCCCGGACGGGGCGGCGCTGGTGCGTGCGATGGAATCGGCCCTGGCCTGCGAGGAATCCGATCCTGCCGGGGTGGGCTACCTCAATGCCCATGGCACAGGCACGCCGATGAATGACGGGGCCGAGGCCGCCGCCTATGCCCGGGTGCGGGACGGCCGCCTGATGGACGGGATGGTGGTCAGTTCGACCAAGGCCGCGGTCGGCCATACCCTCGGTGCCGCCGGGGCCATCGAGGCGGTCTTTGCCCTCCAGGCCCTTGCCACCGGATTTTTGCCCCCGCAATTGAACCTGTGCGACCCGATCCCGGAAATGGCGGGTCACCTGGCCGCCCCGGGCGGGCGGATGCCCGCGGGGAAATCCCTGGTCATGAGCGTGAACCTCGGCTTTGGCGGCTCCAATGCCGCCCTGCTTTTCGGACCCGTATGAAAACAACCGGATGTTCCGTGCTGGGATGGGGGGCGGTCACGCCGAACGGCTGGGCCATGCCGCCCGGGGCCGCGGGGCTTTCCCTAACTACAGAATACACACTCTCCGGCCCGGGTGTCCCCGTCTCCGTGCAGAAGGTCGCCGAAACCGGCCCGTTGTGGGAGCGGTGGAAGAAAGAACCGCGGTTGCGCCGGGCCAGCCCGATCTCCCGGTTCATGGTCCAGTCCGTGGCCGCGGCCATGGAGGGCGCGGCCCCCGGCCGCCGGCGGGGATTGATCGGTGTTTTTTTCACCGGGGCCCTCGCCTACAGCCGGAAATTTTACGAGGGCTGTCTCAGGCAGGGGCGCCAGCTGGCCAGTCCGGCCCTGTTCCCCGAGACGGTTTACAATTCGCCCCTGAGCCATGTGGCCGCGATCATGGGTTTTGACGGGCCCTCCTATTCCCTGGTGGGCGATGAATCCGCCTGGGCCGGGGCCTGCGCCACGGCGGATTTGTGGATCGGATTGGGTACGGTGGACGAGGTGGTGGTGGTGGCCGCGGAGGAGTTAGATCCAGTGTCAGTTGAGGGTATGCGCGCTGCGGGATGGTTGCGTCGCGGCTACCTGCCGGCCGAGGGGGCCTCCGCCCTGCGGCTTGGACCGCCGGAGGAGCCCGGACCGCGGCTTGCCGTGGCGGCGGAAGCGCATCCCTTCCGGGGCCCGTCCTCCTGCCGTACCGCGGCCGGGCGTGTTTTTGCCCGCTTGTCCCCCGGGATCCCGGTGCTGCGGACCGCCGGGGGGCTTTGGTCGAAAAGCATCGAGAGCGAACTGGCGGGGGACCGTCCCGTGCCGGCTTCCGAGCCCGGATATGCGGAATTGGGCCGCTGCTTCGCCGCGGGCAGTGGATGGGCCCTGATCCACGGGTTGGGAAATCTCGGCCCGGATTGCCCCCTCATCCATGTCCCCCTCTTCGGGAGTTACCACGCCGTCTCCGCTTTGACTCTGGCAAAAGCTTGATCCTTCCTTGAGGATTTCCTATTTTCCAAGTATATGGCTTCTGTTACTTTGGACGATCTTCGCGCGCTTCTGGCTGAAAACTGCATGCTGCAGACACCCGTGTCTGAAATCGACGAGGACACCCCCCTTTTCGGACCCGGCAGCGTGGGATTGGATTCGATCGATGCCCTGCAACTCGCCGTCGGCGTGGAGCAAAAATTCGGTGTCCCTTTGAAAGATCCGGAAGTCGCACGCCAGGTCCTGAAGACACTGGGATCACTCCGGGAGTGGCTCATCCGCCAACAGGAGGCCGTTTGATTCCTTCCCCTTCCTACGACGTCATCATCGCGGGCGGGGGGCCCGCCGGCTCGACGGCCGGCATCATCCTGGCGAAGGCGGGAAAAAAAGTCCTCATCCTCGAGCGTGAAAAATTTCCCCGGTTCCATATCGGTGAATCGCTCCTTCCCTATGGCAACGATCTGTTGAAGGAACTGGGCATCTGGGAGCACCTGATGCGCGACGGGCACATCGTCAAACCCGGGGCGGATTTTGTCCCGGCCGACAGCCAGGGATTGCAGCGTTCGGATTTCGGACGCTTCCTCGGGCCGGAGCATGCCGCGGCCTTCCAGGTCGACCGGGCCTCTTTCGACCAACTCCTGCTCGACCGCGCCCGGGAAGCCGGCTGCGAGGTCCGGGAGGAAACCCGGGTGGAAGTTACCGCCCTGACCCCGGACGGGGTGACGGTCCGGGCCCACCACGCGGGCGGGGACGGGGAAGTTTCGGCGCGGTGGCTGGTGGATGCGACAGGCCGCGACATTTTGGTCGGGCGGCGCGAAGGGCTTCCGAAGTCGGATCTCAACCTGGACAAGAAGATCGCCGTCTACGCCCATTTCCAGGGCGTGCGCCGCAACGAGGGAAAATGGGCGGGCAACATCACCATTGTGCGCCGTTCCGGCGGATGGTTCTGGATCATTCCCCTCCGGAACGGCATCACCTCCGTCGGGTTGGTGCAGAAGCTGGCCGCGTTCAAGGCCTCGGGCCAGAAACCGGAAGAATCCTTCCGGCAGGCGGTCGAAGACAGTGCGGAGATGCGGTTCCGGATGAAAAACGCGGCAGTAACGGGTGAGTGGCATGTGGCCTCGGATTATACCTTCCGCCACCACAAGATGTCGGGGAAACGGTGGATCCTGGCCGGGGACGCCGCCGGTTTCATCGACCCGATTTTTTCCTCCGGGGTGCGGGTGGCCATGCAGTCCGGTCATGATGCCGCCAGGCTGGTCGCCAAGGCGGATGCGGCGGGCCGGGGTTTTACCTGGTGGGAGCAGCGTTCCTACCGGAAATCCTTCGAGCAGATGACGGGAACCTTCCTGCGCATGATCCGGATGTTTTACGATGACCGGGGCTTCGAGGTCTTCCTGAACCCCACCCGTTTCCTCGGGCTGCAGCAGGCGGTGGTGGACATCGTGGGGGGGAACGGGAAACCGGCGCTGTCGGTCCTTTGGCGGCAGCAGGTATTTTTCGCTTTTTGCGTCCTGCAGCGCTGGTTCCGCGTGGTTCCGCCTCTTCCCATGTTCCAGACCAACCGCCGGAATCCCGCATGACCAGCGGTTACAAGCATGTTTCCCGGTCGCTTTACCGGCGGGAATGGTTCGATCTCGGGCTGCTGATCGCGCGCTGGGTGCCCCGTTCCGTGCTGCGGGCCGCGGCCGGTCTGACGGGGTGGATTTATGCCGTGACCCATCCGGCCAAGGCCCGGGTGGCTGCGGCCAATGTCCGGAGCGTGGTGCCCGGCATCCCGGTGGTGGCCTCCCGGATTTACAGCTCATTCGCCCGGATGCTGGCGGATTACTTCGTGGCCGGTGCCTGCGGGGATGCCGCCATCCGCCGCATGACGGGCACGCGGAGGGGGTATGATTATTTGAAAGCGACCAGTGAGACGGGACGCGGCGCCGTGCTGGCCACCCTCCACCTTGGTTTCTTCGAGCTCGGGGGATGGGTGTTGGGCCAGATGAGTGTGCCCACCATGGTGCTCACCCGGCCCGAACCGGATCCCCGGCTCACCGCCTGGCGGGCGGATTTCCGGAAACGCTGGGGCATGGAGACCCTCGAGGTCGGCCGCGATCCCTTTGCCCTTCTCGAGGCCCTGAAATTCCTGCGCCAGGGAAAAATGGTGGCCGCGCTGATGGACCGCCCGCATCCGCAGCAGCGGTTGGGCGTCGTGGTGGGCGACACCACCCTCTGGTGTTCCCGGGCCGTGCTCCAACTCGCCGCCAAGGCGGGTTCCCCCCTCCTCCCGCTGGTCGTGTATTGCAACCCGCAGGGGATTTATGAATTCGAGGTCATGGAGCCCATCGAGGTTTCCAGCGACAAGTTAGAAGAGGCGGCGTTCCTGCTTTGGAGCCGACTGCTTCCGGTGGTGAAGCGCTATCCCGAGCAGTATTTCCAATTCGAGGAGATGTCCGAATGAGCGCGTCCCCGCTGCCCACCCCGCACGGCCCGGGTTTCTCCTTCATCGACCGGGTGGCGGTGGATCCCTCGCTGGAATCCGCGCGCGGAGAGAAGTGGCTGGATCCCGCGATGCCTTTTTTTGCCGATCATTTTCCGGGCCGGCCGCTGATGCCCGGCGTGCTGTTGATCGAGGCCGCGGCGCAGGCGGCGGGATGCCTGTGGGGCGCCCGCCGGAAGAAGGCACAACCGGAACCCTTTGCCCTGGTACGGGTGGACAAGTTCAAGCTTTCCGCCCCGGTGCTTCCCGGAACCCTGCTGGTGGCCGAGGTGAAATGGATGCGCGACTTCGGTCCGATGGCGGAATTCGAGGCCCGTCTTTCGGTCGGCGGACTTCCGGTGGCCTCGGGGGTGGTGGTGTTGTCGGCGGATGGGGTGGTCTAATACCCAATCACAATGATTCGATGACCTATTAGCCCCCCCCCATGCGTGCACGTTCTTGACGAGAACATTCCTTTCCTTGTTGTGTGTGGTTTGCTACTGGCAATGGTGGCGGTTTGTTTGGTGTTGGTTCCAATGGCGGTGGAGGCCGAACCTGCGATGCCCTTGACGTATAAAAATCCGATCATCCACAAATACCTGGCCGATCCCTATGTCGTGTGGGACCAGACGGCCGGGGCGTTTTTCCTCCTTGCCACCGGCAAGGGCGCCGACGACCGGATGCTTCCGATCTATCGGTCGCCCGACCTCGCCAACTGGATATTCGTGCGCGGCGCGGTGGCCAAGGGCGGCGAAACCGTTTGGAACTTCAAGAATTTCTGGGCGCCGGAGGTGGTGAAGATCGGCGATACGTACCACCTCTATTACACCGCATCGCCCAAGTCGCCGGGGAACACAGGCAACCGGGTGGGGCTGGCCGTGGCCAGGAGCATTGAAGGCCCCTACGAGGACCGGGGAGTGGTCATTACCCATGCCAGCATTGACGGACACCTGTTCATCGATGACGACGGCAGGATGTACTTCTTCTATACCATCGAGCACGGCAACGCCGATGGGTTGGCCGCGGGCCAGATCTATGCCTGCCGGATGCTCGCGCCAGACAAGGTGGACAGCAAGCCCGGGCAGATCGTCTCCCACCATCCGTGGCAGGAAGGCCCCTGGCTACAGAAACGCAACGGCAAGTACTGGCTCACCTACAGTTGCGGCAATTGGAAAAACGACACCTACCATGTGCGCTACGCCATCGGCGACTCTCCGCTGGGACCGTTCCGGGAACGACCGGAAAAAATCCTCCAAAGCACGGAGACGGTGAAGGGGCCGGGGCATCATTCCATGTTCAAGGACCGCAAGGGTGGCGACTGGATCTGCTACCACGGATGGGACGTCAAGTTCACCGCCCGCTACCCCCGCATTGACCGCATCCACTTCGGCTCCGACAAAATCTCCAGCGACGGGCCCACATCAACGGCCCAGCCGTTTGACAAATAGCAGCAGGACGCCCCATGCGGAAGGGGGTTGCCCTTCCTCTGCTTTTGGATTAGACCAGCAACACCACAACGGAGACCTTTCCAAACCAACTTCAATCATCACGGATTCGGCTCCGCCACACCCGCCACCCCGATCATCCAGATCCCAATTACCCCATGCGATTCATAGCCAGCTTGGTCTTTGGAGTTCTCCTCATGACGAAACCCACTGCATCAGCCGCCGAGGCATTTGTTCTTCCCAACCCCATTCCACCTCATCCTCGTCTGCTTGCCGCAAAGCGAGACTGGGAACGCATCCGGAAACAGATCCAGACCGACCCCGTTTCAGCGAAGATATTCGCCGTCCTGGAAAACAAGGCGAAACAGGCCCTGGCCGAACCTCCTCCGAAGCGGGAACTGGAAGGAGTTCGTTTGTTGGGTGTCTCACGTCTCGTTCTCGATCGGGTATCGGCTCTGGCAATGGTGGCGTGCCTTACGGGAGAAAAAGCCTATGCGGACAGGGCGATTCAAGAAATGCTGGCAGCAAGCAAGTTCTCGGACTGGAATCCCCCGCATTTTCTGGACACAGCGGAAATGTCGCTTGCCCTGGCCATCGGGTATGACTGGCTGTATGATCAATTGGACGGGACCGAGCGGAAACAGATCGAGCAGGCATTGTTGGAAAAGGGGCTGAAGCCTTCAATCCCCAAGCCTGAATTCGCCGGCAACGGGGATTGGCGGATTCGCGGAAACCATACTTGGTGGATTGCCGGAACCAATAACTGGAATCAGGTGTGCCATAGCGGGATGACAGCTGCAGCCATTGCACTCGCCGATCTCCAGCCGGAGCTGGCTGCCGAGGTTATCAGGCGCGCCATCGAAAATGTACCCAAAGCCGCACAGGGTTATGCCCCGGACGGGGTATATCCCGAAGGCCCCATGTATTGGTGCTATGGCACCAGCTTTCATGTCACCCTGGCGGCGGCCTTGCAGGAATTCAGCGGCCAAGCCCACGGGCTGGATACATTGCCGGGATTTGAGCAGAGCGCCCTCTACCGGGCCCAGGCAACAAGCCCCACCGGGCTGTATTTCAACAGCTCCGACTGCAGCGAGAAACGCGGTTTCGATATTTCCCTCTTTTGGTTTGTGAAGCGGTTTCATCGGCCGGAATGGCTTCGATACGACATCGATCAACTCTCAATCCCATCGGAGAAACCGTATCCCGGCGGCCGCTTGCTGGCGCTGGCGCTCCTGTGGCGCGATCCCACGCTGGTGGACGATCACAAGAGAAACCCTCCCCTGAACTGGTTGGGACGGGGGATCAATCCCATCGCGGTCTTTCGCTCGGCGTTCAGCAACCGTAATGCGTTGTATGTTGGCCTGAAAGGCGGCAGCCCATCCTGCTCGCATGCCCACATGGATGCCGGGTCGTTCGTCCTTGAGGCGGATGGTGTCCGGTGGGCCGTCGATCCGGGAATGCAGGATTACCACAGCTTGGAATCCAAGGGGATCAGTCTCAATGATAGCGGTCAAGACGGGGTTCGCTGGGGAGTCTTCCGCCTCGGGCCGGAGGGGCACAATATCCTGCGCTTCAACAGCGCACGGCAATGCGTGGGCGGAAATGGGCAGTTTGTCCGCTTCCAGGGCAACGACGACAAACAACCGCACGGCGTGGTGAACCTGACATCGATCTATGCCGATCAGGCCGAAGCTGTGCATCGCGGGGTCATGGTTCTCAAAAACAACAACGTCCTATTCCAGGATGAATGGACCGCCAAGGACAAGGCGGTCGATGTTGCATGGCAGATGCTCACCCGTGCAAAGGTGACCAGGAAATCCGGGAAGGTCGTGCTCGAACAAGACGGCAAGAGCCTGCAACTGGAAATCCTCCAACCCGCGGATGCAGTCATCGAAGTGCAAAGCGCGAGCGAATTGATGAATCCGTTCGATGCGGAAAATCCAGGCATGCAGCGCATCAGCGTCAAAACAAGGACCCAAGCCGGAAACAACGGCGGTTTCCGGATTCTCGCGGTGCCGGGTTTGTCCGAACCGGCGGCGATCCCCGAGAGTCGGAAGCTCGCGGCTTGGTCGCCCGCTTTGTAAGTGCATCAATAGATCAAATCATATTGGCTGGGCGAGACCGCTCCAGCTTGGGAACGCTGAGCCATTCAATGACAGCTGGAAGTACTCTGGATCGAAGCCTGGATTTTTGCGCGGTCGAGTTTTCCACGGGAGGTTCGTGGAAGTTCGGTGCGGACGTGCCAAAGCTTGGGAATTTTCCAGGCGCTGAGTTTTCCTCCCAGGGCCGATTGCAGGTCGTTTTCGGCAAGCGAAGTTTCCACTGCCGCGGCGAGGACGTCGCGGCCCTGGCTTTGGTGCACCCACACGAGGGCTTCGCGCACGCCCGGTTGGCTTTGCAAGAGGTGCTGGATTTCTGCAGGGTGGACCTTCCGTCCGCCGATATTGGCCGGGGCGGCATTGCGGCCGAGGAGTTGCAACCTTCCGTCCGGGCGGAGGGTTCCGCGGTCGGGGAGGACATGGCGGCCGGCCGGGGACAGGACGGCGTCGCCGGTTACCTCGACCCGCTGTCCCCGCACGATCCGGAGTTTCACCCCCCGGAGGGGTTTTCCCAGGTGTTCACCCGTGAGCGAACCCCGACCGGTGGGGTCGTAGGCGATTCCTCCCGTTTCGGAGGATCCGTAAAAATTGTTGGGGACGATTCGATGGCATTGGTGGAAGGCGCGGGCTGTCTCCGGGGCCAGGGGTGCGCCGGCGGAGATGACCAGGCGGAGGGGTTTCAAGGGATGCCGGGGCATTTGGGCCAGGATCCGGAGTACTGCGGGGACGGTGGGAAAGACGGTCAGGCGGTACTGCCGGATCCAATCGGAAATCTGGGCGGGCACAAATCCCGGTGCGAGGGCGAGGGCCGTGCCTTGGAGGAGCAGGGGCATGACGAGATTGCCGAGCCCATAGGAGTGTCCGATCGGAACCAGTCCCAGGTTCCGGTCGGAGGGTTTGATGCCCATCGATGAACAGATGTTTTTTCCATCGGCCAGCAAATGGGACGCCTGACAGGCCCATGTGCGAGGAGTGTCCGTCGTGCCCGAGGTGATTTTGAGATACACCGTTCCCAGAGGGTGGCGCCGGCGCGCCGGTTGCAGCCGTTCCCTTGTCTCCGCCGTGACGAGGCAGGATGCGCCGAGGTTGGCCGCAAGTTCGCGGCGCTGGGCATCCGGCTGTCCGGGGTCGAGGGAGATGACGGCTTTTCCCAAACTTTGGGCGGCCAGGAACTGGATGACCCATGCGGGGCTGTTTGGCAGGGCCAGGGCAATCAGGCCGCCTGTGTCGGTCAAAGTCGAGGCGCTTGCCAGTGCCAGCCCTTGCAGGGCGCCGGCTGAATAGGTCTTTCCCGTAGTTAGGTCAATCAAGACCGTCTTCCGGGGTTGGCTGCGGGCCAGTTTTTCCCACCGGAACCAAAGGGCGGAGCCGTTGTTCATGCGGGGATCGTGCCGAATTCCATGCCCAGTTGTCGAACCGCAATCACAACCCGGCGGGCGGTTTCCGCCACCTCCGGCTGGTTATACACGCGGTCGTTCCAACCGAGATCTTCGCCGTCATGCAGGGTGATGATGCCCCCGGGCCGGATTTCGCGGGCCACCCGGCGGGCCATGAGATCCGGGGGTTCCTCCCATCCGGCGGGCCAGAGGACGTGGCGTCCGGGCATGCAGGTCATCAGGGTGGGCTTGAGTCCGTGTTCCCGGGCCAGCCGGATTTCCCGTGTCCCGGCGTATCCGAAGGGCGGACGGCACAGGGTCACGGGTGGAAGTTCGGGAACGATTTTTCCGAGCAGGGAGCGCTCGCCTTCCCAGACATCGGCGAGGGCTTTGGGGGAAAGGCGGGTGAAGGGCACGTGTTCCATTCCATGGAGGCCAAGGGTGTGGCCCTCGTGGTGCATCCGGCGGATGAGGTCGGGATGGCGCCGGCAACGGTTGCCCAGGACAAAGAAAGTTGCCCGGACTTTTTCCTCCGCGAGGACATCCAGCAACTCCGCCGTGTGGCAACCGGGCCCGTCATCGAACGTCAGGGCCACTGTCGGGGAATCCGGCAGCGACCAGGTCATCCCCGGGTGGCGTCGTGGCCCCAGGCGGAGAAGCCATGGGATGAGGTAGGGGGCAATCAGTCGGGGCATGCGGTTTGGTTGTTGTAGCCACGAACGTGAGTTCGTGGGTGTCGACATTCCACGAACTCACGTTCGTGGCTACAAATACTCACGCCGCCATCTGCACGGCGTCGGGAGCTGAAACGGGAACGGACTGGTTGGGACTCTGGCCCAGAAGGTGTTGCTGGATCGGCGCCCCGGCATCCTGGAGATAGAAACCCGCCGCCATCTTTTGCGGCATGAGGATCATGGCCAGCGCATCTTTCCAGCTCCCCTCGATCCAGTAGGGGTCGCCGATGAAACCGCCCGCGTCGTTGAACTCGGAATAAAACCAGATGTAGTTTTCCGTGTTGTCGGCAAAGCCGCCGTATTGCGCGATGACGAGGGATTTTTTGACGCCGGTTTCCTCCTCAAACTGGCAGACCAACTGGCCTCCCTCCTGCAATTCCCAGCGCAGATCCCAGTAGGTTGTCTCTTCGTTGGTCCAGGTGCGGCCGTATTTGGCCGTCACGGTCACGACCACGCGGGCGAATTGGTTCCATTCCTCCCCGCTCCAGCCCTTGGGCTGGATCACTTCCTGGATGCGCTGGAGCTTGATCCGCCACTCGGCATAAAGCCTCCGGAGCTCGAGAAGCGAGTTCATGGTATCGGGGTCCCCGTCCGCCCGGTCAGCGGATGCGGGCGAGGACGCTCTGCTGGTCGTTGAGCTTGCGCTGGTTGAGGGAGAGCTGCTTTTCCAGTTCGCGGTTGCGGGCGCGCATCTCGGCCAGCGTCTGCGTGGTCTGGTAGCGGTATTCCTCGAACTGCGTGGTGAGCGCGGTCATGCGCAGGTTCGACTGTTCGAGATTCTTCGCGAGGTCGTTGTCGCGCTTGATCAGGTCCATTTCCATTTCGAACATGCGCTGCTTGGTGTTCTGTTCGAGCAGGGCGAGGGTTGCGCTCTGGTCCTGCATCTGTTTGTAGAGCACGTAGCCGCCGAGCGAGGCCAGTCCGGCGAAGAGCAGAATGGTGCAGACCAGGGCGAGACCGGCGCCGTGGAGGAGCGAACTGACTGCTTTTTGTTCTTTGACCTGGCGGTCGATACTCCGGCTGGCGGAAAT
>Ga0209066_10000398_pt1 | contig 64428 bp, 59 predicted proteins | sample All_14_2_FD_187198 | JGI IMG/M metagenome (GOLD analysis project Ga0209066, IMG submission 187198) | Freshwater microbial communities in response to fracking from Pennsylvania, USA - Allegheny Zone_MetaG_DW_15 (SPAdes) (version 2) ...
AGGCGCGCCGCAACATCATCCAGGCCCTGAACGACATCGACTGGGGCAACAAGACGATGTCGGTGCGCATCAACGGGCTCGACACGCATTACATGTATCGCGATGTGGTCGACATTCTGGAACAGGGGGGCGAGCGTCTCGACCTCATCATGATCCCGAAGGTCGGCACGGCATCGGATATCTATGCGGTGGATATGCTGGTGACCCAGGTCGAAGCCGCGATGAAGCGCAGGAAGCGGATCGGCTTCGAACTGATCGTGGAAACCGCGCTCGGCATGGCCAATGTGCATGAGATCGCATCGGCGTCGAAGCGCAATGAATCGCTGCATTTCGGCGTGGCGGACTATGCCGCGTCGACCAAAGCGCGCACCACGGTGATCGGCGGACCGCATCCTGATTACGGTGTGCTGACCGACCGGAACGGCGATGCGCCGCGTGACTATCATTGGGGCGATATGTGGCATTACGCGATTGCCCGCATGGTGGTGGCGGCCCGTGCCAATGGCCTGCGCCCGGTCGACGGGCCGTTCGGCGACTTCTCCGACCCGGACGGCTATGCCGCGCAGGCCAACCGTGCCTCCGTGCTGGGCTGCGAGGGGAAATGGGCGATCCACCCGTCGCAGGTGGCGCAGGCCAATACCATCTTCTCACCCTCCGAAGCCGATGTGACCAAGGCCAAGCGCATTCTGGAGGCGATGGCCCAGGCGCAGAAGGAAGGCAAGGGCGCCGTCTCGCTGGATGGGCGGCTGATCGACATCGCCTCGATCAAGCAGGCAGAAAATCTGGTGCAGAAGGCTGCTGCCATCGCCAAGGGCTGACGGCAGCAGACACGAATGTTTCGGCGGGCGGTTCTGGAAGCGGGGCCGCCCGCGTCGCCGCAGGGGAGTCGTCTTCAGGCGCTGGGCATAAGCTTGTCGATGCGCAGCATCTGAAAATATGCATTACGAGCCTGCTCATGTCCCGCGAGCATTTTCTTTTCGACCAGATCGCGGTTGATCCAGCGAATATGCATGGCGCATTCCGCCCCTTGCTGACTGGCAGCGTTACTGGCGTTTTGAAGGAAACCATGCAGTGCGTTCGTCGGGACGGAAATGCCGATGCTTGGGTTTGCATTCAACGCGCCGGAACCAACCAGCCGTGTTCGCAGGGTCGTATATGCGGCGGGTACCTTGCCGTTCAGGGGAATGGGCGTTGGGTTGGCATTTGTGACCAGATTGTCCCGCAAGGCGAAGCGGTCTGCCTGCTCATCCCAATGGATGGCGATCACGCCACGTTCTTCCAGCCTGGGCGGAGTGGAGCCCGAGAACAGAGGCAGGCCTTCGGGATCGATCTTCGGGACGGAGGCCAGCCCGTCCAGCGCTTCGTAAAAGCAACTCATTTTTCCTTTGGTTTTCAGGAAGGCGATGCGGTCTCCATTGACGCCATTCTCTTCGGAAAAGGCCACCGCGATGAAAGCAAAAACAAAAACGAGAAAAAAGGCCAGCTCGGCGAAAGTAGAGGCGATAATGTCGTCTTCCTGATTTTTCATGGCGGATCACATGCGTTTTTAGAAATCTCGTATTATTTGGGTTACCTTGTCCTGAAGGCCGTCTGCCACAAGAAACACCTGAAGGCTGGCCGAAAAGTGCGGGGCATTGCCGGATGCGGGCTGTGGTTCGGTTGGGCCTGCTGGCGGATCGGGCGGGTTTGGTGGTCCGGGCTGCAGCGGTGGTGCACGAACCTGGATTGTATCGGGGTTGGGGTCCTGAATCCCATACCGGCGTGGGGACTGTCGCAGCAATTGACGAAGCCAAAGAAACGATGTGCACAAGGCTGCCGGGGTGGCCAGTATGCCGCGCCAGATCCGTTTCCGAAGGAATGGCAGGGGCGGCCAGTACAGCAGCGCCGACTGCAGCGGATGGGCGATATATCGAAGGATCAGGCCGGCGAAGGTTGTCGACAGCGCACTGCCGGCCATACCCAGCAATTCATGAATCCTGCCATTCAGCGGCGGTGGCGTCGCAACGGTCGGGTCAGGCGCGAACTTGCCGAAGGCGGAAAACAGGGACGCCAGCGTAAACAGAAAGCCCAGATAATAGAAGCTGTGAACCGGCCATTCCAGACCGGACAGAGCGGCGACAAGAAGGCAGACCGTGAAGAACAGCATAGGGGCCAGCAACCATAGCCCCGCTTGGAGTGAAGGACGTGTCAGCAGGTTGCTGGCGCCGGAATGTGCCTGTACCAGCCTGGCGACGGTTGCTGCCACGGATTTGGCGAATTCGAACCCCGTCGGCACGGGAACAAGGTGCGCGGACCCTGACGATGGGGTGTTTGCAGCGGCGGCAAGAGCCGCATCGGCCACGGGGCCCTGCCAGAGCAGCAGCAGGCCATAGACGATGGTGAGAATGAAAGCCGTCGAGAAGCTTGCCCAGGTCAGGAATCCCCGCAAGGGAGCAGCGATATCGGTTGCGCGCCGGCGCGGTTGTGGTCCGCCGGGGGCGGCGTTGCTCTGAACCTCGGCCATGGGCGGGCTCCTCGCGGCGCGGTCTCACCCCCTCTTCAGCAGGCTCGACATGATGCGGGCGGCGACGTCCTCATCCTTGGTCAGGAAAATGCCGACCGAACGCTCGGCGGCATAGCCGGTATCCTGCGGCAGCGGGCCGGTCCGCTCGGCCTGGAATTTCTTCTCCTGGCTTCGGCGTGCCGGATCGTCCTCGTCTGTTGTCAGGCGTGCATTGCCCGGGGCATCGGCGGTCTTGCGGTCGCGCACACGGTCCCAGCGACGCACGGCTTCCGTCAGGTCGCGCCGGGCGCGCAACACCGGGTCTTCCACCTTTCTGCCATAGCTGCCCGGTTCGCCCGGGGGCAGGGCCTGCTCTCCATCCGGGGCTTTCCCGTATTGCACGGGATAGGCCAGCGGCCCCTGTACATAGAAATGCGCCTTGGGGTCGGCTCGGTCCTGCATGGTGATGATGGGCTGGGAATTGTCCAGCAGGCCGGCCGCTTTATGCAGGGCGGCGCGATAGCCCAGGCAGTAATGCACCATGGGGTCGGCCCCGGTGATATTGGCGATCAGCAGATCGGCCTCGGCCGCCATGGTGACATGTTCGCGTTCCACCGCGCCGGAATTGCCGAAGTCGCTGGATCGCAGGATACGGAAGTTGAAACCCGTCACCGCCGGTTCGATGATCGTTTCATAGATGCGTTCCACTGCCGACTTGGTGAAGCGGTCTGCCGTTTTATCCTCGTCCCAGTAGCGTGGCTCCAGAATGAAGCAGGTCAGTTTCTCGTCCATGGCCCTCTCTCCCAATGCCCCCGATGGCCGTGCCCGACCGGCCCAGATCATCAATAGTTCAGTGTCACGCGGGTGCTGGCTGCCCCGGCCAACTCGGTGAAATAGCGTTCCCAGAAGGCCCGGATCGCCTGCGACGCAGCGAAGGGAAGTTCGGCCCGATCCGGCTTGTCCAACTGTCCCAACCATTTGCCGAAACCGAATGCTTCGGTCGGCACGCCCTGGAATGTCTCGCCCAGCGGCGCTTCGATGGCGGCGCGTTTCAGCAGCGGGTCGATGTCTTTTTCCTCAAAGCCGCTGACCCGCCGGCTCAGGCTCGAATACTCGATCATGTCGGAAAAGATCACGAGCTTGCGTAGGCTCCTGCCCCGGAACTCGCTGGAAAGCTGCGAAAGCGTGCGTAGCAGCTCCGTCCCCGGGGCGGCGCGTCCGGCGTTCAGATAGGCGCGTACGGTCTGCGCGAACAGTGCCTGGAAACCCCGCTTGTCCCGTTCGATCACCACCCGGTTGCAGCGCTGCTGCCAGATCGGTGTCGCGCGGTCATATTCCTGCGGGCAGCCGGGAATGCAGAGCGAGACGCGCGGTGTGATATTCCCCGGCTTGTTATCCAGCGTGTAGATTTCGAAGCGCTCGCCTGCCCAAAGCCCGTTCATCACCGCGATCGCCCCTTCCGCCAGACGGGTGCGGTCAACCTCGTCATAGGCTTCGGTCTGATCGATCAGGAATATGGTCGTGGGGGCGTCGGCCCTGCAGTAATTGGCGAAGGGGTCGCTTGCGGTCTGGGCTCCGGCCTCGTGGACCAGGGCGATGCTGCCGGCGGTGCCGAGGAGAGCCAATCCGGCCCAGCGGAACAGGATGGATATGCGCGATGTCATGCCATCACCTCGCCAGCAGGATTTCGTCGCCGATGCGCTGCATGCCGGCCCGGCCGAAATAGGGTGGAACCGGGGTGCCGCGCGTCTTGCGATTGCCTTCCTGATAGGAAGCGATCTGCTGGGCCAATACGTTCAGCACGATGCGAATATCGTTCTGCATCTGGTTTTCGATCTGCCCGCGTTCGCGCTGGAGCATCAGGATTTCCTCGCCGATCTGATCGGCCTGGCGCGAGATCGCACCGACCTGATAGTCGGTCTGGCGCTCGATCTCCGCCGAGCGGCTGCGATAGGCGCGAAGAAAGCGGTTGGTCCGCCGTTCCGCGGCCGCCTTCGCATTCCAGGCCCGTTCCAGCTGCGGGTCCGGATCATGGCGGGCGGTGGACAGCGCGGTACCGATAACCAGTACCAGCACATTCAGCAGCAACAGCCCGATCTGCGCGAAGCGCGTGTCGTCGATGGGTGAATTGGCGCCGGTCACCCCAAACAGGACGTTCAACGGGTCGGACAGCAGGGCCAGCAGGGTTCCAAGCAAACCGCGCGGGGCTTCGACCTCCCCGGCCGGTGCCGCCTGCCCGGGCAAGGCGAGCAGATCCTGCGCGCCAATCGTTCCACCCAGATATTGCGTTACCTGGCCGCGCATCTCATACAGGATATAGACCATGAAGCTGGCCATCAGGAACGCGCCCAGCAGCAGCAGCAGATGCCCCAGCTTGCCCCAGGCATAGCGCCAGCCGATCCGCAGGATCTGGATGCCGATGAAATGGGCCAGCATCACGAAGGAGACGCCGATCAGGAAGGCGATGACATAGGAAAATGGCGGATTGAAGCCGAAGGCCAGTTCCACTGCCAGCACATTGACCGGTACTTCCAGTGCGGCCAGGAAGATCAGGATCGCCAGATAGGGTGACAGCCAGTCGATATAAGGCAGATCCAGGATTGGCTGATGCAGGACCAGCCGCGGTGGGCGGCTGGCGCGGAATTCCTCCGTCCGATAGGCGAAGGTGGCTTCCTGCTGGGCGGTTTCCAGTTCCCGATATTGCTGGGCAGCCGGGCCGTTCAGATTGGCGAGGTCGCTCAGATCGCTGCGCTTGCGGTCATGCAGCAGGCGTTTGCGTGAAGCATAGTCTTGATCTCGCTTGGTCGTCAGCACCTGGATGCGTTCGTCAAGCCGATCCAGGGATAGTCTGACACGACGCACGTACTGATTGAGCGTCGCTCGCGCCTCGCTGATCCGGTAGACCTCATGGGTTGAGAAGTTGCTTTGCGAGGATGGGGGGTATTCTGACCGCCCATCCTCTTCCCCGCGCTCGCGATCGACAAACGAATCCCGCTCCGAGAACCGCTCATAGAAGGTGAGCGTCTCACTCGCTATGCTGGTATCCATGCCCCCTCCGACCGCCTGCCTCTCTCTGACGGAAAGACGGTAATTTGAGATCAAAACGTGTGTAAAGACGAAAAATACAATTAAAGAGAAAATTTATCGACTGAATGCTCCCGGGCAAATCTCCGACGTCTAAAGAATCGTTGACCTGCGCCGGGCTCGGCGGCATTTTGCGCCCGCTTTCCGCCGGGTGGGCTAGGGCCTCCGCACCGGCTGGAATACCGCCTCGCCGACGGCCCTGAAGGACCGACATGACCAGCGTTACCCAAGCCGACCTCGCCAATGCGATCCGGTTCCTGTCCATGGATGCGGTGGAGGCGGCAAAGTCCGGCCATCCCGGCATGCCGATGGGCATGGCGGATGTCGCGACCGTGCTGTTCCGCGATTTCCTGAAATTCGACCCGACGGATCCCACATGGCCGGACCGCGACCGCTTCGTGCTCTCAGCAGGGCACGGCTCGATGCTGCTCTATTCGCTGCTGCATCTGACCGGCTATGCCGATATGACGCTGGAGCAGATTCGCAATTTCCGACAGCTCGGTTCGATCACGGCCGGTCATCCGGAATATGGTCATGCCTCGGGCGTGGAAACCACCACCGGCCCGCTCGGCCAGGGGCTGGCGACGGCGGTCGGCATGGCGCTGGCGGAAAAGCTGCTGGCCGCGCGGCATGGCTCCGAACTGGTCGATCACCATACCTATGTGATCGCGGGCGATGGTTGCCTGATGGAAGGCCTCAGCCAGGAGGCGATCTCCTTCGCTGGCCATCTGAAGCTCGCCAAGCTGATCGTGCTGTGGGACGATAACAATATTTCCATCGACGGCAAGGTCGGGCTGTCTTCCTCCGACGATCAGATCGCCCGCTTCCAGGCTTCCGGCTGGACGACCGATGCGGTCGACGGGCATGACCAGGACGCCGTTCACGCAGCCATCGCCAGGGCGAAGACCAGCGAAAGGCCCGTCCTGATCGCCTGCAAGACCGTGATCGGTTTCGGTGCGCCCAAGAAGCAGGGCACGTCCGCCACCCATGGTTCGCCGCTGGGGGCGGAGGAGGTCGCGGCCACGCGCGCCGCGCTGGGCTGGTCCCATCCGCCGTTCGAGATTCCAGAGCCGATCCGTACGGCCTGGATGGCGATCGGAGCGAAGGGGGCAGCGGTGCGCAAGGCCTGGGATGCCAAGCTGGATGCCACCGGCAAGGCTGCGGAGTTCCGCGCCTCGATGCAAGGCGATCTGGGGACGGACTGGAAGGCCGGAATAGCCGCGCATAAGGCGAAGCTGGTAACCGATGCGCCGTCGATGGCAACACGCACCGCCAGCGGTGCCGCACTGGAAGTTCTGGTGCCTGCCATTCCCGCTCTGATCGGCGGGTCCGCCGACCTGACAGGATCGGTCAATACCCGTACTAAGGGCATGATTTCGGTCACACCGGAGGATTTCGCGGGCCGTTACATCCATTACGGCATCCGCGAATTCGGCATGGCCGCTGCGATGAACGGGCTGACGCTGCATGGCGGCATCGTGCCCTATGGCGGTACCTTCCTGGTGTTCAGCGACTATTCCCGCCCGGCCATCCGTCTGGCGGCGCTGATGGGCATCCGGGTCGTGCATGTGCTGACCCATGATTCCATCGGTCTGGGCGAGGATGGGCCGACGCATCAGCCGGTCGAACATGTCGCGGCGCTCAGGGCCATCCCCAATCTGTATGTGTTCCGCCCAGCCGATGCGGTCGAAACGGCGGAATGCTGGGAGATCGCGCTGGACCGCAAGGACGGCCCGGCGGCCATGGCCCTGACGCGCCAGAACCTGCCGACCCTGCGCAAGGATGCGTCGGAAAACCTGTCGGCCCGCGGCGGCTATGTGCTGGCCGAGGCCGAGGGCGGCCCGCGCCGGGCGACCATCCTGGCCACCGGGTCGGAGGTGGAAATCGCCATGGCGGCCCGCGCCGCGCTGGCGGCGGAAGGCGTTCCGGTCGCGGTGGTGTCCCTGCCCTGTTTCGAACTTTTTGCCGCGCAGGACGTTTCCTATCGGGACGCGGTGCTGGGCTCGGCCCCGCGCGTGGGCGTGGAAGCGGCAGTGGCCCAAGGCTGGGAAGGGCTGATCGGCCCTGGCGGTGCCTTTATCGGCATGTCAGGTTTCGGCATCAGTGCGCCCTATAAGCAGGCGTATGAACATTTCGGCATTACGTCCGAAGCGGTAGCCGAGGCCGTGCGCCAACGCATCTGAGCGTTGGCATCAGGGTAGGGAGGGGAGCACCCGGGTCGAGCGGGCGGCTCTCCGAATGACTAGGACAAGAAGCGGAGAAGCAAGACATGGCGGTTCGCGTAGCGATCAACGGCTTCGGCCGGATTGGACGGTTGGTGTTGCGTGCGGCGATGGAATCGGGTCGCACCGATATCGAATTCGTGGGCATCAACGATCTGGGCACGGTGGAGCAGAACGCACATCTGCTGAAATATGACAGCGTGCATGGGCGCTTCCCGCATGAGGTCTCCACCGGCGAAGGCTGGATGGACGCCGGGCGCGGCCGGATGAAGGTGACCGCCGAACGCGACCCGTCCAAGCTGCCCTGGAAGGAGTTGGGCGTCGATATTGCGCTGGAATGCACCGGCATTTTCACCGACAAGGCCAAGGCCTCGGCCCATCTGGCGGCCGGCGCGAAGCGGGTGCTGATTTCCGCCCCGTCGAACGATGCCGATCTGACAGTGGTCTATGGCGTGAACCATGACAAGCTGACGGCGGCGCATACCGTGGTGTCCAACGCGTCCTGCACCACCAACTGCCTGGCCCCGGTGGCGGCGGTGCTGCACAAGGCGATCGGCATCCAGCGCGGCTATATGACCACCATCCATTCCTATACCGGTGACCAGAACACGGTGGACACGCTGCACAAGGATCCGCGCCGCGCCCGTGCCGCCGCCGTGTCGATGATCCCGACCTCCACCGGCGCGGCCAAGGCCGTCGGTCTGGTGCTGCCGGAGTTGAAGGGCAAGCTCGACGGCACCTCGGTGCGCGTGCCGACCCCGAATGTGTCGGTGATCGATCTGTGCTTCGACGCAGCGCGCGCCACCACGGCGCAGGAAGTCAATGCCGCGATCGAGGCCGCCGCGGCCAGCGGTTCGCTGAAGGGCATTCTGACCACGACGAAGGAAGAGCTGGTTTCGATCGACTTCAACCACGATCCGGCCTCTTCCTGCTTCGATCTGACGCAGACCCAGGTGGTCGATGGCACGCTGGTGCGTGTCATGAGCTGGTACGACAACGAATGGGGCTTCTCCAACCGCATGTCCGACACGGCGGTTGCGATGGGCAAGCTCGGCTGATCGGGCGTCATCCCGGCCAATAAGAAACCCCCGGATTTTGCGATCCGGGGGTTTTTCTTTTCGGAAAGGCTGCTTCAGCTCGACTCTTCCGGTTCGGGTAATCCGCCCGTGCGGGAGGAGGCTTTCGCCACCGCCCCGGCAAAGCTCGACACACCGAAGCGTTCCGCGATCTGCTGGTGGCGCTTGACCAGGGTGCGGGGCGAGATGCCCAGCATTTTGGCCTGTTCGGCGAAGCTGAGATCGGGATGATGGATCTGCACCCGCAGCACTTCCATCTGCTTTTCCGAAAGCTGAAGCAGTGCACGGCTGACTTTCTGCAATTCGCGGTTTTCCGACAGCATGGTGTCCAGTCGGCAGGCCGCGAAGGTCAGGGCCGGGTAATAGGCCTGGAACAGCGGCTCGGCCGGACGGCTGGTTGCCAGGATGGTGGCGGATGGGCGTTCGCCGCGTCCGGTCATCAGCACGACGCCATCCTCCGCCCCGAAGGCACGCCAGACGGCTTCCGCTTGCTGTGCCATCGGAGATGAACCGAAGGTCCTGCGTGCTTCCTGGAAGGTGTAGGAACGCCAATGGCTGTGAATGGCCTTGGCAACCGCGCAATACTGGTCCGCATTGATGCCGTAATAATGTTCCAGAAACCCGTCCGGCATGGCGTCCCAGGTATCGATCTCGGTGGGGCGCCATTGCTGCCAGAACAGCCGTGAAAAGCCGAGATTGCGCAGCACGCGCGCAATCTCGGCTGGGGTCTGGGCATTCAGTATCTGGCGGACCAGAAGTGCTTCTTGGTTCATGCGGCCAAACGCCCGCTCGCACGATGATGATCAAACAGCCTTGCTTCCGCTTCCGAGGCCGTTTCCAAGTCCAGCGGGTTGGGCCGGTCGGTTGGAAGTGTCAGTCGGATACGGCGATATTCCAGACCATTATACACCAAAGGCTTGTCGCCCGTCTCGACAAACCCGTAACGCTTCCAGAAGCGCAACAGCCTGTCATCTTCCACCGCGCCTTCCACGGTCTGGATGCCTTTGAAGGCCGTGTAAGCCTTCGCCATCTCCGCCAACCCCGTCAATACCTTGGTCGATCCCCGTGCATTGGGCAGGATGGCCAGCCTTTCCCAGGCGGCGATGCCGATCGGGCTGGTGGTGATGATGCGGATGCGCATGGTCCCGATCGGCTGGCGGCCCCGGGTCGCAAGCAGATGCGTCGCTGCAATCAGGTCATTGCCGTCGAACTCTTCCTCATAGGGTTCGCCCCGGCCGAGGAAGGCGGCTGAGCGAATCACCTGGCAGGTGACAAGCTCATCGATCGTGGAGACGATTCGGATCTGAACGGAATCATCCAAAGATTGTGTTTCCATTGTTACTTCTCCTCCTTTTGTTCGCGGCTGTGGCGCCGTCACAGGATATATAACCCAAAAGTTGCGCGGAAGTCTGTCCGCCCGTGACCGTTTTGCGTGTGCACAACAAAATGGTTGAACCCAAGCACGATACTGCCTAAGGTGGCTCCACGGTATCGTGCCCAACCCTAGAACAGGGAAGGCTTCCGAACCGATCGGCCCTCTGGCCGGTCCCGCGCGACGGGGCAAACTCCTCGGAAAGCGATTTGCGAAGAGCGGGCGTGTCCCGCCTTTGCGTATTCGGCAAACTCTGTGGGCCAGCCTTCCTGTGGGCCCGTCTCGCTCATACACAACATGCTAGAATAAGCGAGGGTGAGTACCATGCCGCATCCTACGGATGTTTATGTTGGTCGACGTGTTCGCGAAGCCCGGGCTGCCCGCGGCATGAGCCAGAGCGCCTTGGCGGAAAAGCTGGGTGTCAGCTTTCAGCAGGTGCAGAAATACGAGAAGGGGACGAACCGTATCGGTTCCAGTCGCCTTTGGGATATCTGCTCCGTCGTGGATGTGCCGATCACCTATTTCTTTGACGGCCTGGACGATGTGACCGCCCAGAATGACCCGCATCTTGCCCGCCGGACCATCAAGCTGGCGAAAGAGATCGAGCAGATTCGGGACGAAGGGCTGAAGGACAAGATCCTTGATCTGATCCGCGCTGCCGCACGCATGCAGCAGGCGGCCTGATCCCGTTTCCGTTTCTCGTCCCGTCGTCATCGTGAAAATGCGGGCGGCGGGACGCGAGACGCGGAGGCGTGCGATTGTGGAAGCGAAGCGACGCGGGCTATCCTGGCAATCCCATGCCTCTCGCTTTCGGGGATTTGCACCATGTGCCGCTGGCTTGCCTATCGGGGGCGCCCGATCTTTCTCGAACGTCTGCTGTTCGAACCGCAATATTCCCTGATCGAACAATCCTTGAATGCCCGCAAGGCCAAAGCGCCAACCAATGGCGATGGCTTCGGCCTTGGCTGGTATGGCGAGCGTGATACACCGGGCACTTTCCATGAGGTGCTGCCGGCCTGGTCTGACGGCAATCTGCGCAGTCTGGCGCATCATTTGCGCTCGCGGCTTTTCTTTGCCCATGTCCGTGCCTCTACCGGAACGGCGACGTCGCGAGCGAACTGTCATCCCTTTTCGCATGGTCGCTGGATGTTCATGCATAATGGTCAGGTGGGGGGCTATGAGCGCATCCGCCGCCGCATCGAGGCCCTGATCCCCGATGCGCTGTATTGTCGGCGCCGGGGCACGACCGATAGCGAGGCGATTTTCCTGGCGGCATTGGGCATGGGATTGGAACAGGACCCGCAGGGCGCGCTGGCCAGCACCCTGTCGCAGGTCGAAAGGCTGATGCAGGAGGCCGATATTGGCGAACCCCTGCGCTTCACGGCAGCCCTGACCGATGGCGAGCGGATTTTCGCGATCCGCTATTCTTCCGACGACCATCCGCCATCGCTGTACATGGCGGAGGACGAGGATGGCGTGCTGGTGGTGTCGGAGCCGCTGGACGAGGCGCTGCATGACTGGAAGGCGGTTCCGCCCGGTATCGTGGTGGAGGTCGGCGCGCATGGATCGGCTCGCCCGCAGGCCTTCCGCTGACCCCGGTGCGCTCGAGCCGCCGGGCCGGCATTGCCAAACCCGCCGGGTTGGGTTATGTCCCGGCCCCGACCCGGCGGGTTGGGATGGCCCGCCGCTGCAAGCAAGATATGAACTGGCCAGCGCCGAGGAAACCCCGCGATGAAGATGACGCCGAAGGTCAAGAAGATCCTGTCCTGGTATGAGAGCGATAATGCCGGGACGAAGCGCAACCTCGCTTCGATCCTGATGCAGGGGCGTCTCGGTGGCACGGGCAAGATGGTGATCCTTCCGGTCGACCAGGGGTTCGAGCACGGACCCGCGCGCTCCTTTGCCAAGAATCCGGAAGCCTATGATCCGCACTACCACTATCAGCTGGCTATTGATGCCGGGCTGAATGCCTATGCCGCGCCGCTGGGCATGCTGGAAGCCGGTGCTGACACCTTCGCGGGCCAGATTCCGACCATCCTGAAGGTCAACTCCTCCAATTCCTGGGCGACCGCCAAGGATCAGGCCGTCACCGGCTCGATCAATGACGCGCTGCGCCTGGGCTGTGCGGCCGTCGGCTTCACCATCTATCCGGCATCGGATGACTGCTTTTCGATGATGGAAGAACTGCGCGAACTGGCCGAGGAAGCGAAATCCGTCGGTCTGGCCGTGGTGGTCTGGTCCTATCCGCGCGGTGGTGAACTGTCGAAGGCTGGCGAGACGGCCCTGGATGTCACCGCCTATGCCGCCCATATGGCAGCCTTGATGGGCGCCCATATCATCAAGGTGAAGCCGCCGACCGACCATCTGGAACAGTCTGACGCCAAAAAGGTCTATGAGGAACAGAAGATTCCGCGCTCCACCCTGCCGGAACGTATCAGCCATGTGGTGCAGTCCTGCTTCGCCGGCAAGCGTATCGTCGTGTTCTCCGGTGGCGCGGCCAAGGGCACCGATGCCGTGCTGCAGGAGATCCGCGAAATCCGCGATGGTGGCGCGAACGGTTCCATCATCGGGCGCAACAGCTTCCAGCGCGAGCGCGCCGATGCTCTGGCCCTGCTGGACAGCATCGTGAAGATTTATCAGGGCAAGGCGTGAGCTCGGAACCCAACCCACCCTGTCAGCTTTACCTGATCTCGCCGCCGGAGCTGGATCCGGCGGCGTTCCTTCCCCTCCTGACGGCGGCGCTGGATGCTGGTCCGGTTGCTGCCTTTCAGCTACGCCTGCCCGGCGCGGACGAGGCGGTGCTGCGCGCGGCCATTGAGATGCTTCGGCCGGATGTGCAACGCCGTGACATCGCTTTCCTGATTGCTGGCGATCCCGCATTCGCGCGCGCGACGGGCTGCGATGGCGTGCATCTGGAGCAGATGCCGCCGCGCTTCAAGGCGGCGCGGGCCGCCGCCGGGGATGATCTGATGCTGGGCGTATCCTGCGGTGCGTCGCGCCACGAGGCGATGACGGCGGCGGAGGAGGGGGCGGATTACGTTTCCTTCGGGCCGCTTTGGGATACGGTGACCAAGAATCGGTCAGCCGATCCGCTGGCGCTGAAGACGCTCACCTGGTGGGCGGAGATGATGGAGACGCCCTGCGTCGGGGTCGGGGGCGTGACGCCGGATACCGCTGCCCAGGGCGTGGCAAGCGGAGCCGATTTTCTGGCCGTGGTAAATGCGGTCTGGGCCCATCCGGATGGACCCGCGGAGGCCGTTCGCCGGCTTCTGGAGGCAATGGGGACGGCGCGATGACAGGGGCCTCGCCTTTCGCACGGCTGGAGACGGCAGTTGCGGAGGCGCGGGGCCTGCTGGAAAGCCCGGCCGCACATGCCCTGCTGAACCACTGGGCGGGGCTGGCGGCGAGGGGCTATCCCACCCGCAAGGATTTGAACCCGCTCGGTTTCATGGCCGCTCTTCCCAATGTCTGGCTGCGCAGCTATGAGCCGCAGACCCGGCGCTTCCTCTGCGATCTGGCAGGCGATGCGGTGCGCGAATCCCATGATGTGCCGCTGGTCGGTGCTTATCTGGAAGACATCCTTCGGCCTGGGGAAGTTCCCCTGGTGCGCGCGGCGTTCGAGCGAACCCTGCTGGAAGGCAATATTCTGATATCCGTGGGCAGGCTTTTCCGAGAGATAAGAAGGCCCGGGCTGGGCGAAAGGCTCGTCCTGCCGCTCTACACCCGCGAAGGTGCTCCCGCCGGGCTGGTCGGCTGCGCGGTCCGGCTGGACGGCCGGCCGGAGCCGCAGACCATCGACGGCATCAGCGACCGTTTGCTAACCTATATTCCCCTGCGGGAAGGTGTGATGGAGACCAGCGCGACATAGGACGCAAACCGGCACCGTTAGCCCGTGTCGCCGCTGCGTGCCTATTTCCCGTCCGCCGGGTGACCCTGTGTCGTGAAAGCTCCACCCTGATAGATCACCGCAGGGTCGCTCGGGTCTTCCCTGCCGGCCGCCGATAGCACTTCGGCCCGCCATTGGGCCGAACTGTGCCTGGGCCGCCAGCCAAGAAAGGCGGCGCTGCGGTTGTCCCACCACTGTTCGTCATTGTCGGACACGCCATAGACGATGGTATGGCCCAGCTTCGGTGCTTCGAACGCGCGCTGGCAGAGATCGGCCAGATCCTCCACCGCCAGCCAGGTTGCGAGCATGCGCGGATTGGCTGGTTTCGGGAAGCAGGAGCCGATGCGCACCGACAGGCATTCCTGCCCGAATTTGGAGTGATAGAAGGATGCCATCGCCTCGCCATAGACCTTGGACACGCCATACAGCGAATCCGGCAGGGGATAGACACTGCTGTCAATCTTCTGATCGCGCCGATAGTAACCCACCGCATGGTTGGATGAGGCGAAGATGATGCGCGGGCGCCCGGCATGGCGCGCTGCTTCGAACAGATTGTAGACGCCGATCAGATTGCCTTTCAGGATCATCTCGAACGGCTTTTCCACTGAAATACCGCCCAGATGGATGATGCCGTCCACCCCTTTCACCAGGGCGGCCAAGGCAGCTTCATCGGCCAGATCGCATGGCAGGCTTGTTTCATGCGGGGCAAGGTCGATGATCGGCGCCAGATCGGACAGGACCACCGTCTTTGCCAGCTGCGCCAGGAAAGGGCGGATGGCCTGGCCGACGCCACCGGCGGCACCGGTCAGAAGCAGGGTATTCAGCATGGGCGATGGGTCCTTGTTACTGCAGCAGGTTGGGCAGGGTCATGGAAATCGCCGGAATATAGGTCACAAGCCCCAAGGCTACCAGGATGGCGAGATAGAACGGCCAGATTGTCTTCACCGCCTGCTCGATCTTGACCTTGCCGATGACGCAGCCGATGAACAGGCAGGCGCCGACCGGAGGGGTGCATAGCCCCAGCCCCAGATTCATCATCAAGATGATGCCGAACTGGATCGGATTGACGCCGATACTGGCGGCCACCGGCAGGAAGATCGGGGTACAGATCAGGATCAGCGCCGCCATGTCCATCACCATGCCCAGGACGAGCAGAATGATGTTCAGGATCAGAAGGATGATGATCGGGTTTTCCGATATGGCCAGCAGCAGCGTGGTCAGCCCTTCCGGCACCCGGTAGAGCGCCAGCAGATAGGCGAAGGCCGAAGCGCAGCCGACCAGCAGCATCACCATGGCCGTCGTGCGTACGGAGCTGATGACGGCGGTTCTAAAGGCCTGCCAGGTCAGTTCCCGATAGACGAAGATCGTCACCAGGATGGCGTAGATCGCACCGAAGGCGCCCGATTCCGTAACCGTCATGATGCCCGACAGCACGCCACCTACGATGATCACGGCGGTGAACAGGCCCGGCAGGGAGACGAAGAGGCTGTAGAGCAGCACGCGCCAGCCTGGGAAGGGTTCGCGACCATAGCCGCGCTTGACCGCCACGACATAGGCCGCCACCGCTAGGCACAGGCACATCAGGATGCCCGGCACGACGCCCGCGATGAACAGCTGGGAAACGGAAATACCGCCGCCGGCGGCCACCACATACAGGATCATGTTGTGGCTGGGTGGGATCACGATGCCGGCGATGGAGGAGGTGACGGTCACATTCACCGCATAGTCTGGATCATAGCCCTTTTCCTTCATGACCGGCATCAGAATGGAGCCGAGCGCGGAGACATCCGCTACCGCCGATCCGGAAATGCCGCCGAACAGCATGGAGGAGAAGACGTTCACCTGCCCCAGACCGCCGCGGATATTGCCGACCGCCGCGGATGCAAGGCGTACCAGCCTGGCCGCGATGCCGCCATGCAGCATCAATTCGCCGGCGAAGATGAAGAAGGGAATGGCCAGCAGCGAAAAGACCGATACACCCGACAGGATGCGCTGGAAGGCGACAAACAGGGGCAGCCCTTCATACAGGAAGGCCGCGACCGCGGCGACGCCCAGCGCAAGGGAGACGGGGGCGCCGATGAACAGGGCCAGGAAGAACAGGCCGAAAAGAATGGTAAGGCCCACTTTGCTTACTCCCCGACGCGTTCGACGCCGGCCAGCCGGCGCAGGATGTGAAAGGCCGCGAACAGCGCCATCAGCGCGCCGCAGATGGCCAGCGGCGCGACGCGCCAGGATTCCACCAGACCGAGCATCGGGATCATGCGGCGGGAATTGGTCAGGATCAGAAGCCAGCCCTGCCAGGCCATGAAGCCGCCGAAGACCAGCACGGTCAGATCGGCCAGATAGCGCATCGCCTGACGCGCCATGCCGGTAAAGGCCTCGCGAATGAAATCGATGGACAGATGCGTACCGTGATGCACACCCGCCGCCGCGCCCAGGAAGGTGATATAGACCACCAGCAGGAGCGACATCTGTTCCACCCAGGTCGGGGTGTCGTTCAGCACATAGCGCCCGAAGACCAGCCAGCCGAACAGGGTGATCAGGCAGACCAGGGAAACGCCGGCAACCAGCACACACAGCGCTGCCAGACGGTCGAGAATGCGGTCCGCCAGGGCGAACAGCGCGCCGCCATGCGCGTCAGGGCCATGCGCGTCAGGGGATGTCATCGCGATATACCTCGCAGAGGAAAACTCACCGCAAAGGAAACTCCCGGGTGCGAAGGCCGCACCCGGGAGCTTGAGAGGCCCGGATTACTTCGTGGCCTGGATATCGGTGATCAGCGATTCCAGATCCGGGTTGGCCTTGATGAACTTGGCATAGACCGGCTTCATCGCGGCCTGGAAGGCGCTGATATCCTTCACCTCGTTCACCTGCACGCCGGCTGCCTTGACCTTCTCCAGGCTGGCCATGCTGCGCTCGGCCCAATGCTTGCGCTGCACCACGGCGGAATCGACCGCCGCCTTGCGCACGATCTCCTGATCGCCGGCCGTCAGCTTGTCCCAGCTCGCCTTGGCGATGCACACGCATTCCGGGATGATCAGGTGGTTGGTGACGGAATAGAAGCGCGCCACCTCGTAGTGATTGGTGGATTCGAAGGACGGGTAATTGTTTTCCGCGCCATCGATCACGCCGGTCTTCAGCGACTGATAGACCTCGCCAAAGGCCATCGGCGTAGCGTTGCCACCCAGGGCCGCGATCATGTCGACATACAGGTCGTTGTTCATGACGCGGACCTTCATGCCGTTCACGTCTTTGGGCTCCGTGACCGGCCGCTTGGTGTTGTACAGGCTGCGCGAGCCCGAATCGTACCAGGACAGAGCCACTAGGCCTTCCTTCGCCATGGCGTCGGAGAAGCGCTGGCCGATCGGCCCGTCCATCACCTTATGCATCTGCGCTTCGCCGGAGAAGATGAAGGGCAGGGACAGGACATTGGTCGCCGGAACGATCGGCCCCATCGGACCCATGTTGAAATTCGCGAAGTCCAGCGCGCCGTTGCGGGTCTGCTCGATCGCATCGGGCTGGGAACCCAGCACGCCATTGTTATAGACGGTGGGTTTGACGCGACCCTGCGTCTTGTCCGTCACATCCTTGGCGAATTGTTCCAGAGCGATGGTGTTCGGATATCCCGGCGGATGGATGTTCCAGCCGCGCCAATCGGCCGCCTGGCCAGTGCCGCTGGCGAGCAGGGTGATGGCGGCAGCGGCCAGGACGGAACCCGGCCGAATCCCATGAAAAGCAGTCATCGGTTAACCTCCCTATCGAACACAGGCTCGTTGGTCTCTTGTAATACGTTGTGTTCAATGTAATCATACAAGTGGTTTCGAGGTCGTCAACAGCTTTCTGAATTCGCCTTGACCCCGTCGCTGCAATGGGTTTGATGCGGAATCAGCTAATCTGCGGCTGCTTTGCGTGTATCCAAGGAGTGTTCCGGTGTCCCAGCATGGTTCCAGCGATGTCGCGACGCTGCCCGACCGCAGGCCGGGCCGGGGGCGCGGGCGCGGCAATCTGGTGGACATGGTAAGTGTCCAACTGCGCCGCGCTATTCTGGATGGCGAGATGCGGGTGGGTGACAAGCTGCCATCGGAGGCGGAGTTGACGCGCCAGTATGATGTCAGCCGCACGGTGATCCGTGAAGCTATCGCCTCGCTGCGCGCCGATGGTCTGGTCGAGGCGCGCCATGGTGTGGGCGTGTTCGTCCAGAGCGCCGGCGGACGCGGGGCGTCGCCCTTGCAAGATTTTGATCCTGCAAGGATTTCTTCGATCATCGAAGTGCTGGAACTGCGCACGGCAGTGGAAGTGGAGGCGGCCGGCCTTGCCGCACTCAGGCGGTCTCCCGCGCAGGAAGAGGCGATCTGGGAGCACCTGGCTGCGGTCGGCGCCGCGATCGATGCCGGGCGTCCGACGGTCGAGGCCGATTTCGCCTTCCATGTCACCATCGCTGAGGCGGCGAACAATCCGCGCTTCCGGGATTTTCTGATGCTGTTCGGTCCCAATGTCATCCCGCGTGCGGGGTTGCAGTCGGGCATGGCGGATGCCGCGCCACCGGAATATCTGCGTCAGATCCAGTCCGAGCACCGCCGCATCGCCGATGCCATTTCCGCCCGTGACGAGGAGGGGGCACGCCAGGCCATGCGCGTACATCTGAAGGGTGGGCAGCAGCGGTATCGTAATCTGATCCGGCGCGCGGATATCTGATACTCATCATATCTCAATTGACAGAGATATGATTGCGATTATGATCCTGTTCAACGATACGCTTAAGAAATAACCCAGGATCGGAGTACCAAATGGAGCCGAATGCGCTGAAGGCCGCCCTTGCCGGCGGGCTCTTGTCTTTTCCCGTGACGCCGTTTTCCGGCGATGGGGAATTCGCACCGGGGCCTTATGGTGACCATATCAGCTGGCTTTCGGGTTTCGATGCCACGGTTTTGTTTGCCGCGGGCGGAACGGGTGAGTTCTTCTCGCTGGCACCCGAAGAGGTGCCGGAGATCGTGCGCACGGCGAAGGCCGCATCGGGTTCCGTGCCCATCGTGTCGGGCTGTGGCTATGGCACCCGCATCGCCGTGCCATTGGCGCAGGCGGCGGAACAGGCCGGCGCGGATGGCATTCTGCTGCTGCCGCACTACCTGATCGATGCCGGGCAGGAAGGTTTGTTTGCTCATGTCAAGGCGGTCTGCGATGCGGTGAAGATTGGCGTCATCATTTACAATCGCGACAATTGTATCCTGAAGCCCGATACCGTGGCGCGGCTGGCCGATGCCTGCCCGAATCTGGTCGGGTTCAAGGATGGCTCGGGCGATATCGCGATGGTGCGACGGATCACGGCGCGGATGGGCGAGCGGTTGAGCTATGTTGGCGGCATGCCGACGGCGGAATTGTTTGCCGAGGCTTATACGGGTGCCGGGTTCAGCACCTATTCTTCCGCCGTGTTCAACTTCGTGCCGGGTGTGGCGCAGGATTTCTACAAGGCGCTGCGGGCGGGTGACCGCGACCGGATGACGGCCATTCTGAACGATTTCTTCTACCCGTTCATGGCGATCCGCGATCGCGGCAAGGGCTATGCCGTCTCGGCCATCAAGGCGGGCGTGCGTCTGGCCGGGTTCGAGGTGGGCGCGGTTCGTTCCCCGTTGACCGATTTGACGGGCGAAGAGGTGGAGATGCTGTCCGATCTGGTGGCGCGGAATCAGGCATGAAGATCGAGGCGGTTCGTACCCATCTGCTTGACTACCGCATGGATGTGGCCTTCGAAAGCGCCTCCATGCGGTTCGACAGGCGCCAGCACTGTCTAGTGGAAATCATCTGCGACAACGGGCTGGTGGGCTGGGGCGAATGTCTTGGCCCGGCCGGGCCGAACGCCGCTGTGGTCGCGGCCTATGCGGCCGGGCTGATCGGCCGCGACCCGCTGGCCAATGAGGTGTTGTGGGCGGAGCTTTATAACCGCCTGCGCGACCAGGGCCAGCGTGGCCTGACGGTGACGGCGCTGTCGGGCATCGACATCGCGCTATGGGATATCCGCGGCAAGCACTATGGCGCTTCGGTCAGCGCGTTGATGGGCGGGCGTTTTCGTTCGTCCGTGCGGGCCTATGCCACCGGCGCTTTCCGGCGCGACGGGGTGGACCGGCCGTCCGATCTGGCGGCGGAGACGGCGGGCTATATCCGTGACGGTTTCCATGGCGTGAAGATCAAGATTGGTTTCGGCGTGCCGGAAGACCTGCGCTGCATCGAAGCGGTGCGCGACGCCATCGGCCCGCAGGCGCGGCTGATGATTGATGCCAATCACGGCTACACCGTGCTGGAAGCCTGTGAGTTGGGGAAGGCGGCCGCGAAATTCGGCATAGACTGGTTCGAGGAACCGGTGGTGCCGGAACAGCTGGATGCCTATCGCGCCGTGCGGGCGGGCCAACCCATTCCCGTGGCGGGCGGGGAGACCTGGCATGGCCGCTACGGCATGCGCGAACCCTTGGCAACCCGCGCGGTTGATATCGTCCAGCCGGATATCTGCGGCACGGGTGGTTTCGGAGAGATGCGGCGGATCGTCGATCTGGCGAGCCTCTATGGCGTGCGCGTCGTCCCGCATGTCTGGGGCACGGGGGTTGCCATCGCCGCCAGCCTGCAATTCCTGGCGGTCCTGCCGCCGGACCCGGTGCGGCGTAATCCCATCGAGCCGATCCTGGAATTCGACCGTACGCATAACCCGTTCCGGCAGGCCATCCTGAAGACCCCGATCGAGCATGCAGCGGGTGTGGTCGCCATTCCCGATGCGCCGGGGCTGGGGATCGAGATCGACCGGGACGCGCTGGAAACCTATCGCCTGAAGGATTGAGCCATGGCTGACGCCATTCCTCCGAACAGCCGGCCGCTGACCGGACCCGCCCCGCGCACGAAGGTCCCGGCCGGGGCCATCGACACGCATATGCATTTTTTTCTGCCGGGATATGAAGCCCAGCCGGGCGGCCCGCCGATCAGGCAGCTTGCGACCGTCGAGGACTACGCCCAGGTCCAGGCGCGTCTGGGGCTGGAACGGGTCGTGATTACCCAGGGCAATGCCTATCAGTTCGACAATGGCGCGAGCCTGGAGGCGCTGGAGCGGCTGGGGCAGAACAAGGCGCGGGCTATCGTCGCGGTATCCGCCGAAACGCCCCGGGCCGAGCTGGAACGGATGCATGCGCTGGGCGCGCGTGGGGCACGCATCATGGACCTGCCCGGCGGGGCGGTGCCGGTGGAGAAGATGGGACCGGTGGCGGAAGCGGTGCTTCCCCTGGACTGGATCATGATGGTTCAGTTCAATGGCCGGAAGATCGATGACTATTTCGAGGCGCTGGCGGGGCTGCGGAACCGCTATATCATTGACCATGTCGCGCGCTTCATGGACCCGGTCCCGGCGGATGATCCGAAGGTGGATGCGGTGCTGCGCCTGATCGACCGGGGCAATTGCTGGTTCAAGCTGGCGGCCTGGTATGAATACAGCCTGAGCGGGGGGCCGGATTTCGAGGATGTCGGCGCGATTGCGCGGCGCGTGGTGGCCCATGCGCCCGACCGCATCATCTGGGGCACGAACTGGCCGCATCTGGGCGCACCCGCCGGGCACTATCCCGACGATGCCGCCGTGTTGGACCTGCTGGCCGACTGGGTTGGCGAGGCCAATCTGCGGCGGGTGCTGGTGGACAATCCGGCCGGGCTGTTCGGCTTTTCCGCATAGGCCGGATCACTGGAATCGGATAGCGTCCCGACCTGTCGAGTGAGAGGAGCCAGCATGGACACCCAGCCGATCGAGACGGTCGATCTTGTCCATCCCAACGGGATGCGCGCCACGGTGATGAATTTCGGCGCGGTGCTGCAGGATTTGCAGGTACCTGCCCCGGAAGGCAGGCGCCGTGTGGTGCTGGGTTTTCCCGATCCGGCGCTGTATCCTGCCCATTCGCCGCATTTCGGTGCCATCCCCGGGCGCTATGCCAATCGCATCGGCCATGGACGTTTCGTGGTGGATGGGGTGGCCTATCAGCTCGATCTCAACCAGGTTGGCCGGCACCATCTGCATGGCGGGGCCAAGGGGTTCGGCAAGTCGATCTGGCGCATTGCCGGCATCGGCGAAACCCATGTCACGCTGGAGATGGATTCGCCCGATGGCGATATGGGCTATCCCGGTCATGCGCTGGTGCGGGTAACCTATCGGCTGACCGATCTATCCGGGCTGGCGGTGGAGATCGAGGCGGAGGTGGACCGGCCCTGCCCGGTCAATCTCTGTCACCATTCCTATTTCAACCTGGCCGATGCCGGTCGCGGATCGATCCGCGAGCATCGGCTGGAACTGGATGCGGATGGCTATACCGAGGTGGATGCGGATCTGATCCCCACCGGTCATATTCTGCCGGTCAAGGGAACGGTTATGGACTTCACCGATTTGCGGGCCATCTCGGCCTTTGATCGGCCGGAGGACATCCAGAGCTATGATCATAATTTCGTATTGCGGGGGCAGGCGGGGCAGTTCCGTCGGGTCGCCAATCTGGTAGCGCCGGATGGGGATTTGTCCATGGAGGTCTGGACCACGGAACCCGGCATCCAGTTCTATGACGGGGCCAAGGTGGGGCCGAAGGTCCCGGGCTTTGGCGGGGTCCTCTATGACGCGGGTTCGGGCTTATGCCTGGAGACCCAGCATTTTCCGGATTCGCCCAACCATCCGGACTTCCCGTCCACCATCCTGCGGCCCGGCGAGATATATCGCCAGCGCACGGAGTACCGTTTCGCCACGCCATAAGACGTTGCGGACGGCCGTGATACACCCGGCCTGCCATCAACTGCAGAGCAATCTGATCGGTCGAAACGGATCGACCGCGCGAAAAAAAAGGCTGACCCGATCATCTCGGGCCAGCCTTGCCCGGTCTTGGAGGAAGCCGGGCAGCAGACGCGCTTTGGGGGAGGGACTGCGCGTCAGGTCGAAAAAAGCGGGCATCCGGCGCAGCCGGACAGGAGTCCGGTCGGGCGGGATGGATCGCGTCGCTGCACGAACAGATGCTCTATGTGATTGTTCTGCACAATCACGGCAAAGGCAGCGGCATTGGCCATCGAGGCGCGGACGGGCAGGCAGCCCTCCGCCTCCAGAAAGGCGGAAAAGCAGCCGGCCGTGTCGGTCAGCAGCGTAAAGGGAAAGTGTTCCAGCCCCATCTGCAGGGCCTTGCCGGTCAACAGTTCGGGATTGGTGCGCGACAGGCAATAAGCCGCCTCAACGCCGCTGGTAAAACGCATCATCTCCTGCATGACGACATAGTCCCGCATCAGCCGCTCGACCGCTCCGCTCCGCTGCTCGGGATCCAGTTCTCCGATCACCATGACCTTCCGGTCATGAAACAGGTCGCGCGAATGTTTCAGCGAAATCTCGCCACGCTCCAGCGACAGCAGCGGGATGTTCGGCAGCATGGCCGTTACGGACCGGGTGCACGCACCCGCATCCGAAGCCGTTCCTGTGCAGTTCATATCCAGCATGTCTCTCACAAACCACCCTTGGGTCAGGGCGCATCTACCATCGGTGGAAGCAGGGCTTCAGTACGGTAGGGCGGCGCCTGACGGATTGCATCACTCGATGGTCATGTGTCGCATCGGGCGTGCCAGTCGCTGGCCTATGACAATGGGTTGATCTAAAAGAATATTAATTCACGGATTGGGCACGGCGCGACTATGGTCGTTGCGATTTGCAATGGGTGTCCCAAATTGCGATGGGCGTCTTGAAATTCGGCCGTCTTTGGGGATGGTCACGGCCACATCTTAGGATGGTTCCAGTGCGATCATGCGGCGGACAGACAGAAACGTGCGCCTACCCACTATGGGTGGCGGGGACATTCCTGTTTCAACCGCAGTGTCGGGCTGCCAGATGCTGGTCCCCTGTCTGGTCGGAAGCCGGCCTATTTTTCCAGTGATTTCGATGCGATCTCGAAGCAGTCCCGCGACAGGCCGGGAAAGGACAGCACGCGGTTCAATTCCGCGCGCATCAGGGCCTGGCGGGATGCGTCGAAGCGTTTCCAGCGTCCCAGCGTCGCCAGAAGGCGCGCGGCGACCTGGGGGTTCAGCGGGTCGATGGCGATCGCCTGATCGGTCAGGAAGGAATAACCCGACCCGTCGGCGGCATGGAAGCGCACCGGATTGCCGCTGGCGAAGCTGCCGATCAACGCGCGCACCTTGTTCGGATTGCGGATGGAGAAGGCCGGATGGCCCATCAGCGCCTTGACCTTGCCCAGAACATCGGGGCGAATGGCCATGGCCTGCAGGGCAAACCACTTGTCCAAGACCAGTGGGTCATCCTTGAACCGCTCATGGAAATCCGCAAGCGCTGCATCGGCCTGCTCGCCTGGAATATCCACCAGCACCGACAGGGCCGACATGCGGTCCGTCATATTGTCGGCATCATCATAGGCGGCCTTCGTCAGGTCGGCGGAAGCGGGTGCGGTGGCATCGGCGGCCAGGAAGCCCAGCACGACCGCCTTCAGCGCACGGCGGCCGGCCTGTTCCGGGTCGGGGGAATAAGGGGCAGTGCTGCCCAGGCCTGTCCACAGGGCAGTCAGACTACCGGCATGGGCCTGTGCCACGGCAATACGCACGGCCTGACGCGCGTTATGCAGCGCATCGTAATCCACCACCTGCATCTGATCGGCCAGATAGCCCAGCGCGGGCAGCATCAGAGCCTGGGCGCGGAAGGCGGGGTCGAGTCCGTCATCCTGCAGGATGCGGCCACAGGCCTCCAGGAACAGCGGATCCACCGCCTCGGGCCGGGGGTCGTTGACCAGGGCCAGGATCATCTCGGCAGCGAATTGCTGGCCGGCCTCCCAGCGTGCGAACGGGTCGGTGTCATGGGCCATCAGGAAGGCGCGGTCGCGCGGACCATATTGCGCATCCAGATTGACCGGGGCAGAGAAGCCGCGATTAAGCGAAGGGATGGACCCTGCGGGTATCCCTTCGAACAAGAAGGTTTCCGAATCGTCGGACAGGTGCAGCACATGCTCATGCGCCGGGCTGCCACGATACCGGCTCTGCAGCGCGCTACCATCCGGCCCGATCCAGGCCACGCAGAACGGCATGTAGAGCGCCGCCTTCTCCGGCTGGCCGGGCGTGGGCAGGCTGCGCTGGCGAATGGTCAGGGCCATGCCGCCGGTGCCCTCGCTGGGTTTCCAATGCAGGGAAAGCTTCGGCGTGCCGGCCTGCGCATACCACAGCTTGAAATGGCTGAGATCGCGGCCGGTGGCATCGGCCATCGCCGCCACGAAATCATCACAGGTGGCCGCCTGCCCGTCATGGCGTTCGACATAAAGGCGCATGCCGGCCATGAAGCCGTCCTCCCCCAGAAGGGTGTGCAGCATGCGGATCACCTCCGCCCCTTTTTCGTAGACGGTGGCGGTGTAGAAATTATTGATCTCGATATAAGAGGCGGGGCGGACCGGATGGGCCAGCGGCCCGGCATCTTCCGGGAACTGACGGCCACGCAGGGTGCGGACCTCTGAAATGCGCTGCACCGCGCGCGAGCGCATATCGGCGGAAAATTCCTGATCGCGGAAGACGGTCAACCCTTCCTTCAGTGACAGTTGGAACCAGTCGCGGCAGGTGATGCGGTTGCCAGTCCAGTTGTGGAAATATTCATGCCCGACGATGCTTTCGATGGCGGCGAAATCACCATCCGTCGCGGTCTGCGCGTCGGCCAGAATGTATTTGGCATTGAAGATATTGAGCGATTTGTTTTCCATCGCCCCCATGTTGAAATCGCCAACCGCCACGATGTTGAAAATGTCGAGGTCGTATTCCAGGCCGAAGCGCGTCTCGTCCCAACGCATCGAACGCTTCAGCGCATCCATGGCATAGGCGGCTTTCGGTGCGTTGCCCGGCTCCACCCAGATATTCAGCGCCACCTCGCGGCCCGACGCCGTGGTGAAATGGTCGGCCAGGCGGTCCAGCCGCCCGGCGACCAGGGCGAACAGGTAGCTGGGCTTGGGAAACGGGTCTTCCCAGATGGCGAAATGGCGCCCCTCCGGCAAATCGCCCTCATCGATCAGATTGCCGTTGGACAGCAGCACCGGGCAGCTTTCCCGATCCGCCCGGATGGTGACGCGGAAGGTGGTCAGCATATCCGGCCGGTCGGCAAAGAAGGTGATGCGGCGAAAACCCTCCGCCTCGCACTGGGTGCAGTAATTGCCGGAACTGCGGTAAAGGCCTTCCAGCTTGGTGTTCGCCTCCGGTGCGATGCAGACGCGGCTACGCAACTGGAAACGGCGGGCGGGCGGGGTGAATTCCAACCCTTCGCCCGATAGCAGATATTGGCCGGGGTCAAGGGCTACGCCGTCCAGCTCCAGCGAGAGCAGTTCCAGATCTTCCCCATCCAGGCGCACCGGCGCCAGCTCCGCCCCGTCATGCGTGGCGGACAGCACCATTTCCGCCGTTACCACGGTGCGCATCGGGTCCAGGTCGAATTCCAGCTCCAGATGTTCCACGGTCCAATCGGGCGCCTGGTAGTCTTTCAGATGGATGGCGACGGGGGTATCGGTGCGCATGGGATCTGTCCAATCGGCGGGGAAGCTACTTTCCCCTCATAACTAGGGCTTTGGCGGTGAAGAGAAAAGGGGGCGCCGCACGCACTGCGCGATTGTTCTGGATATCCTGAAAGACCCGGCGCTAATTTCCACACAATGAAAACTGCTTCCATAGGCGGGAATGTCAGTCGGGAGGATCATCATGAATCTGCACGCCAAGCTTCAGAAACGCGCGGCCGAAGGCAGGCCGGTGCGTGTTGCCATCATCGGCGCCGGCAAGTTCGGCTCCATGTTTCTGGCCCAGGCCGTCAGGACACCCGGCCTGCATATCGCGGGCATTGCCGATCTGGCCCCCGACCGCGCGCGCGACACTCTGCTGCGCATCGGTTGGGAGGCGGATCGGGCCGGGGCCGGATCGATTGAAGAGGCGATCCGCACCGGCGGGACCTTCGTCACCGATGACACGATGGGGCTGATTTCCGCCGGGCCGATCGAGGTGGTGATCGATTCCACCGGGGCGCCGGCGGCGGGCATCCGTCACGCACTGGCAGCCATCGCCCATGGCAAGCATGTCGTAATGGTGAATGTCGAAGCCGATGTGCTGGCCGGGCCGCTTCTGGCGGAAAAGGCGCGCGCGGCCGGGGTCGTCTATTCGCTGGCCTATGGCGACCAGCCAGCCCTGATCGCGGAAATCGTGGATTGGGCGCGGGCCTGCGGCCTGCCGGTGGTCGCGGCCGGCAAGGGGACCAAATATCTGCCTGCCTATCACGAGGTGACGCCCGACACCGTCTGGCAGCATTACGGGCTGACGCCGGAGGCGGCGAAGGCGGGCGGGATGAACCCGCAGATGTTCAACTCTTTCCTGGATGGCACCAAATCATCCATCGAGATGGCGGCGGTTGCCAATGCCTGCGATCTGGCCCCGCCGCAGGATGGGCTGCATTTCCCCGCCTGCGGGGTGGATGATCTGCCCCATGTGCTACGGCCGCGCGCGGATGGCGGCATGCTGGAGGGCAAGGGGACGGTCGAGGTCGTCTCCAGCCTGGAACGCGACGGCCGTCCGGTCTTCCGCGATCTGCGCTGGGGCGTCTATGCCGTGTTCGAGGCGCCGTCGGACTACACGCAGCGCTGCTTCGCCGAATATGGGCTGAAGACCGATGCCAGCGGGCGCTATTCAGCCATGTACAAGCCCTATCACCTGATTGGGCTGGAGCTTGGCATTTCGGTGGCCAGTGCCGCCCTGCGCGGGGAGCCTACGGGCCAGGCAACCGGCTTCCGCGGCGATGTGGTGGCAGTGGCCAAGCGTGATCTGCAAGCCGGTGAAATGTTGGATGGGGAAGGTGGTTATACGGTCTGGGGCAAACTGGTGCCCGCCAGCCGCTCGCTGGCGCTGGGTGGGCTTCCCATCGGGCTGGCGCATCGGGTCAGGCTGAACCGGCCGGTTTCCCACGGGGCCATCGTCAGCTGGGCCGATGTGGCCGTGGACGAATCCGATGCCGCGATCATCTTCCGGCGGGAGATGGAGCGCGCCCATACCCCATGACGGGATGCTAGCTGCGTTCCTCGCTCTGCTTAGGCGACATCAATGCGGTGATGACCCGGGACGGGACGGCATCGGCGGCATAGGTAAAAGTACCGTGGTCGCGGATTTCCTGGGCCGCGCGCATCAAAGCACCCAGGGCTGCGCGCGCCAGCGAGCCCCCCACGCTGACCCGGCGCACGCCGGCCGCCGACAGTTCCGCCACGGAATAATTGGTACCCTGAAGGCCCATGACGACATTCACCGGTTTTTGCAGGGATTGGCAGACCAGCCGGATCGCGTCGATGTCCGGCAGGCCGGGGGCGTAGAGGACGTCCGCCCCGGCCCTTTCGAAGGCCTGCAATCGGACAATCGTATCGTCCAGATCGGGACGGTCCCACAGGAAGTTTTCCGCCCTGGCCGTCAGCAGGAAGGGTAGATCACGGGCGGCCTCCACGGCGGCCTGCACCCGCTCCGTAGCCAGGGTCAGGTCATGGATCGGCGCAGCCGGATTGCCCGTCGCATCTTCGATGGAGCCGCCAACCAGGCCGATTTCGCAGGCCATTCGGATTGTTTCCGCGCAGGTTTCGGGGCTCGTGCCAAATCCGTCCTCCAGATCGGCGGAGACGGGAAGGCTTGTTGCCGCCACGATCTGTGCCGCGTTGTTCAGGACCTCGCGCCTGCTTAGGCCGGCGAAGGAATCGCGCTTGCCGACCGAAAATGCGTATCCCGCGCTGGTGGTCGCCAGCGCTTCGAAGCCCAGATGTTCGAGTATGCGCGCGGAACCGGCATCCCAGGGGTTGGGAATCACGAAGGCTCCCGCCCGGGCATGCAGCGCGGCGAATGCATCGAATTTGGACTTTTGCGTGGTCATCCGGCATCTCCCGGGATTTGCGGTCAGCACGATATACTGCCAGCCTCCGGGGGAGAACAAAACATAAATAAACAGCTATGCGACAACGCATCGGGTCCAGCTCACCCGGTCGGTTGTGCGCGGGTCCATCGTCAGCTGGGCCGATGTGGCTGTTAGTGAAACGGACGCAGCGATCATGTTCCGGCGCGAGATGGAGCGTGGCCTGGACAGATGGTTCAACGACATTGAGCGCGGTTCATGACGTAGGCCTTCCCAAGTTTTGCTCCGTGAAAGCTCGGTTGATCTGTGGTATTAGGATACAGATTCGGAAAACTGGAAGAGGTGATCATGCCCGGTTCAACTGCGCGTCGTATGTTCATCCTTCGTGCCTTGGCCGGGTTGGCCGCCTTGCCCGTGCTGCGGTCTTCCTATGGGCTGGCCGCATTGCCTTCCGGAACGAAGGTGGTCGTGGTTGGAGCCGGTATAGCGGGGTTGGGCGCAGCGCGTATGCTAACGGAAGCCGGGGCCGAGGTCACGGTATTGGAAGCGAAGCCGCGCTATGGCGGACGACTTTGGACTGACAATAGATTCGGCCCGCCTTTCGAGATCGGTGCTGGCTGGATTCATGGCCCGTCGCCGGACAATCCGACGCAGAAGCTTGCCGATGCCATTGGCGCGAAAGCCTATACGACGGAAGACGACAGCCTGCAGTTGTATGATGAGGAGGGAGAGGAAGTCCCGGAAGATGATATTGCCGATCTGGCTGATCGGATGGAGGCCTTGTCCCAGCGCATCAATGACGACCTGGAATCCGGTGACGCGGCAACGCTGAAGGAAGCCATCCTGCGGATGGATTCAGCGGCGCTTGATGACCCGCTGATGCGCTGGGGGCTGACGGCATTCACCGAATTCGACACCGGCGGACCGATCGAGCGGCTTTCCGGATTCTATTGGGACGAGGATAAAAAATTCCCCAACCCCGATACCATCCTGGTCGCAGGTTACGACCGGATTCTGGAGCCGCTGGCCAAAGGGCTCGATATCCGGTTGTCTACGCCGGTGAGCGCCGTCGCCTATGACGCCAATGGGGTCACCGTGACGACCGGTACCGGCGTCATAAAGGCGGATTACTGCGTATGCACCGTGCCTTTGGGCTATCTTAAATCCGGCCGACTGGCCTTCGATCCTCCCTTGCCGGCATCGCATGCCAGGCGAATCGCGAAGCTGCAGATGGGCAATGTCACCAAGGTTGCTCTCAAGTATAAACAAGCGTTCTGGCCCGAGAATGTGCAGTATTTCGGGTTCATGGACGAGGTGAAGGGCAAGTGGCCTTATGTCGTGAACTACAGGACCTTTGTTCCTGATAATATATTGGTGGCCCTTAGTTTTGGTGCTTACGCGGGCGAGGCGGAGCGGAAATCGGATGCCGAGATTGTGGCGGAGATTTCCGCGATCTTCGGTCGGGCCTGGGAAGGCGTGACCCAGCCAACAGAAGTCATCGTCACCCGCTGGTCACAGGACCCCTATACTCTGGGCGCCTATAGCTTCCCCTACGCGGGCATGGCGCCGGGTGATTTCGACGGGTTGCGGGAACCGGTATCCAAAAGACTTGTTTTCGCCGGCGAGCACACCCTCTTTGAATACAAAGCAACCACCCATGGGGCCTATATGTCCGGACTGATGGCGGCGGAGACCATTCTGGACCTGGCTGGATGAACCCGTGTGAATGTTCGCCGAAGGGGCGCCGGCCGAATCATTCGGGGCGAAGCAGGTAACCACGCACCGCGCGGCTTTGCCAAAAGCCAAGAATTGTTGGCAACTGCGGGGGGTTGCCGAAAAGCCGGGAACAAATCATTATGCCTTCAACCAGTTGGTTGCTGGGCAGGGGGTTTGGTAAGGGGATTGGGGATGACCTTGGGGAAGGTCGCGGCTTCTGCCGCCTTTTTGACTGCGTGCCTGGGGATGATGCAGGCGGCCGGTGCGGCCGAACCGGTCAATCCTGGGATTTATGTCGGCATGACGGCCATCGGCTCCTTCGCTTTCATCGACGATATCCGCGCGACCGGGTTCACGGGCACGCGCCGTATCGGCAATGATGATGATCAGACCGCCGCGCTGGGCGGTGTGGTCGGCTGGCGCTTCCAGAATCTGCCCCTGCGCCTGGAAGGCGAGATCCACCACCGCTTCCGTTTCGACTATGACGTCCGTGACCAACTCGCCGGCGGTGCTTTTGTGGGTTATGAATCCAATCTGTCGACCACGGCGGCGTTGGCCAATCTGAAATGGGAAATCCGTCAGTGGAAGGGTTTCACACCCTATCTGCAGGGCAGTTTCGGCTGGGCCCGCAACACTGCCGAGACGGAGCGGAATGCCAACACAGGCATAACCAAGCACACCACCCATACCGATAATTTCGCCATCGGGGCCGGGCTCGGGTTCCTGTGGGATTTCGCGGAAAACTGGGGCGTCGATCTTGGCTATCGCTATATCAATCTGGGCGAGGTTGATGTGAAGGGCTTCCCGACCGGAGAAACCATCAGCGCCGACAGCCTGACGGCGCATGATGTACAGCTCAGCGTGATCTATCGCTTCTGATCCGGTTGCGGGGGGCTGGCGGTCTGCCTATAAGGCTGGGCAAAGCCCGTTCGTTCCCCCTATCCGTCAGGCCCATTCCCGTTGTCCGAAGGTCCGCTTCCCCGCTATCGCGAGATGATCCGCGCCAATAGCCTGCGTCCAGACATGATGCAGGAGCTTGCGGCGGAAAAGCTGCAATCGCTCTACAATGCGCTTGATGGCTACGAGCCACGCCGCCAGGAAGGTGGTTGGAAAGCAAAGCTGGGTCTGGCACGCCGCCGGGCCGATCCGCCGCAGGGGCTTTATCTCTATGGCGGGGTGGGGCGCGGCAAATCCATGCTGATGGATTTGTTCTTCTCCACGGCGCCGGTCCCGCATAAGCGGCGCGTCCACTATCATGATTTCATGATCGAGGTTCAGTCCAAGGTGCATGCCTGGCGACAGGCCCAGGCCACGCGCAGCACCAAGGAAACCGATCCCCTGCCCAAGATCGCCGAAGAGATCGCCGAGCAGGCATGGCTGCTGTGCTTCGATGAATTCCATGTCACCGATATTGCCGATGCGATGATCCTGGCGCGGCTGTTCGAAACGCTGTTCGATCTGGGTGTGGTGGTGGTGGCGACGTCGAACTGGCCGCCGGATGATCTGTATCGCGACGGCCTGCAGCGCGATTCCTTCCTGCCCTTCATCGCCCTGGTGAAGCGCAAGCTGGATATCCTGCATCTGGATTCACCTACCGATTATCGCAAAATCCGACTGCAGGCGATCAAGGCCTATCACGCGCCGTTGGGGCCGCAATCCACGGCAGCCCTGGCCAAGGCCTTTACGGAACTGACCGAGGGGGCTGCACCGCAGGAGACGGTGCTGACCGTCAAGGGACGCAACATCATGCTGCCACGCACCGCGCGTGGGGTGGTGGCGAGCGACTTCAGCGCGCTCTGCGCCAAGCCGTTGGGGGCGGAGGATTACCTGACCCTGGCGCGGGCTTTCCACACGCTGGTTCTGGATGGCGTGCCGCGCCTGACGCCCGACCGCCGCAACGAGGCCAAGCGCTTCATGACCCTGGTCGATGCGCTGTACGAACATAAGTGCAAGCTGATCATGGCGGCAGACGCTTCCCCGCATGATCTCTACCGCGAAGGCACCCATGCCTTTGAATTTGAGCGGACCGTCTCGCGGCTGATGGAAATGCAGTCGCGGGAATATCGCGAGGAAGCCCATCGTGGCGCGTAATATCAGCGCTATCCCAACCCGGAACGCAAAAGCCCCGGTCGGGGACCGGGGCTTCGTCGGCTTGGGTCAGCTTACCGCGCTGGATCAACGGCGGTAGCTGCGTTCCACCACGCCTTCGATCTCGCCGCGCGTCAGGCCGATATCATACAGCTCGCGATCAGAGAGACCTTCCAGCTCACGACGCATCGCGTCGCGGCGGTGGGCCAGCTTCCAGGCCTCAACCAGCGCCAGGAACGGGGTGGTCAGGGTGTGCAGGAAGCGGCCACGGGTGGAGGCGCTGCCATGAAACACATCGAGGGTAGCCATTGTCGTCATCCTTCTGGGGGTCTTGTCCGCCACCGGATCGCGGCAGCCATGTTCAACTTCACTTGTGATGGTGGTGATATAAGCGAAGGCTGCGGGTTGCACATCTTCCGGTATTGCAGGGCTGAACTGCTTGGCGTGGATGGCTGTTGTCACAGGACAGCAACCCTTGCCGTGGCAATATGATCCACCGCAATGCATCCCCGGCCCCCGGCCGGCATCCTGACCACAGTGACACGATGCAGGAGGAAATGATGCTCGGTGAACATCTCGATCTGGCGCAGGAAATGCCCCAGTATAAGGACGCGATCCACAAGCTGAAGATGGAAAACACGCATTTCGCCAAGCTGTACGAGGCTTATGGCAAGATTGATCGCGAGGCGCGCCGCATGGAAGAGAATGTGGAGCCTGTTTCCGATGAGGTGCTGGAGCAGACGAAGAAGCAGCGCCTGATGCTGAAGGACCAGTTGCTGGCTATGCTCCAGGCGGCTTGATCGACTTGGCCTGGGTTGTGGGGGCGCGGCATCCGCCGCGCTTCCCGTGCCGGGTGGTTTGCGCTAAGCAGATGGGCTTCGCGACAGGCTACGAGAACCGGACCCTCTGCAGATGATGCCATCGAACAATCAGCCGTCTGGCGGCCCGGGCGCGGGGCTGAGCCTGCGCGTCGGGCTGGTTGCCCCATTGTTGATCATGTCAGCGGGGTTGGCTGGGGCGATCATGACGGCAACCGTGCTGGGTGGCGTCGGCCTGGAGTTGAGCCGCATCGTCCCCTGGTTCTACTTCATCTATGCCATGATCCTGATCGGCGGGGCGGAGGAGTTGCGTCGCCGCTCCGGCGTGGACTATGCGACATTGGGCATCGGCTGGGCTGGTGGATCCCGCCCCTATCTTGTCCCCCTTCTGGCGGTGGCGGCTTTGATTGGGTTTTTCATGCTTCTGGATGCGCTTGTGCCGATCCCGGAGATTTTGGATACGCGCGATGTGATCGAACCTTTCCTGGAAGATGGGGCGTTGGGATTCCTGGGCATCCTGGCCGCTGGTCTGTTGCTCGGCTTCCTGATTCCGGTGGGCGAGGAATTCCTGTTTCGCGGCTTCATACTGCATGCGCTGGTGGCAAGGATGCCGCCACAGCGCGCAGTCACCGTTACCGCGGCCATTTTCGCTGGCTGCCATGTCTATGCTTGGCTGCTGCCGCTGGGGGCCGGGCTCTATACGATGCTGCAGATTTTTGCCCTGGCCTGGCTCCTGGGCTGGGCCACGCTGCGATCAGGCAGCCTGGGGCCGGCAATCCTGGCCCATTGCATCAATAATCTGGCTGCGATTGCCTTTGCCCTGGCGGGCTATTGAAGGGCGACCAGATCGTCCAGGAAGCGGTTGCGCCACCAGCTGACGCTTTCCCGCCGAAGACCGTCCATGAGGGCAGCCCAGCGCTGCTTGCGCTCGTCAAGCGACATGGATAGCGCCTGACCGATGGCATCCGCCAGACCGGCCGTATCGTGGGGATTGACCAGGACTGCCTCGCGCATCTGTTCGGCCGCACCCGCGAATTCCGATAGCACCAGGGCGCCTGGGTCTTCCGGGTCCTGGGCCGCGATGAATTCCTTGGCAACCAGATTCATGCCGTCATGCAGGGGGGTCACCAGCCCAACCCGGGCCAACCGGTACAGCCCGGCCAGGGTTTCGCGTGGATAGCCACGGGCGATATAGCGGATCGGGGTCCAGTCCAGATCCGAATAATCGCCATTGATGCGCCCGGCCAGCCGGTCCAACTCCTCGCGCAGGTCGCGATAGGCTTCGACGGAAGAACGGGAGGTGGGCGCGATCTGCACGAACGTCACCCGACCGCGCATCGATTCATGGTCGTCCAGCAGCTTGCCGAAGGCCTCCATGCGCTGCGGCAGGCCCTTGGAATAATCCATCCGGTCCACACCCAGCACCAGCGATCGGTTGTCGGTGATGCGTCCCAGCTTTTCCGCCGCCGCCCTTGCGTCATCCTGCAGGGCGAAACGGGCGAACTCGTCCGGGTCGGTACCGATGGGGAAGGCCTTGGTCCGCACCAGGCGGCCGAAGACGCGCAGGCACTCCTCGTCCAACTCCTCGGCCGCCTGATGCTCCACCATGTAGCGGCGGAAATTCGCCGTGTCGCGCGCCGTCTGGAAGCCCAGCAGATCATATTGGGCCAGGCCATGGGCCAGACGTTGGTGCTGGGGCAGGGCGGTGAACACTTCCGGCGCGGGGAAGGGGATGTGCAGGAAGAAGCCGATCGGGCCGTTCCAGCCGCTCTGGCGCAATTCGCCGCCCAGCAGCATCAGATGATAGTCATGTACCCAGATCAGATCGCCTGGGGCGATCATGGGGGCCAGCAGCCGCCCGAAGCGGCGGTTGACCGCTTCATACTGCTCGTAAGCTTCTTCGTCGAAGCCGGCCAGATCCACCCGATAATGGCAGATCGGCCAGAGGGTACGGTTGGAATAGTTCAGGTAGTAGCCCTGGTGTTCTTCCTCCGTCAGGTCGGCCAGGGCGAATTGCACCGGGCCGGAACTGACCATGCGTACGCCGCGTTTCTTGGCCATGGGCGTTACATCCCCCGACCAGCCGAACCAGATGCCGCCGCGCTCGCTCATCGCGTCCCACAGGGCGACGGCCAGGCCACCTGCGCGCGGCGTACCCGGATCGGCCGTTCGATTGGACGCAAGAATCAGGCGGCCCATGATGTCATCCTCTCCGTGGTGAATTGGTCCCAATCATGTGATGGACTACGATAGACACAGGATCAAGGCTTGACAAAAAATTGTCAGTCCGCAGCCTGTATCACCCAAGTGCGGATAAATTCGTCCAGAAACGGCTGGGCAGGATATCTGTTGCCATATCGAAATGGATTGGGAGGATAAGGTAGGAATTCCGCTTGGACTCGGATACGGGACACAGGGATATTGATATCGGTACCAATTCAACTGTCGGTGCAAGGGATGGCTTCCATTCAACCTTCTAACTTCGAAACGCCGCCCATGCTTGATGCCGACCGGGATGCGCTGTTCCTGGATCTGGATGGCACGTTGGTGGAAATCGCCCCGCGCCCCTCTGCCATCCGGGTAACGTCGGCGCTGAAGGCGCTGCTGGTGCAGGCCCGCAACGCGCTGCGCGGCAGGCTGGCTATCGTCAGCGGCCGCTCGCTGGCGGATCTCGACCGGCATCTGGGAGCAGCCCTGGGGCTTGCTGCTGGTACGCATGGGGCGGAATTGCGGGGCGCCGGGACACGTATCCATGCGCCGGAACGGCATCGTGCCCTGGCCCGGATACGCCTTGCTTTGTCGCGGTTCGATACCAGCGGCCTGCTGATCGAGGACAAGGACATAGCCATCGCCATCCATTACCGCGACCGGCCGGACCGGCAGGAGGAAGTACTTTCCCAGGCCAAATATCTGGCCACCCTGTCAGACGGGCTGTTCGCCGTGCAGCAGGGGCGGATGGTTGCGGAACTGAAGCCGACGGGGTTCGACAAGGGCAGCGCCGTGCGGGCCTTTCTGCAGGAGCCGGTCTTTGCCGGGGCACGCCCGGTCTTCATCGGCGACGATCTGACGGATGAGGCGGGGTTTCAGGCCTGCGCCGCGCTGGGGGGCTATGGTGTGCTGGTTGGCGAACCCAGGCCGAGCGCGGCGCGTTACGGTTTAGAGGATGTGGAGGCCGTGCATCGCTGGATCGTGGCCAGTTTGAACGAACCACGGGAAGGATTGACTATATGAGTTGGGGCAATCTGGAGCTATGGCCGATCGGCAACTGCCAGGTTGCGGCCCTGATCGACAGGCGGGCGCGCTTCGTCTGGGCCTGTGCGCCCAGGCTGGATGGTGACCCCGTATTTTCCGCCCTGGTCGGCGGGGTCGACCCGGCGGAGGAAGACGCCCAGGGCGTCTGGGACATCGCCATGATTCGCGGGACGGTCACCGAACAGGGCTACCTTACCAATACCGCCGTGCTGCGCACCGTGATGCGCGACGAATACGGGGCGGCGCTGGAAATCCTGGACTTCTGTCCGCGCTACCCGGCCAAGGGCAGGACCTATCGCCCGGTCGCCTTCGCCCGGATCGTCCGTCTCCTGGCAGGCAGCCCGCGCATTCAGGTGCGCCTGCGGCCGATGACGAACTGGGGCGCGCGCAAGGCTGCCGTGACGGCCGGATCGAATCATATCCGCTATGTCGGCGATGCCGTTACCATGCGGCTGACCACCAATGCGCCGATCACCTATATCCGCAATGAGCGGGCCTTTCGGCTGGAGAAGCCGCTGGCCTTCTTTCTAGGGCCGGATGAAAGCTTTGCCGAGGAGCCGATGGCGGTGGAGCGCATGCTGGAGCGCACCATTCAGGAATGGCGGATCTGGGTGCGCGGCCTTGCCGTGCCGCTGGATTGGCAGCAGGCGGTGATCCGTGCCGCGATCACACTGCGCCTGTGCTGTTTCGAGGAGACGGGCGCCATTGTCGCTGCCCTGACGACGTCCATTCCCGAAGCGCCGGGCAGCGGCCGGAACTGGGATTATCGCTATTGCTGGCTGCGCGATGCCTATTACGTCGTGCAGGCGCTGAACCGGTTGGGCGCGGTCGATATCCTGGAAAACTACTTGGCCTATCTGCGCAATCTGACGGATGCCTCGCCGGATGGGAATCTGCAGCCGGTGTTCGGCATCGGGCTGGAAAAGGCGCTGGATGAAACCCAGGCCCAGGCGCTGGCAGGCTATCGCGGCATGGGGCCGGTTCGGGTGGGCAATGCCGCCTATTTCCAGCAGCAGAATGATGTGTTCGGCCAGGTGGTGCTGTCCTCCGCCCAGGCCTTTTTCGATACCCGCCTGCTGCGCCCGGCGGGCCTGACCGATTTCGAGGCGCTGGAACGGGTGGGCGAGCAGGCCTTTCAGCAGCATGACGCAGCGGATGCCGGATTGTGGGAACTGCGCACCATGGCGGAGGTGCATACCTATTCCTCCATCATGTGCTGGGCGGCCTGCGACCGGCTGGGCAATATCGCCCATGCACTGAACCTGCCCGAACGGGCCCGCTTCTGGAACGAACGGGCCGATTTGATCGCCAGACGCATCCGCAAGGAGGCCTGGAACGCGGATCTGGGCACGTTCGTTTCATCCTTCGGAGGGGACAAGCTGGATGCCAGCCTGTTGCAGATGGTCGATGTGCGCTTCACGGCCCCGGACGATCCGGCCTTCGTTGCAACCGTCGAAGCCGTGACCAAGGCGCTGAAGCGTGGGGAATATCTGTTGCGCTATGGCCATGCCGATGATTTCGGCCTGCCGGAGACGGCATTTACCGTCTGCACCTTCTGGTATATCGAAGCCCTGGCCCATATGGGCCGCAAGCAGGAGGCCTGCGCCCTGTTCGAACGGCTGCTGGCACTGCGCAGCCCGGCCGGGCTGCTGTCGGAGGACATCACTATCGAAACCGGGGAGTTGTGGGGCAATTATCCCCAGACCTATTCCCTAGTCGGGTTGATCAACTGCGCCGGGCTGTTGAGCCGGCCCTGGAGCGCGGTCAGGTAGGATAGGAGATGGCGTAATCGGGGGTGGCTGCTCTGGCCCATCCGATTGCTGCGAGTTGGCGAATTGACCCTTGCCGGGCGGGTACTTAGGTTGGGGCTGTAGTATTCCGTGATCATTTGGACAGCCATCCATGCCCACGCGCAGATTCATCGTGAAGGCGCTGGCCGGGACCGCCCTGGCTGCGAGCCTGCCCTTTTCCGCTCTGGCGGAAGCATTGCGGTTTTTTCGGATCGGCACCGGACCTACGGCTGATACGCTGTACCACCTCGCCACTGCGATCGCGGCGGGAATCAGCCGGCCGCCGGGGGGAGAACCCTGTGACGAAGGCGGCATCTGCGGCGTGCCGGGGCTGATCGCGGTCGCCCAATCGCGCACTGGCTCGGTCGAAAATGTGGAGGCACTGAAAACCGGCTCCACCGAATCGGCCCTGATCCATGCCGACATCGCCTATTGGGCCTATACCGGCAAAGGCCCGTTCGCGGGCCGGACACCGATGCAGGAACTGCGCGTGCTGGCGAATCTGATTCCGGTGCAGTTCCATATCGTGGTGCCCGCCAGTTCCTCCATCTATTCCGTGACCGATCTGGCCGGGCGGCGGGTGGGCGTCGGCCTGCCCGGTTCGGGGACGGAAGCCAATGCCCAATATGTGCTGGAAGGCTATGGTCTTGGGCTGGAGCGGATCGAGCCGGTGCATCTGCGCTTCGGCCCGGCGGTGGATGCGCTGCGGGCCGGGCGGATCGATGCCTTCTTCCTGCTGGGTGCGGCCCCGGTCGAGGCCATCCTTGATCTGCTGGTGACGGTGGATATCCGCCTGTTGCCGATCTCCGCCAGCGTGCTGAAGGATTTGACGGCGCATTATCCCTTCTTCTCCTCCACCCAGATTCCGACCGGCCTCTATCGCGGCGTGCCGACGACGGAGACGGTATCGCTCGGCGTCTATTGGGCGGTGCGTCAGGATCTGGATAATCAATTGGCCAATGATATTACCCGCGCGCTGTGGCAGGGCCAGTCGGAGCAGAATTTCCTGGCCGATAACCCGGGAGCGAAATTCGCCGATCGCGCCCACGCCACCGATGTGCGCGGCATTCCGCTGCATCCGGGTGCGCGGCGCTATTACGAGGAAAAGCCCGAGCCGGGCGCCAGCTGAACGCGCCTCACGGCGCCTGCATCGAATAGACCTTGCACTCGCTGGTCCAGTCCTTGTCGAACAGATAGATCTGCGTCGCCTGTGCCTGCCGGCCCGGATCGTGGAGATTGCCGACCTTTGCCCCGGCAATGCCCAGGCGCAGCGGCTTTCCATCCGCATCGCTCAGCCGGATATAATAGCGATCATTTTCACTCTGATTGAACCGCTCCAGCGCGCAGGCGGTCGATAGCGGTTTGGACAACATGCGCGGCAGCTGTTTCGGATCGACCTGAAGCCCCAATTGCATGGAACGTTTCCCCCGCCTGGGCTGGGGGGCGCCCAGTTCCGGCTCCGGCGCTATCTGCTGGTTGAGCAGGGGTAGCCAACGCGGATCGCGCGGCGTCTGGTCCTGGGCTCGGATAGGGAAGGACAGCAGAAGGGTTGTAGCCAGGACGAGGGCGCAGCCCGGCCGGAATCCAGCTATTTCGCCGAACCGGCTCATGACGGCACCGGCTCGGGGAAGGCAGCGGCGGCCCCGGCGATGTCGCCTTCGGCGATGAAGGCGGCCAGACGGCTGGCATCCTTTGCCTGCAATCCCAGGAAATAGGGACCGTCCGGCACAAGGCGCAGGGTTGGCCCCAGATGGCAGCGGCCCATGCAATGCACCTTCTGCAGCGGCAGGGTTATGCCAGCCTCCTGGAATGCGGCTTCCAGCGCGACATGCAGTTCTTCCGCCCCCAATGCCCGGCAGGAGGGCAGAAAATCCCCCGCCCGGGAATTCACGCAGGCTTTCAGCGCACGGAACGGCACCGTCTGCACCTTGGTCGCGGTTTCGTGTTTCCCTTCGGTCATCACCCTTCCTATATATCCTGCCATCCGCCGAAGGCCAATCCACGGGAGCAAATGCCATGTCCGCCTATGATTTCGATCTTTTTGTCATCGGTGCCGGATCGGGCGGTGTACGCGCCAGCCGTATGGCAGCGTCTTTCGGCAAGAAAGTGGCGGTGGCGGAAGATCGCTTCCTGGGTGGCACCTGCGTCAATGTCGGCTGCGTGCCGAAGAAGCTGTTCGTCTATGCCTCGGAATTCACCAAGGATTTCAGCGACGCGCGCGGCTATGGCTGGGATGTGTCGGTGAACGGCTTCGACTGGCCAACCTTGCGCGACGCCAAGACGAAGGAAATCGAACGGCTGAACGGCATCTATCGCAATCTTCTGACCAATGCCGGGGTGGAGCTGATCTGGGGCCGGGCCACCGTGACCGGCCCGCATGCGGTGCAGGTCGATGGCAGAGCCTATACCGCCGAGCGCATCCTGGTCGCTGTCGGCGGCTGGCCCTTCGTGCCGGACATCCCAGGGGCGGAGCTTGGCATCACCTCCAACGAGGTGTTCTATCTGGACAGCTTCCCGAAACGGGTTCTGGTCGTGGGCGGCGGTTATGTCGCGGTGGAATTCGCCGGCATCTTCAAGGGGCTGGGGGCCGAGGTGACACAGATCTATCGCCGGGACCTGTTCCTGCGCGGCTTCGATGCCGAGGTGTCCACCTTTCTGGCGGAGGAGATGCGCAAGAAAGGGGTCGATCTGCGTTTCAACCTGGATGTGACGGCGCTGGAGAAGGCGGGATCGGGCGCGATCCTGGCGAAGCTGACCGATGGAACGGTGCTGGAGGTTGATGCGGTCCTGTTCGCTACGGGTCGCAAGCCGAATACTGCGGGGCTTGGGCTGGAAACGGTCGGCGTCGATCTGGCGGAGGATGGCGGCATTCCGGTGAATGACCGGTATGAAACCAATATCCCGTCGATCCACGCCATCGGCGATGTGATCGAACGGCCTTATGATCTGACGCCGGTCGCCATCGCCGAAGGCATGGCCTTCACCTATCGCCTGTATGGCCCCGGGCCGCGCGAAGTGGATTATGATTTCATCCCGACGGCCGTATTCAGCCAGCCCACCATCGGCACGGTCGGCTATTCGGAAGAGCAGGCAAGGGCGAAATTCGGCGCGGTCGATGTTTTCGCGACCGATTTCCGGCCGATGAAGCACACCTTGTCGGGCGATCCGGAACGCGTCTTCATGAAGCTGATCGTGGAACGCGCAACCGACCGGGTGGTCGGCCTGCATATGGTGGGCGATGCGGCGGGTGAGATCGTCCAGGGCATGGCGGTTGCCATGAAGGCGGGTGCCACCAAGGCCGTGTTCGACATGACCATCGGCATCCATCCCACCGCGGCGGAAGAATTCGTGACCATGCGCACGCCCCGGCCCGATCCGATGGCGAAGGCCGCGGAATAGGGGCTCTATCCTGTCAGTTCGATCACCCGGCCGCCGGCTGCTTGGGCATCGGCGGCGTCATGGGTGACCAGCAGGCAGGGTAGCCCCCTGTCTCGAATGCGGGCGAAGACGAAGGCACGGATATCCTGGCGCAGGGCCGCGTCCAGCCCGGAAAAGGGTTCGTCCAGCAGCATGGCGCGCGGTTCGGACAACAGCACCCGCAACAGGGCCACGCGCGCCTTCTGCCCGCCCGACAGGGTGGCGGGATCGCGCGCGGCGAAGCCCCCCAGCCCGGCCTCCGCCAAGGCCCGGGCGGCGGTTCCGGTGCGATCCTTCACCCCGCGCGGCATGCCGAATTTCAGATTGCCGCCGACCGACAGATGCGGAAACAGGAGCGGGTCCTGAAACATCAGCCCCATGCGGCGGGTTTCGGCGGGCAGGGCGGTCACATCCTGCCCATCGATCAGGATGCGCCCGTCCAGCCGGAAGGCAGGGTCCAGCAGCCCGGCCAGCGCCGCCAGCAGGGTGGACTTTCCAACGCCGGACGGCCCCATCACGCTCAGCACCTCCCCCGGTGCGATGACGGCATCCAGCGCCACCAGGGGGCGTCCATCCAGCCGGATCGCCAGCCTGTCGAGAATCAGTCCCTTCACCGCAGCCCCCCGCGCATGCCGCGCCTGTTGCGCCAGATCAGCCGGGGCAGGCCTAGCGCCACACCGAAGGCCAGGGCCGGCAGCAGCGCCTGCATCAGGGCCCAGACCGCGATGACGCGCCGATCTCCTCCCGCAGCCAGTGCGACCGCCTCCGTCGTGACCGTAGGTACGCGACCTGCCCCCAATAGCTGGGTCGCCAGATACTGCCCGATCGATACCGCGAATCCCACCGCGAAGGCCGTCAATATGGGCTGGCTCAACAGGGGCAGGCGAACCTTCAGGAAGGCTTGCGTCGGGTCCTGCCCCAGGCTGCGGGCCAGGGCGCTCCAGCGCGGGTCCAGCCTGCGATAGGCCTCCGACAGGGACAGATAGACATAGGGCAGCACGAAGATCAGATGGCCGAAGACCACGGCTGCAAGGCCGGGTTTCAGCCCTGCCGCCTCGCTCGCCAGGACAAGGCCGAACAGAAAGGCGATGCCGGGAACCACCAGGGGCAGATACAGGATCAGCTCCCCAAGCCGGGCGATGCCACGGCCGCGCCGGATTTCATTCTCCAGCGCGCCGGTAACCAGGATCAAGGCCATGATGGTGGATAGCGCGCCTACCGCCAGCGCATGCCAAAGGGGCAGGCCGATCTGCCCGCTCACCCGTATCCAACTGCGCAGGCCCCAGCCCTGCGGCAGCAGATCGGGGAAGCGCCAAAATTCCGCGACCGACCACAGCGCCAGCGCCAGCAAGCCACCGAAGGCGCCGAACCCGACCAGCAACATGCCGGCCAGGCCCAGTGTGGCAAGCGTCCGGTCCGCCAGGGCGCGGGTGCCTCCTTCGATCCAGAAGCGCCCCAGCCTGGCAACCAGACATTCGCCCAACCACCACAACAGGATGCAGCCAAGCGTGAGGGCGGCCTGGGCCAGGGCGCCTGCACTTGCCATCAGCCGCAGCGCCAGATCCGGATCGTTCAGCCAGCGCAGGACGGCGACCGCCAGGGTCGGGGGCGTGTCCGGCCCCAGGATCAAGGCGATCTCCACAGTGGCGCTGGAATAGGCGATGACGGCGAAGATCGGCAGGCGGATCAGGGGGTAGAGGGCGGGAAACACCGTCTTGAACCAGGCGGCCAGCGGCGCATAGCCCAGCCCGCGCGCCACCATCAGCCGCCGGTTGGCATCGATCTGCGGCAGGGCGGCCAGCGCCACCAGCATCAGGAAAGGCACTTCCTTCACCACCAGCCCGGCCATCATGGCCAACCCCGCCGTGTCCTGCACGATCAGCAGATCCGGCGGGCGCTGCCATCCCGTCAACCAGGGCGAAACCGCCCGCACGATCAGCCCGGATGGCGCGATCAGAAAGGCAAGGCCGAAGGCCGCTGCCGCATGCGGTACCGACAGGATCGGCGATATGGCCCGCCGCATCCAGACGAAGCCCCGGCTCTGCGACCAGCCTGCCAGGAACAGGCAGGTGATCACCAGCGCCGCCAAGGGGGTCGCCAGCCCTGCCGTAACCGAAAGGCTGACCATGCGTGCCAGCCCTGGCGTCGCCCATAGATCGCGCCAGGGTTCCAGGCTTGGTCCCGTCCGTCCCAGCGCCGGCAGATGGCCGAAGGCAGGCAGGGCGACCCAGACCAGCCCGGCCAGGATCGGCGCGGTCAACACCAGAATGGCAAGCGGGCCGGAGGTTCTGACCCAGATCGCGGCGGGGGACATCACGCGCGGATCAGGACACGCCGTAGCGGCGTAGCCATTCCCGCTCGATCCGCTCCATCCAGCTTGGATGCGGTTCGGGGATTGGCGCACCCAGCTGGGCCGGGCTCAGCGTGGCCGGTCCCAGATCGATGGCCTCGAAGCGGGCCCGATCCTGCGCCGGCAATTTGGCCGTCGCCAGCACCGTGAAATCGCCCCAGATCGCGGGGTCCTGCTTCCTGGCCTGCGCTTCCGGCGATAACAGGAAATTGGCGATGACCAGCGCGCCCGCACGATTGCTGGCATTGTAGGGGATGGTCACGAAATGCATGTTGCCGACCGTGCCCTTGTCCAGAACATAGCTGCGGACCGTAGCGGGCAGTTCGCCATTGGCGATGGCGGCCGAGGGCTCGGCCGGGTTGAAGGCAAAGCCGATGGCGATTTCGCGATCCGACAGAAGCCGCCGCAGGTCGGCGCTGTTCTTGGGAAAGGCGCGGGCCTGGCGCCAGAGATGGGGGTGCAGCGCATCCAGAAAGGACCAGAGCGGCGCCGTCACCCGATCGAAATCGCCCTCCTGCACCGGCTGGTAGAGCGGCGCGGTGTCGGTGCTGAGATCGATCAGCGCCTGTTTCAGGAAGGTGGAGCCCAGGAAATCGGGCGGCAGCGGATAGGTGAAGCGGCCGGGATTGGCTCGCGCCCAGTCCAACAGTGCAGGCATGGAAGCCGGCGGGGCAGGAAGTTCCGCGCTGTCGGCATAAAATACCAGCTGGGCCTTGCCCCAGGGAGCTTCCAGCCCGTCGGTCGGGATGGTGAAATCGGCCAGAACGGCCGGGTTCGCTGCCGGGTCGGTCAGGACGAAATTGGGCAGGATCTGTGTCCAGGGCTGTGTCCCCAGCAGCCCTTCGCGTTTCATGGCCGCGAAGTTTTCCCCGTTGATCCAGATCAGGTCCACCGCCCCGCCCGCCAGCGTCCCGGCCACCTTTTCCGCCAACACGCGTGAGACGGCTTCGGCCGTATCGGCCAGCTTCACCTGCACCAAATCCACGCTAAAGCGGCTTTTAACCTGCGAGCCGACCCAGGCGATGTAATCATTGGTGCGTGCTTCCCCGCCCCAGGCATGCCAATAGACGGTTTGACCGCGCGCGGCCTGTTCGACTGTGGCCCAATCCGCCATGGCCGGCAGCTCAGCGGCCCGAGCGGGCTGGGGGGCTGACAGGGCCATGCCCAGGTAGGCCAGGGCCAGAAGGCGTTGCATCACGGCATTGTTCCTTTTTTGCAAACTCAAGGCCGAGCACGCTATCAAAGCCGGGGTGTCACGGCAAAATAACGATGATGCGAGGATTGCGTGACCTTGCCTCGGATTTGAAATATGACGTCGCCGACCTATGTATTGCGGTCCGGTGACGGCGATGTGGCATCAGACCGTTCGGTGTCATGGTTTACAGGGGCTTGGTTGTTCGCACCCCCCTATGCTTTACTGCATTGCGAAGTGAGAGTGACGATGAACGATATACGCCCCAGCCAGGTTCGACACGACGGCGCCCGACAGGCGATCCGGCGGGCGAAGTTTGCGCCGGGCGACCGGGTAAAGCATCGTATCTACCCCTTCAGGGGGGTCGTCTATGACGTCGATGCGGAATTCAACAACACCGAGGAATGGTACAACGCCATTCCGGCGCATGTGCGCCCGCGAAAGGATCAGCCCTTCTATCATCTTCTGGCGGAGAATGAGGACACGACCTATGTCGCCTATGTGTCCGAACAGAACCTCGTGCCGGATGACAGTGAGGAGGAGCCGCGTCACCCCGCAATCGGCGAAATGTTCACCACCGATGCCGAGGGCCGCTTACGCCTGCGGCATATCGCGCATTGAGCGGCCTGATTTTTGCTTGGCCCTGTGAATCGGTCGATGACGGCTGGGCGGGAGCGCAGGAATGCGGAGTGATCTGTTCGCTGGCGTAAAGTTGGGCTTTCTTCTGGGGGCGTCATTTCTGGCGCTGGCGTCCTGTTCCGCACCGCCTTCTCCGGAATCCTTTGCCAATACGGATCTGCTTGCCGAGGAAATCCGTAATTGGCGGACCCAGAGCGGTTCGGTGCCGGACCCGATGCCGGTTGACACCCATCCTTTCGCGCGCGTGATCGATACGATCCGCACCAGCTATGTGCGCCCGACCGATGATCGCTGGCTGGTGCAGCAGGCGGTGGTGGGCATGCGTGAGCGCATTATCGATCCCAAGGCCGCGACGGATGCGGATATGGTTTCCGCAGCACTGCATGGCATGCTGGCATCGCTCGATCCCTATTCAGCCTTTCTGGACCGGGGTGAACTGAACGAGCTGCGGGAAGAAATTTCCGGGCGGTTCGGTGGGTTGGGTGTCCGGCTTACCATGCGCGATGGGCAGGCCACCGTCATCGCGGCCATCGAAGGTACCCCCGCTTTTCGGGCCGGGCTGAAGCCGAATGACATCATCACCCATGCCGATGGGGCGGCACTGGCAGGCAAGAGCCTGCCGGAGATCATCGACATGTTGCGTGGCCGGCCTGGCAGCAGGGTCGTGCTGAAAATCGCGCGCGATAAAGTCACGCCCTTCGACGTGGAACTGACCCGTGCCATAATTCATATGGTCAGCGTGGAAAGCCAGTTGGTGGATGATGTCGGCCATGTGCGTGTCCGCAGCTTTACCGAGGGTGTTTCGGACGAGGTGCAGCGGGATATTCTGAGACTGAAGGTGGAAGCTGGGTCGCGCCTGCGTGGGGTTGTTCTGGACATGCGCGGCAATCCGGGCGGCCTGTTGTCCGAAGCGGTACGGGTGTCGGATCTGTTCCTGGAGGACGGGCTGGTCGTCTACACGCGTTCTCGCAATGGCGGCGAGAATTTCGGCGCGTCGACGGGCGATATTCTGGACGGCCTGCCAATCGCGGTGCTGATTGACGAAGGCTCGGCCAGTGCTTCGGAAATCGTTGCCGGCGCCCTGCAGGACAGCCATCGCGCCGTGCTGATCGGCGGACGCAGCTTTGGCAAGGGCTCGGTCCAGAAGATATTCAGCCTGCCGCTCGGCCAGGGCATCAAGATTACAACCGAGCTGTATTTTACCCCGTCCGGCCGTACGGTTGAAGGCGGGATCGAGCCGGATCTGAGCGTGGCGCAGGATGAAGCGCGGGAAGGGGACGAGGTTCTCGATACCGCCGTCGCCCGCCTGATCGGCCTGACCGGCGGTCCGGATGCGATGTGGAATACGCCACCGGTGCAGGCCAGCCGATAACTTCAGGCTTCAGCCGTTATTCCGGACCGTCGGGCGCGGCGCTTCCAAAAATGATCCTCGCTTCGGTTTCCGTCATTCCAGGTTGCCCGTCCTGATAGAAGGCCATCGTGCCGGACGGGGTGCTGGGATTCCATTCAATATACCAAGCACCCAATATCGTCGTCACCGGCCCGTCCGCCGTCTGGTGCAAGGGCAGCGCGATGCGGTGATAGATCGCCAGCGGCCGCGCTTCGTCCGACAGGCGAGAGACCGCATAGCCGGGCAGGTCCTGTGCTGTGGCAGAACTCAGCAGCGTGCGCAGTAGTTCCAGCGTCCTGCCAGAGCGCGCTTCGTCCAGCAGCATCCCGGTCAGATTGCGACCCAGATGCCGGTCGAAGGTCGTCCCGGTCAGGCGATAGCGGAAACGACCGTCCGGCAGGCAGTCGATCAGATTTATCGTGGGCAACCAGGACCGCAGGGCTTCCGGCTGTACGTGTTCACGCAGAACCGGCCCCAGGCGACGCTTTTCCTCCCACCAGTCATACAGCCCGCGCAACTCGGCATGGGCAATCTGATCACGCAGTCTCATTTTTTTATCCGGGCAGGCGGCCTGTTTCCCGGGCAGTTTAGTATTCTTCCAGCGAGAAAGGAAACAGACGATTGCTCGAGCCGCGAGTAAGCACAACCCCAACGGACCAGGCAAGGCAGCGTACCGCAGGTAAAGAGCGGTTCAACTGCCCACTTTGTCGAGACCGAGCAGCTTGAGCAGCCGCTTCTTGTCGCCCTCTTCCGCCATCAGTTCCATGATCAATTCGCCGAAGCTCATCTCTCCCCAGGCGACCGCGCGCTTGATCATATAGGGGACCGGGCTATGGGGCTCGGTGCGCAACAGATAATCCGCGGCTTCTTCCAGGCGTCGATAGGCTTCGCGCCTGCTGCGGATCGGACCGGATTGGCGGTCGCTTTGCGGCTCGCGTTCCTCACCCATCTCACCCTCCTCGCCATGCGGAGCGGACAGATCGCCCGCTGCGCCGTGGTCCTCGTCGAACGGCTCGTCATCGCCCCCGTTTTCGCTACCGTCATCGGGCATGGGCAGGCCGCCCCGATCGGAAATCCAGCGCTCCAGACGCTCATTCGCGGCCTGGAGTACGTCCCGCAGGGCGCCCAGCGACGGCGCCTGTTTCGGGCAATGTGTATCCAGGAAGCGGTCGAGCCGCTCCAGCTCCGCCTGGCAGGTCTCCACGATGGACAGCATGTCGCCCAGTACTGGTACCGGCGTCATGGCGATCGAGGCGTCCAGCTCCGCCACGGATGGCTTGTCCCTGGCGGCAGCCTTGGCGCCCGCCTTGTCGCGTTTCTCCAGGGCCTGGACGCGCGCCAGGTTCTCCCAGTCTATCAGGGCGCGGGGCTGCGCGTCGGCCATTGACGGGGTGGTCAGCGGCGCCTGACGGATGAGCAGTGGCAGCCGATCATTCGCCCAGGACAGCGCGCCCATGCGCATATCGGCATCGCCATCCTCCTCCAGTTCGGGATACAGATCCTGCCAGTATTCCTCGCACAGCCCGGCCATCAGGTCGAAGCCGGCGGCAAGGCCGGGATAGCCGTCCTGCCTGAGCCAGCATTCCGTCAACCAGACGGCGACCTGCAGATCCTTGGAGCGTTCCGCCAACGCCTGTTCGCAGAGGCGCCGCGCCTTGCCCCAATCGGCCCGTTTAAGTTCCCGTTCCCACACGCCTTGCGGCAGGTTCGGGTCATCGGCCTGCCGGGCTTCGCGGATTTCAGAATAGATCGGATCATAGCGCAGCCATTCGCCCGTGGGCTTGTCGCCCGGGATCGGTTGCAGCAGCCATTCGCGGCGATAGGGGTCGGCGATCTCTGTCATCTCAACGCAGTCCCAGCCCTGGTGCGCGTTCCGGGAAGGTCGGCAGGGTGACCTGCTTCATCTCCCCGCCCGATTGGGCGGCCAGAGCCAGGCGCAGGAACAGCCGCGCCCGCCCGGGGGCGCCACCTGCTACCGGTCGGGTCGGAACGCTGAACACGAGTGTATGTGGCTCGGCATCTATGCCGCCCGGCAGCAGGCCGGCCCCGGCACGGTGGTCGCGGATCAGGGCCAGCAGCGACCAGCCATTCACATAGCGCGCGGTGATCGTGCGGTCGGTGACGCTCAGGCTTGGATCGTCGGGATTGGCGGCGGGGATTTCCACGGCATCCGCCGCCCATCGCAGTTGCACCGAGACCGGCTCTCCCAGGTTCCAGCGCAGATTGGCGCCGCGGTCCGAGCGATGGTTCAATCGGTCCGGTCCCAGATTGATCGACCAGTCGATCACCTGATTTCCGCCGATTTCCGCCTCGGTGTTGACCCGGAAGCGCGGGGTGACCTGCAGCACTACGGAATCGGATGCCAGATTGGGGTCGACAAAACCCTGGAAGACATCGCGGGCCTGCTTCATCCGGTTCAGGAAGTCGACCGCCGCCTCGCGCGACAGGCCGAAGGAGCCGGTCGATTGCAGTGCTGCCAGGGCGGCCGGGGCCTGGCGGTCATAGACCGAATAGAAGGCGCGCAGGCGCTGCGGGGTTGCTTCCGGCATACCGTCGCGCCAGCTCTCTGCGGTGAAGGGAAACTGCCCCAGCAGGTTGGAATCGAAGGCGTCGGCGATGGCGCCATAGGCGCTGATCGCGTGGTCGCCCGACAATTCCCCGCAGCGATCCGATGCCATGCGACGCAGCGAGCGGATGCGCTGGCTGAAATAATCGGGCGCGGGCAGGTTCAGGCTGCGCGCCGGAATGGCGGTGGCGCAGGTCTCCGCCGTCACCGCCATCAGATCGTTCAGCATGAAATTTTCCAGGGCGGCGACGGCGCTGTCGGGCTGGCGCAGGCGCTGGCGCTGCAATTCGTCGCTCATGCCGCGCCAGAATTCAATGGTTGCCTCGTCCGCCTCGGAAACCGGCATGGATTGTTCGGACAGGAAGGTGATGATTGGCTGGGCATAGTCCAGCGCCAGCACGCGCAGTCTTTCGCGTTCCGATGTCAGGTAATCGGCAAGTGCCGCTTCGTCCCGGGCGCCGAACGCCGACAGCGCCGCGCCGGGCTGTCCATCCCACCAGCCGAAGCTGCCGCCGCGCGGGTTATAGAAAACGCGTTCCCGGAACAGCGCGTCCACCGTATCGAGGATCTGCAGGGACTGCGACAGGATCAGATCCGATAGGCCCTGATAGCTGTCATCCAGCGCCAGGGAACCATACAGGCGCAGAATGGGGCCAAGCCGGGCACTGGCATCCTTGTAACTGTCCACCTCCCGGCGCAGAGCTTCCTCCCCGCGCAGACCCGTATTGCGGACCGATCGGGTGGTGGCATAGGAGCGCGCGATCCGGTCGTCGATCGATTCGCGCAGGCCATCGGCCGCGGCCGAGAGCACGGCCTGTTGCACACCGCCCGGCACCAGGGGCAGGGCGTCGCGCCGATAGGCGTCGAAACCGGCGATCATGTCGCTCGCTTCGTCCAACAGGCCGGTATTCCAGGCCACGGTCAGGTCGGCACCGGCAGGCCGGGGCAGGGGTCGGGTCCGTTCCGTCGGCATGAAGCTTTGGCCGAACAGCGCATCGAGCCCGGTCTGCAGATCGGCTAGCGGGGTGGAAAAGACCAGGAACTGGTTGTCCTGCGACATGCGCAGCAGCGGGCCCAAGCCGACGGAACGCAGTCCGGCCATCCGGTCGCGCGCGGTTTCCAGATCGCGTCGTCCGGCCGACAGCAAGGCGGCCGATCGGGTCGGACCCAGCATCCGGCTGCGTTCGATATGCTGCAGCAGGTCGCCTTCTGCCACGCTGGGGTCATAGGCGCGATCCACCAGGAACTGGTAGCGCGGATCACGCAGCAGCTTGGCGGTGTGCTGCAGCCTGCCGCGCAGGGCCTGCAACTCCTCCGCACTTGCCTGACGTGATCGGGTCGATGCGTCCAGTTGCTGGCGCATCGCATCCACTTCCCGCAGCAGCGGGCTGTCGGAATACAGGCCCTGGACCGCCGGCATCATCAGCGCATCGAAGGTCATCCGGGCGCGTTCGATATAGCGGTTGGGGTCGATCGGCTGATAATTCACCTCGGCCAGGGCCTGGCCATAAAGTCCGGCATTGGTCACGAAACTATCGGACAGGCGCACGCCGAACAGGTACAGGACGAGATCGCGCACCTCCGCGATGGAGCGGGTATGCGCCAGCTCGTTATAGCGGGCGAGGTTCACCTCCAGCCGGTTCAGCGCTTCCAGATAGCGCCGGAAATCGATCAGCCGCTGATCGGCTTCGATCTCGCTCGGGTCTTCGTCAAAATCGGCGTCGGTCAGCCGGTTTTCGGTGATGGCGATGGCGCGACGCTCCAGCCCGGCGCGCATGGACTGCAGAATGATGCGGTTGAAGGCCTCGGCGGTGAAGGCCACCACCCGTTCGCTCATATCGGATAACTGGGACGAAGGCAGGAAGCGAATATGCAGGGATTCGATCTCGATCCGCGTCATGCCTTCCAGCAGGCGAACCGCCACCCCTTCGCCGAAATTCGCGCTGCCCGCCAACTGCCCGCCTGCCTGGGCCGTCTCGCGCTCGCGCCGGTCCAGATTGGCGATATCCTGCTGCACCTGGATTACGAACGGTTCCAGCGATGTCACACCGCGCGACAGCTTCTCCGCCGCCCACCACAGCCCGCCGCCGCAGAACAGGATGACGAAGATCGTGCCCAACTGGGCACCGACGACGGTGCGGTTGCGCGCCAGCAGCGACCGGCGGGCAGGCCGCGCCAGCCCGCTTTCCGGAAAGATTTTCTCCGCGAACAGATCATGCAGGAAGGCCGGGGTCACATCATCGGGCTTGGGTCCGGAATAGATGGCCGCCCCCAGCCCTTCGCCAATCCGCCCGTCAATCGGCACGCCCGCATCCCCGGTCAGGTAGATGCCGCGCAGGCCGAAGCTTTCATGATAGGCGCTTGGCTTGAAGATGTGCTGCACGACTTGGCGCAGCGGGGTGCCCAACCCCATCATCGAATGCTCGAAAGCCAGAAGTTCGCTTGGGTCCCGCAGATTTTCCGTGCCGGTGGCGAAGATTTCCATCGTGGCCCCGCGCACTGAGCGGTGCAGGTCCAGCATCGCCTCGTCCACCCAATCGGGTTGTACCTGTGCGTCGGGCGGGTAGGGCGAGGACCAACCCAGAATGGATTCACGCATGCGCGGGCTCAATGCCCGGGCGAAGGTCTCGAACCCCTTCACCCGGTCAAGCTGGGTGACCAGCAGATAGACGGGGAAGGCAAGACCCAGCCGGGTCTGGGCCTCCCAAAGGCGCTTGTAGAGCGCTTCGGCCAGATGACCTACCTCATCCTGCGGCTTCGGACGGCCTTCGGAATCGACCAGATCTGCGGCGGAAATGGTCAGCACCACCCCATCGATCGGGCGTTGCGGGCGAAAGCGGTCCAGCAGCGACAGCAGCTTGCGCCAGGTGCCCTGGTCAGCCCGCCTGCCATCGCGCCGGCGGATCATGGTGCCGTCCGCGTCCAGCAGCACGCCCTGGTCGAAGAACCACCAGCGCAGGGCCGGGCGGATATCCTCTAGATCCTCCGCAGGGCGGCCGACCGGCAGGCTCATCCCTGTTGACCCCGCCAGTGCTGTCTTGCCCGATCCTTCCGGACCGACCAGCAGCACCCAGGGTGCGGAATAGCGATAGCGCCGCCCGCCGACGTGAAGCTTCAGAATCCGGATCGCCCGCTTGAAGGACCGTGCCAGGGGCAGGGCCGCCAGCGGTTCCGGTGCCAGATCATAGGCGCCGTCGCCCATCTGGCGGGTGCCCAGCCGCGGCTCGCGGCGTGCCTCGGCCTGCTCGGCATCCCGCTGGCGTTCACGCGCGCGTCGCAGCAGGAAGGCCAGCCCGCCGATGACCGCGAAGGCCGCCAGCAAAAGCGTAGTGACGATTGCCGGAAAATAGGGCGAGAGCTTGAACAGAAGGTCGCGGAAGAAATCGATGATCGCCATCGCGCCCTAGCCCCCCATATCCAGCAGGGCACGCAGATCGCTGGTATAGCTGACCCAGACGATATGCGAAGCGACCAGGAATATCAGGAAGACGGTACCCAGAATCCACAGCCAGCGCGTGGGGTTGGGTAACAGGCGCGGCAGCGCATCCGCCAGCGTATGGCGATAGGCCTGCGGGCTGAGCACACGGCCAGGATCGGCAAGGTCCGGACGCTTGCGATAGACATATTCGTACAGGCGGCGACGGTATTCTTCCAGCTTCGAAGCCTGGGCAGCCCCGCGATAGCGGCCTTTGAAGCCCAGCCCCAGCGCCAGCAGGTAGACCAGCGCCATTTCCGGCTGGGCGCGTTCACCCTGGGCCAGCAGGGAATCCAGCCGCTGGAAGAACTGGTCGCCGGCATTGTAGCTGCCGAACAGCCGGGTCTCCAAGAGGTCGGACTTCCAGCTTTCCCGGCCCGGCCAGTCCATTGCGATGAAGATCTCATCGGCCAGGACCGCCATCACATACTGCGCGTCCTTGTAGTAGATCAGACCAAAATCCCCGCCGCGCCGGCCGGATTCCAGGGCCTGCATTTCCAGGATGGTCTGCAGCCGGTCCAGCGCTTCCGACGCGATCAGACCCACCGGCACACGGTCAGGATCATTCCGCCCGGCATAGAGTGGCGCCGACTGCATGGCCTGATCGCGCAGGCGCACCACCTCGCCAAAGAATTCCTCGAACTGGTCAAGCAGATAGGCACCGGTATTGCCGCCCGGGGCACGATCCTTGTCGCTGGGCTTTTCGGCGGCCATCCGTCAATCCATACCCATCATGCCGGGAACGCCTGCATATCACGCCTCGCCGCTGTCGTCGGCATGGACATAGAGCACGGCTTCGACCGGCGGATCGCGTTCCGACCGATCCCCACCCCGCAGCAGCAGGCGGCCTTCCGGATCGATGAATTCCGGATCGGCTTCGACCCGGAACAGCACAACGCCACGGGATGGCGACAGATCCAGGCTCTGGTCGCGCTCAATGCGTCGGCGCCCGGCACCCAGCACGCGGCGTTCGCGCATGGACGCGATGGCCCGCATGTCGCCCATCAGCGCGCCTTCCATCCAGGCCATGACGTCGATCTCGGTCTGACCCGGCCGAGCGCGTACGCCCACGGTCAGCGCATCGCCCACCCAATCGGGTTTCAATTGCAGGGCAAAGCCGCCGTCGATCTGTTCGAACGGGATGGCGCGATAGCTTTCGGAAATGCGGTCCAGCATCTGCACCGCGAAGCGCTGCGCCGCCTGGAAGGCCGTCAGCGGATCGTTGTGGTCATAGGCCGGCAGCACAGGGGGAACCGCACCGCCGCCAACCGCCGTCATATGGCCGACCACCTGCAACAGCGCCAGATAGAGCTGGAATGGGTGGGCGCAGTCGGATTTGGTCAGGGCTTCCAGCACCGGCAGGCCGGCCACCAGCCCATGCAGCACGGGCTTCAGATCGGTTGCGCCGGCACCGCCGCCATTCGGGCCATTGGCGCGTTCCGACAGGAAGACCGCCTTTTCCCGCAGGCGCCTTGCCACGCCGGAACAGATTTCACCCAGCGGGGAGGCGGAAGGCACCGCCAGCCGGGGAGGCTGGAAATTGGTCTCGGAAAAGGCCTCCTCCACCATCGCCACCCGGGCAATGGGGAAGCCGGCATATTTCTGGGCCAGCTGGTCGCCGGCTTCCAGGCTGAGGCGCGGGCGCAGGCGCGGTATGGCCAGCGGGTTGTCGCCGCTTGCCTCATCCACCACCGGCATGCCTTCGCTGGACCGGTAGCGCGGCAATTCGCCGGACGTCGGGCGCCCGCCCAGCCGGCGCACCGGCACGGCCAGATACAGGGTAAGCGGCCTGCCCGTCATCTCGTCGGTTCTGGCGGTCAGGTCGATTTCCAGGGGCGGGCCGTCATCGCCCTGCATATGGGTGACGATCAGCCCGTCGGGCATCACCGCCTCCAGCTCCAGAATGCGGAATACGCCCCCGACCAGCGTCACCGGATCGGTTTTCAGATGGCGGATGCCCCATTGATAGGGCTGGACGGTCAGGGCGTGGTAATAGACCAGTTCCTCGGCACGCAGGAAGGCCTGCTGGAAATGCTGCGGTGCAAGCAGCATCCCTTCATGCCATTCGATGGCATCCGGCAATTCCCGACCCGATCGTGGTCCCCAGACAGGCATGTGCTACCCCTCGCCCCGGCCCCTAGTGGAATGAATTTGACATTCGCTACCCATTTGATGTCGGGCTCTCGGCCGAATGTCAAATTCAATAAATTCCACTAGGAACAAATATTTACTAGTGGTTCACCTATTTCCGACATTTGCTTTCGCGCCCGATACGAATGGGATGCAAATGTCGGAAACGAACCACTAGGGCGTTCATCACAAATAAATCCAGGAAGAGTCTACAATAATTCCGCGCGGCTTGTCTCGTGCAAGCACGCATGTGCAAAGCAATCCGCAAGGCGGATGCAGGCACAGCCCGTCGCCAAGCCTTGGCTTTCCCTTATTTCGATATCGGTTCGACGATGAAATCGTCCGGGCGCAGGGTAACCCGGATGGCCGAGGCCGATTCCAGCCGTGCACGATGGTCGCCGGGCGTGCTGTAATCGGCGAAGATGAAGCCTGCCTTGGCGCCGCTTTTCTCCTCGCTGGTCAGTTCGCGTGGCGGCAGGTTCAGCGCCGGCACGGGTTCCCAGCCGATGATGGTCATGCCCTGCGGAAAATCGCGCTGGAACTGGCCCTTGCGGTGGAACCAGTCGGCCGCGCTCAGCGCGCCGATCTGGTCGATGGCGGCTTCGGTCTTGACCAGGACCAGATCGACCGCGACCGGCCGGTTCCGGTTCGATCCCGGCTGCGCCACCAGGGTCACGCTGTCGATCGTCAGGCTGGGGCCGCCGGAAAACAGGCTACCCATGCCGCAGCCCGCCAGCGCAAGAGCCGGCAGGCAGAGCATCAGGCGGCGGGTCGGTCTGTAGTGTGGCGGAACCATGCTTCGCTCATAGCGCAGGGATGGGCGGTTTGGGAAGGGGGGAGGGCCTGTCGGTATTCAGGGTTTGGAGCGTGGTTTGCGCCAAACCCCGCCCCTTTTCTGAAACTGGGGGGGCGCGGCGGATTTCGGCGCTGAATGCATTGGGCCGGGCTTGTTGCGAACCACTCCACTGCGCCCGCCCGTCCCGTTCAGAACCAAAATCCGACACGCGGGCCAAGCCCGAAACCGGAATGCCGACAGGCCCTAACGTCGGGTGACGAAGGCTTCCAGCCCATGGGTGGCGCGCAGACGGGACGCCTCCGCCTCTGCTGCCGCGCGGTCCGAATAGCCACCGGCGCGGACATAGAACAGCGCCTGCCCGTTCGGACCGGCGGCCTGTTCGACCCTGGCGCCATTAGCCCTACCTTCCAGTGAGGTGGCAAGGCGCTGCGCGTTTTCCCGGGCGCGGAAGGCGCCGAATTGCAGCACCCAGGCCCCGGCGGCGCGGGCTTCCGCCGCCTGCGGGGCAGGGCTGGCGGGCGCCACCCGGGTCGTGTTTGCCGGTAGGCTGGCACGTTCCTGCGGAGGGCTGTTGACGGGGCGCGTGGGCGCCGGCGGATCCCGCGTGGCAGGCGGAAGCTGCAGGTTCTGCGCCCGCGGCGTGGCTGAAATGTCCGATGGCTGTGTCGGCTGCGAGGTTACCGGGGCCGCCTGGGGCAAGGCTTCCCCGGCCATCGGGCTGCCCGTGATCTGGCCTGCTTTGCCGCTGCCCAGCGGCACGGCCGGTACTGACTGGCGCGCCGGCGGCGGGCCGAGATCGGCGAAGCGCGGATCGATACTGGCGGGCGATGGCGGTTCGCTCGCCACAGGTGCAAGTGGCAGCGCGGGGGTGGGCAGCGCGGGGTATGGTTCCTGGGGCGCCGGGGCGGGTGTGGTCGCGGCGACCGTGGCGGTTCCGCTTTGCGCCACCTCCGACACGGTCGTGCCGATACCCGCCAGGAATCCCGCCAGGAAGACCAGGAAAACGGCCATCACTGCACCGGCGCAGAGCATCCAGAAGCTCGACCGGTTCAGCGCGAAGCCGATGGAATCCGGCGGCCGGACACGACCGCTGCGGGGCACCGGTGCGCCCTGGCGGGTGCGGGCGAACAGCTCCTGCACGCTGATACGGTCATCCGGCCCGGCGCCGTAATCGCCCCAGGCTTCCGTATCGTGCAGGTTTTCGCCACGCCGGAACGGCTGCATCCATCATCCTCGGACAGGCGAATATGCCCATCAAAGGCTTGAGCCTATAGGATTCCCGCGCCTGGGGGAACCGGTTAGACCTCGTGCAGGTACAGCCGGAAATCCAGCTCCGTCACGCTGCGCGCGACACGCAGATATTCCGCGCGCTTGATGGCGGTGAAGACGCGGTGCATCTCCTCCCCCAGCGCGTCCTTCAGGAAGGGCGATGCTTCGGCGGCACGGATCGCGCTGCGCCAATCCTCCGGCAGGGCCGGGAAGGGGGCGGCGGGACGATCTTCCGCATAGCCGTTGCCCACCGTCTCCGGCCCGGGATCGATCCGTTCCGTCAGCCCCTTGCGGATGCCGGCCAGCACGGTGGCGGCGATCAGATAGGGGTTTGCATCCACCCCGGCGACGCGGTGTTCGATGCGCCGGGCCACCGGCTCGCTTGCCGGTACGCGCAGGGCTACGGAGCGGTTGTTGACCCCCCAGCTCGGCGCGACAGGCGCATAGGCGTTGGCTACGAAGCGCCGCCAGGAATTGGCATGCGGGGCGAAAACCAGCATGCCATCCGACATGGTCGTGGCCAGCCCGCCCAGCGCATGCAGCAGGGTGGCGGGCCACTCGCCATCCTGCGTTTCGGTAAACGCATTGCGACCATCCAGGTCGGGCAGGGAGATGTGGAAATGCATGCCCGATCCCGGATGGCCTTCCACCGGTTTGGCCATGAAACAGGCATCCAACCCGAAGCGCCGCGCCTGGGCGCGCACGATGCGCTTCAGCATCACCAGATCATCGGCCGCCCGCATGATGTCGGTACGATAATGCAGGGTCAGCTCATACTGGCCGGGTGCGAATTCGCTGATCACCGTTTCGGCCGGGATGCCCTGGCCCTTGGCATCGGCATAGATCGCGCTGAACAGCGGTTCCATGCCCTGCAGATGGTCCAGCGAGTAGACTTCGGTCTTGCTGCTTTCGCGCCCGTCCAGCACCGCCGGGGCCGGGCGGGCCTTGCCATTGGCGTCCAGCCCACGGGCCAGCAGGAAGAATTCCAGCTCGAAGGCGCCGGCGGGGCGAAAGCCTTCCGCTTCCAGGGCCTTGACCTGACGCAGCATGACCTGTCGTGGATCGGCCAGCACCGGCCTGCCATCCAGATGGTGCACGGTCATCATCACCTGACCGCGCGCGGGCGATGTGCCATGCAGGGGAACCAGGGTGCCCGGAACCGGCCAGGCGCGCTGGTCGCCGTCGCCGCCTTCCCAGAGCAGCCCGGCCTCGGGCACATCCTCGCCCATGATGTCGAGGCCGAGCAGCGAGGTCGGCAGATGCCGCCCGTGCTCGTAGAAGCCCGGCAATTCTTCCCGCCGGATGATCTTGCCGCGCCCGACCCCGCTGGAATCGGTCAGCAGGATATCAAATGCCTCGATCTCGGGATGGGCGGCCAGGAAGGCCTTGGCCTCCTCCATGGAGGAGCCGGACGGGGATAGCGCCATGATGCACCGCGTTTCGACAATAGGATTCGCGCCTTCTGTCACGGCACGCGGCTGCTTGGCAATGGCCCCGGTTCAGGCCTCGTCGATTCCCATCTTGATATCGAGCGCGGCGGCCACCGCCAGCAGCACGCCCAGCGGCACGGTGGCGTCGCCGGATTCCAGATCGCTGATTTCCTTCCAGCGCAGGCCCGCGCGCTCGCCCACCGTTTCCAGGCTCAGGCCCAGCGCGCTGCGCTTGCGTTTGATGGCAAGGCCCAGATGTTTGGCGGCTTCACGATACTCGGCATAATCGGCAGACATGGCACGATCCTGTCAGATGGCGGTTTCCGGTATTCGTTAGCAGGCCGGAGCCGGCCCGCCAAGCGTCTCGCCCGCTATGGCCAGTTTCGGGGGGGCGGCCGGGGCAAGATCGGCCAGGGCGACGATCGGACCTTCGGCCGAGCGTCCAGCCGGGTGGCCGGCGATCAACGATGTCAGCCAGTCGATATCGCCATCCGCCTGGCGCGGGACTTCGACCCGTTGCGTTGGCTGCAGCGGGCCGTCAGGCCCTCTCAGCGCGAATTGAAAGCTGTAGCCGGGCGTCAGCCCCATGCGCAGATCGGCCAGGATGATTTTCCCCTCCTCCTCCCGCAGCATGAAATAGCCCTTGCTGAAGGCGGCCAGCCGATCGAACCCTGTCCCTTCCAGCCCGCAGCCCAGCGTTTTCAGATTGCGCCGGTGACCGTGGATTTCCGTCACCTCCACCGATCCGAACAGCGGCATATAGAGGTTGAAATAGCGGTCGCCATCGGCATCGATCACCATGGCTTTCCAGGCCAGCGTGGTGAAGGGGACGGGTGTGGCCATGCGCTGGGCGGGGACGATGCCGGATGCCGCCAGGATTCTGTCCGCCCGCGCCTCCACGATCTTCTGGGCCACGACCGACCAGCCCAGATAGCCGGTGCTCAAGGCCAGGGCCAGGCCAGAGGCGCGCATCACCCCGCGGCCATGGCCGCCGGCGATCAGCGCCCAGATCACCGCGACCAGCAGGGGGATGGTGTAGAGCGGATCGATGATGAACATCGACCCCACCCCGAACGGATGGGTGTAGGGCCAAAGCAGCTGCGTGCCATAGATGGTCATGGCATCCAGCAGCGCATGGGTCGACAGGCACAGGAAAACCACGGCCCAGGCCGTCATCCGCGCATCACGCAGCCCCTGGAACATATGGCGCAGCCCTTCCCCCAGAACCGGGGCCGCCAGGGCATGGATGATCAGGGAATGGGAAAAACCGCGATGCAGGATGAAGTTATCCACCGGGTCGATATGGCCGATCAGCACATCCAGATCGGGCAGCGTGCCCAGTGCGCCGCCCACCAGCACCGCTTTGCGCGCCCCGATCTTCGGTGCAAGCAGCGCCGTGCCGATGGCGGCACCCAATACGAACTGGCTCAAGGAATCCATGGGTGCCCCTCTCTGGCGGTTTGCTTGTTAGATAGGGGCCGGCGCCGGGTTTTCCAGGTCAGAAGGCCCGCATGGCGGCCGCGATCTTTTCCAGATGTTTCGCGCGGGTTTCGGGCGTGGACCGGTTCATGTCGTAATGGGCATGGAATCCGATGGGGGCGGCGGGGCGGACCACGGCGCGCAACACCCGGTTCACCACCTTCTTGGGCGGATTGCCGACCAGGAATGCCCGCATCCAGGACCCGCCATAGGTCATGCAGGCCGCGACCTTGCGGATATGCCACAGGCAGGGCCGGACCTTGCCATCCTGCATCCTGAACGACACGCCGGGCAGGAAGACGCGGTCGAAATAGCCCTTCAGCATGGCGGGAAAGCCGAAATTCCAGACCGGGGTGACCAGTACGAGGGCTTCGGCCGCCATCAGCCGGTCGACATAGGCCTGCACCGGCTGCCGGTTGGTTTCCAGGTCGTGATAGCCGATCCGCTCCTCGCGCGTCAGGACGGGCTGGAACCCTTCGGCATAGAGGTCGCAATCATCGACCTCATGGCCCGCCGCGCGTAGGTTTTCCAGCACGGTGCGGTGGACGGCGGCGTTGAAACTGTCTTCGACCGGATGACAGAACAGCACCAGAACCTTCATGACAGGGCCTTTCGGATGGCAGCGCCGTCGGCCACGAAGCCGAAGCATTGTTTCACATTGTACAGGGTCGCATCCCAGCAATAGCCGGGCGAGGTGGTGGCCGAACAATCCGTCAGCATGATGCAGTCATAGCCCAGGAAGTTCGCATCCTGCAGCGTGCACAACACGCATTGGTCCGCGTTGACGCCGGCGAATAACAGGGTGGTGATGCCCAGATTGCGCAGGATGGAATCCAGCTGCGTGTCCCAGAAGCCGCTCATTCGGTATTTGTCTACCCGAATGTCCTGCGGTGCGATCTCCAGCTCGTCCACCACGGCGGCCGCCCAGCTGTCCTTCTCCAGCACCCGGGCACCCGATTTCGGCAGGGGATCGCCCAGACCCGTGCCCCGGCCGGTCGGTTTGTAGACATGCAACAGCGAGGGCGACAGGTTCAGCCGATCCGGCCGATTGCCCCAGTTCACCCAGATCACCGGCATATCCGCCCGGCGCAGCAGGGGCAGGAGGGCCGCCAGCGGGTCGATGGGGCGGCGGGCCGGGGCAACATCCACCCCGATATGGGCCAGCCAGCCATCGGGGTGGCAGAAATCATTCTGCATATCGATGACGATGCAGGCGGTGCGGGCCAGATCGATGGTCAGCGCCTGGGGTTCGGCCGCGAAGCGCAGCGGGCGGGGCTGGATGGCGGGGCGCACCAGATCGGCACGCGCGTCATCCACCGCCCAGCGATTGGCCGGGCTCGATCCCAGCGGAAGAAGGTCGGACATGGTGAACGCTCCGGATTGGTCCGCTGTATAGTAGCAGATGCCATGCCAGTGGCTGGATGGGGCGGAGGACGGCGAAGCGCAGGCCCGCGAACCCTAACAGGGAAGGAGAAATTGCCCAATTCCGCGCCAGCCCCCGCCTGCCTGCCCAACGCTTGGGCAATCGCTTCAGCGGGCGGCCGAGATCGCCTCCGCCGCCAGCGTCAGGTCCAGATCGCTTCCCGGCGCGCCGATCAGCGACAGGCCGATCGGGCAGCCGGAAACGCTGCCCAGCGGCATGGAAATCTGTGGCAATCCGGCATTGCCGGCGATACAGGTCAGGCGCATTGCCCGCTCCCGAAAGTCATTCAGCTCGGCGGCCGGCGTGTTGCGGATGGGGGCGGCGTCGGGCGCGCTGGGAATGGCCAGCACGGTGCCAGGTGTCAGCAGTTCCGCCATGCGGGCGCGGATGGCCTGGCGCTTGGCCAGGGCCTGATCGCGCTGGTCTTGTGTGACGGCCCGGCCGGCCTGGAAGCGTTCCGCTATGCCGGGACCGAAGGCGGGCTTGGTGGCCTCGATCCAGGCGCCATGCTCCGCCCAGGCTTCATAGGTCTGCAATGTGCGGAACGTCAGGAACCAGGGCTGCAGCCCGTCCGGCGCGATGGTCACGGGTTCGGCCTTGCCCAGCACGCTTTCAACCAGACCCAGCGCCGGGGCCAGGCCTTTCCGCGGCGCATCCATCAGCTCCGCGAAGGCGTCGCTGCCCATCAGCAGCCGGGTGGGAAGCTGCCCTTCCTGCCCGAAATAGACCCGGCCCACTTTGGTCAGGACCGCCGGGTCGCGCGCAAACCAGCCCACCGTATCGAAACTTTCCGCCAGCGGGGTGACGGCGGCCTTGCTGATGCGGCCATGCGTGGTGCGGATGCCGAATACACCGCAATAGCTGGACGGTACGCGTACGGACCCGCCCGTATCCGTGCCCAGTGCGAAATCGACGGCGCCCGCTGCCACGACAGAGACGGAGCCGGAGGAGGACCCGCCCGGAATCCGGTCCGGGCAGGCGGAGTTCAGCGGCGTGCCGTAATGGGTGTTTTCCCCGTTCAGGGAAAAGGCCAGCTCATCGGTATGGGTCTTGCCGGTCAGGGTGGCACCCGCATCCAGCAGAAGCTGTACGCTGGGGGCGGTACGTTCCGCCGGGCCATGGGACTTCGCCCAGTCGGGATTGCCCGAACCCGTCACCATGCCCTGAATGTCATACAGATCCTTTGCCGCGAAGGTCAGACCGGCAAGACTGCCGCCCGCCGCGCCTGGGATGGGAAAGCCAGCAAGGCGCGCATAGGCGTTCAGGGGATCGGCGGTCATCGACTTCTACTCCATCACTTGCTGTCTGCCACGAACGGGCCTGCTCGGTTCATTCCGGCCGGACCTCTCCGCAATTGTCATGCCGCAAGGACGGGGGCGCGGATGGAACGCAAATTGCTGGGCATGGCGACCGTCAGAAGGAGTTCAGCCCATGCCCGCACCGATCATCCGGCGTGCCGGAGACTATGCCACCCATCGCATCCAGGCGAGTGACACCAACAAATTTGCCCTGATCGCCGATCCGATCTCGGAAAATCTGCCCTTTGTGGCGGTGGTGGAGATTTTCGACCGGGGCGGAAAGACCCCGCCCAACAGCCATCAGGCGGCCTGGGAGATGTTCTACGTGCTGGAAGGCAGTGGCATTGCGCGCTGCGACGGGCATGAAGCCGCGATTGCCGCCGGCGATACGCTGATCCTGCCGCCGGGCTCGCTGCATGAGGTGGAGAATACGGGCGAGGGCCGACTGTACTGCCTGACCGTGATGGTTCCGAATGAGGGGTTTGCCGAGCTGATCCGCAATGGCCCGAAGGATTCGCTGGATGCGGAAGACAGGGCCGTGCTGCGCGTGGGCTGAGCGTCACACAAACTTCATGTCCGCGTCACGGCCCCGTATGGATGAGGCCCTAGCTGCGATGCTTCCATGCACGTTTCTTGGGGAGTCCATACCATGCGTATCATCCTACTGTCCGGCGCGGCGATTGCTGCGCTGACATTCTCCGGAGCGGCCTCGGCCGAACCGGTCTTCAATCGCATCTCCTCTTTTCCGGTCGCATCCAACCTGCCGAAGGACAAGGACCCGAACAGCCTCACCTCCTCCGAGATCATCACGGCCAGCGAAGACGGCAATCTGCTGATCTATTCCGACAGCCCGGCGGGTGGCATCGGCTTCATCGACATCACCGACCCGGCGGCACCGAAGCCGGCCGGC
>Ga0209066_10000399_pt1 | contig 64233 bp, 57 predicted proteins | sample All_14_2_FD_187198 | JGI IMG/M metagenome (GOLD analysis project Ga0209066, IMG submission 187198) | Freshwater microbial communities in response to fracking from Pennsylvania, USA - Allegheny Zone_MetaG_DW_15 (SPAdes) (version 2) ...
GGTATGATCTGCATGACCACGGGGGTTTTTTGGGTTTTGAGTGTTAGCATATGATTCCTTGGTGAGAGACTTTTTTGATAGCAGAGATAACCGATGACACAAATACTTATCCGCGATGATGGTTCGCGCTTGGCGTACGATCAATTCGTGCCCGATACCGCTAAAAGCCCTGTTGGCATCGTATTCATGCATGGCTTCCAGTCCGACCGCAAGGCCACCAAGGCCTCGTATATGGCCGATATTTGCCGTACTGGCGGTATCCCCTTTATCGCATTCGATTTTTACGCCCACGGCGAAAGTGACGGCCTGTGGCCCGATTTCACAATCGGCCGCGCCGTCCACGATGCCCTGACCGTACTCGATACACTAACAACCGGCCCGCAGATCATCATAGGCTCAAGCATGGGCGGCTGGGTAGCGTTGCGGGTCATGGAAGAACGGCCCGAACGCGTGGCAGGGCTGGTTGGCGTGGCCGCAGCCCCTGATTTTACGCTATGGGTTGAGCGCGATGCCACGCCCGAACAGGCTTTGGCCGAAGGCTTTACCCAAACCCTACTAACCGAGGCGCATCACCAGACCGTAATGGACGAACACTGGGCATTTGATGGCCCCGTTCACCTACTGCAAGGGCAGATGGACACCGAAGTACCATGGGAAACCGCCAATGCCATCAAGGCCAAATTCCCGAATCCTGATAAAGTAACCGTAACCTTCGTGCCCGATGGCGACCACAGGCTCAACCGTCCTGAAGACCTCGCTTTGCTAAATACAGCCTATGAAGACGTCAAAAATCGTATTTAATATTGATTTTGCACATCGTTAGGTGTGAAATACGAATATGATGACGACACACCAGCTTAAAGCCGCCCGCGCCCTGCTTGATTGGACGCAACAAGACCTCGCAAAAGCCGCAGGCATGCACCTCAATGTCATCAACAACCTTGAACGTGGCTTGACCAACCCACGCCAACAAACAGTCGAGAAGTTGAAAAAGACCCTCGAAGCCCAAGGCATCATTTTTATCGGCGCGCGCGGGGTCGAATTGGCTCGTCAGGCTATATCTTCACGCAAAATTGAGGGCGAAACCTTCTTAAAAGCCCTAATTGACGACATTTTGGTCAATACAAAGGGCAAAAACGACGAAATTTTTACAATTTTAGCCGATATTCGTAATTTTGATGCCCATGATGCCCCTGCAACCAAGCGTTTTTACGATGAAAAGGCCAAACGCGGCTTCAAAGAACGCCTGATTACACGCGCCATGCCCGGTTTCTACCCGCGCAATGCGGCGCAATATCGCCTCATTGATGCAGCAGCTTTAGGCGGTACCGATACGGTGATTTACGGCGATCATGTCGCCTTTATCGTCTGGACCGCACAGGAAGTGATGATTTTAAAGGGTGAAGCCGTTGCCGAAAGCCAGCGCCGCCTGTTTGAAACCCTCTGGGCAATGGGGCAGGAACCTGCCCGCCCTGTTCGTATCGCGAACGATTAGTCAGCTACGCATCGCGAACGGCTAAGCATAACCTCGTTGCACAGCAACCGCACATTGGGTATGGTGCGCCCCGTTGGCGAAAGCCAACGATGCCTCAACCGCGAGGCTTCAAGACTAAAAGCGTACTGGTATGGAGGGGTGGCCGAGCGGTTGAAGGCGCACGCCTGGAAAGTGTGTATACGGGAGACCGTATCGTGAGTTCGAATCTCATCCCCTCCGCCATTTAAATAAAAACCCCTTTATGGGGTTTTTTGTTTAAATAATTGATGGGTTGGTTCGAACACATTGAGTTCGACAAAACAAGGCCGCAAGCCAATCTCTTTCCAAAAACAGGTGCCCGATGCCCCATAAGCACATCATGCCACTCATCATTGCTGCGTTATTTTTGATGGGCTTATATCCTGCACCCACTCAAAACCTTCCGGCCGATGTTAGTGCTTTCAAAGAAAATCGCGCTACATGCGACCATTTCCGAGGGGAGGAACCATACGATGCTGAACGCGCCGCCTTCATAAACCGGCAACTGGAGGCCCACTGCAAAGGCACTGACAAAGCGCTATCCATGCTGCGTAAAAAATATGCCGCCAATAAAACCGTTTTAAATGAGTTGGTAGATTACGAAACCACGATAGAAGCGCAGGAATAGAAATTCACACGCCCTACTACGCAAAAATTACATAACCCTGTAATTTGATTGCGCCAGTTAACCAAAACACTGTGGATATTTTGTCCGTGATCAAAGACGTGCGATGCGACAGGGCTAAACTTAGCGCTGATAAACAGGCCCATTGAGGCCACCGGTTAAAAGGAGGTTTACAATGCCTTCATCGATTTTAGACATCACCGTCGGTTCATCGTCCGTAGCATCGCTGCAAAAGGGCCTGAACACCGCAACTTCCGCAACAGCGTCTACCACCACCGATACAACACAAAAATACGTCGTCAGCCGTAGCAGCACGACAAGCATCACGGGAAAGGTCACCACCGTTACGACTTATTCAGATGGATCAGTCAAAACAACGGTGACCGAAGGCGATGCGATTGTCCTGACAAATAAGAAAGCCGCCAGCGCCTGACCAAATACGCCTGCGTAAAATTGATGCAGCCAAGCTGTCGCATCTATCTGGTTCACTATTTTTTGCATACAATTCATGCGTGTGAATCACGAAGGGATGTGTATGAAAAAAATTCTATTGGTCGATGATTCAAAAGTAGTGGGCAAAATGCTGGCCTCTACACTTGAACAAAGCGGCTATAGCGTCATTAATTGTCAGGATGTTGATTCCGCGATATTGGCTTTCAGGGAACATGAAACCAGTATTGATCTGGTTGTGACTGACCTCATCATGCCAGATAAAGATGGTTACGAACTGGTCGATTACCTCCACAAAAACAGCGTGCCCGGCCGCCGCCCCAAAATTATTGTTATCAGCGGTGGTAGCAAAGGCACCGTTGATGCCAGCACCGCTGTCAGTGCCATCAAAGACCATGTTGAAATGTTTATGATCAAACCTTTCAAGGCAAATGACCTCATCATGGCCGTAAAAAGCGTTCTCTGCTAAACTCGCCACGCCACAACTTTACCTTTTGACGGCATCTGCGACACAAGGCAACGTGAACCCATGCTAGATATTGCCCTACTGCGTTTACGTAATTTTCGTGCCCTCATGTTTACGAGGGTTTTTATTACACTGGCGCTACAGGCGCAGGCCGTAATTGTCGGCTGGCAAATATACTCCATCACGCGCGACCCATTCCTGCTTGGCCTCACAGGCCTGGCCGAGGCCGTACCGGCACTGCTTTGCGCGCTGGTATCGGGCCATCTGGTCGATGTAGGCCGCCCCCACCGCATTTATCGCATTTGCGTGGCCGTCATGGCCCTCAACACCCTCGTCATGGTTATTATAGCTGGCGAATATGCGGGCACTCCGCAAAGCTGGATAGTGCCGTGCCTTTTCATCGGTGTGTTTATATCCGGCATCGCACGCAGCTTTGTGATGCCTGCAGGTTTTTCGCTTCTGTCATCTTATGTCACCCGCAAGGAAATGCCGCAGGCAGGCGCGTGGCTCAACACAGGCTTCCAGACGGCGGCTATTGGAGGCCCCGCATTGGCGGGCATCATCTACGGCCAGTATGGCCCGCATAACGCATGGCTGCTGCCAGCGCTGGCACTGCTGGCCGCAACGCTGCTTTCCCTTACGTTATCGCCCCACGTCCGCACCGATGTGCCAACCCGCGAACCAGCCTACCAAAGCATCAAGAACGGCTGGAAATTTATTTTCAGCCAGCCGGTGCTGCTATCGGTTATGGCTCTTGATATGTTTGCCGTGCTGTTTGGCGGGGCCGTAGCCATGCTGCCCGCCTATGCCGACCATGTGCTGCATGTAGGCCCCGAAGGTTTGGGCGCACTCAGGGCCGCCCCGGCTATCGGTTCAGTTGCGGCTGCCTTATATATGGCCATACGCCCCATGCGGCATTTATCGGGGCAGTTGCTGCTTTTGGTATTCGCAGGCTTTGGTCTCTCCATTATCGGCTTCGGACTTTCCACGAGTTTCTTCCTGTCGATGTTCTTTTTGGCGGCATCCGGCGTGTTTGACAGTATCAACGTTGTAACCCGCGGCTCGATCGTCCAGCTGCTCACGCCGCCCGATATGAAAGGCCGCGTATCCTCGGTCAACACCATGTTCATTATTTCATCGAACGAAATAGGGTCATTTGAATCGGGCACCGCCGCACGCCTGCTGGGCCTTGTGCCTTCTGTCGTCTTTGGCGGGCTGATGTCACTTGGCGTAGTCGCTTTTGTCGCCTTTTTCTCGCCAAAGCTTCGTAAATTGAGTATTGATACCCACAATGACGCAACCGACACCGCCCGTTAAACGCATCCACCTGCCCGTACCCAACGGCGCAACAAAAGTGCTGCTGCATTCGTGCTGCGCGCCGTGCTCGGGCGAAGTCATGGAAGCCATGGCGGCATCCGGCCTTGATATTACGGTCTATTTCTACAACCCGAACATCCACCCGCGTGAGGAATACGACTTACGCAAAGCCGAGAACATTACCTTCGCCGAGAAAATGAACATCCCCTTCATTGATGCCGATTACGACACGTCAAACTGGTTCGCACGCGTCAAAGGCATGGAATGGGAGCCGGAACGCGGCAAACGCTGCACCGAATGTTTCGACATGCGCTTCGAACGCACGGCTCTTTATGCCCATGAACACGGCTTCCCGCTATTTACATCCTGCCTTGGCATAAGCCGCTGGAAAAACATGGACCAGATTAATGGCTGCGGCCAGCGTGCTGCCGCCCGTTACGAAGGGCTTGAATACTGGGATTATAACTGGCGCAAGGGCGGCGGCGGCGCGCGAATGATCGAGATTTCCAAACGGGAGCATTTCTACCAGCAAGAATATTGCGGCTGCGTCTATTCATGGCGCGACACCAATAAATGGCGTATCGAAAACGGCCGTGAGAAAATTCAGATCGGCACCAAATATTACGGACAGGAAGCAGAATAACCATGGCTGGCGCATCACTCCTCGCATTGATTGACGATATTACGACCCTGCTGGACGACGTGGCGGGCATGACCAAAGTCGCCGCCGGTAAAACAGCCGGCGTGGTGGGGGATGACCTTGCCCTCAATGCCAATCAGGTCTCTGGCACACCGGCCGACCGTGAATTACCGGTCGTCTGGGCCGTGGCCAAAGGGTCAATGATCAACAAGGCCATTCTGATACCAGCGGCTATTCTGCTAAGTGCCTTTTTGCCTTTTCTGGTACTACCGCTGCTGATGCTTGGCGGTCTGTACCTGTGCTACGAGGGCTCTGAAAAACTGCTGCACGGTAAAAAACACGATGCCCATGACAACACCGCCCCGCTTGATGAGGCCGCAAAAATCAAGGGTGCCATCCGCACCGATTTCATTTTATCCGCTGAAATTACTATCATCGCTTTGGGCATCGTGGCCGAAGAAGCATTACTCAACCGTATTACAGTACTAACGCTCATTGGTGTTGGCATGACCGTGATTGTCTATGGCCTTGTAGCTGCCATCGTGAAACTGGATGATGCGGGGCTGTATCTTTCCCGCAAAACGGGCATGGCACAAAAAACCGGTTTCCTGATTTTACGAACCGCACCTTACCTGATGCGTACGCTTAGTGTTGTTGGCACCGCCGCCATGTTTATGGTCGGCGGACAAATTATTCTGCACGGCATTCATCCGCTTTATGAAGCTTTGGGCCAGTGGGGCCATGGCTTGGTAGGTGCCGCAATAGCAGGTGTTTTCGGTCTTGCCTGCGGTATGGTCGTGGTATTCGGCGAAAAGGGCGTCAGGACGCTTCTACGCCGCTAGCCATATCTTCAAGTGCGACCCAGCGCGCCAGCGTTTCGCTCAGGCTTTTCTTGGCGCGTTCAAGGTGGCGGGTTGCCTGCGCAAAGCCGTCCTTGTCTTCCATGTAGAAATTATTGTCCTGCAACTTTAACGTCAGCGACGTAATTTCATCTTCCAGCGCCTGTATTTTATTGGGCAGGTTATCAAGCTCGAACTGCAGCTTGAACGTCAGTTTCTTGGGCGCGGCCTTGGGTGCCGCCGCTTCCACAACCGCCTTAGCCTTGGGCTCTTTTTTAACTGGCGGCGCTTTTTGCGCACGCTTCATTTCAAGGTAATCGGTATACCCGCCGATACAGAAATCGATTTTACCGTTGCCCTCAAACGCAATGATTTTCGATACCGTCTGGTCAAGGAAATCACGGTCATGCGACACAACAATCAAAGTGCCGTTATACGCCGATAATATTTCCTCGAGCATATCCAAAGTCTCCATATCCAAGTCATTGGTCGGCTCGTCGAGAATCAGGAAATTGCCGGGGTTGGCGAGTGTCTTTGCCAGTAATAGGCGATTTTTCTGCCCGCCTGACAACGAGCCAACAGCCTGCAAAGCATCAGCCGGGTCGAACAGGAAGTCTTTAAGGTAGCCGCACACATGGCGCGATTTGCCCATGACGTCGATATAATCGCCGCCATTAGGCAGCAGCGTGCGCCACATCGACCATTCAGGGTTCAGCTCTTTGCGGGCCTGGTCGAAATAGGTGAGGTTGAGGTCACGCGCACGCTTGATGGTGCCTGAATCCGGCGGCATATCGCCCACCAACATTTTAAGGAAGGTACTTTTACCCGAGCCATTACGGCCAAGCACGCCGATACGGTCCCCGCGCAAAACGCGCAGCGAGAATTTCTCGAGGATGATTTTCGTATCGAATGCCTTCGAGACTTTCGTGAATTCCGAAATGATCTTGGCACCCGGCTCCATATCGGGCGGGGTAATCTCGATGGTCGCCAGCATACGGCGATACGACGACAGGTCGGCCTTAAGCTTTGACCGCTCGACGCGCATCATTTCAAGCCGCTTCTGGTTGCGCTTGCGGCGTGCTGGCACCCCGCGCGATGCCCATTCCTCTTCCATCTCGACGAATTTCGAACGGTTACGCAGTTCGCGCCCCTCCTGCTCGATCATCGCGGTCTGCCAGTCTTCAAAGTCCTTGAAGCCTTTGGGGCACACACGCATACGCCCGCGGTCCAGCCAGAACACCTTGTCCGACATGGCCGACAAAAACGCCCTATCGTGGCTCACGCACACAACCGCGCCCTTAAAGCCCCTTAAGTAATTTTCCAGCCATTCGATAATCTCGAGGTCCAGATGGTTGGTAGGTTCATCCAGCAGCAAAATATCGGGGCTTTCGACCAATGCACGCGCCAGTGCCGCGCGGCGCAATTGCCCGCCCGATAACGTGTCCATCGTGGCTTCGGGGTCGAGGTCGAGGGGGTGCAGCACCGCATCGATACGGTAATCGACAACCTCGCGGTCCTCGTTTTCACGGACCGATGATTTGACGAAGTCGCGGACCGTCTGGCCCACCTTTGTCGGTATTTCCTGCTGCAGATAGCCGATCGTAGCGCCTTCAAGCTGCCAGCGCTCGCCGTCATCCAGCGTACGTGCGCCGGTTATGATGTTCATAAGGGTACTTTTACCCGCGCCGTTTTTGCCGATCAGCGCAATTTTGTCACCTTCGAGAATGCCGAATTCGAGGTTTTCGAATAGCGGTTTCCGGCCAAAAGTGACCATCGCGTTGCGGACATGTAAAAGCAGAGTTTCAGCCATAAGCGGTCTTATGCCACAGGAAGGGTGCGCCTGCGAAGTAAAACCATCACGCAAAACCCGCCATTGAACAGGGTAACAGCGGCGGGGTACAAAGCGGTCGTGACATTCAGGGTGGTAAGCGCGGGCAGGCTCAAGGCAAATGCAAGCGCGCCAAGCCCGTAGGCCATCGTCGATTCCTCCCATGGCTTGCTCCATGATTTACGGAAAGTAGGCACAAAAGCCAGCCCGTCGATGCACGTCACCAGAATGACTGATATGAGGGGGTTCTCCGTCCATAGCCATAGCGGAATCGCCATAAGTGCCGCGATAAACGCCATCCAGTCGGTGCGGGTGATGTTACGTTCCCCCCGAAACAGCGAGATAACCGCAATTGATGTGCAGATCAGAGCCGACAGGAAGGTCGTAATGGCACCAAGCCCCCCGTCTTCGGCAATCTGGGCCGCGCATGCAACGCTAACCAATATCGCCCACACAACCCACGAAAAGAAATGCGGGCGCAATTGCCCGCGCCACAACCCGATGTAATAGGGGATGATGCTGATAACAGCCAGTATGGAGGATAAAACGCTGAAAACGACGGTAATGCTCATGGCACGCACTATAACCACAAGCGGCCCAAGCCAGATAGCAGGAATATTATAGGCGTTTCACTACGCCAAACCATCCGCCTGCGACAATGCCAAGCGCAGCACCCGAAGCCAGTACATCCATATCAGGGCGCTCAAACCCAAAGATATGCGCCAGGGATGGAATGCACAAAATAGATGCAACAATACCTACGCCCAATACCGCAATCAGCCAGTAGCCATATCGGCGCCTATCAATGACAGCTGCGCCAGCCTCAACCGAATCCGAGAATGCGAGGGCAAGATTCCCTGCAATCAAGGCCGTATATGCAACCGCACGGGCCTGAGGGGCCTGCAAAGTCTGTAACCAGAAAATATACAGGCCCAGAACGACAGCCAGTAAAACGCACCCCTGCATGGCTGCAAAACCAATCTGGCGCATACCGAACAGCGATTCACGCGCAGCACGCGGCGGGCGCTTCATGGCCTTGCTGTCACTTGGCTCGGCCTCGAATATGACCGAACATAAGGGGTCCACCAGTAACTCGAGCAATACAACATGCATAGGGTAAAACAAGGGCGGCAACCCCATCAGCACGGGCAGCAAGGCAAGCCCCGCAATAGGAACATGCACCGCTGTAATATAGGTCATGGCTTTACGCAGATTGTTAAAAATACGCCGCCCCAGCCTGATCCCACCAATGATCGACCCAAAAGCATCATCAAGCAAAACAATATCCGACGCTTCACGCGCAATGTCAGTTCCGCGCCCGCCCATTGCAATGCCCACATGGGCGGCTTCAATGGCAGGTACGTCGTTCACGCCGTCACCTGTCATGGCGACAACCGCCCCCGTCTTGCGCAAAGCCTCGACAATCATAAGTTTTTGTTCAGGCCGCACCCGCGCAAAAACACAAACATCACGCATCCGTAAGGCCAGAGCCGTGGATTCAAGTGTGGCAATTTCAGCGCCCGTCAGGCAGCCGCCCGTAATGTCGATACCGGCACGGCGCGCAATTTCAAGGGCCGTTGCCGGGTAATCGCCAGTTATCATCATGACTTTAATGCCCGCCTGCGTAGCTTCAGCAAGTGCCGCCCTCACATCGGTTTTCAGGGGGTCCATAAACCCAATCAACCCTAAATAGACGAATGGTAAGTCCTCGGGAGATGCCACTGCATCAGGCACATCACCGGCATGCGCAACTGCCAGTACGCGCAGCCCCTCAGCGGCCATAGCGGCAACATCGGCCATCATCGCATCCTGCTGGGTCTTTGACATACGACATAACGCAGCAATGGTTTCCGGTGCCCCTTTCGCAGCCATCACATGTCCGTCAGGCGTGCCGGTCCATATCTGCACCATCGCCATACGGGCAGGTGTTAATGGGAAACTGCCGGTAATCAAAGCCTTTCCGGGCAGACCAATGCCTGCCTTGGCGCATAAATCATGGACCGCACGATCCATAGGGTCGATAGGTTGAGGGGCAGAAGCCATCAAGGCGGTTTGCGCCGGAAGCGCACTGCCATCACTCAGGGCCGTACCATCAATGACGTATGTTTGCCCTTGATGGCGCAATGCTGCAACGGTCATTCGATTTTCGGTTATGGTGCCTGTTTTATCGACACACAGCACGTTAATGGCACCCAACGTTTCAATGACTGCAGACCGCCGCACCAGAACACGGTGCCGCCCCAGCCGCCACGCCCCCAAGGCCATAAAAATGGCCAGAACCATCGGAAATTCCTCAGGCAGAATGCCGATAGCCAGCGTAATTCCGCTTAAAACGCCTTCCATCCAGTTGCCGCGCAAAAGGCCATAAGCCACAACCACCAGCGCACAGAACGCAAGCGCACCAGCACCAAGGCGAGCAATAAGCCCACCCATCGCCTTTTGCAGTGGTGTCTGTTCATGGGCAAGATTGGCCAGAAGGCCGCCAATGCGGCCCATTTCCGATGAAGCACCCGTACGGGTTACAACCGCCACGCCCTGCCCGCGCGTAACCATGGTGCCGGATAAAAGCACGCAGGCAGGGCCTTCGCGCGTGTCTGGTGTTTTATCTACCGTAACCGACTCACCGGTCAGCACAGACTCGTCAACCCGCAATACATCACCGCTTTTAAGCCACGCATCCGCAGGTATCCGCTCACCCTCGCCAACCAGAATAGAATCACCCGGTACGATATGCGATGCCGGTATCCGCGCCCGCATACCATCGCGGATGACATAAGCCATGGGTTCGGCCATTTCTCTCAACGCTTCCAGCGCATGTTCGCTACGGGTTTCCTGAAAAATCACCAGCCCGAAGGAAACAGCCGCACCGCAAACCATAAAAAGCCCCTCGGCCAGTGACCCCAGAAAGAGATACAGCCCGCTAGCCGCCAGCAGCAGTAAAAACATGGGTTCGCGCAGAATATCGCGCAATATAGCACCAATCCCGCGGCCTTGTGACGCGGGCAGTGTATTCGGACCGTATTGAGCCAGCAATACTTCTGCCTGCTGAGTAGTAAGACCTGTCATAAAAAGGAGTATAGCCCTTTGCAGCCCGCACGCGAGACTGTATCTTGTGCAGGCATGTCTGGTTTTTTCTCATTTCTGTTTGGCGGTGCTGAGGCCCGTGCTGAAAAGCGCAGGCTCGAAGCGTTTTTTGGTGCCCTGCCGATGGAATATTGCGGCTGGGGGCCATCAGGCGCGCTGCTGTTCTCGCGTGGGTTCACCCGCCTTCTGGGCATTGACCGTTTAACCACGGTTCACGACATCGAAAACGCTCTAAGCCCCTCCGATGCCGCAGCACTGGAAGGGGTTTTTCTGGCCCTAACGCGGGAGGCTGAACCATTCTCCCTCTCCGTCCGTACACTCAATGGCAGCAAAATTCTCAAATTATCCGGCTCGCGCGGGCGCGATTTGGGCGGGCAAGACAGTTACGACATTTTATGGCTGCAGGACATCACGCCCATAGCGCTCGAAACAGACGACCTGAAGGGCGATCTAGTTACGGCTAAAAGCGATGCTGACAAAATGCGCAGCGTGCTTGATGCCCTGCCTATGCCCGTGTGGCTATCCGATGCATTATCAGACATCGCATGGATCAATGCCGCCTATGCACGCTCGGTCGGCAAAACGCAGGCGGAAATTATTGACGGCAAAATCTGGCTGCCGCTAACCCTCATCGGCTCGAATGACGACGTACCGACGCGCCTGCGCAATCTCACCAACACAGCCCGCACATCCGGCACACAGCAAGCAGTACGTGCCCGCCTGATTGTAGGCGGCCAGCGCCGCGTGGCCGAATTTACCTTCCTGCCTGTAACCGGCAGCGACCTCGTGATCGTGCAGGCATCCGATGTCACTCTCGAGGAAGAACGCACGGCCGAACATAAGCGCTATGTAGCGGCGCAAGGCAAACTGCTCGAGCAACTGCACACCGCAGTCGCCATTTTCTCGGCTGACCACAAGCTCGAATTCCACAACAGCGCCTTCTCGCGCCTCTGGAATATTGACGATGCCTATTTGAACGAAGGTCCACGTCTGGGCGACCTCATGGAAAAATTGCGCGAATTGCGCCGCCTGCCGGAACAGGCAGATTTCCGTACCTTCAAGAAAAGCTGGCTCGATATGTTCACGGGCCTCCTGCACCCGCACGAAGACATGCTGTATCTGCCAAGTGGTGCCGCCGTACGCTGGCTGGCAGCCCCGCACCCGATGGGCGGCCTTATGATGACATTCGAAGACGTCACCAGCCGTCTGGCCCTTGAAACTTCGTATAACACGCTCATGGCCGTGCAGCGCGAGACGCTTGAAAACCTCGCCGAGGGCGTGTCGGTGTTTGGGCCTGATGGCCGCCTCAAATTCTACAACCCGCGTTTCATGACGCTCTGGAGCTTTAATCCCGAAGATCTGGAAGGCGAGCCGCACATCACGCAAGTGGTTGAAAAAACGCACCGCTTCTTCCGCCTCGGCTGGAAGGATGTCGAGGAAGTGTTAACCGCCATGGGCCTTGAGCGACGCGAACAAACGCAGCAGCTGAACCGTGATGACGACATGGTACTTGAATGCGTATCGATGCCCATGCCTGATGGCGGCGTGATGGTTACCCACCGCGATATTACCGACAAGATGCGCGCTGAAACGGCCTTGCGTGAAAAAGCACAGGCACTGGAAGAAGCCGAAAAACTTAAAAGCGATTTCTTGGCAAACGTTTCCTACCAGCTGCGCACACCGCTCAATGCCATGACGGGCTTTGCCGAAATTTTGAATAACCGCTACTTCGGCGAACTGAATTCCAAGCAGGACGAATACACCCACGGCATCCTTGAAGCCGGCCATAGATTGATGACTCTGATCGACGATATTCTCGATCTCTCGACTATTGAAGCCGGTTACCTGAGCCTACGCCTTGAAACCATCGATATCGGCAAATTGCTGAGCGAGGTGTTCGAGATGACGCGCGAATGGGCGGGGCGTGAAACCCTACACGCGACGCTCGATTGCCCAGCCGATATTGGCATGGTACGTGCCGATGCACGCCGTATTAAACAGATTCTAATCAACCTCATCCGTAACGCCATCAGCTTCACACCGGGCGGCGGCGCCATTGGCCTGAGCATCGCGGGCACAGGCGAAACGGTATCGATTACCGTGCGCGATTCCGGCATCGGCATTAATGCCGATGACCAACAACGCCTGTTCGCACCGTTCCAGCGCTCGTCAGGCACCACGGCGCAAGGCAAGGCCGCAGGCCCAGGTTTGGGCCTAAGCCTCGTACGCAATATCGCACGCCTACATGGTGGTACGGTTGAACTGGAAAGTACATTGGGCCAAGGCACAGCCGTGACCATTATTCTACCGCGGTCTGGCCCGACCGAAGGCTATTAAGGCTTTTGCGGCACACCTTTGGTGGTCGAATATTCCATGTGCAAGGCGCGGTCGGGGTTAATGTAATGGTACGCTCCGTGGGCAGCCATAGCGGCTTCACCAAACCCGACTGATATTAATTTCAGCTTATTGTCATACGCAGCAATATCGCCCACCGCGTAAATACCGGTAATAGACGTTTCAGCATTTGAAGGGTCGGTCACAATACCCGTACCCGACAATGTCAAACCCCAGTCGGCAATCGGCCCAAGCTTGGCAGCAAGCCCGAAAAACGCTAGCAAGGCGTCGGCATCCAGCGTTTTGGAATCACCTTCCAATGTGGCAACTTCAACGCCTGTCAGGGTCTGGCCATCCCCCCGAAGGGCTTTAAGCTGGTAGGGCAACACCATCTCGATTTTACCGCTTGCCGCCAAAGCCTTCATCTTGGCAACGCTATCTGGTGCCGCCCTGAACTGGTCGCGCCGGTGCACAACACTGACCTTCGCAATATCGGCCAGCGAGACCGCCCAATCGACAGCTGAATCGCCGCCGCCCGCAATAACCACGCGCTTGCCTGTAAAATCATCACGGCGGCGCACCATATAAAATACGGAACGGCCCTCATAGCCTTCCAGCCCCTCAAGCGGCGGGCGGTTAGGGCCAAAGGCACCGGGGCCTGCCGCAATAATCACGGCGCCCGCATCAATGGTTCGACCATCAGATAACGTCAGCGTAAACCGCCGATCCTGCTTTTCCACGTCCATCACGGCCACATTCAGCAGGTAGTCAGGGGCAAAAGGCGCCACCTGTGCCTCCAGATTTGCAATAAGGTCAGCCGCCGCAATTTTGGGCAGCGCCGGAATGTCATAAATGGGCTTTTCAGGGTAAAGGGCGGTACATTGGCCACCAATATCGGGCAAAGTATCGATAACATGGCACGAAAGCCCCAGCATACCGCACTGGAAGGCGGCAAAAAGGCCGCTCGGCCCTGCGCCGATAATGGCAACGTCTGTTTTCATGTCCATGCCTTCTGTGATACGCATTTCTCATGGCTATCAGCAAGACTTTTCACATCGAATCCGAAGATGCGCTGCACGGTGTCGCAGCCGATCTGGCCCCTTATCTGGAAAAGGGGGCCGTCATCGCCTTGGAAGGCGATCTGGGCGCAGGCAAAACCGCCTTCTCGCGCGCCCTTATCCGCTATTTGTGCGGCGATACGACGCTCGATGTACCTAGCCCCACCTTTACCCTATTGCAAACCTACGACACGCCCAAAGGCGAAGTCTGGCATTTTGACCTCTACCGCCTAAAAGACCCTGAAGAGGTGTTCGAACTAGGCTGGGAAGATGCACTGGCAACCGCCAACCTCGTGCTCGTCGAATGGCCCGCCCGTATCGGCACCTTGCTGCCACACGATGCCATACACGTGACACTGACGCCCGAAGGCACCAATGGCCGCCTGATTGAGGTACGCGGATGATACAGCAGGGCTTCATTCTGGCAGCTGGCCTCGGGCAGCGTATGCGCCCTCTAAGTAACGACAAACCCAAACCGATGGTCGAGGTGCATGGCCGCCCAATGATCGAGTATGCACTCGACCAGCTGGCAGCCCACGGCACCACGCGCTGCGTTATCAATACGCACTATAAGGCCGAGGTGCTGGAAGATTATTTGCAACAAAAATGCAAATCCATGCCCTTCGATATCATCATCAGCCGCGAGGAAGTATTGCTTGATACCGGCGGCGGCCTCAAACAAGGCTTGCGCTTCCTTGACGCCAGCCAGCCAGTAATTGTGCTTTCAGGCGATTCCATTCTGGTCGATGCACCACATATCAAAACACTGCAGCAGATGGAATCGGCTTGGAAGCCCGATACATCCGACATGCTGCTATCTCTTCAGCCACTCGACACCATGGTTTTAACGCCAGGCGTGGGTGACTATATGCTCAAAGGCGGCAAGCCGATCCGCACGCCCGACCATTCGGGCAAGTACATGTGGAATAGCGCGCGCATCATCAATCCGCGTATTTTTGATGGCACGCCCGATACACCCTTCTCGTTCCTACAACTGATGGATGCCGCACAGAATAAAAACCGCCTCTCGGCCGTCATTCACGAAGGCACATGGCACCATCTCAGCACACCTGACGATGTCAAACGCGTATCAGATGCGTGGGATGTAAAATGAATATTCTCAGCATCCCCGGCAGTGTCTCGTTTGTAGATGCGCTTGCCCGTGGGGTGCTGGCGCAATACGGGTACGACCCGATGGTGCTGGCATCCGTTACCATTTTGCTGCCCAACCGCCGCGCCTGCCGGTCATTGCGCGATGCCTTTTTACGCGAATCATCGGGCACGCCCCTGCTGCTACCAACCATCCGCCCCGTAGGCGATGTCGAGGAAGACGCCCTATTTTTAAGTGCTTCCGGCGATGCGCTTGATATACTGCCCGCAATAAGCCCGCTGCGTCGCCGCCTTGTGCTGGCACGCTATTTAACCGCCGCACGGCCTGACCAGTTTACGACCGCACAGGCACTGGCCATGGCCAACGACCTCGCACGGTTTTTGGATGCCGCACACACCGAAAACCTCTCGCTCGATGCACTCGATACACTGGTGCCTGAAGATTACGCCGCCCACTGGCAAATCAATTTGAGTTTCCTGAAAGACGTCTTGCGCGTATTCTGGCCACAGCATCTGGCAGCCGAGGGCGTATCCGACATGGGCGCATACCGCCACGGTATGATCACCGCCTACACCAAGTCCCTCATTCAAAACCCGCCGCAAACGCCCGTCATCGCCGCTGGCTCGACCGGCCCTACACCGGCCATCGCGGCACTACTCAAAACCGTAGCGTCACTGCCGCAAGGCCAAGTGGTATTGCCGGGCCTTGATACGCTTATGGATGAAGACGCATGGACCGCAATCGAGGAAGGCCACCCACAAGCAGGCTTGGCCGCCTTGCTATTATCCATGGGCGCCACGCGCGTTGATGTAAAACAATGGCCCGTAGCATCGGCCGCCACGCCGCGCGATGCGCTGGTATCAACCCTCATGCGTCCGGCCTCATCACTCGATGCATGGACGCGTGAGCCATTGCCCGAAACCGGATGGCAGGGCCTCACATTACTTGAGGCCGACACGCTCGATGAAGAAGCCACGGCGATTGCCTTGATGATGCGCGCCCACGCCGATGACTTGCAGCAAAAGCAACCCTGCGTGCTGGTCACGCCCGACCGTATTCTCGCATCGCGCGTGGCCCTTATGCTCAGCCGCTGGGGCATTGCGGTCGATGATTCCGCAGGCCTGCCACTTGCCAACACGCCCATCGGCCAATGGCTGCAATTGCTGGCCCGCGTACTGGCCGAAAAACAGGAGCCGGTTGCGTTTCTATCCCTCCTTAAAAGCAGCTTTGCAGGCGGCGGTGCCAATTGGCCATCGGCGGCCCCGCCATTCCGTACCTTCACGCGCCTCCTTGATAAACACATCATGCGCGGCACCCGCATGGAAGAAGGTTTCGGCGGCCTGCTCCATCGCGCGGAAAAACACCCCAGTCTGTTAGCTGGCCTCGCATATTTGCAGACACTATTCGATGCCGCCGATGCCGCAACCGATACAGCATCGCGTCTGCGTGCACTTTTGCATCTGGCCGAACAACTGGCATCGACCCCCGAATATATGGGTGCATCACGCCTATGGGCAGGTGATGGGGGCGAAGCTATGGCCGAAGCTATGACCATGCTACTGGAACAAGCCGATATTTTGCCCGCGCTTGACTGGGCAGGCTGTGCCGATTTGTTAGCCGCATCCATCGAAGGCATCGACATCCGCCCCCGTTACGGAACCCATCCGCGCCTGATGATTTTGGGGATGATCGAGGCGCGATTGTACCAATGCGCAAAAATGATTCTAGGCTCCCTCAATGAAGGTACATGGCCCGCCCCGGCACAAACCGATGGTTGGATGTCGCGCGACATGCGCAAACGCTTCGGCCTGCCAGCCCCTGAACGTGCGATAACCCTTGCTGCACACGACTTCGCGCAATGCCTCGGTGCCGCCGATGTTATATTGACCCGCAGTAAAAACCGCGATGGCGCACCAAGCATTCCCGCCCGCTGGCTGCAACGGCTTGATACACTGGCAGCAGCCCAACCCTACAAACCCGATATTCGTAGGGGGGCCAGCATGTGGCTTTCCATGGCAGCACGGCTTGATGCGCCTTTGGCCCTTGCAAAAACCATCACGCGCCCTGCGCCCAACCCGCCATTGCATGTACGGCCAACTAAATTATCGGTGACCGAAATCGGCAAATTGCGGCGCGACCCATACGGCATTTACGCACGCCATATTCTAAAACTCCGCCCGCTTGACCCTATTGCCGCTGACCCTGACGCGGCCGAGCGCGGCACGTTGATACACGATGCTCTCATGCAATATGGTGCAGCCTTCCCGCGTGACTTGCCGGATGACGCCCTGCCAAAACTGCTTGATATTGGTGCCACTGAATTCACCGCCGCACACCAGCACCCTGATGTGACTGGCCACTGGTGGCCGCGCTTTGTGCGTATGGCCAAAGCGCTCATCCCGTTTGAGCGTGCGTGGCGTACAGATACACTCAAAATTTACCCTGAAATAAAAGGCAGCCTGACCATAGAAACATCGCAAGGGCCTTTCACGCTCGAGGGCCGTGCCGACCGTATCGAGGAACGTACCTCCGGCTGGGCCGTGATTGATTACAAATCAGGCAGTGCGCCCACCGTCAAAAAAGTCAAAAGCGGGGAAGAACCGCAATTGGGCTTGCTAGGTGCCATGTTACTTCATGGCGGCTTCAACACATCCATCAATACAAGCCACACGCCACAAACATTGTCGGCACTCGCCTACTGGAAAACAGGCGGCGGAGAAGACAACTTCAAGGCGACCGAACTCAAGGAAATTGATACCCTGTGTGCCGAAGCCAAAGACGGTGTTGAAACACTGGTGCGTGCGTACCTTGATGCCGGCTTGGCCTATACATGCTGGCCCGACCCTGACAACAAGCTGCGCGATGATTACGAATACGCGCATCTCGCCCGCATTGCTGAATGGTCGCAAGGCGATGACGCCGAATGGGAGGACGCTGCATGAACCAGACCCCCTTACGCAAAACTGACGACATACTTGATGTATCGGTGCTCGCCAACCGCCTGCAGTTTGAGGCAACAACGCCCGACGAAACCGTCTGGGTCGGTGCATCGGCAGGCTCGGGTAAAACAAAGGTTCTAGCCGAACGTGTTCTGCGCCTGATGCTGCCGAATGATACGAGCGCTGGCGCAGACCCAGCGCGTATTTTGTGTATCACCTTCACCAAGGCCGCCGCCGCCGAAGTCATGGAACGTATTATGCGTTATTTACGTGACTGGACCATTGTGCCCGATGCCGAACTTAACGAGCGTCTTGGGAAAATTCTGGGTAAAGCGCCCGATGCCGCGCAAATAAAACGCGCGCGTGAATTATTTGCCCGCGTGCTTGAAGTACCGGGTGGTATGAAAATCATGACTATCCATGCTTTCTGCCAGTCGGTCCTCGCCCGCTTTCCGATGGAAGCAGGCCTGCCTGCAGGCTTCAAGGTAATGGATGATACGGAAGCCAAAGCCCTGATGACGGGCGTACGCCACGCCCTCATCATGCAGTTGCAAAACCCTGCCGCCGCAGGCTCGTCACTGCATGCTGCGTTCGATTATCTCGCATCGCTCAAATCGGCTGACGATATTGAAAAACTGATGGCGACAATGGCGGCCGAACGCGCAAGGTTGGCTGCCCTGCGTGCCCGCTATGCCGATATTGAAGGCCTTTGCGCAGCCGTTGAAAAAACATTGTCAGTCGCCGCCAACACCACAAGCGAAAGCGCAATTGAAGCGTTTTTAAAGCATACGCCAGATGCAGCGTTGCGCGGCATTCTGCCCGCCTTGCAAAACTGCAAAAAAGCCAAAGGCAACCAGACGGCATTTAACACGCTCGACCGTTTTTTAAGCAGTGATGCCGCAACGCGGCACGACATGCTTGATGATTACATCGAATTATTCGCGACCAAAAACGGTAATCCAAAAAAACCTGCAGGCAGCCTGAAGGATGATCCAGCCGCCATTACCCTTTATGCTGACGAAAGCGCGCGGGCACTAAGCCTGCAAAGCACACTGCGCAACATCGAAACCGCACGCGCGACCAATGCGCTGCTGCGCTTTACAGTCGCTGCCCTTGATGGCTATGAAGCTGAAAAACGCCGCCGCAACAGGCTTGATTACGAAGACCTGATTGACCGTACGCGCGCGCTGCTCAATGGCGATGGCGTTCACTGGGTTCAATACAAACTCGATGGCGGGATAGACCATATTCTGGTCGATGAAGCGCAAGATACCAACCCCGACCAGTGGGATATCGTAACCGCGCTGTCAGACGAATTTTATGCAGGCCTCTCCGCCCGCGGTGATGTACCGCGCACCACTTTCGTGGTCGGCGATGAAAAACAATCTATCTTCAGCTTCCAGCGCGCCGACCCGCGCGTATTCGATGCCATGCGAGCACGGCTTGAAAAACATGCCGATAAATTCCGCGATGTACCGATGCGCATTTCCTTCCGCTCTTCGCCATCCATCTTGCGTGCGGTCGACGCAATATTCGCAATGCCCGATATGGCAAGCGGTGTCGCGCGTGGCGGTGAGCCAATTATCCATCAGGCCTTCCATAGCGGCAAGGCAGGCCACGTTGAATTATGGCCGCTGATTGAACGGCAGGACGCAGATGAACCCGCCGCATGGCACATTGCCGAAGCCGCAGCCAACACGGTAAGCCCCGTGGTACAAATTGCTGACAAACTGGCTGATACCATCAAACACCTGCTGGACGACCCTTCGGAAAAACTGGAATCACAAAACCGCCGCATCGAAGCAGGCGATATCATGATTCTGGTTGCCAAACGTAAACCCATGGCTGATGCAATTTTAAAGGCCCTGCGCGCTCGCAACATTCCGGTAGGCGGGATTGACCGCATGGTGGTTACAAAACAACTGGCTGTTATGGATGTACTGGCAGCACTGGTTTTCACCCTGCAACCGGATGACGATCTAAATCTGGCATCCCTTCTCAAAAGCCCATTGGTAGGGCTTGATGAAGATGCGCTCTATACACTTTGCATCGCACGCGGTGACACAACGCTCTGGAACCGTTTGAAAGATGCGCCCGCATACCAAAATATTGCTGCATGGCTTGGCCAGCTGCTTGAAGTGGCCGGTAGCGCACAGGCATCAAGCCTGCTGCATCATATTTTATATCGCCCCTGCGTGACCGACAGTCACACGGGCCTGCGCGCCCTTATGGCACGTCTGGGCCCTGACGTACGCGACCCCCTGCAGGAATTGTTGGCAAGGGCCGACACCTATGACCGCAGCGACACGCGCGGCCTGCAAGGTTTTCTACAAGACGCGCTGGATGACGACAGCGAAATCAAACGCCAGATGAACGACGCGGGTAACCGTGTACGCCTCATGACAGTACACGGCTCGAAGGGGCTTGAAGCGCCCATCGTATTCATGCCCGATACGGTGCGCGCCAGCGCATCAGCCAATAAAACAGACCCTATTTTATGGCCCGACCGCGCCGATACAAACGGCGTGCCGCTTTGGGCACCTAACAGTGATATGCGCGCGGATATATGCGATGCCCGTGTGGCCGATGCCCGCGTAAGGGCCGATGAAGAATATAAGCGCTTGCTATACGTAGCCCTCACCCGCGCGGGAGAACGCCTGTATATCGGGGGTGCCCAGAAATCGGAAAGCCGTTACATGGATAAAAACAACAGTTGGTATTTCCGCATTGCCAATGCTTTTACGGAAGAAAACCTCGGTCAGGTTGATGTGCAGGATGACGGTACGCGCATCATTAAAAACGCACAAACCGCACCCATTAAAATGCCTGATTCCAAGGCGTATGCGGAAGCTGCCGAAATGCCCCTGCCCACATGGGCTTTCACCCCCGCCCCCGTACCGGAAAACCCGCCAAGGCCGTTGATGCCCTCAAAGCCCTCAGGTGTTGAGGATGACCCGGCTGCCATATCGCCCCTGTTTGGCGATATCGGGCACCGCTTCAAACGCGGGCGCATCATCCACACCATGTTCCAGTTTTTACCGGAATTACCTGCCGATATCCGCACGGAACGTGCAACGGCATGGCTGGCACAACCAGCCCATGACCTAAGCGCCTCGGAACAGGCTGAAATACTGGCAGCCGTTATGAACGTACTGAATGACCCTGCCTTCGGCCCCCTGTTTGGCCCCGATGCCCGTGCCGAGGTGCCCCTAACAGGCCTCATAGAAGGCGGGCGTATCGTATCCGGCCAGATGGACAGATTGGTGGTCACTGCCACACAGATCATGGTGCTGGACTATAAAACCAACCGCCCTGCCCCCAAAACGCCAGATGCCGTACCCGAAGCCTACAAGGCCCAATTACGCACCTACCGTGACCTTTTGCGCCGCATATGGCCTGAAAAGCAGGTAAGCTGCGCCCTGCTCTGGACGGATGGCCCCCGGCTCATGGATATAACTGAAATCCTTTAATCCCCACCGGACTTCAAGGCCGCGACTGCGGCCCGCGGCTTATGCCGCGAAGCCTGCGTGGCGTCGTAAACGCCCTGAATTATTACCCTAATAATTCAGGTTAAGGCTTTATGACCTTGACCTGAGCCGTTCCGGCCCCATATTTTATGGTGACTCTTTTAGGAAGGACTACCCCATGGCCATCGCCACTAGCGACGCAAATTTTGAATCTGAAGTCCTGCAATCATCCGAACCTGTTTTGGTCGATTTCTGGGCCGAATGGTGCGGCCCATGCAAAATGCTTTCGCCGATTGTCGACGAAGTCTCGACCGACCTTCAAGGCCGCGTCAAAGTCGTCAAAGTGAACATCGACGAAAACCCACACACACCAACCAAATACGGTGTGCGCGGTATCCCCACCCTCATGCTGTTCAAGGGCGGTACATTGGCAGCCACCAAAGTAGGCGCATTGCCAAAGGCGCAATTGATGCAGTGGGTTGAATCGCAGCTCTAATCTTTTGCAGGCAGCTTACGGCTGATCCAGTCGGACACCGTCGCAGGCAAAGCCGCCAGTAACCACACACCGAAGACCATGGGCGCGGGAAATGCAATCCGCGCCCTGTTCTTTTGAAGGCCGTCGGCAATAATGCGCGCAGCTTTATCGGCCGCCATCAAAAAGGGCATCGGGAAGTGGTTGAGGCCCGTAATACGGCTAACAACAAACCCCGGGCAAATGACACTGACCTTGATACCAAGGGGTGCAAGGCTGCCGCGCAAACCTTCGCCATATAATTTTACAAAACCCTTCGATGCCGCATAGGCAGGCGCGCCCGCAAGCCCCCTGAACCCCGCCAGCGATGACACAAGCGCAATCTGGCCACGCCCTTTGCTAGCCATATGCGGAATAAGCGGGTCGATCGTATTCAAAACACCGTCGATATTTGTTTTGAACATGGCGCGCGCCGCATCCAGCGACTCGGGCGCGGCCCCGCGCACCCCGCCTGCAACACCAGCATTGGCAATGACAAGGTCGCAGCCATGGCGGCCGTAAAAGCCTTCAAGCCATGTCGCCATGCCTGCACGGTCGCCTACATCCATCACGATGCCCTCAACCACCGCGCCGCGTGCGCGGCACGCATCAACAACAGCTTCAAGGCGGCTATGGTCACGGCCCGTAAGCCCCAGCACAACACCGTGTGTTGCGTATTGCAAAGCCAGCGCTTCGCCAATGCCGCTGCTGGCACCGGTGATGATAATCGCGGTCATGAGGCCGCCTCGATCACTTGCGCCAGCCGCACATAATCGTCCACCGGTACGTCTTCCGCGCGCAAAGTGCCGTCAATATTGGCAGCCTCGAAATACATCACGTAATCTTTAAGCGACTGGCGCAGCATTTTGCGCCGCTGGTTGAAGGCTGCTGCCAGCAGTTTTTCCATGGTGTCGAAGGAAACTTGGTCTTTGCGGGCAATGGGCAGGAAACGCACAACGGCCGAATGGATTTTAGGTTGTGGCGAAAAAGCCGATGGCGGCAACACTTTCATCGATTTCGTTTTGCAAAGCCATTGTACCATCACCGACAAACGCCCGTAAATTTTAGAATGGGGCGCGGCTACAATGCGGTCGGCCACTTCTTTCTGGAACATCAGCAGCATGAATTGCGCGGCTTGGTCGCCGCGCGCATGAATACCGCGCAGCAAATTTATAAGAATGGGCGAAGCCACATTGTAAGGCAGGTTGGCAATTACAACACGGCGGCCTTCACGACCGAGACTGAGGGCATCCAGCTCCAGCGCATCGCCTTGATGCACCTGCAAATGCCCGTTGGCCGCCTCGATCAACGGCTGTAACACATCAACAGCGCGCGCATCATATTCAATGGCATGCACCGTTTCGGCATTGGCCAGCAACAGAGCGCGTGTAAGCCCGCCCGGCCCGGGGCCGATTTCAACGGCATCCAGCCCATCCAGATCGCCATTCAACCGCGCGATAGATGATGTGAGGTTAAGGTCGAGTAGGAAGTTCTGCCCCAAAGCCTTGGTCGCAGCCAACCCCCCATCGCGGATGACATCCCGCAACGGCGGCAAATCGGCAATCGCGTCTTTATATGCGGCGTTCAATGTAGGCAGCGCCGATAAGGTCGCGTAAGTAACGCTTCTGCAGCATATCAAGACGCTGGAGGCCGATTTTACGTTCGATGGCACTGTCATTCGCCATCGGGCCTTTGGGGTCTGTGCGTTCGCACACCATGGAAATGACAGCGCGGTTGGCGCTATATTCAGGTGCCGTTGCGCGCCCGATATCCATCGCGCCCAGACGTGCTTTTTCGCTATCGGTCAGCTCGTTGATGGCCACCTGACGTTCAACCAGTTTGTAACGTTTGTCCGATGCAGCAACTTTCGTAATGCTCAGGCAGCCAGTCAGGTCACGCGCAATGGCATCGGCCTCGGCGCGGGCATCTTTGTCGCGCAGACCCGTGCCATCAATCATTAGTTCGCGCAAAGTCAGCACAGCGTCTGTGGGGGCGGCCATGGCATCGACCGCGCGAATATCACGCACATACAAAAGGTAATAACCATCATCGCCCTTAACAGGGTCGCTGACCGTATCTTTGGGCAGGTTTGAAAGCGCGCGGTCAATCGCGGGCTCCATCTGGCCTTCGGCAACCCAGCCCATCATGCCGCCCTGTGCGGCACTGGCTGATTGTGACTGTTCACGCGCAATCTGCGGAAAGGGTTTGCCCTTACGGATCTCGCCAGCAAGCGTCTGTGCCAATGCCCTTACGCGCGCATCGTCCTGCGGGCCCGATACGGGTAAAAATATTTCAGCTGCCAGAAATTCGCGCTTGCCGGATGATTCAGCCATGCGCGCACGCTCGGCCTTGATTTCAGACTCACCAATCACGACACGCGGACGCAATACCTGCTGGATGACCTTGCCCCAGCCTATCTGTGCTTTGATCTGGTGCTCGATCGACGACATGCGAATGCCCTGACGTTTAAGCAAATCCGTGAACTGCTCAGCCGTCATTTTGTTGCCTTCGGCAATTTTCTTAAGGCCGCCTTTCACTTCGTCATCCGTAACGCTGACGCCCTGTTTCTTTGCTTCCTGCAATTGCACAGTCTCGGCAATCAGGCCTTCAAGCACCTGCGGCTTGACCCGTTCGACCATTTCGGCGCTAGGTGCCTTACCTGACGATTTAAGCAGCATTTCAGCCCGGTCTTTAAGGTCGGTCGTGGTCACGATATCCTGGTTGACGACGGCAGCGATACCTTCAGGGCGTTGCTGCGCGACTGCTGGCTGCACAATAGCAACGCCGCAAACAAGGGACAAAAGGGCAAAGGTATAAAAACGCATATCAGACTGCCTGTGTTTTATGGGCTGCGGGGCCGCCATCGCGGAACCGCGCAAGAATGGAAGGTAGCACGGTTTCCAGCGCCGTGGCATCAATGCCCAGCGCATCAAGGCCTGATGCATCTGCTAAAACAATATTATCGGTTTTAAGGGATTTAACCTGATCCGCCGTCAATGGCGCACCCGGCAATACCTGCATAACACGCCCCATCACGCTTGCGAGGCCATAAGGCAACGTCACAAGGCAGGCCTTGATACCCGTTTGGGCCAGTGTTTTTTGCATCAGTTCCTTGAAAGTATAAACGCTTGGGCCACCCAATTCATAAATACGACCTTCGGGGTTTTGGTGGCCATGAGGTGACAAAGTTGCGGCATTCAATACAGCTTTGGCAACATCGCCTACAAAAACCGGTTGAAAGCGCGTCAAGCCACCGCCAATAAGTGGCAAAGCAGGCGCAATACGTGCCATACCGGCGAAACGGGCAAAAAACCCGTCTTCCGGCCCGAAAAGAATCGATGGGCGTAAAATAACCGCATTCGGGTAGGCCAGTTGAACTGCCATTTCACCGGCACGTTTGGTTTGCGCGTAAATTGATTGGCCGCGTTCACAGGCAAGCGCGCTGATATGGATAAAACGGCGCACATGAAAACGCGCGGCTGCATCGGCTATCTGGGCCGGATATTCAACATGTACACGGGCAAAACCGTCTTTGCTGGCATGTAATACACCCGGCAGGTACACAACCGTGTCGGCCCCGCGCACACAAGCGTCCACGCCATTCGGGTCGTCCATCATGGCGCTCACGGGCACCACTTGCCCCACATCGCCATAGGGTCTCAGGAAATATGCTTTTTGTGCAGTGCGGGTAACAGCGCGTACGCTATATCCAGCATCGACAAATGCCCGCACAACATGGCGTCCGAGGAAGCCGGTGGCACCGAAAACGGTTGCTATTTTTTGTCGCATATTTGTACCAATCTTTAACAAGGCTTGACGGCGGCCCCAAGAATGGGGCGAGATACTAAAAAAAGCAAGATACAGGGCAGGGCATGCAATACTTTTCACAGGGTAAGCTATGCGCCTTATGGCAGGATAGCGAAGCGCCGAAACTTGACGATTCTGTCGTGGCTGGCATATATCGCGATATATTCCGCCCCACATTGGAGCAGGACGTAGCGTGGCTATACAACGCGATGGTCAAATCCGTCCAGAAAACCGACGCGATCGATTTCGACGAATACCTGAAAGCCATTACCACATTTAAGGAAATTGTAAGCGATATGTCGCTTCCAAAAACCAAAGAGCTTAATTCCGGCTTCATCAAACTGCGCACCGACTTCATGGACCGCAAATTATTCGGGTTTACCCGCGCGGCCACCAATCTGGCGCGCGACCACGAGGAAACAAACCTTCCCATATCAGATAAACACTATATCAGCGCCCGTATCAGCTGCATCGGTTATGATACCAGCGCGGCTTTGGCAGCCCTTGGGGCCAAAATGAAAAGCCCTGAAGGCCGGTCCGCTATGCTGGTGGCCAGCATGCAAGGGTCAAACGAATTGAATGATTTGCTCGTCCGCCACTGGCTGAATGAGCGCAAGGCCGCCGATATTTGCTATATCCATGCGCGGATGATGACCATGGTCGCCTCCATCAAGTTGCTAAACCGGCTGCAAACTGCCAGCGCGGCAGCCCCGAACGATATGCCGCATGATGATGTGTCAGCCGCCATCAGGGTATCGCAAATAAGGGTGGTAGCCGGTAAAGGCTTTAAAGCGGCCTAGGCGTTACGCGTCACAAAACTATCAAGAACGCGCTTCAAACCTGCCGCATCGAACTTCACGTCCAGCTTGTTGCCATCAATATTGATGACACTGCCATTGCCGAATTTCTCGTGAAACACGCGCGCCCCCACTTCCATACCGCCGACCGATTTGCGCACGATACTCGATGTAATAGGCGTAGCCGCCATTTGCGGCTTAAACCCGCTTGAATCCCAGTGGGTTGAACGCCCGCCGCCGTAATTACCCATATCGGATGATACCTCGATATGATCATCCGGCAGCTCTTCAATGAAGCGTGACGCAATGGCCGACGTCCAGTTGCCGTAAATACGGCGGTTACCCGCATAAGTGATGAAAGCGCGCTTTTTAGCGCGGGTAATACCTACATAAGCGAGCCTGCGCTCTTCCTCGAGGCCCGATGCACCGCTTTCATCCATGCTGCGCTGGGATGGAAATAACCCTTCCTCCCAACCCGGTAAAAACACGCAATCGAATTCTAGGCCCTTGGCACCGTGCAATGTCATCAGCGTGACTTTAGGTGCCGTCGATGTTTCGGCATTTTCCATGACAAGCGATACATGCTCGAGGAACATCGGCAGCGTTTCAAATTCCGCCATAGCCGATACAAGTTCGCGCAGGTTTTCAAGGCGGCCTTGCGCATCAGGCGTTTTCTCGGCCTGCCACATGGCGTTATAGCCAGATTCATCAAGTATCTGGTGCGTCAATTGCGGGTGTGGCGTGTTATCGGCCAAGCCGCGCCAACGGGCAAAATCATCCATGACGCCGCGTAAGGCTTCACGCGCCTTGCCGCGCAATTCATCCGTCTCAAGCAATTGCACCGTTGCATCATGCAACGATAAATTCGATGCGCGCGCATGCGCAATTAATCGTTCAACGGTGGTGTCGCCAATACCGCGCTTCGGTACATTGATAATCCGCTCCAGCGCCAAATCATCAGCGGGCTGCGAAAGTACGCGCAAATAAGCTAGCGCATCGCGTATCTCGGCCCGTTCATAAAAACGCGGGCCGCCGACAACACGGTAGGGAATGGATAATTTTAAAAATCTATCTTCGAATTCGCGCATCTGGAATCCGGCGCGCACCAAAATCACCATACCGTCATGCGACACGCCTTCACGCTTCAGGTTTTCGATTTTCTCGCCCACCCACCGCGCTTCGGCCTCGCCGTCCCACAGGGCATGGACTTCAACCTTTTGGCCGTCTTCCCCCGCACTCCAGAGTGTCTTGCCAAGGCGGCCAGCGTTATTGGCAATGACCCCGCCTGCCGCCGCCAGAATATGGCCGGTCGATCGGTAATTCTGTTCTAGCCGCACCACAACCGCGCCCGGAAAATCCTTCTCGAAACGCAGAATATTACCCACTTCCGCACCGCGCCACCCGTAAATCGACTGGTCGTCATCCCCCACGCAGCAGATATTACCCCCACCGGCTGCCAGCAGGCGCAGCCACATGTATTGGGCGACGTTCGTATCTTGGTATTCATCAACCATGATGTATTTGAAACGCTTATGATACCCCGCCAGTATTTCAGCATTTTTGGGGTCGCGCAAAATAGTGATGACATGCAAAAGCAAATCGCCGAAATCGCACGCATTCAGCATGCGTAAACGGTCTTGGTAACGGCGGTAATACGAAACGGCTTTGCCGCCCGCCAAATCGCCCGCGTCACCTGCGCCCACCATGTCGGGCGACAGCCCCTTGTCTTTCCAACGGCTGATAGCGGCTACCAGAGCCTTGGGCGGGTTCTTTTTGGTATCAAGCCCATCCGCTTCCATCAACTGCTTGATAACGCGTTGCTGGTCGTCATCATCGATAATCGTGAATTGCGCGTTCAGCCCTACAAGCCCTGCATGCTGGCGCAGCATGCGCGCGCACAGGGCGTGGAAAGTGCCAAGCCACCAGCCTTCAACCGGCTGGCCGCCAAGCGCGGCTGATACGCGGTGCTTCATTTCAGCCGCAGCCTTATTGGTAAAGGTGACCGCCAAAATTTGGGAAGGCCATGCACGGCCGGTCGATAAAATATGTGCAAGCCGCATGGTCAGCACGCGCGTTTTGCCCGTACCCGCACCAGCCAGCACAAGCACAGGGCCGTCCAGCGTTTCAACAGCCTGCCGTTGCGGGGGGTTCAGCCCCGCAAAATAAGGTGGTTCTACCTGTTGCATGATGGCTTCAGCGCCCATTGATCTGGCCGTTCGCGTATTTGACGCGTCCGCCAACAATGGTGGTGACGGCACGGCCTGTCAGCTTCTTGCCGTCGAATACGCAGTTTTTGCCTTTTGAAAAACCGGCCTTGGCATCAACAACCCATTGCAGGTTGATATCGAAAATCGCGATATCGGCATCAGCACCAACACTCAACGTGCCTTTGTTAAGGCGCATGATGCGCGCGGGCTCGACCGTCATTTTAGATATGCCTTTTGAAAGGCCGATATGCCCGGCTTTGACAAGGTAAGTGTTCATGACGGCGAATGATGTTTCCAGCCCGACTGAACCAAAAGCCGCATCAATAAACGGCTCCAGTTTTTCAGGTTCGATATGCGGCGCGTGGTCGGTTGTAAAGGCATCGAACGTGTCGTCCTTGATGCCTTCGATAATCGCCGCAATATGCTCGGCTGAGCGCAGCGGCGGGTACATTTTGGCATTGGTATTGTAGCCCATGCATTCAGCGTCGGTCAGTGCAAAATGCTGCACCGAAACTTCAGCCGTGATGTTTTTGTGACCAGCCTTTTTGGCCGCGCGTATCGCATCTGCCGCGCCTTTGGTCGAGTTATGCAGCAAGTGCAAACGCGCGCCCGCCATATTGGCGAGCATGATATTTTTCTGAACGGCCAAATCCTCGGCAGCAGCCGGTGTACCGGGCAGCCCCAGCTGGGTTGAAACCCAGCCTTCATGCATCACGCCGCCATTGGTCAGGCTATTCACTTCGCAGTGGCTCATCAGTAAAATATCGCAGGTTTTGGTATATTGCAGCGCGCGGCGCAACAAACCCTCGTCCTGCACGTCAACACCATCATCCGTCACGGCCACCGCACCGGCGTTTTTAAGCTCGAATATCTCGGCCAGTTCCTTGCCTGCTTCGCCCTTGGTAATGGCGCCTGTTGGGTACACATTGATCAGGCTAAGCTCGCGCGCGCGCTTGGAAACAAACTCGATGACCGTCTGGTTATCGGCCACGGGGCGCGTATTGGGCATCGCCACAATTGATGTAATACCACCCGCAAGTGCAGCCCATGATGCAGTTTCAATGGTTTCCTTGTCTTCGCGGCCGGGTTCCCGCACATGCACCTGAATGTCGATCAGCCCCGGTGTTACCACCAGCCCCATCGCATCAATCACCTCGTCGGCGCTGTCTTTGATATTGGCGGCGATTTTGGCGATCTTACCGTCTAACACCAGCACATCCATGACCGTGTCGATCTTGTTGGCGGGGTCCACCACATGGCCGTTTTTAATGAGAAGGGATGTCATCGGCGCACCATCGTTTTCTTGGCTCCGCCAACGCGGTTGGCCATCAGCCACAACAGCGTCTTGCGGATAGCCATGCCGTTTTCAACCTGTTTCAAAATATGCGAACGCTCGTCAACGGTCACGAGGGCCGAATGCACATCGACATCGCGGCGCACAGGGCCCGGGTGCATCAAAATCGCGCCCTTGTTGGCCATATCCATGCGTTTTTTGCTAATGCCGTACATTTTGGAGTATTCGCGTAAGGTCGGTATAAAACCGTTGGCCCCGCGCTCTTCCTGCACACGCAGGGCATAAACCACGTCAGCACCCTGAAGGGCATCTTCAACCCGCAGATATGTCTTGATACCGAAGTTTTCGACACCGGCAGGCAAGAAGGTTTCGGGGGCTGCCACCCGCACCTCGGCCTTGAGCTTTTTGAGCAGGCGTACAAGCGAGCCAAATACACGTGAATGCATAATATCGCCGACAATCGTGACGACACGGCCGCTCAAATCGGACTCGCCAAAATGGTCAAGCATAGTCAGTGTATCCAGCAACCCTTGGGTCGGGTGTTCGTGCCAGCCATCGCCCGCATTGATGATGGATGCGTTGACGTGGCGCGCCAGCATTTCAGGCACGCCCGATTCCTTGGAACGGATGACGATGATTTTCAGGTTATACGCATCCAGTGTCTGCGCTGTATCAAGAAAGCTTTCGCCTTTCGATGTCGAGCTGCTGGAACCCACGTTGCTGGTGTCCATCGACAACTGCTTGGCGGATAAGTCGAAGCTCGACATCGTGCGCGTCGAGTTTTCGAAAAACGCGTTGACCATGCTGCGCCCTTTATTGAACGAGAACTTGTAGGTCTCGTGTGCGCGGAAGCGGCGCGCGACCCCAAAAATGAGGTCGAGGTCCGGCTGCAAAATTTGTTCCACGGAATGAAGGTCAAAAAAGCTGACATCGCGCCCTGCGCGGGTATCAAGAAGGTCTTTTTCAGCGTTGTCTGTCATGAGGCGGCATATTGTCAAAAAAAACGCGGGGCCGCAATGCGTGGCGGGCCTAAATTCGGCCAAACATTCAAAAAGAATGGTTAGGCGGGCGGCGAGGCCGTGTTTTTAATGCTCGCGCCCCTGCGCGGATCCTCATTTTTAGCAGGGTCTTTGGAATGGGGTGCACGCACGCCAAGGCCAAACCATCCTCGTTTATTAACCGGCACAATCTCGCCTTCCTTCCGCTCGATTGTGAAGGAATCAGGCTGCTCGCCAAACATGGCAGTCAGCTGCTTGACCAGTTCAGGGCTTGGGTAGCTCTTGAGGCTTCCTGCAAAAAGTTCGGGGTTCGGGGTAAAACCCATGAATCTTCCAAACTCATAACCAATACGCATGCCAGTGCGTTCGGCCTGTATTTCTTCAGGATGATTGCCGTAAATATGCTTATTTTCAGATGTATAAAAAGCTTTATCGGTCAAAGCTTTAAAAATATAGGCCTCCGGAAGCTTTTTGTAGTCAATAAACTGGTTACTGGTGTGCCCAGTAGCCCTTTTGAAGCCGGATTTATCGTTATATCGGGCCGAAAGACCTTCGGTTTCCCATGTGCCTCTGTCTTTTATATGAGTTCTGAAGGCAGCGGCATGTACCGCCTCGTGGCTCAAGGTCGTGACCAGGTAGACCAAATCACCCAATGTTTTGACATCGCCAATATCGGCAGCTATCTCAGGCACACCCTCATAGGCATTCCAGTAGGCATGGCCCGAGATTTTACCCCTATACTCCTCGGGTAGTGGTTTGAAACCGATACCAGGCTCAATGCCATAAGCGTCTGAAAAATGGTCGAGGAACTCGCCTGCAAAATCCCTTACCTTTTTTTGCGAAATCGGGGTATTCGGGTCTGTTCTGATGTATTTTGCATTCCTGTCGCCCATAACCATCACGCGCAGGCGCTCCAGCATCTCTTTTTCCGTATCATCGAAGCGCTTGACCACGCTTTCCGGCATAGGCGTCGAAACCACCAGTCGGTAGCCAGCTATTTTGGTATCGTTAGAAGGTTCTAAACCGGCCTCTTGCGTCAGGCGCACATTGTCGCCCAGCGCCGTGATCATCCGCGCTTTCAAAAGCGCAGGCATTTCCCGCAACCGTGCTTCGCTGGCTTCGATAGCCAATTCCGTAATCTTGCGCACATCAGGCGGGTTTTTACTCATCAGCTTTTCACCAAGGCGCGTGTAAGCCCCTACCGGATCATAGGCGTGCTTGGCAAATAACAGGGATAACCGATCTTTCATTTCAAGCCCTAAAATGCCTGAAAATGCTTAAGAAACAACGAATATATAAAAATTTATATAAGGTAAGTCGAATAGCTTGCTTAATTACATATGCTTGTAATTAAATGCTTTTTCCCATTTTTCATTGATTTTGGCATCCGGCTCCTCGGCCATCTGACTAGATAGAAAAACAGGCATTAAAACCACATTGGCCTGCAAGGCGGCAGCCACCCACTCGGTACCATGGGTCACTATATAACGAGGCCCAACCTTGGCAGCATGCACAGCATTAAGTGGCCATACATCGGCATCATCCGTTGCCATTAACGCACCGAGGTTATTTTCAATAACTTGCTTATTCAGAGTATCAGGGTCTCTCTGGCAATACAGATATTTGGGTGACACCCAGACCTTGCCATGTGCTTTTTTATCGAGCCAGTGCTCGATCGATTTATTAGCAATGGCATTAACATCCGCTGTCGGCACATGGGTCGTATTGATGACAAGGTCATAACCAACATGATCTTCTATATCGGTATTATAGTAACGGATGAAACGCTCCCGCTCGCTGCTTTTACGGGCAACAATGGCGGCTTCTACCTCTTCCGGCGTAGTATAGACGCCTTCGCCAACCCGTGAAGTATCCCCTTTAATACGCTGGGCCGCCACTTGCGGGTGCACTTCCAGCTTAATACGGAAAGACTGGGGCAGAAAATGAAACGCCATACGGGAATCGACAACCAGATTGGTAGGCGTTTGCGCGAGTGACCTGAAAACGGAATCAATCTGGTCATCGATTGACTTATCGGTCTCGGCCCGTTTATTCAGCTCAAGCGTCGTAATACCAAGGCTTTCAGCCAGTTTACGCTGGACCAACCCCGTTGAATACCGCTCAGCCCCCCAACGCTCGACCAAAGCCGAGGTCAATACGCTTTTACCCGACCCAAGGTCGCCGCTAATGGTTACAATAAAGGGGTTTTTGGGCGCGTTTGTCATGTCTTTAGCTGCCTGTTTCATCCTTCGCATCATGCGGCGGGCCGCCAGTTTTGGCAAGGGTATGAAAGCATTGGAAAAACCTGCAACTTGAAACTTGACGAGGCCTACACAGTTGATGCAGTGTGTGAGTGAAATCAAAAAGGAAACAAGGGGTTATCTGGTCATGACCAAATCAGAGCTGATCCGCCGTCTGGCAGAACGCTATCCCGACTTGTATCTATCCGACCTCGAGCGCGTGATTGACACCGTTTTCGACGAAATTACAAAAGCACTGGCCCGTGGCGACCGCGTTGAATTGCGCGGCTTTGGCGCATTTTCAGTCAAAAAACGTGAAGCCCGCACAGGCCGCAACCCACGCACCGGTTCTGCCGTACAGGTCAGCGCCAAAACCATGCCATTCTTCAAAACCGGCAAATTATTGCGCGACCGCCTCAACGGCAAAGTCGTCGATAAAAACGCAGAAGACAAATTCTGATCCCGACGGCACCGGAAAGGTGCCGTTTTAATAAGGGCCCTCTCCATGACAACATTGCCGAAAATCTACTGCGCCATCGACACGGGCGACTTGGAAGCCGCAAAAACAATGGCCCGTGCGGTAGCACCCGCCGGCTGCGGCCTCAAACTGGGTATGGAGTTTTTTAACGCGCAAGGGCCGCAAGGCATCGCAGAAATTCAAAAGGCCCAGCCAGGCATTTCACTATTTATTGACCTCAAATACCATGACATCCCCAACACGGTCGCGGGTGCGGTCCGCTCCATTACGCGGCTTGCCCCCGACTTCCTGAATGTCCACGCATCAGGCGGCCTTGAAATGATGAAAACGGCACTTGATGCCTTGAATGACGAAGCGCAAAAACGCAGCATAAAACCACCTCTGCTTATTGCCGTGACTGTACTTACAAGCATGGATGAAACGGCTGTTACCGGGGTTGGCTGGCAATTACCTATTGTCGGTCAGGTTAAACGACTGGCGGCCTTAACGCAGCAAGCAGGTTTGGCAGGCGTTGTGTGTTCGCCGCTTGAAATTGCCGCCGTGCGCGACGTGTGCGGGCCCGATTTCTTAACCATGGTGCCCGGCATCCGCCCCATGGCCGCAAATGACGACCAGAAACGCATCATGACCCCCAAACAGGCTGTTGCCGCCGGTGTACACCATATGGTGATTGGCCGCCCGATCACGCAGGCCGCAAGCCCCTATGATGCAGCGCGTCAAATTTTGGCCGATATCGCCTGATTGTTTTGACATAAACTAAAATACTTATGTAACTTCGCGTCGCAATGATGACGCGTTTCGCCCCTTTCAGCTTTGTTGCCGACATCATTGTGGCCGATGGCCGCGTGCATATGCTGGAACTGGGCTACCTTAAAAAATCAGGGCTACTGGGCTACAAGAAAGCATATGGCATTGACCCTTTACCCGCGATTGAAGCATTTGAGGACAGGGTTGATCCAAGGTACGAAAGCGACGCCCCCAACCACAACAGCAATGCGCGCCTGACAACACTGAACAAGGCTATTTTCTATGCCTTGCTGGCAGGGCAATGCAGCGCCGTGTTCCCTGAAACAAAACTATACCCCATGGCCGGTATGCAGGCCCTTGCCGAGCCTATTCAGGCCGAATTTGCCGAACCTGATATCGTCGTCAAAGTCCCCGTTATGAATCGGGGCGAAGGCATATACATCGCCCCGCGCAAGGCACTCGCTAACCCCGTGATGCAACAAACGATTGATAACAAACTACAGTTAAACGTCATGGATGTGCAAAGCCCTGCACTGGCTGTCCAGGCAAGGGTAACCCCAGACCCTGTGCTCGTAGCTGGCCGCCCTTATGCCCCCACCATGCGTGTGCTGATGACAGCGTATCAGGACCCTGACGGCGCTTTTGCCATTCGCTACCACGGGGCCAGCTACCGCCTGCCCGAAGCCGATATGGCAACCGCCCGCACCCTGCATGAAAAGTTTTTGTGCCTAGCCACACGCGACGAGCGCGATCATGCCGCAGCCCCCGTGCCCGCACCCGTATTCACCAGCGTCTGCGCACAGCTAAACGCAACATTCAAACCCGCTTTTGCTGATGTGTTTTTTGCCGATCCACTTGATCTGGCATCAGGCCTGATGGCCGATAAAAGGCCCGGCATACAGCTCGCAGGCCTTGATTTTACAAGTAATCTGCGCCCGCACAAACTGCCCGAGCCTGAAAAACTGTATAATGTAACTCTGCAGGCCAAAGAGCTTGCCGAGAACGATGTCATAGCCCGCCGCTATCTATGGGCCCGCGGGCACGATGATGATGAAACATGGTCGCCTGCCCTGCGTGATTTGTATAAATACGCCCAAAATATACCCGCGCGCGGCAATAAACCTGTTATCCGCATTAAAGCATCCCCAGCACAGGCTCAAAAATCTCTATCGCTTTAAACACACGACCGCGCTAGAACCAAACCCATGACAAAGGTCAAAATTTGCGGCATTACCGAAGCGTCAGCACTCGATGCCGCCACAAAAAGCGGCGCACATTTTGCGGGCTTCGTTTTCCATGCCAAATCAGCGCGCAATATCGCGCCTGAAAAGGCGGCGCACTTGGCAGAATCAGCCAGCGCTTCCATCACCACCGTTGGTTTATTTGTCGACCCTGATGACGACACGCTGCGCCATATTTTAAGCATTGCGCCCTTGGGCATGGTGCAACTGCACGGCAACGAAACCCCCGCACGGGTGGCAGCGGTGAAAATTCTGACAGGCTTGCCGGTCATGAAGGCCATTCGTATCGGCACCCGCGATGATATGGCAGGAATCGATGCCTATGCCTCCATTGCCGACTGGCTGTTATTCGATGCCAAGGTTGATGGCGCACAAGGGGGCACGGGCTCCGCCTTTGACTGGACCATTCTTGAGAATTTCAAAACATCAAAGCCTTGGATGCTGGCCGGTGGCCTGCATGCCGATAACGTAGGGGAGGCATTGGCCCAGTTGCGGCCAGATGCGGTTGATGTTTCATCCGGCGTTGAATCCGCCCCCGGCGTCAAAGATGCTTGCAAAATCGCTGCATTTGTTGAATCTGTGCGGCATGCTTAATTCACTCAAAAATCAGCCTGACCTTAACGGCCATTTCGGCCCCTTTGGCGGGCGCTATGTCGCCGAAACCCTGATGCCCATAATTCTGGATGTCGAAAAGGCTTGGAATACCGCCAAGGCCGACGCCGGTTACTGGGCGCAATACGATGAATTGATGCGCGACTATGTCGGCCGCCCCTCGCCCCTTTACTATGCCGAGCCCACAACCAAAAAACTGGGCGGCGCCAAGGTCTATTTCAAACGCGATGAACTCAACCACACCGGCTCGCACAAAATCAACAATACGGTAGGGCAGATACTGCTCGCCATGCGTATGGGCAAAACCCGCATCATTGCCGAAACCGGCGCGGGCCAGCACGGCGTAGCCACAGCCACCGTATGCGCACGTTTTGGCCTACCCTGCACCGTGTTTATGGGCGCAACCGACATCGAGCGCCAGAAACCCAACGTCTTTCGTATGAAACTGCTAGGCGCCGAAGTCCGCCCTGTCACATCCGGTGCCGGCACGCTCAAAGACGCAATGAACGAAGCCATGCGCGATTGGGTCACCAACGTGCACGACACCTTCTATATTATTGGCACTGTCGCGGGGCCCCACCCCTACCCCAGCATGGTTCGCGATTTTCAAGCGATTATCGGCCGCGAAACACGCGCGCAGATGCTGGAACGCGAAGGCAGACTGCCTGATTTGCTGGTTGCCTGCATTGGCGGCGGCAGCAATTCCATGGGCCTTTTCCACCCTTTCCTTGATGACACGACCGTCAAAATTATGGGGGTCGAGGCTGGCGGCTATGGCCTGACCAAACTGCATGCGGCATCGCTCAATGGCGGCAAACCAGGTATTTTGCATGGTAACATGACCTATTTGCTGCAGGACGCAGATGGCCAGATCAACGAAGGCCATTCCATCTCGGCTGGGCTTGATTACCCCGGCATCGGCCCCGAACACGCCTGGCTGCACGACCAACACCGAGCGCAATATGTATCCATCACCGATGAAGAAGCGCTAGACGGGTTCAAGGAATGCACAAAGCTCGAAGGCATTATTCCTGCACTCGAACCGGCGCATGCCTACGCACAGGTCATGAAAGTCGCGCCAACAATGGCAAAAGACAAGATTATCGTCATGAACATGTGCGGCCGCGGCGATAAAGATATTTTCACCGTGGCAGAACGCTTCGGGGTCAGCCTGTGATTCCTGCGCTGCTGGCTGAAATCAAACCGATCTGCACAGCTGCGCTGTTTAACGAGCTGGCGCATCTGCCCGCATCGCTTGAACTGGTGCGCATAGATTACGTATTGGCCACCAGCGACGATGTGCGCAGCAAACGCGGTACCTTTAACCGCGAGGTACGCAGCGCCTTTCTATGCCATGTAGGCGTCCATCACGCAGCCGACCTGACCGCCATGGGCCTGAATGATACGGCCATCGAAACGATGCGCGAATACGGCGAATACCCGCAAAACACCCGCGGTGAGCGCCTGAATGTGAGCATCGACCATATCCGCTCCCTCAATTTTGGCGGCACGAACGATTTTGACAATTTAACCCTGCTACCCAAGCATTTGAACGCCCTCAAAGACACGCTGGAAAACCTACAGTTCCAGAAAGGTGACGTTGAAGGTCGCCTTGTTACCATCATGCCGCGTCTAATCGAAGGCCATTACCCGAAAGTCCCATATATTGAAGGCGGCTTCCAACGCGCGAAGCTGAACAACTGATGACAAACCGCATTGACGATACTTTTGCAGCATTAAAAACCGCAGGCCGTACCGCGCTCGTGACATTTATTACCGCCGGTGACCCGAACATCCCGCAATCGCTTGATGTACTCAAGGCACTGCCGGAAGCTGGCGCTGACATCATTGAACTGGGTATGCCCTTTACCGACCCGATGGCCGATGGCCCGACAATTCAAGCATCAGCCCTACGCGCACTCGCATCCGGCGCCACGATGCACACGACGCTACAGCTGGTGCGTGACTTCCGCGCTGGCAACACCACAACGCCTATTGTTCTTATGGGTTATGCCAACCCTGTATTCCAGTATGGCTACGCCAAATTTATAACCGATGCCAAAGAAGCCGGCGTTGACGGCCTGATTATTGTCGACCTCCCGCCCGAAGAAGATGGCGAGTTGTTTGGCTACGCCCGGGCCAGCCAAATCCACCTCATCAAACTGGTAACGCCAACAACGACTGAGGCACGGCTCAAAACCATCCTGCCAACAGCGTCAGGCTTTTTGTATTATGTATCGATCACGGGCATTACGGGGGCCGCATCGGCTGACGTACCTGCCGTGAAAAAACATGTTGAATCAATGCGTAAGCACACCGATTTGCCCATCGCCGCAGGCTTTGGTATAAAGACGCCCGACGATGTAGCGGCTTTTAAAGGGGCCGTTGATGCGGTCGTAGTCGGATCCGCCATTGTGCAAAAAGTTTCTGTGACAAAAGACGTCACGGAGTTTGTCAAAACACTGCGCGCCGCGCTCTAATTCACCTGCGAAAACAGCTAAGGATAACGTATGAACTGGCTATCGAATTTCATTCGCCCGAAAATCCGTTCCATGGTGGCTTCCCAGAAGGAAGTGCCCGACAATTTATGGACGAAATGCCCCTCATGCGAAGGCATGCTGTTCCAGCGCGATCTGAAAGAACGCCTCAATACCTGCAATCACTGTGGCTACCATTTGCGCTGGCCCGTGGCCGAACGTCTGGCCCATCTATTCGATGGCAGCCAGTACGAAAACCTGAAATTGCCGCGCGTACCGGTCGATCCGCTGAAATTCAAAGACCGTAAAAAATACGTCGACCGCCTGCGCGATGCCCGCACCGAAACCGACCGCGAAGACGCAATGATCGTAGCTGTAGGCACCGTTGAAGGCGCTGAAATTGTCGTGGCTGCATTCGACTTCGACTTCATGGGCGGTTCCATGGGCACAGCCGTAGGCGAAAGCATCGTCATGGCCGCAACCGAAGCCGTCAGCCGCAACCTGCCCTTGCTCATCATCCCGTCATCGGGCGGCGCACGCATGCAGGAAGGGGCCCTGAGCCTCATGCAGATGCCGCGCACCATCATTGCCACCTCGATGGTCAAGGAAGCAGGCCTGCCTTATCTCGTCCTTTTAACCGACCCTACAACGGGCGGTGTCTCGGCCTCGTTTGCCATGGTCGGCGACATCCACATAGCCGAACCCGGCTCGATGATCGGCTTTGCCGGCAAACGCGTCATTCAGGAAACCATCCGCGAAGCGTTGCCTGAAGGCTTCCAGACAGCAGAATATCTGGTTGACCACGGCATGGTTGACATGGTCGTCCCGCGTGACCAGCAGCGCGTAATGATTGCGCGTCTGGTGTCCCTACTAACTGATGGCAACCAGAATGGCCGCAACGGGCGCAAAGGGCGCGACAACGCTGGCGGGGCCGCCAGCTACAAGGCCAAGGCCGTGGTCAATAAGGCCCGTGCCGCAGGGTCTGTCGCCCAACTTGAAAAAGCCGAAGCCGAGGCGGCAACGCCCGCCACCGTAGTGCCTTTGCGTAAAAAGGCCGCCCGCTAAATGTCGGCGGATGCCGCGCATCCCAATCCGGATGTCGCGCGGCGTCTGCAGCATATCTATACCCTGCATCGTACCGATATCGACTTGCGGCTAGGTGAAACATCACCTTACGAAGTTTTGCTGCACAATTTGGGTGACCCGCACAAAAAACTCCCGCCCGTAGTACATGTCGCAGGCACCAACGGCAAAGGCTCAACCCTTGCTTTTACACGCGCCATGCTTGAGGCTGCAGGCTATACGGTCCATGCCTATACCTCGCCGCACCTTATCACGTTTAACGAACGCATCACCCTTGCGGGCAAACCCGTCAGCGATACCACGTTAATTGACCTTTATGACCGCGTATCGATGGCCAGCGCAGGCGCCGCCATTACCTTCTTTGAATTCACAACCGCCATGGCCTTTTTAGCCTTTGCCGAAAGCAGGGCCGATATACTGCTGCTTGAAACCGGTATGGGCGGGCGGCTTGATTGCACCAATCTAGTGGAAACACCTGCCTGCACGGCCATTACCAAAATATCCTTCGACCATACCGAGTTTCTGGGTAACACATTACCGCTGATAGCCGCCGAAAAGGCGGGCATCATGAAGGCGGGCATACCCTGTGTCATCGGCCCACAAATGGATTGGCCTGCGGTTTTACCTGTTTTTGAGAACGCAGCAAAAATTAAAAGAGCCCCATTAAAACTTATTGGCCAAAACGGCACGGTAAGCCTGCCTCAAGGCTATCCTAGCCCCAGCCTTGCAGGCGCACACCAAATCGGTAACGCAGCAACAGCCCTGGCCATTATCGATATATTGGCAAGCGGCGGCTTCGATGTGCCCGATGGCGCTCGGCGTCAGGGCCTCAGCCATACTAACTGGCCCGCACGCCTACAAAACATAACCACGGGCCCCATAACAGCCCTGCTACCGCAGGGGTGGGAATTGTGGTTTGACGCCGCCCATAACGATTCCGGCGCTTTGGCTTTGGCGGACCAGCTAAAGGCATGGAAAAACCAAGCCCCAGCCATGCCCATACATATGATCGTAGGTTTAGGGGCCGATAAAGACGTAGCAGCCTTTTTTGGCGCATTTAAAGGGCTTTACAACACGCTGACGTTTGTAGACCTGCCTCAGGCACGAAAACCGTCAAGCGCGGCCCACACCCGCGCGAAATTAGTGGACGCACCATTAACCGAATGTTATGAAAACCGCGATATAAAGGGGGCTGTATCCGCAAGGGTTGAGGGCCACGGCCCAAGGCCTGCGCGCCTTGTTATCTGCGGTTCGTTATATCTGTATGCACAGATGATAGCGCCCGCCACTTGAAAGTGCGGTTAAACGAATGAACGTCATTCTAAGCCCCGGCATGGTAGACGAGCCAACAATGACCGAACGTAAACCCAACGTCGGCACATTCCGCGTTGATTTCAATGGTGCGACTGTCGGCTTGTTCGATGTCGACGCCGATGGCGGCTATGTCTGGACCGTGAAAGACGCCGCGCTCGACGCCCATTTCCCCAAAAGCCGTTTTTCTGACCTACCGGCCACCATTCACAACCTGCACCCTGACTTAGGTATTTTCGGCCAGCTTTTGCAAGTCGACACCAAGGAAGGTTTTATCGGCACCGGTATCAAGTGTTTGTCCGGCATCAGGGTTTTCCCGATGGCCGACAAACTCAAGGGCGAATTCGTCCAGCGCGGCCAGCGCCTCGATATCCGCGCATCAGCCTTGGCGAATGTCACAAGCCCCGAAGGCGCGTTCACAGGCATTTATGCAGGGCCGCAGGGCATGGCAGGCACGCCTGAGTTCAATCAGGTCCTGACCGACCAGTGGGTCGGCCGTTTCAATCATCGCTTCTCAGGCAAACAAACCAAAATGCCCGGCTTTTTAAATGGTGAGGTCATTAGCCCCGCTGTTGACCGTCTGGCCTTTACCCATTTCATCAAATACCCATCAGCAGGCGGCCGTGAAGGCGACGGCGTGCTTGAATGGGCAGGGCTGCGCATGGCGCGCGCAACGGGCATCGAAGTCAATGATTTCGCGCTTGTACCGCAAGGTGACAAGTTGCCACCCGCAATCGTGGTCGAACGGTTCGATATTCCCCACAACGCCGAAGATCTACAAAAAGAATGGCTTTTGCTGCAGGATTTTTATTCAATCATGGGTGAAGACCCGATGAACGACTCGCGTAGCCGCAGCCCCTTACTATTCCGTTACGATGATTTGCTTAGCGGCTGGATCAAATACTGCGACAAGAACGACCCCGCCAGCACGGAAAAGAACGCCAAGGCCTTTTTAACACGCATGTTTACGTCATGGGCTGCAAACGATGCCGACTTGCATGCCAAGAACATGTCGACCCTCATCAATATCGACCCCCATACCAAGCAGATAAAGTCGGTCGAATTCTCGCCCGCCTACGACATCTGCACATCCACGCTATGCGGCACCGATGGCGAGCCGATGTACTACAATCTTAACAAGAAAAAAGGGCAAGCATTCGAGGGCAATCCGCCACGCATCCTCAACATGAACGACTTCATGGAATTCCTGAAAAGCCCGAAAGTTTCAGTCGGTGGCAAACCCTATTGCGTTTTCTCAACCGAAGACGAGGCCAAATCCTTCATTCGTGACATAGCCTCCAAAGTAGCGTTTGAGGCGGTCGAATGCTGCAAGGCCTTACCTGCCATGCAAAAAGATTCCGAGTGGGGCCCGCTCATGAACATGGAGATGCAGCATCTGGCGGTTATTGCCCTGAAACGTGCAAAATCGATCGGCGCCGATGTACCCGATGTTACGTTTGATCCGCGCCTGAATAAGGCTATCCAGAAATACGGCGCCAAAGCACGCCGCGATGCTTTTGACCGCAGCGGCATGGGCATTCAGTACCGCGATATTTTTGAAAATGGTACAGCCCTCGCCCGCGATCTGGCAGCCCCAGTGGTTAATACAAAACCTACAACGCCACCACACAATAAGCTGACTCAGGGCGCACCTGCCAGCCCAGCCATCTGATATAAAAATCTTGAAAATACCTGCTTAAAGGTACGACGTAGGCCGCGTGATCTTAAGCTGGCCAGCAGGCTTACCCAAGTCAGGGTTAGCGTTATTACGTTCAGTAAAGCGCTTCTGCTTGTCAGCCGGTAACTTGAATTTGAATTCGGCATCACGCAATTGGCGGCCGCGTGCAATTGCATCTGTCAGGCGGCTTTTGACCATGAAATTTTCTACCAACGCCTTCGCCTGCTCATCATCATGGCCTTTCTGCGTAAAGTGAGCGTATAGCTCCTTCGTGAAACATCCCGCCACAAAACCCAATGAATCGGCGGGCGGTATATAATGGCCGGAGCCGTTATTGGTTTCCTTCAGAACCCAACCGGTTGATGCGGCCCCACGAATAAATATCTGCTCACCCGCACCATATGAATTCATGCCACTATTCACTTCAGAATGGCTGGGGCGGCCCAGTTGCGTCTGGCGCGATTCTTCAGCAAACAGCAAGGTGTTGTCAGGCCGCACCACGTAAATGAATTTCATGATGTTTTCTTTACGCGCAAATACGCTGACAAACATGCTGCGCGTCTGACCTTCATCAAATAGGGGTTTGAGGGTCTCCCACAATCTGGTTTCAGCCTCTACCATACTTTGGCCTATTGCAGATTGTTCGGCGATCAATCTCTCGACCTTATCGCTCGTAATAACACCAGCACGCTTTTCAGGGGGCGCGCTTTCATAAGCTTCACGGCGGGCATCGGCAATTTGCTTGCCCATATCCTTGGCCTGCTCGCGAATCTCTGCCAGTTCTTGTTTATATTTTTTGACGGTCGGTTCTTTCTCACGCCACATATGCTGCATCTGGCGCGGCTTTTTTTTGCGCTTGGAAAGGTCGGTACCTTCCAAATATTCCAGCGCGCGGTTGATATTTGTTTTCCGCATCGTGGCTTCCAGTTGCCTGACCTTTTGTGCGGTCTCATCTTTGAAAATAAGCGTTTTTTTAGCTTTAGGGCCGTTCTTCAGCGGGTCATGCAATTTGATCTGATATACTTCGCGGTCGCGCTCCCGCTCAAGGTGCGCCATGACTTGGTCGATGGTCATGAACCTATCATATGAATTCTCGTATGACCGCCCAATTTTACCGCTCTGGCCCGATACCACATCCACAATGGAATCAAGCATGATATGCTCGACCGACAGGCCATAACCCTCGGCTGGCCCATCCCAGTCAAGGCTGGCACGTTCTTCGGTAAACATGGCAAAATCAGGGTCGCTGCGGCGTTCCATTTCACGCGCGCGCACAAGGCCGAGATTTTTGGCAAATGTACTAACCGCCTGTTTTTTTAGCGTGTCATATTGGGGCGTATCCTTAAGCCCTAGGATGTAATTCGATTTCATTTTCGCAAGACGCGGGTTCTGGCGCAAAACTTCCTGATATTCCTCGATCATCGCCTCTAGGCGTTCTGGTTCATTTTCAAGGTTCAGGTTGTCTTCGGCAAATACCGTGTTGGTATTCTGGTTATAACGCTCAGGTTTAATGGCCTTCGCACGATTCCAAATACCCGACCGTTTGAGAGTCGAGAATTCACGGTACAGGGTCGGGTCTTTGATATCGTCGTATGTTGTCTTGCCCAGCGATGTAAAATACGTCTTAAGCGGCGCTGAAGGCGTTATGATGTTAGTCGCCGAAACAATCTCGTAAATCTCGCGCTGCGAGGGGTTTTTAAGCGCATGTTCAATGCCACTGACAACTTCAAGATCTTCCGGCGTGTAGGAATGTCGGGGGTTCTCAACACTCAGCTCTTTGGAACGGTCAGCCGCCTTTTTAAGGGTGAAACGGTATTCGGCGCCGCTGGGCAGCATCATGTTGTAGATAATCTGCACATCGGGCACAGCCCCGCGGTTAAACGCGTTCGTACCGCACGCCCACTCCATAAAATCAAGGTCCACAAGCCCGCGCACTTCAATGCATGCGCCTGAAATAAGGTTATGCTCGATCGCCGCCTGATACTTCAAAAGCAGGTTTCGGTCATGATGGGCATTACGTTCATCGCGTGGTTTGGATTCATCGAACGTCGTAACCGAACCGAAATGCCGCGCTGGCTGGTACTTGGCTTTATAGATAAACGGCTTGCCCTCGCGATAGATCGTAAAAATATCCTCGATCACGATACGGCGATTTACTGGCGTGCCATCATGGTCTTTATAGGCTTCAAACACTTGGTCTTCAGTACCAAATACATGGGCCTTGGGCGCTGCAGGGTCCAGTGTTTCAACACCCTCATCAACCAGCGCCTTGACGCGCGACAGGGTAAACCACACGGCCAGCGCATGTTTCTCGAATGATACGGGGTCGGTCTGTTTCAGAGTAGGAGCAAGCAACGTAAGCGCAATCTGCGCCACGGGGTCCGGCAGGCCTTCCATGAGGTCATTGAGTTTTTTGGTGGGTTCAGCCCCGAAAGCTTCCTGTTTTTCAAGGAAGTCCTGCCACACCTCGCTGACCTCAAGTACCGAGTACATGGAGGCGACTGCGCTGCGGAAACCTTGCTTAATCTCTGTCAAAACAGCTACGCCTTTTGTTTCTACATCTTTGTCATATCATTAAAGCTATTAAAGCTGGGTAAAGGCCTTGACCAGCATAAATATACCCCCATCACGAATGTAATAATATTGCGTTACATGTATATATTGAGATTTTTTAATGCTTAAATAGCCAAAAAATCTAGAAAAATAATAAGTGTCTGCCTTAATTCAGTCATAAGGCAGGGCTATATTCATTAATATGACAGCCGCAAAAATAGTTCTCGTCGATGACGACAAAAACATCCTGACCTCAGTCACCATGGCCCTCGAGGCCGAGGGTTACGAGGTTAAAACCTATAACGAGGGCGAATCTGCTCTTAAAGGTCTGCAGGCCCAGCCTGCCGACTTGGCCGTGCTCGACATCAAAATGCCGCGCATGGACGGTATGGAAGTATTAACCAAGCTGCGCGAAACCAGCCAGATGCCGGTCATTTTCCTGACCAGTAAAGATGACGAGATCGACCAGCTGCTCGGCTTCAAAATGGGCGCGGACGACTATATTACCAAGCCCTTCTCCCAACGTCTCCTCATCGAACGCATTCGCGCCATTTTGCGCCGCGAAAGCCTGCGCAACCAGCCGGTCGATGCCACGAACACCGCCAAAATTCTTAAGCGCGGCGAACTCGTACTCGATGATGAACGCCACCTCTGCACATGGAAAGGCGGCGAAGTAGCATTGACCGTGACGGAATATTTGTTGGTCAAAGCATTGGCCATGCGCCCTGGCCACGTCAAAAACCGCGATGCCCTGATGGATCAGGCTTACGGCGAAACTATCTATGTCGATGACCGAACGATTGACAGCCACGTCAAGCGCATCCGCAAGAAATTCAAGGTCATTGATGACGATTTCAACCACATTGAAACAGTCTACGGCGTTGGCTACCGCTACAAAGAATAGCGCGCTATAGTAACATCCGTATGGATTTACTACCCGCCGCCATTAAACGTAAATTGCTGAAACTGGCAACAGCACCCGCGCGCCATCGCTGGGTGTCACGCTTGAGTTTACGCATTTTTGCGGTCAACGTGATGGCCTTGATCGTGCTCGCTTTCGGCCTTTTATATATCAGCCGCTACCAGCAGGAACTGGTTGCGGGCGAACTCGATAGCCTTGAGCGTCAAGCCCAGATTTACGCAGGCGCCTTGGCCGAAGCTGCACGTTATTCATCAACCATCACCACGCCCGACCCCGCCATGGGCATCATGATCCGCGACTCGCTCTCGCGCGAGCGTACGCGCAGCATGGTACGCCGTCTGGGCGAAACCACCATCAACCGCATTCGCGTCTTTTCTGATGACGGCAACGTGGTAGGCGATTCCGACGTGCTGGGCGGTGCTGGCGGTATTATTCATGCAACGCCTCTGGCACCTATTACACTGGGGCAGGTAACACTTGGCGGCCGCACCATAACCGATATGGCGGTTGATTTGCTGCCTTCCGGCCTCAGCCTCAGGACCTACCCCGAAGATATCCAGAAAAAACCGCGCCTGAACATCGAACCCTTCCCCGATGTGCGTGAAGCACTGGCGGGCCGCGTATCATCAACGGCATGGTCGTCCGGCTCGCACAAGCACGACATTATTTTATCGGCCGCAGTCCCCGTACAGCATTTGAAGCAGGTACTGGGTGTTGTGTATGTCACGCGTGACGGCACCTCGATTGCCGAATCCATCCGCCAGATGAAGCTCGATATCATCAAACTATTCATCATGGCTTTGGCCATCACGTTTATTTTGTCGATCTATCTGGCAGCCGGTATCGCCCAGCCGCTCAAGCGCCTTGCGCGGGCAGCCGAACAGGTGCGCAAGGGCATCAACAAGGCCGAAATCCCTGACCTGACCGAACGCCGCGATGAAATCGGTGATTTGTCATTAGCCCTGCGCCACATGACGGCAGCGCTGGCAGCGCGTCTCGATTCTATTGAACGCTTCGCAGCCGACGTGGCACACGAACTCAAGAACCCGCTAACATCGCTTCGCAGCGCATTTGAAACCGTTCAAATGGTGAAGGACGACACTGCCAAGGAAAAGCTGACCCGCATCATCATCCACGATATACAACGCCTCGACCGCCTTATTAGCGATATTTCGGCAGCTTCACGCCTTGATGCCGAACTAAGCCGCGAAGACATGGGGTTGGTTGATTTGCGCCCGCTACTAACCAACCTCGTACAAAGCTATGCCACCCCGCTTGAGCGTGTGTCGGAAGACAGCGCATCCAACGCGCGCGTAGCGCTTGAATTACCGGCCGATGATGTGATTCTGATTGTCCACGGTCTTGATGGCCGCTTGGCGCAAGTATTCCGTAACCTCATTGATAACGCGCTTTCTTTCTCGCCCCCCGGCATGCCAGTACGCGTATCAATCGCACGCGACAATACGCGCAGGCAGTGGAAAATCATGGTACAAGACAACGGCCCCGGCATCCCCGACGGTAAGCTGACCGCCATTTTTGACCGGTTTTATTCGGAACGCCCTGAAGGCGAAGCCTTCGGCAAACATTCCGGTTTGGGCCTTTCCATTGCCAAGCAGATTGTAGACGCGCATCGCGGTGCCATTTATGCTGAAAACATACAGGATGAAACCGGCGCCCGCACAGGCGCCCGCTTTACGGTGGCACTCAATGCCCTTGGCTAAAAAACGCAGCATTAAGCGCGCTTTGTCAACGACCCCGAAGGGTCGGCTGACTGACAAAGCGCAATCAAATAAACGTAAGATCGTCATCGTCACCGGCCTCTCCGGCGCAGGCATATCATCCGCCCTCAAAATTCTGGAAGATACGGGATACGAGATTTTCGATAACTTCCCCCTCAATTTCATTGACCCGCTGGTAGCGCAAGACGGCACACATAAAAACCCGCTGGCCTTCGCACTTGATACGCGCAGCCGGGGCTTCTCGCCCGAAGCCATTCTGGCCCGCATTGAGGCACTGCGTGCTAACCCTGATAACGATATAACCCTGCTGTTCATGACGTGCTCAAACGGGCGATTGCAAAAACGTTTCTCTGAAACGCGGCGTGGCCACCCATTAGCCAAGGACCGCCCTGTGCTTGACGGCATCCGGCAGGAACGTAGCTGGCTCAAGCCTTTAATGGATGCCGCCGACCTGCTGATCGACACAGCTGAATTATCTGTACAGGATTTACGCCGCCAGCTTGAAAGCTCGATAGACCCTGACCCCACTAAGCGCAGGCTTACCATTACCGCCATGTCGTTTGGTTTCAAAAACGGCGTCCCGCGTGAATCAGACATGGTGCTCGATGCACGCTTTCTGGCTAACCCACATTGGGATGCGCTTTTACGGCCCCTGACAGGCAAAGACAAGAAAGTGCAGGATTATGTAGCCAAAGACCCTGATTTTGCAGCGTTCCTGAGCCATACGGAATCAATGCTGAAGCTGCTGTTACCTCGTTACGCCGATGAGGGGAAATACTACTTCACGCTGGCCGTGGGCTGCACCGGCGGTCGGCATCGGTCCGTGTATCTGGTCGAACGCCTGAGCAAAATTCTGGCCGGATGGGGCTATAGCGTATCAACCCGTCACCGCGATCTTGAGTGATCGCCATTAAACAACGCGATCTGGATTAAAGCCCTTTTGGGGCTGGCGGCTTGCGGCTATGTACAGGCTTGGCGGCACGCGCATCAACACCAATGGCACTGGCGCTATGATGCGCACATAACGCGCGCAAACCGTTGAGGGGGATCTTAACCTTCATCGTCAAACTCCAATTCTATGCCTGAAAGGCAGGTAAACAAGGCGCAGGCTTGGCTCACGCCCTCAACGCGCGGGTCTTTGAAACGGAAACTGAGGCCCTCGGCATGGCGCTCGAAATACATATCATGGGTACGGCCATCCTTATAAATAGGGTCTTTCCCGTTAAGGATGGATGCAAAATTCTCGGCCAGTTTGCGCAAATCGCACGGCAAATCAGCCCCGCCACGCAGGAAACCAATCGGCAAAAGCTCCCCGTCGCGCTGCTTGGCAATCTGATAGCCACGGCATTCCCCCGTATTGGCATCAAAATCGTTGGGTAACGATACATAAGACATCGGTTTTAAGCCTTATTGTTTGATTTACTGGTTTATTGTCTCTATTTCTACCAACGAAAGATTAAACGGGCCTGAATATTGCCCAGCATTTTAGGAGATAGAACGATGACCGCTTTGGCCACCAAAACCGTAGAACAAGACTTCAAAGTCAAAGACATGTCTTTGGCAGATTGGGGCCGCAAGGAAATCCGTATCGCCGAAACCGAAATGCCGGGCCTGATGGCCCTGCGCGCCGAATACAGCGCCAAGCAGCCTTTGAAAGGCGCCCGCATTGCTGGCTGCCTGCACATGACCATTCAGACAGCGGTCCTCATTGAAACACTCACGGCACTTGGTGCTGAAGTGCGCTGGTCATCCTGCAATATTTTCTCGACGCAAGACCAGGCGGCCGCAGCCATTGCAGCCACAGGCGTTGGCGTTTTCGCATGGAAAGGCCAAACAAACGAGGAAGCCGAATGGTGCATCGAGCAAACGATTGTCGGCCCGAATGGCTGGCACCCGAACATGATTCTCGATGACGGCGGCGACCTCACCTTGATGATGCACAATAAATTCCCCCACCTGCTCAAAGACGTCAAAGGCATCTCGGAGGAAACGACAACCGGCGTTCACCGCCTCTATGACATGTTCAAGAAAGGCGAGCTCAAAGTACCCGCCATCAACGTGAACGACAGCGTAACCAAATCGAAATTCGATAACCTCTATGGCTGCCGCGAATCGCTGGTCGACGGCATCAAACGCGCGACCGACGTTATGGTCGCCGGCAAAATTGCTGTGGTCTGCGGTTATGGCGACGTGGGTAAAGGCTCGGCCGCATCATTGCGCACGCAAGGTGCGCGCGTGATCGTCACTGAAATCGACCCGATCTGCGCCCTGCAAGCCGCAATGGAAGGCTACGAAGTTAACACCATCGAAGCCGCCGCTGCTGTCGGAGACATTTTCGTAACCGCCACCGGCAACGTCGACGTCATCACCATCGACCATATGCGCCTGATGAAAGACCGCGCGATTGTCTGCAACATCGGCCACTTCGACTCCGAGATCCAGATCGATGCCTTACGTAATTTCAAATGGCACAACGTGAAGCCGCAGGTTGATGAAGTCGAATTCGCCGACGGCAAACGCCTGATCGTGCTGGCCGAGGGCCGCTTGGTGAACCTTGGTTGCGCCACCGGCCACCCTAGCTTCGTCATGTCGGCTTCGTTTACCAACCAGACCCTCGCCCAGATCGAGCTCTGGACCAACCCCGGCAAATACGAAATCGGCGTCCATGTGCTGCCAAAGCACCTTGATGAAAAGGTCGCAGCCCTCCACCTCGAAAAACTCGGCGTGAAACTGACGAAACTGACCAAAAAACAGTCCGATTACCTCGGTATTAATGAAGCAGGCCCCTATAAGCCTGACCATTACCGCTACTAATCAGCAAAAAGGGCGCCAAAGGCGCCCTTTTTTAATTCAAACCGCCTGAAAACTACTGTTTATCCTCAAAAGCGGCTTTATGGATGCCCGTTTCATCGGAAACGCATTTAAAAACCGACTCTTTATCGAGCACGCCGCCACGCCCATGGTTCATGACATAACGTGCGGCAGCACCATCCATAACGATAATCGATTTATCAGGCTGGTTACGCTTGCGCATATGCTCTGATGTCAGCTTCACGATCAGACTGCAAATATCATCCGGTATGGTGATACCGTGGTGGGATTCATAACCGGGCTTGATGGCCTGCAAAATCTTGAACGTCGCGGCATCATCCGGCACTTCAAGCTCGACCTTCTGGAAGCGGCGGTCCATAGCGGGGTCGACGCCCACATAAATCCGGTATTCGTCTTTTGTGGTGGCGCCGATGATATTGATATCGCCGACCGTCAAATAAGGCTTCATAACTTCAGAAAGACCTTTATAGGCCGAACCTTCGCAAGACGGCATAATTTGGTGTATTTCATCTATAAATAAGATGTATTTTGCACATTTAGGGTCGTGGTATCGCTCGGCAATACCTTTCACCAGCGGAATAAACCGCCCTTGGAATTCACTGATCGAGACCGTACCCGCAGACATGGAAGCGAGGTCAATTTCCAACACACGCGCATCTTTAAGGTATTCAGGCACCGTGCCTGCGGCCACTTTTTGGGCCAAGCCGATCACCAATGCGGTCTTACCAACCCCGGCAGGGGCCTGAAGCATCACGTTTTTCCGCCCTTTTTGAAGCAGAATGAGAATCGACTGCTCGATTTCAGGGTCACGGCCCGTGATGGGGTCAAACCGGTTGGCACGCGCCAGCGCCGTCAGGTCGCGGCAGTATTTGTGGATCAGGTCCTCAAGGACATCATCGGAAATTTTGTTTTCGATCTTCATAACTAGCGATTCTAAACGGAAAACCTGCTAAACAACAGCCATGGAAAAACTGTTTTTAGGCGAAGCCGCCTTTTTCTGGGGGGCCGAAAGCCCCGACGACCTGCCACCGGCCAACATGCCTGAAGTCGCCTTTGCAGGCCGCTCCAATGTCGGTAAATCGTCGCTTATCAATGCGTTGCTCAACCGCAAAACCTTGGTGCGCACCTCGGGCACGCCGGGGCAAACCCGTGCGCTCAACTTCTTCAATATTGCCGACACATTAACGCTGGTCGATATGCCCGGTTACGGCTTCGCGCAAGCATCGAAAGCCGACCAAAAGGCATGGCAAAACATGATGCGGTCATATTTACGCGGCCGCGTGACATTGCGTCTGGCCTGTGTGCTGGTTGATAGCCGCCACGGCTTCAAGGACAGCGATACTGAAATGCTCAAAATGCTGAATGAATCGGCCGTGCCCACACGCCTGATTTTAACCAAGGCCGATGAAATCTCCGCCAAAGACCAGGCGGCACTGGTTGAGAAAATCACGGCTGCCATCAAGAAACACCCCGCCGTACACCCCCGCCCCATTATCACCAGTTCGCGAGAAGGGCTTGGTATTCCCGAATTACGGATGGCTATTCTTGAAACGCTGGGGCTAAACCTTACCGCCCGACAATAACGTTATAAAACGCGTAAGCGCCGGTCAGGTCTTTCACACAAAAACGATCATGCATTTTACATTTGGGGCAGATGACCGATGTAAAATCATCGTCATCATCATTGCCATGTACGAACAGCACGCTCGCACGCTCTTTCGCCAGCGGAATATCCTCGCTGTTATAAAGCTTCTTGTTGATGGCTTTGCACACACGCTCATCCACATCAACGAAGGTAAAAATGATATCGCTGGCAGATGTCTGCGACCATTCGACATTGGTGCCCTGCTGTGCCACCCACCCGCGGCGTATCGGAAAATTTTTTGAGAAATAGGCAGGGTCAGCCTCGAATATTTTAAGGCCTCCACCGGCCTCGTCATACATATTTTTGCGGCGTAAATCATCGCTTAAAGGCTCAGTACCGGGCTTTATGAAGTTAAATTCATTGGGCGGTATTTTCTTGAGACTTTGCATGTCATCAGCAGCACCTGCGGCCTTGGTACCATAAGCCAGCAAAATTTCGGCCCGCGCGGCAACATCTGCTGCGTCATAACCGGGGAAAGCAAGGCGGTAACCTGTACGCGGCAGCACCACAAAAACAAAGGCCCCCAGCACAATAGCTATCAGGGCTAGGTAGAAAACAATCCGGCGCGAGGTCGATGCCATGATTTAGAACCTTTTGTTTGTCACGGGCTATTTTAAACCATATGGCCCGAAGGTAAAGCCGCCGCAGCCGACAAGGGGCTAGTACTGGCAAAACACGTAGGCACCATGCTAGGCTGCCTTTTATGGAAGCGCTCCTCCCCATTTTTACGTTTGTCGTTGGCCTCATGCTCGGCGTGGGGATGACATTCGTCGTCCGTAAAATCATGTCCGACCATTTCAAGGCCTTATCATCAGATGCCCTCACGGCATCGACCGAACAATTTTTGAAGCTGGCGCAGCAAAACTTCAAGACCCTGCAGGCCGAAGAACGCGGTGACCTTGACCGCCGCAAGGCATCGATTGACGAAATGCTCAAGCCTGTACAACGCAACCTTGAGGTACTCACAGGCGCTGTATCGCAACTCAAAAGCACCGATGAAGCCGTACGCACCGACCTTTTGAACCTCCAGCGCGAAACCGCCAAGCTGGCAGGCGCAATCAATAACCCCGCCGAACGCGGGCGCTTTGGCGAATATATTCTAAAAACCATACTTGATAATTCGGGCCTCATTGAAGGCCAGCATTACAGCGCACAAACCAGCTTTACCGATGCGCAAGGCACCTCCCGCCCCGACTTCCTGATCCGTATCCATGATGAACTGCGCGTCGCCGTGGATGCCAAAGCCCCGATAATCGATTTGCTAGATGATCTGGACGACGACGCAAAACACGATGCCGCTGCCGCCAAACTGACATCGCAAGTGCGCGAACACGTAAAGGCCTTAGCCAAGCGCGATTACACGCGCCAGACCAACAGCGCCGACTTTACCGTGCTATTCCTGCCCGGTGACCATATTTACGCGATTGTAGCACGCCAAGACCGCGACCTGCTTGATTTTGCAGCCCGCCAGAAGGTGCTGATTGCATCGCCGATGTTGCTGCTGGGCCTTCTCAAAGTCATCGTCATGATGGCGCGGCAGGTCGATATGGCCCGCAATGCCAAAACCATTGCCGATACAGGCGCCGAACTGCATGCACGCCTCAAGACCTTCATGGACCATTTTGAAAAACTGGGCCGTGCGCTCAAATCATCGGTTGAAACCTACAATAAATCTGTCGGCTCGATGGAACGCATGGTGCTGCCAAAGGCCCGTGAATTCGAGGCTTTACGCTCAATCCCATCCGCCGAAGGGCTAATGGAACCACAGATGCTTGAGGTTTTACCAAAAGGCGCCGATGGCACAGCCGATACAAACCTTGACGAAAAGGCCGCTTAGGGCCATTTATCCCCTCATGGATATTTATCACATCATCACCCTGCCCGACCCCGTATTGCGCCAAGTGGCCCAGCCGGTCAACCGTGTGGACGACGCCGTGCGTGCGCAAATGGCCAAAATGGCCGAAACCATGTATGAAGCCGAAGGCGTGGGGCTGGCCGCCAATCAGGTTGGCATGCTCAACCGCGTAATCGTCATCGATACCTCGCGCCGCGAAACCGAAATACGCAACCCCATCGTCATGGCTAACCCCGAGATCGTCTGGAAATCGGAAGAACTCTGGACCTGCAAGGAAGGGTGCCTGTCGATTCCACAGATGTACGCCGATGTTGAACGCCCGCGTGTGATCCGTGTGCGCTTCCTTGATGCGCAAGGCGAAACGCAGGAAATTGAAGTCAGCAATCTGGGTTCGTCCTGCGTGCAGCATGAAATCGACCACCTTGATGGTAAACTATTCATCGACCATATCTCACGTCTCAAACGCACAAACCTGCTCAAGAAATACGATAAACTGCTCAAGGAAGCAGGCGACGCATTATGAGCCAGAAGCGGCGCATCATCTTCATGGGCACGCCGCAATTTGCGGTGCCAGCCCTCGAAGCGCTACTGGCCGCGGGCCATGACGTTGTAGCCGTGTACTCACAGCCGCCCCGCCCCTCGGGCCGCGGGCAGAAAATGCACCAAAGCCCCGTGCATGATTGCGCCGAAAGTCACCACATTCCGGTGTTCACACCAAAGACCCTCAAAACACCCGAGGCACAGGCCGAATTTGCAGCCCTTGATGCTGATGTCGCCGTGGTCGCCGCCTACGGGCTTATTCTGCCCAAAGCTGTTTTGAATGCGCCGCAATACGGCTGCATTAACATCCACGCATCACTGTTGCCACGCTGGCGTGGGGCATCCCCCATCCAGCACGCCATCTGGCATGGCGACAAACAATCAGGCGTCACTATCATGCAGATGGATATAGGCCTCGATACCGGCGCCATGCTTAAAAAAGGCACGACTGCTATTACCGCCACAACCACGGCATCGCAATTGCATGATGCGTTGTCGGCCATTGGCGGGCAATTAATTGTCGAAGTGATAAACGATCTCGGCCAGCTGCGCCCTGAAAAACAAAACGATGCCGATAGCAATTACGCAGCAATGCTTAAAAAAGATGACGGCAAAATCAACTGGGCTGACGGCAGCGATACAATTGATAGGCAAATCCGCGCACTCAACCCTTGGCCCGGCACCTTCACCGCCACGCGCGGCACACGCATCAAAATACTGGAAGCACGGCTTGATACAGGCTCGGGCGGCACTACGGGCGTACTGATTGACCGCGAAGGCCGCGTGTCCTGTGGGGCGGGTGTATTGCGCCTTGTGCGCGTGCAGCCCGATGGCGGCAAGCCGATGGATGTCGCATCGGCCATCAATGGCGGCTACCTCAAAATCGGTGACTTGCTGGCATGACACAGAGCGGCATGAACATGCAGCGCTGGAAAATGGTTGTCGAATATGATGGCCAACCTTTCCATGGCTGGCAGCGCCAACCTGATAACGAGATGACGGTACAGGGCATGATTGAAAAAGCGCTAGTGGGTTTCTGCCAGCAGCCCATACCCATCCAGTGTGCGGGCCGTACCGATGCGGGTGTGCATGCACGTGGGCAGGTATTCCATGTTGATCTGCCCATCCGCGCGCGTGACTTGTCAGGCTTCGAAACCATGAAGGCGATCAACGCGCATATGCACCCGCAACCTATCGCCATTTTGTGGGCTGAAAAGGTCGCGCCCGATTTTCATGCGCGCTACCACGCGGTCAACAAACTATACACCTACCGCATTTTGCGGCGTTCCGGCCCACCCACCACGGAAGCAGGCCGCATGTGGCACCACCGGCGTGACCTTGATGTCGATGCCATGCGCGCAGCAGCGAAACACCTCATGGGCACGCACGATTTCACTACCTTCCGCGATGCCGAGTGTCAGGCCAAATCGCCCATCAAAACGCTTGATAGGCTCGATATCGAAACCAAGGACTGGGGCTACGGTGCTACCGAAATTCTGGTCCATGCTGAAGGCCGATCCTTCCTGCACCATCAGGTGCGCAACATGGTCGGCAGCCTCAGCTATGTGGGTGACGGCAAATGGCAGCCGGATGACATGAAAACCGCTTTGGAAGCCCGTGACCGCCGCGCAGGCGGCCCCACTGCCCCCGCCGAAGGCCTCTGCCTCGTCCGCGTTGATTATTGATTTTCCGCCATTTTCTCTCATTGACGGATGAGAACAAAACGTGAATACTAAAAACGCCTGAGGAATTTGCCGAGGCGTTTTTTAGAGATAATAGATGGCTAAACCGAAACTCTCCTTCGTCTGTCAAAATTGCGGCTCGATCCACGCGCGCTGGTCGGGGCATTGCGATGCCTGCGGCGGCTGGAACACGATTACAGAGGAAGTGACGTCAGTCGCCCCCGTAGGCTCATTGAAGGCCAAGCCCTTACGTTCAGGTACCGTTGAATTTTTTGATTTGAAGGGCCAGAACCAGCCGCTACCGCGCGCAGGCTCAGGCATCGGCGAATGGGACCGCGTGACCGGCGGCGGCCTCGTCCCCGGTTCGGTCACGCTCATAGGCGGTGACCCGGGCATCGGCAAATCCACCCTTTTGCTGCAGATCGTGGCGGCACTTTCGCAAAAGGGCATGAACTGCGCCTACATATCCGGTGAGGAAGCGATAGATCAGGTCCGCCTGCGCGCCCGCCGCATGAAGCTTGAACAATCGCCCGTGCATCTGGCGGCCGCCACATCCATTCGCGATATCGTGGCAACGCTTGAACCCGCCAAAGGCCAGAAACCAATGTGCGATCTGGTCGTGATCGATTCCATCCAGACCATGTTTGTCGACACCATCGAATCCGCCCCCGGCACCGTGGGGCAAGTGCGCGCCGCGACATCCGAGCTCATTCGCTTGGCCAAAACGCACAATATTACGGTGCTGATTGTGGGCCACGTGACGAAAGAGGGCACAATTGCAGGCCCCCGCGTACTCGAACACATGGTCGATACGGTTTTGTATTTTGAAGGTGATCGCGGGCACCAGTTCCGTATTTTGCGCGGGGTTAAAAACCGCTTCGGCCCGACGGATGAAATCGGCGTCTTTGAAATGGGCGGCTTGGGCCTGTCTGAAGTACCTAACCCGTCTGCCCTGTTCTTGTCTGAACGACGTGAAAAAGTATCAGGCAGTGCCGTATTGGCGGCACTTGAAGGCACACGCCCCGTGCTGGTTGAGGTACAGGCGCTGGTAGCGCCCACCACCTATTCGGCCCCCAAACGCGCGGTTGTAGGCTACGATTCAAACCGCCTCTCGATGATTCTGGCGGTGCTTGAAGCCCGCTGCGGCATCATGTTTTCAGGGCAGGATGTGTATCTGAATATCGCAGGCGGCCTCAAAATTGCCGAGCCTGCTGCTGACTTGGCCGTGGCCGCCAGCCTTTGCAGCGCGCTTTCCGGCAACCCCATTCCGGGTGACACAATCGTGTTTGGTGAAATCGGCCTCTCGGGCGAAATCCGCCCCGTGCCGCAGCCTGATCTACGCCTGAAGGAAGCCGAGAAACTAGGTTTCAAATCGGCCTTCATACCCAAGGGTAAATCCAAGCCAGCAGGCAACATGCCTGCCAACAGCTTCACCAATCTGGACGATTTTGTGCGTTTCCTGCGCGGCTAGTCGGTCGAGCGTCTATGACCCAGATGGTCTTCGACCCACTGGTAACCGGGCAGATGCAAACGCCATACAATGGCAGCAGCCCGCAACCCGAAGGTGGATAGCATACCCAGCAACCCTGCCACCTGAGGTACATAACTATTGGCCACCAAAAACACCAGCGCCCCGAAGGCACAGGCAGTGGCATAAATTTCCTTCCGCACAATCAAGCTAGGCTCACCCGCCAGCACGTCGCGGATAATACCGCCAACGATGGACGTAATAACCCCGAGCGTCACACACACCGGCCATGCAGCACCGGCATCGAGGCCTATTTTGGTGCCCGTGACGGTAAAGACGGCAATACCCACGGCGTCGCCCCACACGATCCAGCGATGAAACGACGCCACATGCCGCGCCACGAAAAACATGATGAATGCGGTTACAATACAATCGACCAGATAGGCCGGCTGCTGGATCCAGAATACTGGCAACCGCCCTAGCATCATATCGCGCAGCGTACCGCCGCCAACACCCGTGACCAGCGCGAGCAAAATGAAGCTGACAATATCAAGCCGCTTTTTGGCGGCCACAAGGCAACCCGTTACAGCAAAAACCGCAACGCCTGCATAATCGATCCATAGCAGTGAAGGCTCTATAACATTAATCAAATTCAGCCCTTTGTATCGTTAGCTGGGTCATACCCGAAATCAATGGTAGGGCTGCCAACACGCGATTCCATATCGGCCAGCCGCCCGTGCAATTGGGCCACTTCGCGGCCCAGCCGTTCAATGGTTTGCTGCATCGGGTCCGGCGCATCGCATTTGGTGCCGTAAGGCAAAAATTCGGTCCGCGCATCATCGCGCTTACGGGCCACAATGCGGGCGGGAATGCCAACAACTGTAGCACCCTTTGGCACATCTTTAAGAACGACGGCATTGCTGCCAACGCGCGCGTCATCTTCAAGCGAAATGGGGCCAAGCACCGATGCGCCTGCGCCCACAATTACCCTGTTGCCCAATGTGGGGTGGCGCTTGCCGCCATTGACCGATGTACCGCCCAAAGTGACGCCATGGTAAAGCATCACATCGTCGCCAATTTCGGCGGTCTCGCCAATCACCGTGCCCATACCGTGGTCAATGAAGAAACGACGGCCGATCGTGGCGCCGGGGTGAATCTCGATACCCGTCAGCAAGCGTGAGAATTGCGATAAAGCGCGCGCGCACCAGCGCCATTTGGCATACCACAGCTTGTGAGCCACACGATGCAGCAGCAAAGCATGCAGGCCGGGGTACAAAAACAGTACCTCAACCCGCGATTTGGCAGCAGGGTCGCGGGCCATTACGGCGTCAATATCGTCTTTTAGGCGTGCAAACATAACGCACAAGATAACATGGCCTTTAAAAAATCAAGATTATTAAGCCCCGCGCCTGTTGTAGCAGGCAGCTTTCCCTTGTAAAAAAGGTGAATGACAGCCCATAGCCAGCCACAGCCCCTTACATCCAAGCAAGCCCGCGCCTTGAAAGGCCATATCAGGGTGCCGGGTGATAAATCCATTTCGCACCGTGCCGTAATGTTCGGCGCCATAGCCGAAGGCACGACGACCATCGAAGGCCTGCTTGAAGGCGAAGACGTTTTATCAACCGCCGCTGCCATGCGCGCCATGGGCGCAAGCGTTAGCAAAGATGGCAATCGCTGGGTTGTAACAGGCGTTGGCACCAAAGGCCTGCAACAACCGGCCAGCGTGCTTGATCTTGGCAATAGCGGCACATCCGCCCGCCTGATTACGGGTATCATTGCAGGCTTCCCCATCAACGCGACCATGACGGGCGATGCGTCCCTCACCAAACGCCCCATGAAACGCGTAATGGACCCGCTGGGCCAAATGGGCGCGAAATTTGAATCGCAAGATGGCGGGCGTATGCCCATGGTCGTACATGGCGGGGCTTTGCACGCCATTGACTACGCAATGCCCGTGGCGTCAGCGCAAGTAAAGTCAGCCATATTGCTGGCAGGCCTGCGCGCCGATGGCACCACCGTGGTGCACGAACCCAAACCAAGCCGTGACCACACCGAACGCATGCTGCAAGCCTTTGGTGCTACCTGCGTAACCCAAGGCCTCAGCGTATCTATCAAGGGTGGCCAAAAGCTCACGGCCCCTGCCAATACGGTTGTGGTGCCGGGTGACCCATCATCGGCGGCCTTTGCCGTGGTAGCCGCATTGCTCATTGAAGGCAGTGACATCGTGGTCGAAAACGTCGGCATGAACCCCACACGCACGGGCCTATTTGAAACCCTGCGCGATATGGGCGGCGACATTACCTTCATCAATGAACGCACAATAGGCGGGGAACCTGTGGCCGATCTGCGCGTTCGTGCATCGAAGCTCAAAGGTGTCACCGTACCGGAAGACCGCGCACCGAGTATGATTGACGAATTTCCCGTCCTGTTCGTAGCCGCCGCGTGTGCCACTGGCGAAACCTTTGCCGACGGGCTTGATGAACTGCGCGTCAAGGAATCTGACCGCCTGAAAACCATGGCCGATAATTTAACCGCCTGCGGCGTAAAACTCGAAGAAGGGCCGATGAGCCTGCGTATTTTTGGCAATGGCACGCCACCCGAAGGTGGCGCCACTGTCGCCACACATCTTGATCATCGTATCGCCATGGCGCATCTGGTACTAGGTGCTGTAACCGCACAACCCGTAACGGTGGATGACGCCGCCGCAATCGCAACATCCTTCCCCGCATTCGTCACCCTGATGAACCAGCTAGGCATGGATATCGCATGAAAAAGCGCCTGCTGCTGGCCACATGTCTAACCTTGCTGAGCCAAGCGGCAATCGCGGCACCCGCCTGTTACAACCCATATGCCTTCACCACATTGGCCGATACAGGTATCAGCTATACGCGCTACGACCTCCAGTACCCCGACAGATACCGCGACACTTATGATTACGGTAAGGCCTCCGACTGGGTATCACTGCTTGAAAAAAACGGCCTCTCCAGCGCGCTCAAGACGGAGGATTTCAACGGCTATAATTACAGTAATTGCGATTTCAATTCTGCGCGTGATGCGTTCGATGCGCTCAAAGACGATGTCGATGCCGCATCCCAGAAGCTCTGGCTACAAAATCAGGACCGTGTTCTCGAGGCCTGCATCAAACACAAAGCTGATGAGCTATATCAAGGCACAGAGCCACGCCTGCAAGCCGAATATGCGTACCAGTCACTCGCACGTAGCTACCATCTTGATGCCAAAACAGCTGGCTTGATCGAAGGTTTTTCCAAAATTGCCTACACCAAAGGCCATCCGCGCCAGAAAGATGCTGCGCGCAGCCTCATTAGCGTTCTCATGCAACAAAAAGGCGCGAATGCCGCATGGGCCGAAACCGGCAAGCTGCGTACCGACCCCGCAACAGCTGCCCTCTACCCCTATATTGAAGACGTGCGCTTCATCACCATGGGGCAAGACGATGAAAGCTATAACGACGAAGGCCAGAGCGATCTGAACACACGCATCGACATGCTGCGCTGGTTGCTGGCCGTGGTTGAAGGCCGCGACAATATCGACACAGGCATGGACGCAACCCGCCGCGCCGAATTCAAACGCACAAGGCAGGCCGATGCATACCGCCGCCTCGATAACTACGTGACCAGCGGCCTGTTTGAACGCGACAAACCACCCGTACTAGACTGGTGGCTACTGCCTGAAATGCCCGAAACCGCCAAATTGCAGGCAGTACAAAAAGTCATCAAAGATAACGATTTGCTGGCATGGATGTACCTGAACCAGACACATCAATTCGCGGCCCTTACCCGCATGTATGATGCAGCATCGCCCGTGCGCACAGGGCAGACAAATCTATCCAATTATGCCTTCAATAAGTTCAAAACCTGCAAGGGCGGCGAGTGGTTGCTGCCCGCACTTGAAAACGCAACGCAAGGCCAGAAAAACCTGCCTGACCTGATAGCCGCCACCAACACGGCACTCGATGATACCGCACTCAAAAGCACGCAGGATGCGTATCGCGGTAAATTATGGTCAGCCGCCGTGGCCGTATTGCTACTCGATAACAAATACGCCGAAGCCCTTGATATGTTGTTCAGGCCCGACATCAACAACGGCTGGGAAACGCGCCGCGCACCAACGCTTGTGGATACGCTCAGCTGGTTTATCCATCGCGGTGAATACGACTGGGCGCGGCGCGCTATAGCGCGCAATACCGGCAAAACCGCGATTACGATGGATGACGGTTATGGCGATGCCAGCACCTATAAGGCCTATAAGGTCATGCTGGCCCAAACGCCGGAAGAATTTTTACAGCTATTGGCCGAACTGGATGAACCTGCCGCAACGTCCGAATTGATGCAACCCGTGTGGGATATGTTATCAGGCCATGTGCTACTTGATCTGGCCGATGCCGATACATTGCCCGTGGGCATTCGCACAGCACTTGCCAAAACCGTTTATACGCGCGGCTGGGTGCTGAATGACCAGCCGCTAGCCCGCCGCGCAGCCCTGCTACTGGAAAAGGTTGATGCTACGGGCGATAAAACCCCCGTCCGGCTATTGGGGGGCAGCAAGCTCGAGCAGTATCTGTTCTTCCTGCGCCACCCCCGTATGCGCCCTACAGGTGCTGGCTTTGCAACATCCGATACGCCCCAGAACATCTGGAACGGGCAGGATATCGACCAGTATAACCACAACGACAATAACTGGTGGTGCGCCTATAAGCCGGATGATGTGAAAGCCCGCCTGAATGACGCATGGGGCCTACCGATTAGCGACAGTTATATCAAAACCGATAAAGCGACTTACGAGAAAGCCCGCGCCGATGGCATCGCCGTCCACCCCCTGTTCAAGCTGATTGACCGGCGCGAGCAGGAAGCCTTGGCCAAAATACCCAATGGGGCGCGCTTTTTGGGCGAAAAAATGGTCAGCTACACGCAAGGCGCGCGCGGGGTCCGGGCATTCATAACCGGCAGCGATGCCGTGCCCGAAGGCCTGCATTTAACCGTTCGTGCGGCACGCTTCGGCTGTAACCGCGATGCACCCACTGCCGATTACGCAGGTCGCGCCTTCTGGTTACTGCATAAATTCTTTGGCAAGACCCCATGGGCCGATGCCACGCCCTACTGGTATGACATCCCGAAACCCGATGCTGCGCCCGCCGATGAATAGAAAGCTGAATCTTCCCATATACTTAGGCGTTTTCGTGTGCCTCGGGGCGCTGCTGGCGCTCGTGACCCTCAGCCGCTATCATGACAGACAACTGGATAAGGTGAAATGACAGCACCGGTCATAACAATCGACGGCCCGTCCGCCAGCGGCAAAGGCACATTGGCAAAGCGCCTCGCAACCGAACTTGGGTATTATTACCTCGATACCGGCGCGATATACCGCGTACTGGCCTTGCGCCTGCTGCAAAACGGGCTCGACCCCGACAATGCGGAAACATCCGCCATTGAGGCCGCAAAACTGGCTCAAAACTTTGATACATCCCTTATGAACAACCCCGCTATCCGCAATGACGATGTGGCACAGGCCACCTCAAAATCGTCCCGCCACGCGGGCGTGCGCGCGGCCTTGCTTGACCTACAGCGCGATATTGCCGCAAACCCGCCCAAACCCTACAAAGGCGCGGTCTTGGACGGGCGCGATACCGGTACCGTTATCTGCCCCCACGCCCCTTTGAAATTTTTCCTGACCGCCAGCGCCGCCGAACGCGCCAAAAGACGTACAAAAGAGTTGCTTTCCCGCGGGATAGAGACTACATATGCCGCCGTCTTGCGAGATCTGGAAGAACGTGACGAACGTGACTCCACCCGCGCAGTGGCACCCTTGAGACCGGCACACGATGCGG
>Ga0209066_10000400_pt1 | contig 64233 bp, 87 predicted proteins | sample All_14_2_FD_187198 | JGI IMG/M metagenome (GOLD analysis project Ga0209066, IMG submission 187198) | Freshwater microbial communities in response to fracking from Pennsylvania, USA - Allegheny Zone_MetaG_DW_15 (SPAdes) (version 2) ...
ATAGCTATCTATTCACTGGCCCTCAAGGATGTGGGAAAACCACCCTGGCCCGGATTGTAGCCAAAGAATTGGGATGCGATGGCTACAATCTCAAAGAGCAGAATGCAGCTGACTTTCGTGGAATTGACAGTGTCCGTGAAATAGTCAGGAAGATGAGGCTCCAGGGTTTATCCGGAGGACGGCGGGGATTCATCCTTGATGAAATCCATAAACAGACAAATGATGCTCAGAACGCCCTTTTAAAAGCCCTGGAAGAACCTCCTGAACATGTATATTTCTTTCTCTGCACTACCGATCCACAGCAGCTTCTGAAGACGGTCAAATCCCGATGTTCTGAATATACTGTTCAACCTCTTACCGAGGCCCAATGCATTTCACTTCTGGAAGATGTTTCAGGTAAAGCTGGGGTAAAAATACCCAAGGAGGTTCTGGAGCAGATTGCCAAGGATAGCCAGGGCCATCCCCGGCAAGCTCTCACCGTTCTGGAACAGGTGATGGGACTTCCTGAGAGAGAGATGCTTAGAGCAGCAAAGCGGTCTGTGGATATTGAGTCCCAAGCCATCGACCTTTGCCGGGCATTGATCAAAGGGGATGACTGGAAGAAGATTGCCGGCATACTGCAGGGTCTCGGGAAAGAGGAGCCAGAGAGCATCAGAAGGATGGTATTGAGCTATTGTGAGAAAGTTTTATTGAGCTCAGGGGATTCCCAGGCTTTTGTGGTGATGGATTGCTTCAGGGAGCCCCTGTATAATACTGGAAGGCCTGGACTGGTAATGGCCTGTTATGAAGTGCTCAATGGATAAAAAATGGGGATGGCGGAATGGTAGACGCTCGGTGCCCAGTAGCTAGTGGAAATTGGGTTAAATGATTTCACTCTCCGAAAAATAAATCACAGCCCGAAATATTGTGGGTTCAAATCCCACTCCCCATACCATCAAATCGAAACCAAAAGGAGAAAACATGGAACTGAACCTGGACAAAGACCTCAGCATCGATCCGGATGCCCTGGATGTGGAATGCCTCCGACAACCCACTTTATTTGCCCGCTACGCCAAGGAAGAAGCCAAGGCTAAGAAAGCCTATGCGGATGCCTGGGAAAACGCAAAAGTAGTGCGTTCTGAGCTTGTTCTGGAGGCGGCTGAAGATAAAACCTTGAAGAACGCTGCGCTCCAGGAAGCATACTACAGAAATCATCCCAAACACCAGGAGGCCAAGAAGAAATTAGCAGAAGCAGAGTTCAATATGAATATAGCATCTGCCGCCGTGTCGGCCATGCATCAACGGAAGTACGGTCTGGATAATCTGACTAAGTTGCTGAGTATGGAATATTTTGCAAGGCCGGCGAGCCCAAGGGATCTTTCTGCTGAGGCAAAATCTCTTCAGGAACAAAGGGAAGAGGCCACCGAAGATAGCAGGGAAAGGGCTTCCAGAAGAATGAGGAGGGAGCGATAATGGGATTGACCAATCAACTCTGTTCGGATGGAACTCTGAGAACCTGGAGATGGCCGGATGGAAAACCCAACCAGATTGAAATGACTGTTACCAAAGTAGAACTTACAAGGCAAAGGAGGCAAGAACTTATTGAGGTAGAAGAACGAGTCAAGGAAGTTGATCAGCACATTAGTAGAATTGTAACCGAAAGATCGAGATAAATTGCTGAATGTGGCGGAATAGGTAGACGCTAAATCCTGAGAATCAGGTTGCACGGAAGTGACCCACAAGCTGCTTAAATCGATACGAGTCGCATATAAGGTGCAAATCCTTATCATTCAGCATCAATAAAACAACCATTGGAGGAAACCACATGGCAAGAGACAGAAAAGAAAAACGCAGGACATCCAGGGAATCGGTTCGGGACAAAGCGCGGGCCGCTGCGGATAAACGTGAAAGAGGGGGAGGAGGTCTTGATACCCTCCAGAATCTTCCCAGGGACATCGAGTTCTGGAAGCCCAAGATGGGCAAGGGGAACAAGGGCAAAAATCGGTTTTCCATCGTGCCTTATCTCGTCAGCATAGACACTCATCCATTCCAGACCGCCGGTGAGCCTTGGCATGAATGCACATACTGGCAACACAAGATCGGAGTCGGAGCTGACAGCAAACGATTCATCTGCCCGGCTAAAACAGCCCAGTCCGAGAATAAGAAGTGCCCGATTTGTGAGTATCGAGCCGCCCTGTTGAAGTCTGGTCAGGACCCAGAATTGGCGGAAGAACTCAAGCCGAAGCAGCGCCAGTTGTTCAATATCCTGGATCATGACGACGAGAACAAGGGCATCCAGTTGTTCGAGATTTCCCCGCATATGTTCGGATTCATGTTGGATGATGAGGATAAAGCCCAGGCAGAAGATTTCGGAGATCGATACTATGGGGACTTTGAAAACGGATTGGCTATCCTGGCTCGTTTTGCTGAAGGGAACTTTGCCGGCAATAAATTCCCTGAGTGCGTTCGGATCGACTTCGAAGAGCGGGATGATCTGCCGGAAGAGATGATTACCGACGAAGCGGTTGATCTTGATGCCGCCTTGAAGATCCTCGGATACAAAGAGCTGAATGACAAATTTTTTGAGCTGGATGCCGGCGGAGGCCATGAAGAGTCTGATGGCGATCAGGATGGCGACGAAGAGGAGGAAAAGCCAAAAAGTAGAAACTCCTCTAAATCCGCTGCCAAGACATCATCTTCCAGGGCCAGAAAAAAGAAGGAAGAAGATGACGATGACGATGACGATCAGGACGACGATGATGATGATCAGGACGGCGAACCTGAAGAGAAACCTGCCGGCAGAACTCGACAGCGCAACAAGAAACCCGAGCCGGAACCCAAGGCAAGATCCAGAAAAGAAAAGGGCGACAATCCATGCCCTGCCGGCCTGAGATTTGGCAATGACTGCGACACCGACGACGCCTGTGACAAGTGTGATGTCTGGGATGACTGCCGCGATCGTCTTGACGAGATCGAAGCAGAAGGGAAGAAAAGAAGGAAAGGGAAAAAGGACGATTCTGAAGATGATATCCCTTTCTAAATAACGACCCATTGCATCGATAGAAAAGCAGATGGTGTAAAATCCCATCTGCTTTTTGTGGGAAAGGAGGGATATGAAGAAGAAATACTGGACAGTTGAAGAGTCCATTGAAGAGGCAAAGAAGATCGGAATTGAAGTGAGCCGACCCACTCTAATCAAATGGATCAATGAATACAAACTCGGGTTTCAACTCGGTGGGAAGGGTGGTAAGTGGTACACCTATCCACAAAGATATATGAGGTACATCAATGGCGGAAGAACCCAGGCGGCGCAGGATCTCTACTCAGACTCAGGAGACACTACAGGAGGAGCCCAAATCCCTGGCAACTCAGATGAGGGAAAGAAGGAGCAGGAGATCCCATCAAGTTGAAACCTCCAAACCTGAATATGACAAATTCCTGTCTACAGGCAGTACAATGTTGAATCTTTCCATTTCCGACCAGATCAACGGCGGATGGCCAATGGGAAAGATAAACACTATTCCAGGGCAATCTACTGCCGGGAAAACTATATTGGCTCTCCATAGCCTGACCGAGGCCGCCATTGATTCTAAATTCAATGACTATGAATTGATCCTTGACGATGTAGAAAGAAGAATCAGCTTCGATCTGAAAAAGATGTTTCCTCCCCTTTGGAACCGATTGATTACTCCAACCGGGATATACTACAAAGACCTTCTAGATGCCGATCCAGAAAAAATCGGCATCTCCAACACCATTCAGGAGTTCCAGGCCAGAATCCTCACCAAGTGCAATAAGGGAATCAAATTCATTTGGGTAGTGGATAGTCTGGATGCGCTGACCACTGATGAGGAATTGAAGAAAGAAATGGAGAGGGCCGGCAATCTGGAAAAAGGGAAAGAGACCAAGACCGGAACATATGCAATGGAGAAGGCCAAGTACATCCACAAGATTCTCCGAACCATCAATGGGGGATTGGCAAATACAGATTCACTTTTATTGATCACCCAGCAACTCCGGCAAAAGATCGACCCCAGCTTTGGAGAAAAGCATTGGTATACCAACGGTGGTGAAGGCCCATACTTCTACTCCCACGCCCGCCCATTCCTGAAGAAAGGGGCTGCCATCAAGAAGTTGAATCGGGTGATTGGCCGGGAAACTACTGTAGATATGGATAAGAACTCCGTAAGTGGAAAGTACCGTACAATCAAGTTCAATGTATACTATGATATGGGAATTGATGATGTCGGTTCTATGGTTCAATTTCTACTGGATGAAGAGCACTGGAAATCAGGGAGTTGGATTGAAGCCAGGGAGTTTGAATTGAGAGAGAATGGCAAGGACGCATTGGTCCGGGCCATTGAAGAAGGTGGGCATGAAAAGAGACTGAAGAGGCTGGTCCAGCGTAAGTGGAACGAAATTGAAGAGTCTTTGAAGCTCAATCGCAAGCCGAGGTATACGAGTGAAGAAGTCTGACTTTTGGGAATTGGTCTGGATTCCGGTTTCCAAAAGAAAGCCCCCAGAAGACCGGGGAAAGATCATCCTTGTATGGAACCCAATCTGGAAGCAGCCCATGACCATGCAATCCTCCATTGCTCTGTACTCCCTGAATGGAATTGAAAACAAGGAGCAGGTCAGCAAGGATCGAATATTCAGCCATTGGTGCGAGCCAGGACCACCAAAAAGGAGAGATGGGTGAGACGTGTAAAAGAAGAATCAACTATGTTAATCTCCGGCAAGATATATATCGGGATTGATAATGGTGTAAGCGGAACAATAGGCTGGTCTGGGAATCTCAATGGGAATCCTTGTTTTGGTCAAGTCTCCATGCCGGTTCGGAAAGAACTCTCATATACAAAAGAAAAGAAAAATATCAGTAGAGTATTATTCTCAGAGTTGAAACAGATCCTCTTTGCCTGGAACTATCTTGGTTCTACTTTGGCAGTAATCGAAAGGCCCATGATCAATCCTGGGAGATTCACCGCTTCACTTTCTGCTATCCGATGCCTGGAATCCACTTTGATTGCCTTGGAGGAGCTGGAAATACCCCATCAATATATCGACAGCAAGCAGTGGCAGAGCGTGATGCTTCCAAAAGGATTGAAAGGGGACCAGTTAAAGAAAGCAAGCCTCGACATCGGGAGAAGATTATTCCCGAGCGTAAATTGTAAACCCGATGCCGATGGAATCTTGATTGCAGAATGGGCCAGGAGGACCGGATTATGAAGAAGGCGATATATCCTTGCTGGATGGATGTTCCATGTTCCGAATGTGGAAAAATATTAAAAGTGTTTTGTTACAACAGTAAGAACTTTAAACGAAATCGCCATTTCTGTGAAGACTCTCCTTGCTTGGAAAATTATTACAACAAAACGCTATCTGGGACTTCTGCAAAAAGCACTATATCCAGGCTCATAACAATGAGGGATTATAGGAACAAGCAAATAAAAGAATACCATGAAAAACTTGATGAATCTTGGATATCAGAATTAGAAAAGGATCTTATCAAACCAAGTCCATCTGAAGGGTTTAAAAAGGAGATCCATCAAAGGGATCAAGAATATATCAGGCAGTTGAAATTGCAAAAAGGTATTAAATCATGATAAATGGAATAAGGATCATCAACTACGAATCCCACAAAGATACTAAACTGGTATTTGAACCCGGATTGAATGTCTTTGTTGGAGAGAGTGACAAAGGAAAGTCAGGAGCCTTCCGAGCATTTGACTGGGCCAGATCCAACCAGCCACTGGGTAATGGAATGCTTCCTCTATATTGGGAAGGAGAAACTTGTGTTGAGGTTCGATTTGATGATGGCCCTGTGGTCAAGAGGATAAAGGGAAAGCAGAATCAATATCAGCTGTGGAATCCAGACTTGGTATTTGAAGGGAATGCCGGCACCGATGTACCCAAAGAGATTCAGGCTGTTTTCAATATGGGGGATGTAAACTACCAATCTCAAATAGATCGGGCATTCCTCATGTTCGATACACCTGGAGACCGTGGAAGGATACTCAATCAGATTGCCGGCCTGGACAAGATCGACTCTACCTTGTCTGCAGCCAACTCTGACATCCTGAAGTTGAACAGAGAGAAGAATCAACTGGAGTCCACCATTGAGGAGAAGGAGAAGGAGTTAATAAAGTTCAAATTGGTTCCTAAACTTCAAGGATTGGTGGAACAGGCTGAAACCCTTGACCGGATGATTAATCAAACCAGTTCAGAGATTACTTTGGTCAGTAAGATGTTTATGGCACAGAGTAAGATCCGTTTGTCCCTGGATGGATTAGAACCAAAACTGGATAAAGCGGAACAATTGAAAGAAAAGATCGAGAAAGAAGTTGCTCAGATATCCATTGTTCGAAAGAATATAGAGGATGCCGAGAAGTGGTTGATGAGGAAATCAAAGATTGAAAAGAACCTTCCTGACCTATCTTTAATTCAAGAAGCAGAAGATCGAGTGATTGAATTGAAGAGGGTGGTGGAGAAATTCAAAAAGGAAAGTGACCTCTACTACTCTGTTGACAAGTTGCGTTCCAATCAAGCTATAAAGGGAGCAAAACTGAGAGACTTGGATGACGCAATCTTTGAACTGGAAAAGTCCATTCCCGAGGTTTGCCCTACCTGCGGAATGGTTTTGATGGAGAAGAAGAAATGAATACAATACTAATTCCACCAAGCTGGTCAAATAATAATGATGTTTTTCTTCATTTTACAACCTTGGATAAAGAACTTTATGAATTACAAATAACCTTTGATCAAAATCCTGTAGATTTCTTTTTGTCAAGGACGGGCGATACTGGAGATGGAAAATTTTTCTTTATTTTCAGATGCCATCCTAAATATAGGATTTCTGCTGGTAAATGGGAAATTAGTTATGAAAGTAAAGCAGATACAGCGTCACAAACGTCTTTCAAAAGAATATCTTCAACAGGGAAAATTATAAATTGCCTTTTCGAAATTATGAATTTCTATGAATGGGAATCAAGTTTAAAAATCAGAATTGAAGAACTGAGAGAAATAAAAAACAAAATTGTTAAAATCTCAGAGAGCATAAAATGAGAAGACAACGAGAGAAAGAGCCGGAAGGAAATCCTGCGGCCATTATCTTATCTGATGTGGAGCTGAGAACCAGAGTTCCGGTATGTCGAACTGATCAAGACACCTATCTGGAGACAATGTGGGGCAAAATCGAATGGATAAAACGCCTCCAGGAGAAGTACGACTGCCCGATTTTTGACGGTGGAGACCTCACCGACAAGGACATAAAGAAAAACCCAAATCATTTGCTTCTAGCTCGTGCGATTGCATCCCTCCCCAGCCCTTGGTATACGGTTCCTGGAAACCACGATCTGCCTGGAAAGTCGATGTTGAACTACGAGAACTCAGCAATGGCTGTTCTGGAAAGAGCGGGGGTGGTGGATGCTCAATCTGATTTTGTACCAGGGAATGTCATCCGCATCCATCGCTTCCCTTGGGGAGTCCCATTGGAAAAGATAAAACCATCTTCTAACTTTTTGAATGTGGTTCTGGTTCATGCCATGGTCTACAATCGAAAGTTACCATTCCCGGGTTGTGAAGGATACGAAGCCGATGAACTCTTGGATCTGTGGAGTAATGCAGACTTGATTGTATGCGGTCATCATCATCAGACATTTACCCGATCCAAAGGAAAGACCATTCTGGTCAACCCTGGAAGCATGATGAGGAACGATGCTGATCAAGCAGATCATAAGCCATGCGTGTTCTTGTGGTATCCTGACGGGGACTTCCCAAAGGTTCGTCAGATATTCATTCCAATCAAGAAGGGCGTGGTTAGTAGAGAACATCTGGACGACAAACAAGAGTTGGACAGCAGACTGTCGGCCTTTGTGGAGAAGTTGGGAACACAGGACATGACTGGAGTGGACTTCGAAAAGAATTTGGAAATTGCCTTAACGAAAAATATTAATCAAGGTATAATAGATAAAGTGTGGAAGTATTTTGAACGATAAGAAACCAGAGTGTTGCATGGGGGGGATGAAAATGGAGCAGACAGACTACCAGAAATATCGCGGAAAGTGCAAAGAATACTCTGAAAAATTATGCGCCGAAAATCCGCACCTCAGATTAGTCAGGGGTTATTACTATTGCACAGCGTGGGGAAAACAGGAGCATTGGTGGGTAGAGAACGCCAGCGGAAATGTGATCGATCCAACTAAAGACCAGTTCCCGTCAAAAGGCTCTGGAGTTTACGAGGAATTTGACGGCAATCTTTACTGCGAGTATTGTGGAAATCCCGTACACGAAGATCAGGCGTATTTTAATGGTCATCACGGATATTGCAGCTACAACTGTGCGTATCGAGATGTGATGTAAAATACGTCAGGCAGTTTGACCAATTTCGAATAAGTATCTTGCAAACTAAAGGAACCAAATATGAAAGAAACCAACGAAGAAGCCAGATTGAAGGAAGCCAGATCCAGACTGGAGAGGCTGAACCGAAGCAGGTCTGAGCTCCAGGGAGAGCTCAAGCAGATAGACAAGAATCTCCAGGACATGGGAGTTGGAACCGATCCCAAGGAGATTGACAAGTGGCTCAAGGAACGATCTTCCAAGCTGAGAACCATGGAAGAAAAGACTGAGGATCTATTGAATGAGCTGGAGGAGGTTCTGGATGAAATCGGAAATATCTGAAGCCAGATCCCGACTGGATGAACTGAAAGGCTCTCAGAAAACCATTCAAGACCAGCTCGATCAAGCCAGGGAAAAACTCAAGGCGACCCGGAGGGAGCTTCATTGGGCCAGGAAGGCTCATGCCATTATCCAGCAAGTGGCCCAACAAACTCAAGAGCAACTCAGATATCAGTTGAGTGAACTTCCCAAGCTGGCATTGTCTTCTGTGTTTGATGATCCATACGACTTCGACATCCAGATCGAGACCAGGAGGGGAAGAACTGAGGTAGACTTCTGGTTTGTTCGGGAAGGACAGCAGATTTCTCCAAGAAGGTCTTCTGGCCTTGGAGCCGTAGACATTGCCGGCATGGCTCTTCGCCCTGCTCTATGGTCTCTCCAATCGCCCAGGAACCGCCCTACATTGTGGCTAGATGAGCCGTTCAAGCACCTGAAGGGCCAGGAGGCCAATCAGAGAGCTTTGGCGATGCTGGCCGAGATTTGCCGCTCTAGACCTGAGAAGGGGTGGCCAGGGATTCAGATTGTGATGGTTGCTGATGAGAGATTGGGAAGAGAGGATCTGCTGGAAGTGGCAGATTGTGTATATGAGTTCTCAATGAAAGGAAGGCAAACCGTAGCAAGGAGATTGAAATAACATGTTCAGAAACTACCCTGAAAAGGTAAGCAATGCAATTGAGGTGCTTTATAGATATTCTATGGATGCGTATATATCGAGCAGAACAAAAAAAGAATTGGATAAAGAAGGATATGAATGCAGTAAAAAGATGGCAATGAAATTCACCTTTATTCTTCCTTATCCTTCTAAAAAAAAAGAAGACAAAGATTATAAATCATAAGGGGAAACCAATGATCAAAGAAGAAGCGATAATGTTATTGAAAAAGATAGAAAGCAAACCATCTTCTGAAATAGATCAAGAACAAGATCATATAACTGCCGATAGAATACTTTTATACTTTCTCAAAACCAATGGATATGACGACTTGGCAGAAGCCTATGAAAGCACAAGAGAGAGAATCGGATTTTTCTATTCTTGAAAATGAGGAAGCGGTTATGCTCTATCCCATATACCCCGGAACTCTTCACGCTCCGGGAATCTCTCCATCAAATCAAACCAATGATCAGTATATCTTGACCTGATTATCTTCATGATTCGTTGTTCGGTTACCTCTCTGGTCGGTGGGCGCTGCATCAAAGCAATTTTCAAAGTATCAAGGGTAATTCTGCCTATGCTTCCATCATCAACTATATCCCTGTAAAGAACCTTATTGCGATTCAATTTATTCAAAGCCATTTGCAACCATCTGGAAGCTCGTTGCGGGCCGGCATTGACTCCATAGTCAAAAACTTGCATTGCTATTGCTGGGGAGAGTTGCGACAGATGATCCCCAGCAATTGTATCCCAGAACTTTTCCCGATAAAATGCCAGGACCATTGGTTCCATCAAATCGACATCAATGGGCTTTCCTTCTTTTATCCACCTATCGATCAAAGGCCATCCTGGCCATCTTGGATGATGGATACGAGAAATTCCTGAATATGTTTCCCCGCCTGGGTCGAGCTTATTCTTGGTCCGCTTTCCCCGGCCCTCATTCTCCATGGTGGCATTATAAGCCTGAATAAAATAATCAATCATTTGATAACCTCTTTTATCTTGGATACTACTCCCATGCCAATAATAACAATAAACCCGGTAACGCTAAGGGTTAAAACTGTTTTCCAAATTATCTTGCCAGAATCCCCAAAGAATCCATTAAAGTTTTGATAAAAGCGCATAGCTTCTTCAACTACTTTTGGGTCCAAATTTTTATAAAATAATGCTGCATCTTCTACGTCTTTAGGATCTAAATCTCCAAAGCGACAAGTTCCCCAATGATCACTTGTTTTTTGATGAAGGGCAGCAGCAAGCCTGTTTATATCATCGTCAGTAAATACGTTTGTTCTTCTTTCGATTATATGCGTACTGTTATTTCCTCGCTCATGAAGATCCATTTTTGTACTTTCTCCTTTATTTGAGTAACCATGCTGCGCTTATTGGTATTTTATACCCCTGTTCTTTCTTAATCTTCCAGAATACTACCCTTCCAAAAGCATCAACCGACTGACTGTATAGGTCTGGATATCGTAAAGCATGGTTTCTCAATGCAGTTGGATACTCCCGAGATTTCTTTTCAATAATGGTTTTTGTATTAGCGAACAATCTGGAATTACAAGCATGAAATGCATCCCAAGTCGGAGAAGCGTGTTTAAAATCCTCATCATGAATCCAACAAGCGGGAGAAAGTTTGATGGATATATTTAAACAACCAGGAAGATGTTTTGTATATCCATACACATAGTCTGGAACAATCTTTTGGCCCAAACCATCCCCGGCACCGCAATAACAATCCGGAAATTCTTCATAACTACAGAATGGAAAATGAGGGACAATCTCTTCAATAATTTGCAACCCCATCCCTTCCCACATCTGAATTATCATGATTTCAAACCTTGTAAGTTCTTACTGTAGGTGCAGATCCCCCACCAGCAACAATCCTGTTCCCCTGAACAGCCACCCTGGAACCTGGAGTCCAATTGATCGAACTATCGGCATGGAAAAGACCTCCAGAATCATCTCTCAATTGATACCTTCCAACCTTAACGCGTTTGACTACAGTAGCATAAAAGCTGCTGGTAGTGGATGGCCGAAACATGTTTTCAAGGAATGTCTTTTTCATACCATCTCCCTTTCAATTTCAACTGCTGAAGTGGCGGTAAAGGTCCTTCCAGAAACATCAATTGTAACGGAGTATTTCTTTAATTTTCCCCTGTAAGACCCATTAGCCTCGGTCACATTGATTAATGATCCGCTGGCCATATACGGGAGGAGAATACAATTTCCGTTCTCTAATGATCGATTAGTGGAATGATAGTCAACTTCTCTTGTTCCGCGAGCCAAAGCTACAGGTTCGGTTACAAGCAATGGATCGACCACATTGGGCCCCCACTTATCGGCAGGAATCCTTTCAACTATTATCTTCATTTTTCCTCCACATGAATTACGACCCCAACTCTATACTGCTCCCCCTCCTCTAAGGTTATTGTTGGAGGGATGAACCGAGCCAAATCGGCACTGTAAGAGTAGGTAATATCTCCAATGCAAGGGGTAGAAGCGGCTTTAACCTTTCTCCCTGACCTGATAATAGAAGACTGCCTACCGTCAAATACTCCAGTTGGATGGCTGGATGGGTTATGGGTCAAATCATGCTCGTCCGTCGAATCCTGAAAGAAAATCTCCATCGTGTTTTCGCGATAAACCCTGCCCTGAAGTTCCACCTGGCCAGAAGTCGTTTTAATAGAAGTGACTTCCAAGTTCGGATCATAGTGCATTAAAAAATAAACATTATCTCCTGGAAAGAAACTTGTCTTTACGTTTCCTTCGTCATCCAAATTCATAGTATCATCCAATTCCACGACGAACAAGGCATCACTGTCTACCGAGTCTCCAAAAGAAACAACTATTGTTGGTCCACTCATGGTTGAATCTCCGGGAAGAATTGAACATCTTCAATATTTGGATCAGTTACGATGAATTTTCTATACTTGGTGGTATAGCTTATGTTAACCAAAGAATTTTCAAGAATAGCAGTGGATATTACTCCGGATTCAGAAGTTGTTATTACTCCAAGTTCTGCTTCTTTATAATCGGGTAATCCAATAATACCGTATATTGGCTTTGTTGTATTCCCTTCACCACCTACTATTTCAACCTGTTCATCAAGAATATCTTCTGTTACAACTCCTTCACTTATTACTCCAACCCAAGTGCCACCAGAAGTCCTCAATACAATTGTATCAGTGGATTTAAATGGAATCTGATATACCAGAATATGCTTAGTTGTTGAATTGATGGGAACCTCTTCCGGAGTCAACCCTTGAGTTCCTTCATCCTGATCTGATATAGAGAAGCGGTTGAAGCCATCTCTAATATCCGGTTTTGAACTTACTGAAAAGAAATTGTCAGAGTCAGTAAGATAAAAGTCTGGTGAAGCTGTCGACCAATTTGGAACTGTAATGGGATACTCTGCCCTGCAGATCAAATCACCAGCAGGGGAGCTTTGAAGAACTCCACCAGCAGCCCCTACAATCTTTCGAATGACGGCAAGAGGAGTTTCACCATTGGCATATAAAGCACCTACCGGAATGAACCAATCTATCATATCCCAGTCGACTGTAATATTCTCCATATCAGCAAGATCCTGAACAATCACAGAGGCCATCTTTCCACCAAGTTCCTTTTCTAATCCATCCGCATAAGGAGCATCTAAAAGAATTGTTTTGGATGCCATTGGAACATAATATTCAGTCAATCCTGGCTGGCGAGACTTCCAAGGGCCCTCCACCAATAAGTGGTATTCCGTGCCATCAATTGGAATAGTTAATTCAGTTTCTACATGAACGCAAGAAATCCACTCTGCTTCATCTGCAAGATGAATTTCACCCTTAATTGCAAACTCCTCTTCATCTACTTCAATTTCAATATGGTAAGGATGGAGTGTCTTTTGAGGAAATAACGAAGTGGCAGAAGCGGTAACAGAGGTTACTGGCTTCTGAAGAGTTATCCCAGATGGTTGAATAATGTATACCTGATCCAATAATTTCTGAATCAACTCGGTATCTTTTATGTTGTAGGCCTGCTCAGCCAGGGCCAGGTAGCGGTCGCCAGCGACCGAGTAGCGCTGTTCCATCATCGCCAGCAGCCCGGCATTGAGGCCCCAGTCCTGATCGAGCCCGGCCCGCAGCCGCAGGGCGTCGCCGTAGGGTTGGGCGACAAGACGCCGCAGCATGGCCGCCGGCCCCCAGTACTGTTCGAGCAGTTGGCGCACCACCGGCACATCACCGTAATACTGGGTCAGGGCCTGGAGTATCCGCAGCGACCAGTCCTGATTGACCACGTTACGCAGCGACAACATCAGGTTCCAGTCCTGGGCCAGCAGGGCGCGGGGTGATCCTTCCAGGGCGTAGAGCTGGTCGAGGATGGCGCGGATGGAGGTTATATCCGGGATCGTCGGGGCAGCGGATTTGTAGGGGTGGTCCGATCGTAACGACGATACCAAGCCCCAATCCCAAGCGAGATACCCCTCGCACATCTCGTATTGGTCGACGGTGAATCCGGCAGGTAGGATGATTAATTCCGCCAGGAGACCACCAAGAAAAGATGACCCATTCCCAGCCCTCACCCCCAAGGACAATGCAGTTCCAATTTGCGATGCGGATGCTGTATTGGTTACAGCAGTTCCAGGCGTGCCGTTCAGACGCATACGCAGCGATCCTGATAGCCGCGTGAACCCGGCAATAAATGGCACGTTGCTAGAGATAGCGATCCCGGCAGGGCTGTTTGATGTCCCACCAACGAAACAGGTAATATTGCCCTGATAATTGTACAGTTCAAATCCAGTGTAATTCTTTGAGATAATAGTATTTTGCGATGTTGTACCTTTGCTGACGTTAGTCATACTGCAAACAGCCAAAACAGCAAAATCCCCTGTTCCAAATTGCAGCCCGGCTGTGTCGGCGATACTGAGATTATCGCTGCTGCCATCAAACGTCGCCACGTCCTGACTGTTCAGCCCTCCAGATGTTAATGCTGGCTGGGCGGACGTGGTATTCTGCACCGCGTTTCTGTTATTTGCTGACTTATCCCCGAGAATTTTTATCCCTGTCTCAATAGTTACGGTAGACGAATCCTCCGGCCTGCCCCAAAACGCGGTGGTTATTTCCGCCGGTGTCCACAGAGCCATTATCTGTCACCCCGCACGATATACTCGGTATGGCCGCACATCCCATCCCGCCACGGCTGGTCAGTTGCCGGGCGGTTCTGGCATTGGATGGCATGGGTGGCAGTTGCACTTCTGTCTGCGGGCGGAAGCGGCACAATCACAGCCGAGCTGCCACACACTGCGCAGGTGACTACATTATCAGGTCGCCGTCTGCGAGATGCCCGGATAACAGGTGCAGCCCCATCTGTAATGGCTCCAATCCTAATATCTACCTCAGATGCCAATGCACTACGGAAACTCTCAATGGTTTCTCTTGTCGTTATGGCCTGGTCAACAAGGATCAACAGTGATTGGAGTGACGACAGCGATAATGATTTGATCATTGTTACCCTCAGCAGATAAATTTACATTGACCAAGAGCAGGACATGTACAATCCGACCCTGGGAGTCGTGAAATTGGTGGAGGACTATAGTTTGGTGGGCCAACCAGTGATATCTCAGAGTAGATATCAAGGTCGGCAATCGTAGCCAGTAAGTGGTCAAGGGCCACCCTACTGTTCAAGCTTGGCCCCCAATTCGATTGCGTCCAACCACCATTAATCCATTCGTATGGAATCACTACAAGATCATAATATGTATCAAAATAAGGACCAATACTTTCTACCGCGCGCAAAGAGCAGCCATCAGTGGCTAAAGTATTTCGGTACGAGGCATCTTGAGCCCAATACCATCCATAAAGCATCCGGCAATCTACCCACTCACCCACAGTTGATCGCACTGAACCAGATATAACTGTACAGCCATCAGTTACCTCTATTGCTCCTGTTCCACAGGCTTGAGCACCGGCGTATATCCATATATACGGAGTATTGGAAACCCCATCCCGTAAGGTATGCGCAGAGTTGAGCCAGAAATCATTGCCACGCACCGACCAGTGATAATTGCCGGACCCGCCGGTGACGCCGACGATGCCGGAGGTGTTAGGGGCGAGTACTTCAACCGAGGTGTCGCTGTCCCAGGCCATAGGTTCAACCTCATCGCAGCAGTTGTGCTGGATGATCCTGGTCTCCTCGTACCTGGTGCCGCAGCCTTCCGGGGTGATCGGGCCGAGGCCGATAAACTCTATCGGTCCGGGCCAGGCGGCGGTCAGCTCGGCTATTTTAGCCTCGGACAGGCCCTTGCCGCCTTCGCGGCGGGAAGTGCGGGTGCGGCAGCCGTCGAACGAGCCGGGGACGCAGCAGGTCTTCTCGTAGAACCATGGCTCGGTCACCGGGCTGCCGAAGGGGGCGAGCGGGTAATAGTCGATGCAGCCGTAGACCGGCTCGGGCGGCGGTGGTGGTTCCGGCTCAGGTTCTTCATCCTCGCTCTCAGTCCAGGAGGTATTGCCGCCCCAGCCGCAGACCTCCGCCAGGGTTGCATCGGAATCATCGGGCGGCGGCGTGATGTCACACGGAAACACCTGGTAGTGATAAAACGCCAGGGCGGTGCTGTCCTGCGGCTCGCCCAGATCCGAGCCGACATAGTTGGGAACGCCGGGGATCTCGACCGTTACGAGATCGTGGATGCTGGCGTATTCGGCGCGGATCGTCCCGGTGGCAGTCCCGGCCCAGAACAGGGTATTGCCGGCGGCCTTGATGGTCGGCGGCTCGATCGGGCCATTCGGACCGATCACCGTTCCCTGCCAGGTGCAGCGCAGACCGGACTGCACAGGCATCGTCAATACGGCCGAGGTGGCCCCCTTGACGTCGATGGATTCGGCCACCTGGCTCTCAACGATCGCCGTTTCCAAAATCTCCCCGACCGACAGCCGCAGCGTGTAGGGGATGGCTGGATGGCTGCGGACTATTTTCAGGTCGGCCCTGTACGTCCCGGTCAATCGGCGCTCGCAGGCGGTGAGGTCAACCTCGACCGTCTCGGATATCTTGTCGAGGGCCTCCGTCATGTCGGCAGGTGGTTCCTCCACCGGCTCAGTACCGCTCTCGATCGGGTCTTTGCAGGGGCTCAGATCAAACAGGGCGTCGATCATCGCCGCCGCTTCGCCGGTAGTGAGTTTCTCGTCCGGTACAACCTGAGCGATGGTCAGCCAGTAGCCGTCTTCGGGGGCGATGATACCGGCGTTTGGGTCGGCAACGATACGGATGGTGAGGTTGTGGGTGTTCATATAATCCCGAACCCCCCCATCGGCGCGGCGGTGACCGACATCCCGCTGATATCGACGCAGTATTTCATCGGGTCGATCCCGTCCCAGATGGTCACGATTTCCCCGGTGCAGGTCGAGTAATAGACCTGCCGGGTCGATACCTCCTTACACAGCAGGACGATGATGCGGTTCATATCGGGGCAGAACGCCAGGGCCTCTTCGACGCAGGGCGGGATCTCGAGGCGGAGCTGGTCGGTGTCGGTGCTGCCGTCGGCCTCGGTCCAGGCGGCGGTGATGGTGTTCTGCAGGTTCTCGATCTTGTAGCCGTTCATTCGGGTTGGCCGTTTCGGCACATAGACCAGGATGCCATTATCCTCGTATTCCTCCTGTTCCTCGGTCTGGAGGATCTCCTGCTCTTCCTCGCTCAGTTCCTCCTCGGTCAGCGGCTTGTGGAGGATCATTTCGGAGACGTGGTAATAGCCGCATGCCGTGCCATTGAGGCGCAGGCCGCCGAACACCTCGGTCGAGAACTCCAGCCATGATCTGTGATTGGTAATCGCCGGACTGGAAATCTCTGCCCCATAGCGGTCGAAACAGGGGCTCTCCCATTCCCAGCTCAGATCCTCCATATAATAGGGGAGGTCGATCCGGTTGGAGTTATTGACAAACAATGAAAATTCCTTGTCCTTGCGGATGATCTGGGCCGTGCCAACGGTACCGATTGCCGCCGACAGGGCGTAGGCCAGGTCGGGGTGCGACGGCCAGACATAGACCCCGAGCCAGACATAGATGTCGTCACCGGCAAACCCGACCGGGCAGCCGGGCGGGCGCATGGTCTGGGCCGATTGGCCGGTGACAGCCCTGGTCCACATCTTATAGATATCACGGGCGCTGGCGTAATAGGCCAGCCGTGACGGCCTCACCTGCTCGAGGCGGACCCAGACGTCATCCCCGGCGGCGGTCTGCTCCTGCCCGGTAATGGCTATGCGCAGCGATTCGGTGCTCACTGGTCCTCCACCGGCAGACCGGAACAGTAGTCGATGTCGATGTACTCGTCCTCTGGGTCGACATGGTCGGGCGGCTGGCGGTCATCGATCAAATCCACCATTCCGGCGCTGTGGTTGTAATTGCATTCCCCCTCCTCAGCCCCTTCCGGCTGCTCGATCTCGATCACGGTGTTGCCGCCGGACCAGCAGGCGTAGACGTGGCTCTGGACGGTGTTCTCCTCGGCCTCCGAGCGAGCGGGAATGGCCATCGTGTAGAGATGGCGGTGGACCTTGTATGAGACCAGCAACGTGCCGTAGACTCTGGCAGCGATGCGAATCCTGCCGTCAACCACCGTCACCGCCGGGCGGGTCAGGACATCCCCCTCAGGCGAGTAGGCGTCACCGATCCAGGTATAGCCGGTGACCGACAACGGCGGGTATCTGGTTTCCAGCTCGGTCTGCAGGTTGCACTGGATGGCCTCCTGGAAATCGCTCTCGTTGATCCGCCGTGGCCCGAGCGTCCCCCAGGTGCAGCCGATCAGGTAGTTGAGATCGGGGCGGCTCGGGTAGGCGTAGACGGTGCGCGGTTGCAGGGTCGGGCAATTGGCCTCGGGCGGATCGGCGGCGAACAGCAGGTGGTTGATATAGCGCAGCATGGCGAACTTGGTGATATAGCCCAGGTTCGCCTCCCATCGCTCCTGCTCCAGCAGCACGAAATCGTCGTTGTCGCGCGTTTGGGTCGGCGACATGTAATTGATCCGAAGTGGGTGGCGCTCGGAGGTCATTATACCGCCTCTCCAACAATCACTTGAGTTACTCGATTGTTTGCCAAAGAGGCGGTAGCTGCAGGGATTACCCGCTTCTGGCCCATCCCAATAGCGGCAGGATGAGTAGTAAAAGTTACGGTGTCACCAGCTTCCCAAGTGCCTCCCCAAGCCTCTGTTTCAATAGTGAAATAAGGTTTAGTGAAGGTGGAGTTGTTTGGGGCGAAATCGGATGAAATTATTCCAGTAGCAACAGCCGCCCCGAGTGAATCACCTGACAATGTGAAGTGGGTGGCGTCGGTGAAAGTCAGGGTCCAGTCCTCATCCACCGTTCCAATGTTGTCCAAAATGATTGGGTAAGTGGAATCGTCCAAAGTTCCAGAAGTACTGGTAATGTTCGGAGTTGTATAACTTGTTTCAATATCAGCAGGCATATACATAGAGGAGACTCTTGGAGAAGCCTGCGTAGGAGTAGAAGCCGCTGTATAGTTATTGGCAATCAACTCAGTGACCGTAATAGTAACTTCAAGACCATCAGAGGAAACAACAGGCGCTCCATTAATAGTCAATATCTCCTCATTCCCAGTAAGGGCATCCGCTGTTGCTTTATCCGTCAATTTGATCTTGTCGGTATCGAAAAAGATTTGGTCATCCCCATCGGATAAGGCGGCGTTCTTTACATTAACTACAATTGTCTGAGCTCCAGCGGTTATATTCTCGGCAAGATAGGCGGTACCATACTTCCTTTCGGTATCTGCTCCGGTTTCATACCCGGTAATATCCGCTATGGTATCCCGTTGTCCCATAACAAACAACATTACATATTCTGTCAGGGATTTGGTGGGTGCATCCAAATAGATTTCCGGATCCAAGAGTGTACCATCAGCATCATCTGCAACTTTCCAGAAGGTCTTTACATAATCGAAATGCCCTGCTGTTCTTTGAGAACTGGTAACATGAGGGAAGACGTTCTGCAACACTCCACTGGTAACCGGGGAGGCCCCATCCATCCTTCCATTCATCTTTGCTTTGTAAACTTTCAAATCAGTATTCAGCATATTTACACCCTCATCAAAGTTATGGAGCCCAAGTATTTTTCCAGGGCATCGAAGGTGGACTGCCACAGAACCTTCTCAACCTGAATCCCATCATTTTTCACAATCACATTTACCGACTCCCCATGATAAGAGAGAGAAACTACCGTTCCAGCATCTCGATATGCTCGGATTCCTTCCAATTGAGACTGGGTGAAATAACCTTTTCGAACATTGTTTTCTTCAATAGCTTCCAAAACAATTTCAGAGGAATTGGAGGCAATATCCCTTTGAACAATCACCTTCCCTCCAAGTGTGACCATCTCTGAGCCAGGAACAACCGGCTCGTTCCACCGGCCTCTCCAAGAGACATGATCGTTCAATGAGATGGTTCCCAAAGTAATAGTCATCAGCTTGATCTCCTCTTATATTTCCGGTTAAGCTGATAATACAACCGATCTGCTTCACGATCTGTAGCCCTCACGGTGATCGGCTCAATCTCCCCTTGAATATAGTAGCTCCTGGAAGATTCCCCAGTCCCATGAAAGTTTGATACAGATCCGCCTCCGGCCAATGCCATAGCAGGAAAGACTGGCGAAACCGGCCCACCAAGTTGTAGTTTCTTGCTGAGATTGGAAACAACCTTTCCCCAGTCGCCACGATTGAATGCCGATGCCGTATCCTTTCCGCCGGCTCGAACGGCTTCCTTCCTGAGCATGAACTCACCGGCTTCACCAAGGATTGGGATTCTGTCCCCTCCACCGTATCCAGAAAAGAAACGTCCCACAGAGGCTTTGATTGCTTCACCCCCATTCTTCAACTTCTGGATCGGTCCTCCAAACCTTCTACCAACAGAACCGCCCACACTATATTCAATATTGCTCGCTGCTTTCTTTACCGCATTGATATCTTCTATCATCTTTCTACGAGCTGCGTCAGATGCTTTTTCGGCTTCAGAAAATACATCCTTCCAAACGCCTTTGAAACCCTCGCCTTCCTTGGAAACTTCCTTTACATCTCCAACCATCTTAACCGATGCCTGTCCGGAAGATTTCTGTGCCTGAGTAAACGCAGTGGTATAGGTTTCCCCAATCTTGATAATCTCTTCGTTAACCCCCTGTGTTGCCTCAATAGATCCAACTTCCTTGAGTTTTACCCCAATCTGATCAAGGCTCTTACTGGTTGCGGCAAATGTCTCTTCCGCAACCAGTTGCCCATTTATCCAGATCCTTCCCCAACCCTCTTCAACGGCGGGGAATTTGTTCATGACAAGATCAGTGGACTTTGCTTCTACCTCAGCAAACATGGCCCCAATCTTTCCGCCGGACTGCTCAACAATTGAGTTTGCTGCCGATACTTCCACCTGCTTATTGGCACGAAGAGCTTCATCGCGAAGGGCAATCAATCTTTCAACGCCAGCAATAGCTTCTGCAGTAGCCTGAGAGGAGGAGACCATTGTCTGGTCGCCATTCTTCACTTCCCGGTTCAGATCAACAAACTTATCTTGCGCCTTCTCGGCATAAGTAATGGCATCTTCAAACAGAGTCGCCTGAACCTTGGAATCCTTTTCAACCTGAGCCGCCTGAAGAGCTTTTATTGCCGCCTGTTCATACTCCTCAGCTTCAGCCTTCATGTCGTTCCAGGCTGAGAAGTCGTCCATATTGGTCCTGCCAAGATCCCTGAGAAGTTCTTGACCGGACATCTGATTCTGCTTAATCTGATCGTTTATTTCATTGATCCGGTTGGCATGTTCCTCGTACTTCTTCTGAAGAGTCTTGAGCGATTCTGCCTGATCCTCCGCACTGGCTTTTACCGCATTTGCTGTAGCTGCCCCTGCCCGCATTGCTTCTCTTTCAGCGCTTCTCCAAGGATCTTCGATTCCTTCTTTGATGGCATCCTTGATCTTGGCATCCATCAAAGTAGATTCAAGACGCTTGATTTCAGCATTGATCGCTTCCGCCTGTCGAGCAGTCTCAGCTTTGTCCGGAAACAACTGCCAAGGAGCCTTATAATTTCGCAGCTCCTGCAGTCTCCGCTCAATCTTATCAACCTCTGTTAAAATCGCCCCTGAGCTAAAATCTCGCGTTCCTGCGGCCACATCCAAAAGATTTTGAATACTCTTAGCAAACCCATTATATGCGGAAACCCCTTGCTGTAGACTTCCAGTCTGGGTCTGCTCCAGGGCGTTGTTGAGTGTCAAGACGCCGGCAGAAGCAATAGCAGCTTGCGGGCCGAATCTGGCAAGGACTCCTCCAATAATTGCCAGCTGACCAATTCCGGGGGTCTCAAGAATATTCGATAAAGATTGAATCCCCTCAAAAAATGCCAAAGTCTTCTTCAATGCCGAGTCAATCCCTTCGCCCCATTGCTTGATGGTCTTGTCGTCAAGGCTATCATTGAAGGACTTCAGCTTTTCAGTGATCTTGTCAACCAAGGTTCCAAAAGAAGGTTGAAACAGTCTCCCTAAGAGTACCTGTGCGTTAGAAACATGGCGATTCAAAGAAGTCCATTTCTTGCCGGCGGCTCCCATTGCCGCTTCATAGGTTCCCTGAATCTTCGCCCCTTCCTTTACAACAGCTGATACTCTTGCCTGAGTTTTTTCATAATTGGTAAGTTCACCAGAGGTCTTCCCAAGAGTCGCAGCAAGTTCCTGATAAGAATCTTCAAAGTTGACGTTCAAGCCGATGTTCCGGAGAATTTCCACTTCCCCTGCCCGGATGCCGTTAATCATCCGTTCAAAGGCTTCAGAAGAGTCGATATTCCCAATTACAGCGGCATCCTGAGCAATACGGGCGAGATCCGTAGACTTGGAAAGATCAATCTGAGCCTGAGCGAGCTTGGTTAAAGTCTCCCGGGTAGAGGTCATGGATATACCGGTCTTCTGAACCTGTTTCTCGTACTCAGCCATTTCCTTTGCTGAATACCCGGCATTTTTACCAACATTGTTCATAACTACGCCAAGTGTGTCATACCTGGCAGTGGCCATTGTAACGGTCTTAATAGCCTGGCCAATAGCGGCGACAGAAGCGATCCCGGCAAAGTATCCAGCGGCATTCTTTGCAAAGGAGGAAATGTGGGTTTCAGCCTTTGCCAGTCCAGAAGTGTCAGCCTCTATTCTGGTATACAATGCGCCAAGATCGTTCATACTTTCTTCCTCTTTTGACCCCTGTTACCACTGGTGGCAATAGTCTTCAAAACATTTGCCATATCTTCAACTGACTGCTTTTTAACAATTCGTTTCTTGGGAGGAGTTATGGTGTCCGGGATAAAGTCTGAAGGACTCCAACTTTTTCTTCTTCCCCTTTCCTTTACTTCCATCTGGCTAAAGTTTGCTATGGTAGCACACAACAACCCGATCAAATCCGCGATGTACCCCGTTCCAAACGGCTCCAACTCTGCATAAGCTATCCACTCCGACAACTGACTTGATGTAAGCTGCTGGAGCAGATAATCTGGATGAACTACTCCAAGTTGTTGGCAGAGTCTAAACTGGAATCTTCGCTCGGAACGGGCTCGGAGTTTTTTGTCATTTCAGCTTTGGACTCCTCCGACATTCCACTGAGCTTCATTCCTACATCGGAGATTCTGGCTACCACCTTACCGGACTTATTGGCAAGATCGGGGAGATCCAAATCGGAAAACATCAACTTCCCGTTCTCGTCGATAACGGTAGCGATCAGGACCCGAAGCCTCATCCCACCATTACGGTGTTCAGGATAAAGATATTTGCCGTTTTCGTCCTTCATATCCCTCTGAACAATCCACCTGTCGAAGAGGTCTCGCTGTTCGGCATCCATCTCCTGGACCCAAACATCTCCGCCCCACTCCGGAACCGAAACCAATTCCTTCCTCAATTCCTGCGCCTTGAAAATATCTTTCTTTCCTAAAACTGCCATGGTTGTTCTCCTCTTTGAATCTGGTTGGGTTAAATTTTGACGATTAAGTGGTCAGAGTTACCTGCCCGGAAATCTTGATTGTGACAGTGGCGGTGACCTTGTTATCCAAAGGAACCGCCATCCCCAAATCAACTACCAAGCCGGCAAAGTCCAAAGTGGTGTTACCCGTATCTGGAAGGACAATCTGATAGTCCACCAGAGTTTCAGTTTCGAAGTCTGTATTCAGATCCTCGTAACCAGCTCGGGTAAAGTTCATCTCCAGCTCCACCGTTCCAGCATCCCGGAAAGAGGCAATGAACTCACGATACCCGCCCTCAGAATCCAGGGAGGTGACATCGATTGTCTCCCTTGTTTTGTTGGGGCCTGTAATACTGTTGACTTCAGCAATCGCTGTAAACGATGCCGAACTATTCATGTCCGAACGTTTGAAAGATGTTCCAACTCCTGAAAACGCATTGCTTGGCATAATTTGTTCCTCCTATGTCCTTTGAATTTGAAACGTAGCGGAAAACATCGGTCTTCCCTTTGAATCATTGCCTATATGAAAAACATCCCCAAGCATCCACATTTGAATATACTTGGTGCTGTTGATCGTGAAATTAGAATGCCCTTGAAGTTCATCCACAATTGCTTCTATTATGTCGTATGCTGCCGTATAACCTCCAACCTTTCCCCTTACCAAAACCTGAATAGTGGGATTCCTTATTCCATTTGGATTTGGCGGGCTCCCAGGGGTATCCAGAAGAACTACCGCTATCCCGGTTGTCTCCGGAAGAAGACTTACAAACAAATTGCTTCCAAACACCAACTCCGGGATAAAAGAGGAACTGGAATCAGAAGAAAGAGCCTCCAAGTAATCCTTTATGTCTTCCGCACAAGAGTTCATTTCTTGATCTTCGCCCACTTGATTAAGATTCGAAGGATTCTTTCCTTGTTTTTCAGTAAAGCCTTCTGAAGGAATTTGTTGCTGCCCTGATTAAAGTTATAATGCGCCGGCATTTCATGCACAAATAGGGCATAGAAAGCTGTATATCCAACTATCCCTTTCAATCTCCACTTGTTCTGATTTACAATTGCCTTTCCCTCCCCAATAGCCAAGGAATGATCCGAGGCCATCTTGCCGGCATCTGACCCACCAAAAGAAGGCATCTTGTTGTCGGGTTCATCCCCGGTCACCAGAATGAAGGCGCTGTTTCTAAGGTTGCCAAGATCAATCGGTGTTCCTTTCACGGAGTCATACTTCACAACCAAAGCGGCCTCTGTAAGTCCTTCCCTGGTATGAAGTTGAATATTCTCGATCTCTTTATTGAGATTTCGAAGAACATTTGACAACCCTTTCAATTCAGCCATGCCTTCCTCAAGAACTGATCCGCTTTGATTGTCGGAATTTTGGCTACCGACTTAATCGTTAAAGCTCCCATATCATCTGCAGTTGAGGTACTATCCAGATCAGCCAAGCTTCCGAGGTACATCCGGCCATTTACTTCAAAATCGGTTTCGGAAAGAATTACCGACCGTGAAAGAAGTTCCTCTATTGACCCGCCTGGACTTCCGGATACAAACTTCTCCTGCGTATCTGACCACCGAACAACCATCTCTACGGGATCTGCGTAAGTGAATCCACCCCATCCGTCAGGAATAGGAGAACCCCAGTATACAGCCGTTTGATTGAAAAACTTAGACAGATTCATGATATTCCATCATAGCTATGGATGCGGACCTCTTCATGCCATTCTTAGCCACACTTGCCAGTACACCGGTATGATCCAACAGGATTGCTGTCTGTCCGTACAAGGTTCCATTGAGGCCCAGATCAAACCTGCCGGCGTAGTTCAAAGAAATTGTATCTACCTTCTCCGCCGTCACTCTCATATCCCGATTGGAAAGGAAGTGAGCAGCCAGATTTCGCTCAATCTCCTTCAAAGTCTCCTCTTCAAAGGAGGCGACCGTCAAGGTGTTTTCCACGAAGATATGAGCGGTATTGATGAAGACGGTAAGAGGAGTCAGACTGGTGTCGATGATCTCTTTGACCTCTTCTTCTGTTACTCTTGCGGTCATGGCTTCAATCCTTGAACATAGTAGGGTCGATGAAAGCCCGAACCATTGGGCCGTTCCACTTCAAACCAAGAGACTCAACCAACTCCTGGGCGTACTCATAATCCCCTTCAATCATCCGAGAAGGCCAGAACTCACGGAGGTTGATACCCGCCATTCTCATTTCCATAAAGCGCCGTTCATGAGCATCGATCCACCCCTGCCAGCCGGCTTTGTTCTGATAAGCGGTCAAGAACCGGGTCTTAAGGCAACTGTTGATAATATCTTCATGAGCCCTTCTGACTAAAACCCACTTTGCTTCGGGGAAGGCACAATGCCACAAATACCAGATCATTGCAGACTTTGGACACTTGTAAAACCATTCACCGTCACTGTAACCCTGCCTGATCATTGAGTCTTGGACCTTCTTTCTCCACTCCTTTGCCTCGACCTGGGAAACCTCAAATACCTGTCGATTATTTGGAAGCGGTTTCTGTCCTCTGGAATCCGCCCCAATCTTCTCCAGATAAGGCTTTACCACATTGGTTCGGAGATCCTTGTTTTCAAACATGCCTTTCTGATTGTTGGGATGGGGGCCAAACATCTCCCCGCCAAAGGCCCCACAGATATTGATCATGCCGGCAGTCATGGAGGTCCCGCTTCTGGCGCAACCAACAATTAAAATCGGATCTCTCATTTCATTTCCTCCAATAGCGGGTTCCATAAATTGGGCACTTTAAAAGGTCTTGGTTGACCATGAAAAACAAGCACTGAGCAATCTTCCGGGATTCCGTTGACACAATGTCGCTTGAAAGAGTATACGCCAGGAAAAGCATCTTGAATCTTCCCGGGATTTACTTTGTACTTTTTCAATTGGACATTGACATAATCCTCATCCCCTCTCAGCCTTCTTTTCACTTCTTCCCATTTAAAATCTTTATACAATCTGGACCAATCACCATTCCATCCCAAAATTCCAGAGATTGTATTACGTGGATTCTTGAACGCCCGGATCATCCAAAACTCCTTTTCAGAAGAGGCTTGAATCAACCGAAATAGTCCATCAATATTTCCACGAATCATTGTATCAACCCCAACTGCTACCACCGGTCCCTGGAGCCGATATAACTCAACACAAGACCACCAACCCGGATAATTCTTTTCCAAAGGGATACAGGTTGCTCCGCTTATCGGCTCTGGATGATCGGTCAAACATATAAACTCATATTCTATTGTAGAATGCTTCTTGACCTGATAAGCCAAAGCCTCCACATGCTCGGGAAGATAGTCACCGCCAGATCGAAGAACGCATGCAAACTTTGGAACTGTCATTTCCACATTCTCCGATGAACACAATTCCAAGGTTTATTCCTGCCATGAAACACAATGACCTTGGCATCTTTTGGGATGTATCTTTTACAATCCAGAACATATGAATAAATCCCATTTACCTCATCCTGAATCTTTCTACAGCGAACTCCGGCATTATGGAGCTTATCCAAAAGGTAATTTTCATCTCCTCGAAACTTCTCGCTATCTTTTTTGAAGTCGAACTCCTCCCACAACCATCTCCAATCCCCGTTCCACACCTGAACCCCATTGATTAGATCACGAGCGGGATCGTACGGGTGAAAGAAGGAACGAAGCATCCAAAACTCGTAAAAGTCTGCTTGCTCTGCCAGGTCAAAAAGCGGTCCAAGGTCAGAAACAAAGGCCGTATCTAGCCCAACGACTATTGTAGGTCCACAAAGTTTCCAAAGTTCACAACATGACCACCAACCTGGATAGTTCTTTTCCAGCGGGATAATCTCAATGCCAGTTGATGGAGTTGCTTCCATCTTATCAGTCATACAAACAAACCGATAAGGGCGATCAGCATGTCGATCAGTTTGTGCCTTCAGCTGAAGGACATGGGAAGAATTATAAACTCCGCCGGATCTCAATACACATCCTATGGTCGGAATTGGATTCATTCACCAATCTCCGTAAGTTTCCAATGCTTTGTTATCTCTTCAAGTTTCTGGTCAGAAGACTTCACTAATTGTATTGTTTCAATATAAACAGGTTCCCCAACTTCGAGATATATAACTGCTTTGGTTGTATCTTTTGGAAGGTCTATTATTTTCTCAAGTTCTTTCCAAAAATCTGTAACCGAAACGTAATCTCCCTTTTTCATAGCCACTCACTCTCCGGAACCATTCCAATTTTACTGGCTCTGCTCTTCCCTTTTATCATCCCCCATATCTCTCCGGCCGGGATATTCTTGGTAACAAAGGAACCGGCACAAACAAAGGCGTTCTCTCCGATCTCTATTCCAGGGGCCAGTACCGAACCAGAACCTATCCTCACCCCTCTTCCAATGACCAACCTTTCAATCTTGGGGATGGTTCGACCATGATTGGCAATGTTTTTCTCATTAGTAGTGATCACACCAGGGCCAAAGAATACCATATCCCCAATTACAGCCTCAGCAGTAATGTGACACTGAGATTGAATTGTACAGCCCTGGCCAATCACCGTATCCCTTTCAATTACGACGTTGTGGCCAATTACCGTATTCGCCCCAATTTTTACGTTTGTCCTGATAACGGAGAAGTGGAAAATCTTGGCAGAAAGATCAATATTACATCCGCCGTCAATCCAGGTCATGGGGCTTATAAATCCTGACATACATCCTCCACCTTTACCATTGGGAATATTGTCAAAGCCGATCCTTCAGAAGCGTTCAAAATCTCCAACCCAAGATTCTTGGCATCCCTGGCAATCTGGGGCCAATGCCGCATGAATCTCCCATACGGATTTGACAAGATTGCATTCCGCTTATCCCACTTTGGTTCATAAAAATTGTGCCAATGGGTCTGAGCCTTCTTGTTGTGTTTGTCTTCCGGAAGTTTCATGTCAAACCCGATCAAAACCACCCGCTTTGCCCCTAACCAATAAGCCAGATTGATTGCGCTGGCCCCACTATTTCCATTCCAAGATACAAACTTCCTGGACTTGCTTTCAATTCCTCCAGGAATGGATCTGCCTACATAACGAACCCTCTGCCGGCGTCTGTCCAGGCTGGTTTCATAAGCACAAGTCACAATCAAGCCGCCATACTCGTTGATTTTTCCATTCTGTAACTCGTACCATCCTTTATCCCCGAACCAACAAACATCCACCCAAGGTCCGAGGGTATAAGCCTGATTTACGCCGATCACTCTATGTTGATGGATGAGCGACAAATCCACTTTCAACAGGGAAGGACCACCGCCCAGGATGAAGACGGTAGAACCAGGCCAAAGCCTGGGGATGGCCCAAAATCCCATGTCTTTCACTTCCCTTCTCCCATCTGCGAAAGGACATCCATTGCATCCTTATACGACAAGGGCTCGTCGTTCAGCGGCTTGTCGGGATTGTCCGGGTTGATAATATCCCAAAATCCCCCACCGATATCGATCAGCTGCGGTCCCTTGGGGGGAATAGAGGCTTTAACCCCTGTTGTTTTCGATTCTTTGCCTTCAAATTTCGCCGTTCGTGAGCGACCCCCTACTACCTCAAGCCTCTCATACTTTTCGGCGAAACTGCCTAAAATACTCTCCGGGACCTCAACCGTCTGTCCCGGAGAGATTCTGTACTTCTGGCCGTTCCAGTGGAAGGAGTGGCTACCGCAGCCCCGTTTCCTTCTCCACCGAATGATTTCTTCTTTCATTATTGATCTCCTTTTGGTTGTTCAGAGATTTGAGTTATGGCCAAAAGCCCTTATTATGCGGCCTTGAGCAGAGTCACACCGCAATTACCGTCCTGATCCGCTCGAATCTGCGGAACCATAATGGTCAGAACCTTGAAGTTGGTGGTGAACCCGCCGCCTTCCTGCCACTCGATCGTCTGAAGCGCCATACCTTCCACCATCCGGACAACATCGGAGGTCATCTGAACCAAGAGAACGTTGTTAGCGGTCAGTTTGTCAACGACCTTGACCTCGGTGATGCCGGCGATCTCAAGAATCCGCTGACGAATGGTCTTGTCGGACTCGGCCTTGTAGTCATCGTCGAGAACCGTCTCATATGCGGTCGGGACATAGAGGACCCAGGGGCCATAATGCTTGGCATCGATGGAAGCCTGTTTCATTGCCCGGACATCATCCAGGATATCTTCGCCGGTCTTCGCAGAGGCATCCCAGTTTGCCGTCAGAGTTACGTCATTGACGGAAGGGAAATCCACATAACCATACAGAGTACCACCACCATAGGCATAGCTGGAAGCGCCCTGGAACAGGATGGTTTCAACCTTCTCGCTGACTTGACGGGCAGCGAGCATGGCAGTGGTGGTATCCAGCGGGGTGTTGCCATTCCGGCTGGCAGCAAGGACCCGAGCGTTGTAGCTGAAGTCCTTATGAATGATCGGCAGGGGCAAGTACTTGAGGCTGTATTCGATCCGATCCCGAACGGTCGGGGTGACGGCATCCATGGTCAGCTCTGCATCGGTCAGAGACCCGACATCTTCATACTCAAGAACGGTCTTTCCGAGGCCGTTGCCGATTCGATATACCAGATTCCGGGAATACAGATCGGCTACGCCGACCAGCCTCTCCTGCGCAGCGAAAAGAACTGCATCATCCAGCTGTTTCCATTCATCCTTGCGGAGAGTGGCATTGGCATTGATTCGAATTGCCTGGAACTTGCCATTGACAAGCCGAGTCATGTAGGTGTATCCGTCATCCCCGATGTAGGGCTTGAGGACGCTGGTGTCCATGCCAGCACTGAGCAGCTTCTGCCCGATAGGACCAGACGGAGTCATTCCGCCGGCACCCATTGCCAGAAACTCCAACCCACCTGTGTTAATTCTTTTCTTCATTTGTTTGCCTCCTTTGAGGATTTATTGATTTGTAAAAGCCTTATTCTACCGAATCAGATTTCAGTTAAACGATACGAACCCGACACTTGCCGGATGGATCAACCGCAGAGGAGCCGCTCATATTACAGGCTTCCATTGCTACGGCGACGATCTGATTGGTATTGACGGTGAAGTTAGCAGAACTGTTATTTGCATCCACGTCTGCAGTATGAACTTGAAGGGTTCCGTCTCCGGCAGACTCAAGGAAATTCCCAATCGCGACATTCTGCCCATTGGCGATGCGGGCCTGAACCTCACACCCCGGGTACAGAGCATCATACTGGGCAATGGCGTTCGCAGCATAAGCATCATCGATGGTCTTTCCCTGCAGATCGTCCTCGACAGCGAACAGGGCAGCGGCGTTCCCGCCGGCGGTTGCGTGAACTCGGATCTTTCCTGTGGTCATCAGTTCAACAAGATGTCCGGGAGTGATGGCAGCATTGGCCAGCGCCTCATTCCGGATTCCATGTCCTTTCAATACAATTGTCTTTGCGGCCATTTCTGGTCCTCCTTACTATGTTTGAATTGAGCTAAATATTCGACTTCCCTTTCAACCAGTTGTTACTGCTTCTGCCCCAAAACCGAACTCAGCGTCTGCGGGATATAAGGCTCTTCAGCATCTTCATCGGCATTGGTGAATACCCCTGCAGGCACCCGGCCGCTGAAGTCCATATTCATAACCGGCTCGGGCAACAGCTGGACCAGATTCTCCAGCATATTCAGATCCATCGCCTTGAGATCCTGCTCAGTGAACTTGTTCCGCTCATTGGCGGTGATCCTGGTGATCAGATCGGACCGTTTGTTATCCAGCTCGCGAAGGCCGGCATTCAATACGGAGCGGATTTCCGGGGGAGCTTCCTGAAGGAACTCTGCCAGGTTGTTGACCTTCTTCTTTTTGTCATCTTTCATCTCTTCTTCGTCCTCCTCGTCCGCCGGCGGGGCGGCTTTCTTTTTGGCGGCGTTCACCTCAATGGTGCTCTCCAGTTTCTCGATCTGGGCTTCATTCATGGCCTTGAGCCACTCCCGATCGTCCTCGGTGAATGCCGTGTCTTCGTTCGTGATCAGGGCATCAATCCGCTTCTCACAACAAACTCCCTCGTTCTTTTTCATTTCCTTTGCCTCCTCATTGGCTTTTCGTTTGTACTGAATTTCTTCCGCTACTTCCTCCGGTTCCCCTTCAAAAACCACCTGCCCAGCCGTATCCAAAGAATACCCTTGCCGGAATAAGCTTTCTGTTGCTGGCTGGGTTGACCTATCCTGCTTTTGATACACAAAATACTCTGGATACACTGCCCTGATATAATGGGTTTTGGTATATGCCTGTTTGACGCTATCATACTCATCCATGGAGTCCATTTTCATCCGAACCTTGTCTACTACCTGTTCCAGACTCAGCCCGACATGGATGATCAAGTGGGGTTCCTTCTTCACATTCCACCGGACTCCACAACCATCGTTCCAGGAACAGGCCCCAGTGGCTCCAGGCAAGAGAGCAAGATGGTCCGGGATGATTTCCTGAATTGCCGATGCATACTCTTCCTCGTTCCAGGTCCCCGCCACCCGATCCTCAGAAGCCAGAAGCCCAGTACTGACCTCAAGCTGTCCGCCAGACTGCAGGAACTCAATCAGGCCAGGAGCAAGGGACTGAACCCTGGCTGAATTAATCCAAATATCGCCCCGTAGCTTGCCGTTCTCCCACCGAACGTTTATAACATGCCCTACCGACCACTGTTGAGAGATCGACCCATCATGATTAACCAGAATGTGTTCTCCCTGCTGATTAATGGGATGACCTATCGTAACAGGCACATTGTTCCAGAGGGCAGCGGTAGCTTCCAGGACCGACTCGGAGTAGTAAACTGGCTCGCTCCCAACTCCTTGATGAACCCCTTCCACCAGCATGACGACCGGGAATACCTGATATGCTATCCCACCAATATTTTTGGCCTGAAATGTTGAATTAAAAACCACAATGTCAGATAACATCAAATGCTGTTTATACATTTCCGCCTCATTAGTTTTTGCTGAAGGATCAAATATGAATCTAAGAGACCCTGGCGACATCCTTTTAAACCCAATTTTTTCATAAAATTTTATAGTATTATTGTCCAATTGAGATGTCAATGTAACTCGCCCCTCTTTCCCCATTGAATGTGAAGAGTCAATAACCTTTTTAATCAATCTTTTCCCTGACCCAGAACTTACACTCCCAATAATTTGAACTTCTAAAGAACGAGATGACGAATTGTAACCAACAGCACCTAAGATATTCCCATCACTATCAACATCTACAAAACCAAATTTATTTCTCCTTTGTGAAAACTCAATAGCTTGTATTATAAAATCAGCATTTACAGATTTATCAGAACCAGTTTTTATATATTTTTCACGAAGATTATCAATACCTGGCAATAACTCATTATATCTTTCTTTTGTTATCTCTGTTATATTACCTTTGCCATCTCCCCCAATGGTATTGCCTCCGCCCCTCTTCCCAGAGCAAAATTCACCACCACCTGGGCCAGGAGGATTGTGACAAGGATTTGAGTTTTGAATATCTTCCATAGCAATTATACCTGATACTCGGAGTTCCCTATCTTCCTCAGCTTTAGCCTGCAGGACTGAGACTCCAACTGAACCATCCTCATCTGGGAGATGTTGGCCTCATTGAATATTCGTTTCATTATTCCTCCTCAAAAACTATGTCGTTGTTTTGATCGTCTCGAACTTGTAAGTGTAAATCATCTCCATATGCTATATCATTAGGAATGCCAGCCGGATAAGCGTCACAAACGACTCGCTCTGTAAGTTCTGTTCCATCAGGCTGTACAATTCCATTAAAATTGATGCATTTGCGTATCTTGCATTTAGGAATAGCAATCATTTGTTATCACTTTTTAATTAAATGTTTCTCAAAAAAGTCTTCTATTTCTTCTGGTAATATTCCTTTTTTATATTCAGTACATGTATACTTTGCAAAAGCTTCAGAAAACAATTCAGCTGCGGAAACACCACCATATTCGCTTACCATTCTTTCCCAAAAATCACGTTCTTTTGCCTTATACATAAAGAACCATTCTTCAAAGGCTTCTTGGGATAAGCCCTGTGCATGTACTGCATGAGCATATTCATGTCGAAAACTATAAAGAGAATCATCATATACAGAATGCCAAGCATATGTTTCCCCAAGTACTGGAGTTTTCGTTTGCTTTGGAATGGGCATAATATTAATTTCATTTAACTTTGGATCATATATACCTAAATTTGCCCCTTCTCCAACGCCTTTTCCTGGATTCTTATCGCCAACGCTAACTGTTAACCCTCTACCTGAATAAGTTCCACCAGTTCTTGGCTTTGAAGTTAATTTTGATATTCCAGGAAGATTATTTTCTAATCTTTGTAATTCAAGTCCTATTACATTTACAGATTGTAAAATTTCCTTTTTAGAAAGTGAAAAACTGCCAAACTCGCCAACTTGAACATTAAACAAATCAGAAATTGTTTTTTGAGCGACCTCAAGATTTTTAACAGGTGTAAACTCAACCGGTTCGCTTACTTTAGGAGTAACCTGCCTTCCAGGCGAATCATCATGAATATACGGAATGGCTACGCACCGACACTGAGGATGGACCGGGATGATGTACTCAGCTTCTTCCAGCGTATATTTCTTCCCGTTCAAAGGAGCACACTTGGGGCAAACCCTTCCATCGCCAGCAGTCAGATGCTCTGCCAGTACTGAGATCCCCATTGCTCCAGCAGCCCTGTACTCTCCCATATTGGCGGCGTGATGGGCTCGAATAACTTCTGTCCTGGCCAACACCTCGGCCCTTCTCTTGCTATCAATCCTCCTGCCCAACTTGTCTACTATTCCAAGATCCTCTCCCCGGCCCGTGATGGTCTTGTCGAGAATCCTTGCAATCTGCTTCGGTCCCCTTCCTTCTGCCAATCCCATAGCCAAAACATCAGATACCGCAGACTCCATCTCAGCGGTAATTCCCTTCAAGGAGGTATAGGCTCTGGTATAGATCATCCCAACCCGATCCGCATGAATTGGACCGTTGAAAGCCACCTTGATTGGATCTCCACCCATCTGTCCTTCGTCAATCTCTACCCCGGCTTTCCTCAACTCCTGTCTGGCCCTGCGGATGCCCTGCTGATAAGCGCTGTCCAGGTAAGTATTGATCCATACCTTGCGGGCGGCTTCGATGTCGGTCATTCCGGGTACAATCTGGCCGGAAAGCCTCATTCCAGAAGTTCCTTGAGCCAGGATGTATTCCCTGGCCTTGCTATCCATCCACTCGGTGAAAGCATCAATCTTCCTAGAGTTGGTGGGGAAGTCAAAAGCCCCTGTGGAGAGCCCTGAAGCATTCACCTTGACCGCTTCTTTCTTCAACCCAAACACATCCAGATCCACTATGGCTTCCTTTACATCCGCCATCAACCGGAAGAATCTGGAGTTCATATCCCGAACGAATCGCTGGCGAAGAGTAATAGTCTTCGTCGGGTCAATCACGTTCACCAGAAAGAAATACTGGGATATGTTTGGGAGCGCTTTCGTCATTGTTCTATTTCGTTAAAATGGAAAGATCCTCGTCAAAGCTACCTGTTTGTACCGGACTCTGAATCGAAGTATTAAGGCGAATCTTTTCTAATTCAAACTCAATACCGGCCTTTTTATTCCGATCCCTGATCCAAAGATAAGCACCAGCAAGTGCTCCTTTAATAAGAAGAACCTGCCATCCCTCGCCATGCAACATGGCAATGATAGCTTTGATCTGCTCGGCGTCTGGAACCCCGCCCATAATGGCTGTAGCGGTGTCGACGTCGATGCCAAGAAGAACCAGAGCAACAACCCATAATTCAGAAGTTCCTACTCCTCTTGCCAGTTGAGGTATTGCTGGCTTAATCCGAGCCATATGTTCCTCCTTTATTATTTTGCCAGGAACAACTTTTCCTGCAGGAGATAGCCTTCCAGTTGCCAGATTTTATTTTTGGCATTCTCCCTGGAGACCCTGCGACCGATCTCTTCATCGAAGTTCTTCCGCGACACACAGGCGGATTCACCCCGGACTGTGAAGCCATTCCGCAGGGTCAACTCGCAGACCATTGCCTTACCGCTGGGCATGACGGTATAGGTCTCACTGACGATGGCGTTTTCAATGTCAGCCGGACACAGTCGCGGTGCATTGAGTCTCTTCTCTTGGATGAGGCGTTCTGTTTCAGTGTCGGTGTAGCTCATGATATCCTCCTATTGTTTCGTGAATGCCCACGGGGCCAGCAGCTTCCCATTCATATCAAACGCATACGGGGCGGAGTGCGGGCTCTCGGTCCCATCGGAAAACATGGCCGTCAGGGTATAGACCGTAACCTGTTTTGTCAGCACCACATCACAATCCATCTCCTGCGCGGATGGAATGGCCATGACGCATACTGGCACGCCCTCCTGGTACAACCGGAATCCGCTGACAGCCGGGGCCGTCGGCGGGGTGTAGCCCCACGTCACGTGGATGCTCTGTGCCCATGATAATACCGGAACCAATAAAGCAATAGCTGTAAAGATTAGAACCTTCATCAGTTCTTTTTAAACTGGCCGGGGGATGCAAGGAATCTAACTGTATTACTCGGATCAGATCGTTCTAAATTCTGTGGATCAGAATCGTTAATAGCTCGTATATAAAACCTATTCACCGTTCCATTGTCATATGTAATAATCCCAGTCGCAAACCTTGCCGTCTTTGGTATATCCCCAATAGCGACTTTTTCTGGTAAAGTTCCAACTAATTGATAAATTTCAAATCCAGTAATCTCTTCCTCTGCCTCTGCGGTATAACTCCAAGAAAACGAGGTTGATTTAGTTATTGTTCCGGCAAGAACGAATGTCGGAACCAGGCAAAGGATCATTGCGATCAGTATTCTTTTCATTTCCAACTCCCATTCCATTATCAAATAACTTTCGAAGAGCATGATATAACTCTTCCGCTTCTTTCATGCTTATCTTTACGCCTTTGCCACCAATAGGGACTGATACATACTTCATTCACATTCCGCAAAGTTTGACCATCTGGCTTCGATTGCCATATGGCGCGTGCAAGTAGACACCGCCATGGGCTGTGCCGGTGTTGTCGGCCCCTTCTCCGTTCGGGCCGATCCCTGGTTTGAAGACGAAGCCGTCGCTCTCCCGGTAGTTCCGGGAGGTGTTTGGAACCATGACGGTATGTCCATTGGAGAACACCACCTTGACCCGGCTGCCGAACTCCGGGCCTTTCTGCGGGATTCTCCATGCCTGCCGGCCGCCGTTGCGAGTGCCGTAGCTCATATAGTCCTTGCTGCAGGCTCCAGAAGAGGTTGTCGGCTGCGACGATCCGCCATCCTGGTTCGGCATCGTGGCCTTCTTTGTAGATCCATCCCGTACCCGATCCGACCGCTCATCGCCGGCCCCGCCGATGGTCCCCTGATCATCATCAGAGGAACAGCCGACCAGCAGGATCACCAGCACGGCCAGCGCCGCCGTGAAACAGCCCATGGCCACTTTTACCAGAGTTCGCGTCTTCATTGGTCAGCGTCAGGTTCTTCCGGGATAGGAGCTACGGTTTTGTTGAAGCATTTTAGAGTGATTTCTCCGGCACCAAGATGGCCAACACCATATGCCATCGAATGTATCGCACAAATCGCCCCGTAAAGTACGTGGCGGTCAGTGCAGGTGTCTTTTTTGGTGCAATCACCCTGGCCGCCAGGTGTTGATGAGGGATAGTTACAGCATGGGGTTACAAGTGAATATGACATTGCTATTCTCCTTTTTTGGTTGTGGTTTTACTATCAGAACAAGCTCGTGTTGGAGTCTTCCGGCAGGCTGGAATTGGCCTCGCCCTCGCCGCTGTTGGTGGAGTTGCCGGTGTTGGTTTCGTAGTGCCAATTGAAGCTCGGGTTTTCCTGCCCGCCCCACGCCGATCCTTCCTCCAGGTAATACTGATCCGACCGCTCGGAATTGATATAAAGATCCCCACCAGCAACAACATCCTCAAGCGACGTGCTGCCCTCGCCGGAGTTCATGCCGAACGGCCCGCCAATATCCCAGTCCATCAACTCGCCAGCAATCCCAACGCCAAGATAAGCAAGGGGAACAAGATTGCGCTCGAACAGATCAACAGCGGTCTTAGGTGCAGCAGATGCCGGCGGTGGGGCAGTGTCACGAATCTGGGCAATGAGCAGGCTGTCGATGACACTGCCAAGAGTGGCCTCGGTCGGGGTCGAATAGGTGCGCCTTACCCCGTTCTCCATAATGGCATTAATCTTCTTGTCTGCAACTATCCTATGATTGTCAGTCCGCTTGGCATCTGCCTCATAATACATGCGAAGATTTCCTGACTCCCAGAAGTCAACCCCTTCCTCGGTCATAGTAACCCGCTCCATGCCAGTATCGGGATCAATACTTCTCGTGGTTGTCGTCCTGGTTCCGCCTGCGCATCCAGTCATAACAAGACCGCCAATCAAAACGGTAATTGCAAAACCTTTGTTTTTCATTGTTTGTTGTCCCCTCTGGTTAGATAATCTCGTCCTCGTCTTCAAGCTCATCATCCCCTTCCCCATCGCCTTCCTGAATGATCCGAGCCAAATGCTTTTCAATCTTCTCCATTATCCGCCATGTAGTGTCGTAATCCATTCCCATAATGTCTTCCAGGAAAGAATCAACCGGGAGAATCTGCTGGCTGTTGGCGCTTTCCATATATTTGACCAGGGCTTCTGTTCTACCCTTTCCGACCTCGACCTTTTCTTTCTCGGTCATGGAAGACAAATCAGGCCATTCGATCTCATATCCGTTCTTTGGCTCGGATAATACCCCGACTTCAATAAATCGATCTATCACTGGTCGAATGATATTGGGTTCCACATGGGTGATTCTACGATGGTCACAAAGAGCTTCCCAGGATTCACTGTCCTGGCTACTTGCCAACTCCCCTCTTTCCGACCCTTCCAAAATCCGCTTTGGAATACCAGTAGCAATGGATATCATCTTGAGCTGAACCTCCACATGACTGGAAGGATCAGCCACCACAGGAGCAAGACTTTGAACATCGACGCCTTGGAGCTTCATATACCGTTCCAGATTATGAACATATTTCTGGATCTCTTCGGTCAGCTCCGATGCAATCTGGCTGATGTCAAAGTCTTCTTGAGCCTTGAATGCCATACCCGGGAAAGCCCCTTGCCAGAACATCTCAGCAGACCCCCCGACAATCAGATCCAGATTGAGGAGACGATTGTACGCCCTTTCCAGTCGAGACAATCCATATACAGAAGACTCAAGGGGATTCTCCACCAGATGGAAGATACGCGAATGATGCGCCACAATCTCCATTGAAGCAACGGTATTTGGCGTAGTGGCCAGCTTCAATCCATAGTTTTTTACCAAACCATACCGAGCATCGTTCTTGTCGGTCACAAAATCTTTCAAAGTCGCAGAGCCTTCGGAAAAAGGCTGGAGATACAGGATATCAGAAATCTTACCATTCACTGGCTCGGATAGAGATACTGCCCCGTCTTTATATCCCACCAACAAACAGGCATACCGACCAATGCCGGAAAGGATATCCCAACGAATCATATTGGCAAACAGTCCAAGTCTTTTCTGTAACTTGTCAAACTCGTCTTTCCAGATATCGTTCGGATCATCTGTAGCCCTGACTTCAGGCAGCTTCCTCCAACTCCCCTCTACCGGCTTCTCCACGATCTTGCCGGCAATGTCCTGACGACGATAGCGCAGATAATAGTCTTCAAAGGTAATCCGATCCAGGGAAGGATATCCAAGCGCCTCCCATACATCCCGCAGGCCACCAAAGGTCTTGCTATTCCCATACGACATCCGGGAAGCTACAATGGACAGGGCATTGTTCAGCATTACTCTTCTCAGTTGATCTTGCTTCTCCCCGTCGGTCAAATGAACTACTTTACCTTTCATTTCCCTTCCTCCAGGGAGTTGCAATACAATCTGGCAGCAATCAAATCTTTATAGGTATTGATCTCGATTCCAGGCTCGTAAATTGTTTCTATCAGTTTGACCTTCATGCCCATCTCTACCGCCCTCAACTGCTCTAATCCCTCGGCAATCTCCCAAGAAGTAGAATTAGCATGAGCGAACACTTGCAGGGGCTCGTTTCTCCAGGCATATACCCCATAGTGATGATACCAATACCCCAAGCGGTCGATGCCAAAAGGAATAGGAGAGCGGGAGAAGTATCTGGCCTCCCCGTCTTTCCCCTTTATGGCCTTCACCGTGTCTGAAGAAGCCCACAACTCAGATAAGGAAGTTTGGCGAATGGCCGGCGTAACCATATCCAGCTTTGGATTCTTTTCCAGTTCGGCAATCAATTCCTCTACCACTTCAGGCTCGACAAAGGGGAGATCACCCTGGAGATTAACCACTATTTCCATTGGATGCGAATCGTGAAAGTACTCCCACATGGTCAAAGCTACCCTGTCAGATCCTGTCCTGCAACCTCCGGTCCTGACTACCTTCCCGCCAAACTTCAAAACTTCCCTTTCGACCAGAATACTGTCGGTAGAAACCACTAAGTTGGAGACTCCTTTGATCTGATGTGCCTTCTCCCATACTCTCTGAATAGTTGACTTCCCCCTGATGTCTGCCAAAGGTTTATTCGGAAGACGGGAAGACCCTATCCTGGCTGGAATGATCACCGTTACAGAAGTTGTATTCATTACCAGACCCCTACTCGTCTCGTTGTGGTAAGCTCATCATACGCGTCAGAGAATGCATCCACCTGATCGTCATGGAGCCCTTCCGGGAAATTCTCCAACTCCGAAAAGAAAGCCTCATTCCATGGTCCTCTCAAAACCTTGATGTTGCCGGCCTGAGCCTGCGTACTCGCTGGCCCTGCGCGATGCTCTTTGCTCCCAGTTACCGGAAGAGCGGTAACTAAAAATCCATTCAGCATCATAATGTACGACTTGACCTGGGCTTTCCCCGCTTGCCCTGGGTCCTGTGGGAGCCTGACCCGAACTCTTCTGCCGTCCTGACCAGCAATGGCTTTTACTCTTCCTGCAACCTTTGGCGGGTCCTCCCTAAACCTTTCTATGTGCTCAACGAAGTACAAGCCGTCATCTGTCTTGCTCATTCGGACTCCGGCCGTCCAATCGGGATCACCTGCTTTGCGTTCTCTTCTCTCTGCTGTATCTTTCCGCTCAGTACCGGCAAGATCCCAGGCCCTAACCCGCTTTGCTATGCCAGGAACAGCGTCTACAATCTCGAAATCGCTGCGTTTGAAGTAAGTGCCTGCAGTTGCCCTGATATCCCAGTTTCCGTCGAGTAATCGCGCTCTCTCGACTCTTGTCAGGGCGTGAAGGTTGGCCAGATATCCAGGGTTGGTTTCCAGGAGAATCTTATTGTCATAGACAGACGAGCGGATGAAGGTAAAACTCTTTGGCAATGAGCGCGGGAATTTGGCAATCAACTCATCCCTGGTATTCCCCCATACCACTTCATCCCCATCAACAATAAACCATCGTATCTTGCCGGATCTCTCAGGAATGGCAAACCCATCCTCTCCAATATACCAGTCAATAAAGGATCGAACCCAACTGTCTGGATCTGGATTAGTGGTAGCTTTCAGTGTCGGAATAACGCCGGCATCTGACCGCATCCTGGAGATCATATAATTGAACTGTTTCCAGGTAAAGTGAGTCAACTCATCGAACTTTACATCAGGAAGCTGGGAACCCTGCCAGTCGTGTCTGGTAGTCTCGTGCTCCATGTGATGGAAGCTGACCTTCATCCCACTGGGGAATATAGCATGAAGGGCAGGACTTTGAATCATCCTTGCCCTGTCGCCATCACCGAGACTGGTATAGAGGTCGGAGGCGGTATCCCACAATCCACCCTCATTCGTAATTTGTTTTGTAGTGCGCCGGAAGATGACCGAGCCAAACTTGGAATTGTTTACATGATAAAGAGGATCTAACAAGAGGGCGTATGACTTCCCTCCGCCAGCCGATCCTCCATATATGATGACCTCGGCTGGTGAGGTCAGGAACTGCGTTTGTGGACCGGGTTGCGGTCCCACTATCCTCGATCCAGGTGGAATCCCTGGTATAGAAGGCATTGCTTTTGTCACGCTGGAATTTCTTCCTTGGATGGCAAAACTACCACCGATTGATTCTGCAACTTCTCCCCACCGCTTGTTACATCCTGCCGATCCACCAGTCCCAAGTCGCGGGCAATGATCTGCGTATTAAAAAACCCTGCTGCTGCTCCAGTAAACTTCTGCTGCCTGATCATTTCGTCAATAACCTCAGTGACATAAGAAAACCCTTCCCCTTTGTTCTTCCTGTACTCGCCCCAAGTCATCAGGGAAATATCCAGAAATATCATCAAGCTACCCAGGGTCAACGGCCGCTTCTTCGGAATATAGTCTATTACTGGCTCCCCTAAGTGGGTACCGCATACCTTATACTCATAGAAAGGATTATCATGGACCCACTCTATATATTCCATGCAAGCCTTAAATAATTGCTGTGGGGTCTTGAATACTGGCTTTCTACCAAAGGAGGATCGGGCCTCCCAGAACTTAGCTTCCTTGGGGACTTGTCGGAAAAACCTTTCTTTGGCTTCCTTTACTTCCTTGTCGACGCCTTCCAGTTTGTTCATCCTTCTGATCCGCTGGGCTTTGGTAAGGGGGCGATCTTTGACGTGGCTCTTCCTGGGCTTCTTTTCAGGTGAGGTTGATTGTTGGGGTTGGACTCTGGTCATGGCTGATTGTTGTAGTTTTGGTAGGTTGTAATTTTTCTTTCCTTTATATGGGATTATACCCGGATTTTTGCCGTAGGAAAAGGGATTGGCCCTGGAAGGGGGTTAGTCTTGGAGGATTGGGATTGGGAAATTTGTAATGATTTCAATTTCAAAGGGGCTGGAGGAGGAAAATAAACTTTTTTACCTTTTTTTATTTAAAATTCCTTTACTTCTCTGAAAAAACAGGCTATTATTTAATTGTAGGATAGTGAGAGGGACCACAGGGAGAGCCTGAGAGAGAAACGGGGGAGGTTAAACGAGAACCCAAAAGGCAGGCCAGGGAGAACAACCCCCGCTTGCCAGGAGAAGGATTGTCTTGATCTACAGCTGATCGACTGACGATGGCCCAGCAGGGCCGAAACAATCAAATAAGGAGAAGAGCCATGAATAAAAAGGGTGATATTGGATACTACATCAGAATGTGGAACGAAAATACGGCAGTTTATGAGCCTTGTTGCGTGTATTCATGTGGTAAAAAGAAAATGATTCTGATGTCTAATGATGGGAGATGCCTTGGCATGAACTTCAACCCAAGCCTCAAAATAGATTATGAAAATCCTCAAAAATCAGCCCTTGAAATGGCAAGAGAGGAAATGGCAGCTGAAATTAAACGTTGTAAAAACAGACTTGAACAATTCAATAATGCCGGGGAAAGTTACAAGAAGACCATGATTTCCAGGATAGAATCTATTTCCAAAATGACACCCCAGTCAAAAACTTACGAAGAAGCAATGAAGCCGTATCGCAAATAACCCCACCGACCCGGCCACGTCGTTAAACTGGCCAGATTGTCTGCTGGATCTTAACCAGCACTGAAGAGGCCAGATGGCCGAAACAATCACAAAACCTAAATCAAGGAGCTGATTATGTCAATGAGAAAAGAATGTACCATTCAAGAGGCCATAAAGGAAGTCAACAAAAAACGGAATCTGAAACACATTGGCTTTCGAGTAAGAACAACCCCACACCTTCCGACCGGAGATGATAAATACTTTCCTGGAATGTCTTCAGTGAAGGTTTCCAAGGTTGTTTTCATCGACACAATTAAAGACTGCCTTGAACACTTTGAGCCACGAGGGGCCAAGATTGAATTGACCATTCCTACTGTAGATTTTGAATCCTTCTATATTGGATAAGAAACTGAAAGCTGCTTCCTGGCCTTCCAAGTGGAGGCCAGGGACAAGCGGTCAGGCAAAAGTACAGATCAATTCAAATGGAGGAAGTTATGAAACTGACCAAATGGCAAAAATCAGTTATCAAAGAAATTTCTGATGAACGATCCAGTGGAGATGGAATTTGGGTTTATCTCAAAAACGGTCTCCTCAATGATGTAGATGGAACCCATTGTATCCATGAAGATACCTGGGAAGAAGTTTTCAATAAACTTTATAAACCAAATATTGTAAAATGTAATTGCCAAGGTTGTATAGAGGAGTCAAAGTTATGAAAACGTTGCAAGATAGGCTTTGCCAATATTTAATCGACAAAGGTCTGCAGGAAGTAAAATCATCAAGCAAGAAATATCGGCAATTCAAACCGACCAATCCCGATGACCGAATGTTCTATTATATTGGCAAGGTAGGGGCATGGAGAAAAGGCCCCAATGTTTCCTCCAGCCACTCTATCTGCAGCAACACCGCCTCTTTTCTGAGCAAACATGGATACTAACGGAGGCCAAACTATGCGCAAACTTAAACTGTGGCAAACAGCTGGATTTTCGGAAAGATCGCATAAATATTTCATGAAAGTTCAAAATAACAACTCTGAATGTTTAAAAGTAATGAATAGGGGATTCCCCTGGTGGGGCTCATATAGATACCAATCCAATCCAGTATTCACCAATCTTTTCTCCGTTAACAAATAAGAGGATCTCAGCCATGACAAAGACAGAAAAAGCAAAACAGAGTTTCAAGAACCAACTCGAATCTTTTTATAATCTCAAAGCAGACGGGTACGGGAATTACAAGTTGATGGATGATGTCAGAGAAAAAGAGTACAGAATCAAGATTGGTAAGATCAACTATCGGTTTGAAGCCTGTTTAGGCAAGCAAGCTGGATGGGTCAGGTTGTTCTCTGGTAAGTTTAATGATGAAATTTCTAAGCCACTTGCTCATTATCTTAACATCTGTTCATCCAAATAAACCTTTCGAAAGCCGGACATGGAGATCCGGCTCCAACTCCTTAAGCAAGGGTTGCTGATGAGATAGCTTTCTTCAAATCGACTTTAATAGGAGGAAAAACAATGAACAAGAAAGGTTGTTCCACCACCAATAATGGAATGGAAGAATGGGAGAGGTTTCAAACCCGGGGAAGGATCTTCTTCCAGTACGATTACAGGACAAAAGATGGTCATTTGTTCAGTTGCGTAGGGCCATCCCTGGAGAATTGCAGGATCAGAAGAGACTGCTGGTTGGATAAAGAAGGACACTCAGAAGCATAATTGGAGGGTCTATAAAATACTTTCTCATGATTTTGCTTTGGTCGTTGATGCCGGCATATTACCTACTGGAAACCCTTATCAAATAAAGGAGAAGTAAATGAAAAATGCAATCGCTCAAACCAATACTGTTCCCCTCTATCGAGCATTCAAAGTCGGCAGAGAATGGCGTGCCAAAACCCCTCATGGGGTGATCATCAGAAGAACTAAAAGGGATGTTGCCAAAGCCGCTGCGGCCTGGAAAGAAGTTGTCCAGATGATAAACTCTTAATTGGAGACCGCCATGAAAACATTTTTTGGTGGGTTTGTATTTCTCATTCTGATTCCTTTTGTATATTTCATAGTTGGATTCCTGGAGCTGGTACTAAGATGAGAGAGGAAGATTATCCGAAACACGAAGGCATCATTGTAAAGGTGTTGGGCTGGCAAGCCATGAAGGATGGGGAAGGAGTCGAACCATATCTGAAGGCTTGCCGGACCTATAATCCAGAATGTGGATCTTTCAGCACATGGCTCTGGAATAACCTGGCTCTGAGAAAAAAGAAGATGGAGGACGCTACCAAAAAACAACTCGACACAATAAGCCTGGATGATATCCTTTCCGCCAGTTTGGACGACCCTTACCTCTCCACTGAAAACTGCTCTATCGAAAGACAGCTAGACTTCAGGAAAGCGGTTATGGATTTGTCAGAAGATGCTAAAACGATCGTACACTGCTTATTTGAAGGGGTTGCCAGCCAACCCCTAAAGAGAAGGAGGACAAATTTCAAGGAAGATATCACAGTCAGCAGGAAGAAGCTCAGGAGAGAAATCAAGGACCACTGCCGGAATTGCCTGGAATGGTCCTGGCCAAGATATTGGGCAGCTGTCCATGAAATCGAAAAAATGTTAACGAAACTCAAATAACCAGGTATAATCTCTAAAACCAATCCGACCTCTAATTGAGACAAAGGAGAATCATCATGCTACAACCTGTCGCCACATCCAACCCAGAAATCTTCCGCAAAGTCATAGAAAAGGACGAATATGCCATTGGTGCCCTTCTCGTCCTCTACTCCCATCAAACCATCGACGAGCAACTTGAAAAAGGAACCAAATACCAGAACGGGACCGGGTTCAACGGGACTGATGGTAACTTTGGGGCCTCCCTGGCAGAGCAATACCTGTCTAGGGGAAGATTGACCGACAAACAACTTGCTGCCCTGAAGAAGATCCTCCCCAAGTATCACGGTCAAGTCAAACTGATTGAACCGAAAGAAAATGGTCCTGCGCCAGCCTCGACCAAACCAGCACAAAAGAACCTTGCCAGCCTCCATGGGGACATCGTTCATTTAGAGTTCCCGTTCAGCTACGAAATGGTAGCCAATGTAAAGAATCTCCCGAACCGGAGATGGAATGGTGCAGCCAAGCGTTGGGAAGTTCCATTGAATGAACTCTCCTTCCAGATGATTGAAAGGCTTGGAATTCCTTTGTGCGAAAACCTCCTCAAATGGAAAAACAGGCCAGTAGCAAAACCAGAATCAATCGATACTATCAAGGGGCTCCGCTGTAACCTAATGGACTTCCAGAAGACCGGAATCGAGTTTGTCTGCTCCAAAAATGGTAGGGCCTTGATTGGTGATGATATGGGTCTCGGCAAGACGGCACAAGCCCTGGCATGGCTGCAGCTGAAGAAGAATATTGCCCTGCCGGCATTGGTCATCTGTCCGGCAAGTATCAAGATCCACTGGGCCAGGAAGGCGCTTGAATGGACTGAGTTGGAACCGGTCCTGTTAAGCGGCAAGGATCTCAAGCATACCATCTTCCCGGGAGGGACCAGAAAAGATTTGTTTGTAGTTAACTACGACATCATTCATTCCTCGGTAGTTTGTCCAAAATGCGAAGGGAAGAAGATGATCCATGGAATAAAGTGTAAGAACTGTAATGGCAAAGGGAAGGTTCCCGAACTCCATCCGGAACTGAAGAAACTCAATCTGAAGACCATCGTATTTGACGAGATCCACTACACCAAAACCAGAGGAACGGGTCGGACCTTGGCTGCTCAAGAATTGGCCAAAGATGCAGAGTTTGTCCTGGGATTGAGCGGAACCCCGATCACCAACAGGCCAATTGAGTTCTTCGAGCCCATTCAGATGATCAATCCCAAACTGTTCCCGTCTTGGTGGGCATATACCAAGAGATATTGTGCCAGAAAACATTCTGGATTTGGCTGGGATGTTTCAGGGGCCAGCAACACCGAAGAGCTGAATAAGATCCTGACCAGCTCCATAATGGTTCGCAGATTGAAATCAGAAGTTTTAACCCAACTGCCTCCCAAAGTCAGGCAAGTCATCCCGATTGAAATCGACAAGGGAAAGTATTCCAGAATCATGGAAGAAATCAAGGATGAATTAGAAAGATCGGAAAAGCAGGCAGAGCATCTGGTCATCATTGAAAAAGCCAAACAACTCGTAGTCAAGATGAAAATGAAGGTCTCACTGGAGTGGATCGAGGACTTCATCCAGAATGAGAAGTTAGTCGTATTTGCCGAACATCGGGAAGTGATCGAAGAGATCCATAATCACTTCAAGGATTCTTCAGTTGTTGTATATGGGGGGACTGATTCCAAAGCCAGGCAATTAGCAGTCGATCAGTTCCAGAACGATCCGAATTGCCGACTGTTTATTGGCAGCAAAGCGGCAAAGGAAGGTTTGACCTTGGTTGCCGCCTCCTCCACCGCTTTCATGGAATTATGGTGGACTCCAGGCGACCACGATCAGGCAGAAGACCGGGTCAACAGGATTGGCCAAGAGGCGCAAAGTATTAACGCCTTCTATCTCCTGGCAGCAGATACAATAGAAGAGGATATCGCCCAGCTCCTCGACACCAAGCGACAAATCCTTTCATCGATACTGGATGGGAAAGAAGTAGAAGACATTTCCTTACTGACCGAACTCATGAAGAAAATAAGGGGTGAAAAATGAGAACCAGAATCAAAGCAGAGGAACCAAAGAAGAAAAGAACCAGGATCAAAGAAGCTCCAATCCGCCGGCGAATAGAAAAAACAGAGATAGTAATTTGCTCGGGTGTAGCCAAAGGATCTTGTTGGTTTCAGCAAGGTTGTGTTCATAAAACTCCTCATGAACATTCCGTTGCCTGTGAACAGACCTTTTGTTCATTGGCAAGAATCCACTGCTGTTGCAAAAAATCATGATAGATATTATTCGCCTCTACGATGACCGGGGAGTGGAATATAAGCTCCCAGGTCATAAACACGTATCGGCAGGATGGGTGGGGGTTCCCTGCCCATTCTGTTCCGGGAACCCTGGGTATCATCTCGGTTATTGTATCGACCCTGGAAGCAAGTATGCAGGAAGGTTCGTATGCTGGAGATGTGGCCCAAAGAAAGTAAGCGATGTTTTGTGCCGTATTTTGCCGATTGATAAATCTAGGCTAAGAGTCCTCCTTGACCTATACCAGCAAAATTTGCCTATAAATTTCGAGAATAACGAGGGGAAAAAGAGGGAGAGGAAATCCAGATTGGTCCTGCCTGCCGGAACCGAGGAGATGAATAAGAGACATCGGCGATATCTAATCGACCGGAAATTCGATCCGGATAAGTTGGAAAGGGAATGGGGATTGAAAGGAACCGGGCCTGTCGGACCATACAAACATCGCATCATTATCCCAATTAAATACAAAGGACAACTGGTCAGTTATCAGGGCCGGGATATCACCGGCAAGTCAGATATGAAGTACAAAGCATGCCTGCAAGAGGATGAAGTTCGAGACCATAAAGACTGCCTATATGGCCTGGATAAAGCCAGATCAAACAAGGTCATAGTGGTTGAAGGAGTGACCGATGTCTGGAGGATGGGGCCAGGATCTGTAGCTACCTTTGGAATAAAATACAAGCCTTCTCAAGTCAGGTTATTGCTGAATTTTTCCATGGCATTTATCCTCTTTGACCCGGAATCTGAAGCCCAGGAACAGGCCAGAAAACTCGGTCTTGAATTGAAAATAGCCGGCATTCAAAGCGAACTTATTGACATAGGAAGCGGTGATCCTGGAGAGTTATCGGATGAAGAAGCAACTTATATATCCATGAATTTATTAGGTAAAAAAATAAATTAATAAACATCCTTAACGATTTAAAAAAATCCAGGTATAATATAAAGACCGGACCTTTTTATTATGGGATATCAGCTGATCACTGAGAAGAGCGAAGTTAGCCGGAGGATGGATGTTGATAGTTTGAGTCGATCTGGTCCAATTAATTCACTATCCCCTTCCTGACATCCATCCTTCCCCCATTTCCTTTCAACCTTTCTCTGCAGAGGCCAATATGACGACAATCATCGACGAAAACAAAGGCTTTACGATTATTGACAATAATATTCTGGATAGGTGGTTAAGAATTATCGGTCCCGGACCATATATGGTTTATAGTGTCCTTAAAAGAATGTGTAGAGGAAATTCACAAATAGTTTTCCCGCATGTATCGCAATATGACTGGTCCCAATATATTGGAATATCGGAATTGTCTTTCAAAAATCATATAAATACCCTCAGTAACCATAGACTAATTGAATGCGAAATCCCAAAAAGCTCAGAAAGGAGAAAAGGATTTACAGCTAAATACATTCTCACTTCTCCTGAGAAATGGTGTTGCAAAGAAGAAGATATGCCAAAGCCAATAAATTCAAATTGTAAATTCCACGATCCAATATACGAACCGGAACAACCTTTATTCCGCGGAAAAGAAAATGATTATTATGTTATTTCCCCTCCTATAAAAAATATCGAATCCCCCCATATAAAAAATATAGGGGATACCCATATAAAAAATATAGGAGTATATAATACAGGATATAAGGACAATAATAAAAATATATTCTCTCGACAAAGAATTTTTGAAAAAGAAAAGAAATCCTCTCCGGTCAAGTCTAAAGAAGGAGAAGAACAAAATAAAACATACATCCGGCTGGCAAGAAGACTTCGCCGGATAGTAGAATCAGCAAATCGAATTACATCCGCCACAAAAACAAATCAATGGCCTGACCAGTTTCGCAAACTCCACGATGTTGACAAAGTTCCGCTCCTGCAGATCAATAAAGTGTTGGACTGGTATGAAGAACATATTGGACAGCAATATGTTCCGGAATGCTTTTGCGCCTCCTCTTTCCGCAACAAGTTTCCCAAACTGGAACTCTCCATCACCCGCTCCGAAAAACAGAAGCCGGTATCAGATTGGAGGTCCAAAAGAAAGTATCTAAACCCTCCAGGCACCTACGGCCGCAATGTTACAGTAATTGAAATTGATTGAAACCAGAGGATTCTATGACTACGTGTTCTTGTGGAACCATCCTCCGCAATGGGGAAAAGAAGTGCCAGCAATGCAGAAGAATACAGATGTTTGTAAATGGATTCCCGGCCCATCTGATCCCTGCCGGCCTCCCTGGTGTGATTGTCCGGAATCTGGAGAAGAGGCGAAAAGTAACGCTGCCAGAACCTTTTGATAGAGGATTCTTCCTGTATGGGCCTGCCGGACATGGCAAATCGCATCAGGCAGCGGCATTGCTTCTGAATCTATTGGAGAATGGAACGGTCAGGGGAATGAGCTACAAGTGGGTAAATATTCCAGAGATGCTTTTCTCTCTCCGATCCTCATACCAGTCAAATCAATCAAGTTTTGAAAAGGATCTGATTGAATCCTGCGCCGGCGTAGATTGGTTGTGTTTGGATGATCTTGGGGCCGAGAAGACAACTGATTGGACCATGTCCACCCTGTACCTAATCATTAACAAAAGATATGAATCAGGAAAGATTACGGTAGTGACTTCCAATCTGAGTTTTGAAGAGCTGGATGAACGATTTGGGGATGATAGGCTGGTCAGCCGGATTCAAGGGATGTGTGAGCCCTATTTGATCAACAGTAAAGTAGGCGACAGGAGAATCCCAAGCAATGGCTAGATATCAGAGGAAGGCGATTGAAGAGAGCCCAGAACGACAGATAGTCCTGGGTATGGTAGTTTCAGATCGATTCATCAAGGAAGTTCAACCAATCCTCCGCCCGGATCTCCTAGAGTCACCATGGGCCATGAAGGTGATTGGTTGGTGCCAGAACTATCATACCAAGTTCGGCAAAGCGCCTGGAGTCCACATTGAAGACATCTTCCGACAAGAGGTGGAACAGGGCAATCTGGATGACGATCAGGAAAGCATTATCTCCAAGCTGCTGGGGACTCTCTCAGACGAGTATGAGCGGTCCAAAGAGTTCAATGCCGAGTTTCTTCTGGATAGAGCTGAAAAGTATTTCGAGTCGAGAAACCTGGAGAAGAAGGCGGCAAACATCAAGGCTCTATTGGGCAGAGGAGATGTGGCTGCAGCTCAGGCCGAGTTCAATTCATATCAGTCAGTTTCCAGGCCCGGGTCAATGGGGGTTGATCCCTTTTCAGACCGAGATTCCATGCTGGCGGCTTTTGAATATTCTTCAGAGCCATTATTCAGGATGCCCGGCGCGGTAGGTAGATTCCTGAACGACTTGATGGAAAGGGAGGCATTCGTCACTTTACTTGGGCCGGAAAAGCGTGGAAAAACATGGATGCTGATTGAAATATCATTGTGGGCAAGAAGAGCCGGATTGAATGTGGCTTTCTTCTCTGCTGGGGATATGTCACAATCTCAGCTGGAGGTCAGGTTTGGAATCAGATTTGCCGGCAGATCCAATCGGCCAAAAAACTGTGGGGAGATCCTTGTTCCGGTTCTTGACTGCAAGAGGAATCAGGACGACACCTGCGACAACCCAAACAGGGCAGGGACCTTTGCTATTATGGACCCGAACACTAAGCAACTTCTCCCGTATGAAGAATGTCCAGACCATAATCCATGCACCTACTGTATGAAGAACCCAGGCGAACAGCCAGGGTATAAAGGGGCATCTTGGTTGAGAGTTCGCCCTCCTGTCCCTGTTCTGGATGGCCCTGGAGCGGCAAAAGCGGCGCAGAGAATGGCAAGGAGATGGGGAAAGAAGGCCAGGATGAAATTAATTGCTTTCCCGAACGATACCTTGACCATTAGCCGGATAGACCAGCAACTGGATGCCTGGGAGTCGCAGGAGAGCTTTATTCCGGATGTGATTATAATTGACTATATGGATTTGATTGTTCCAGATACCCTTCATTCGGGGGAGCAGGTCCGGCATGGAATTGGAAAGATATGGGGAGGAGTCCGAAGGATGTCTCAGGAAAGGCATTGTCTGGTCCTTTCCGCCTCCCAATCTGATACCGAGTCGTATGATACCAAATGGATCACCAGCAAGAACTTCAGTGAAAGTAAGCAGAAGAACGCTCATGTAACAGGGATGATCACCCTTAACCAAACCAGGGAGGAGAAGAGAAGAAAAGTAATGAGGTTGGGGACAATCCTGACCCGTGAAGAAGAATTTGATGACCACAAAGGAGTAGCAATACTGCAAAGCCTGGAACAAGGCAGACCATTGATTGCCTCATTTTAAAGGGATAAACATGATTGATCTAAAACAAAAACAACTGAAAGAATGGCAGGAAAAAAACTTCGGAATTCACGAAGACGATCTTTTGAAGTGTGCCCTTGGTATGGCCGAAGAGGTAGGTGAGGTCTGTCATCATATATTGAAAGGGGTTCAAAGAATCCGTTGTGGCGCTGACGGAATTGATAAAAAGCAGGTGGCAGACGGCATTGCTGATACTTTGATTTTTGGTCTTCAGATACTTTCTAAACTTGACTTGGATGCAGAGAAAGAGATTGCAGAAGTCATAGAAAAGGTTTTGCAACGAGACTGGATAAAAGATCCATCTGGAAAGAAAATGGACAAGCCGGTTCAGGTATGACGCAGATACATAATGTCAAAAATATCTAAACCAAGGAGAAAATCATGATTTCAGTAACAAAGAAGTTTTCATTCAGTTATGCCCATCACCTCCCCGAATATGACGGAGACTGTCAAAGGGTCCATGGTCATAACAGCAATGTGGAAGTGGAGTTTTCGAACCAGGCCCCCATAATGCCGGCGGCATACCCGGGAATGGTGGTTGATTTCAAAATCATTAAAAAGATTATTGACCCGATCATCGATGAATTGGATCATCACGATCTCAATCAGGTAATTGTCGGCAATCCAACTGCTGAAAACATTGCTCAATGGATTGCCGACAAGATTGGGAAAACCAGTATTGGGGCTGGTTTGGTCAGGGTCCAGGTATCTGAAACCGACGATTCTTTTGCTACCTGGAGGAAGGGAAAATGAGAGTAAATGAAATCTTTTGTTCTTTGGATGGGGAAGTAAATCAATGGGGGCAGGGCAAACCAACTGTATTCATCCGGCTCCAGGGCTGCAATCTCAGGTGTCCTTACTGCGATACCAAACAGACATGGGATTTGGAAGGGGGAGGTGAATTATCAGTTTATGAAATTATGGAAAAAGTAAACTCCTCTGGATTTGGCAAGGTCACTATAACTGGAGGGGAGCCCCTTTTTAGTCCTGAATTTGTAATGTTGGCAAAGGCTCTGGTCGGAATGGGGATTCAAATATCAGTGGAGACGAATGGAACCATCCCGATTCCGGCTGGAGCATGGGCAGATAAAATCTGTTGGGTGGTTGACTATAAATTGGAGCTGAAACAATCCCTTGGAGAGTTCGTATCCATCTTGGGGAGAAAACCAAGCATGTGGGTAAAAATCATTATTGGAGGATATGATGATTTTTACAAGGGGATGGAAATGGTAGAGGATATCACCTTCCTTTTGCCTGATTGTAATTTTGCTTTCAGCCCCATGTTTGGGAAAACCAGTGAGGAACAGATTTTTACCTGGATGATCGAGAATAGATATAAACACCCGACTATATTGAATAAAGTGGTGGTGAATACCCAGCTCCATAAAATTATTTTTCCAAAAGGCGAAAAAAACTTTGTTTTGCCTTAACGATATATTGTTTTCCAGGTATAATCTAACATAAGCAAGACAGGGGAAGGTCCCCAACCAGATCAATTCGATCAACCAAAAGTACAAAGGAGAACCACATGGCCAAGAAGAAAGCAGCAAAAGCCCCAGAAGTCCCCCTGGAAGCCCTTCAGGCAGTAGCAATGGACTTCAATTCCTTCATGAAGTTTGCCGAGGGAGATGAGATCCCGGTAGATATGGCATACGACGATCTGCTCGGCGAGCTCACCGAATGTGCTGCCCAGTTGGAAGAGTCCGATACCATCCAGCCCGGCACCGCCGAAACCCTGACCGCCTTGGGGTTAGAGTTTGCCGCCACTGTCGCTGAGGGCGAAGCCCAGGCCGATGATGATGCCGATGATGATGCCGATGATGATGCCGATGATGATGCCGATGATGATGCCGATGATGATGCCGATGATGATGCCGAGCCCGACAATTCGGAGCTGGTTGCCAAGGTGAACAAGGCTCGCAAGATCGACGATCTTCTGGTTATTGCCAAGGAAGAGCGGATTGCAGTTCCCCCTCCCTTCCGGAAGGACATCAAGAAGCTGAAGGAATATCTGGTCAAGAAACTGGAAGAAGGCCCCAAGGAGAAACCGGCCAAGAAGGAGAAACCGGCCAAGAAGGAGAAGGCGCCGCGCGGCCCGTCGGTCACGAATATGATCTCCATGGAAATCTGCAAGAACGAGAAGGCATCAACAGAAGACATCGCCAAGGTCTTGAAAGAGAACGGAATGGTATTCAGCGACTCTACCATCAACACCACGAAGGCCGGCGTTCTGAAGGTTCTGAATTGCCTGAAAGAACTCGGTCGACTCAAGCCCATCAAGTAATTCCCGACAAACTATATATTGAAAGGGGATGGAGGTTTCCATCCCTTTTTTTGGAGGATCTGTATGAAAGCTATTCTCGCTTTGTCAGGAGGAATGGACTCCGCTACGGTTCTTGCCTGGCTTCGGAAAAATGGCTATGAAGTGGAATGTTTTTCTTTCTCCTATGGTTCCAAGCATAATCATTGGGAAGGAAATGCTGCCCAGAAAGTAGCAGCATTTTATGGAATGGAACTGCAGGAATCGATTGATCTGTCAAACATCACAAAACAATTCAAATCCAATCTCCTGAAAGGCCAGGGCGAAATCCCGGAAGGCCATTATCAGGATGAGACCATGTCGCAGACGGTGGTACCCGGAAGAAACATCATTTTTCTTTCTATCTGCGCCGGCCTTGCCTGGTCAAAAGGCGCATCCAAGATTGCCATAGGGATTCATCAGGGAGATCATACCATTTACCCCGACTGCAGGGTAGAGTTCTACGAAGAGATGTCTAAGGCGATCTCCACCGGTACAGATGGAAATGTGGATGAGATCATCGCCCCCTTCCTCCACACCGACAAAGCAGGCATACTCGCTTGGGGCCTGAAAAACGGGGTTCCATATCACCTGACCCGGACTTGCTATAAAGACCAGCCATTGTCGTGCGGGAAATGTGGATCTTGCGTCGAGCGCCTGGAAGCCTTTGCTTCGGTCGGGATTAAAGATCCGATTGAATATGCAAAGTAGAATAATTTTTATTTTTTATGCAAGCCATAAACTGGATGAGTATAGTTATTAATCCAGTTTATGAGGTCTAAGTCTGCCGATTGAGTTTTAGTATAAGCCGAACGAATTGGATGTTCTTTGGGTATTTTGTTGATATGTTTATGAATAAGACCCAAAGCTTCTTCTAATTTTGATTCGGCTTTGGAAAAATCTAAAAGTTGTTCATCTGAAAAAGTAAGCATTTTAGCCTCCATAGAGATTGGTTTAATGTATTTAATTATTTTCCGGCTGAAATTGCAAGAGGATTCAACATATGCAAAGTAGAAGGGAGTCGCTGGCAGAAGCCTCCTTGAATATCCTCACTGGATTTCTGGTATCCTGGCTGATCACCCCTCCCATCCTGCAGATGTTTGGATACTCAATATCCATGAACAAGGCGTTTGGCGTCACTGTAATCTATACGGTGTTTTCATTTCTGCGTTCTTACATTTGGCGTAGGATTTTCAACAGGAGAGTAAAATGGCAAAAAAGATAGTCCTTTCAAACGAACAGATTCAGGAGCGGTGTGCCGACATAGCCAATGACCTGCCAGCTCACAAAAACTTCTATGGGGTGCCAAGGGGAGGAATCGCTCCTGCTTATTTACTGGCCGGCATGTCCGATGGCTTTGTGGTTTCGAATCCGGAAGAAGCAGATTTCTTTGTCGATGATCTTATCGACTCCGGAAGAACCCGGGCAGAATATCGCGAGAGATTCCCCTTCACCCCATTCATCTTTTTGTATGAAAAGATCGATTCCTCCCAGTGGTTCGTATTTCCTTGGGAAGTTGACAATTCCGGCAATGATACTTCTGGCGAAGACATCTTTATCCGACTCCTGGAGTTCATCGGTGAAGATCCGAGCAGGGAAGGGCTTTTGGCTACTCCCAAGAGGATGATGCGGGCCTGGACTCATTGGACTCAGGGATACGGCAAATCTCCGAAAGATGTCTTCACTTCATTCGAAGATGGTGCGGAAGACTATGACCAGATGCTTCTGGTCGATCCTATTCCATTCTTCTCCCATTGCGAGCACCATCTGGCCATATTCTTTGGGGAGATCCACATCGCCTATATCCCGCACAAGAAGATTGCCGGCCTGTCAAAGTTCATCCGGCTGGCAAGGATCTTCTCTCAGCGCCTGCAAGTCCAGGAAAGACTGACGGTTCAGATTGCCAACGCCATCTTCAACAGCGGCCTGGAAACCCCGGGAGTCGGGGTATTCATCAAGGCCCGGCACATGTGTATGGAATCCAGGGGGGTTTCCACTTTTGGGACCTACACCAAAACCTCGGCTCTCCGGGGGGTATTTATGAAGCCGGAGGTTCGGGAAGAGTTTTTCAACATGATCAAGTTGTAATCCATTTTCCAATTTAACCAAAAGAGGAAATAAATGAAAAAGTATCTGTGGCCGGCACTGTACCTGTCCAGCATTCTTCTTGGAAACTTCTTTGTCATGTGGTTTGGGATCGTCAAGTTTGCCGGCCTGACCTTCCCTGCCGGCGTTATCTTTGTCGGTCTGACCTTCTCCTTCCGAGATTTTGTTCAACGCCAATGGGGAGACTACGCCTGCTGGATCTGGATGGGCCTGGCCACAGTCATTACCTTCTTCCTCAACCGGCAAATTGCCATCGCCTCGGTCACTGCCTTTTTTGTTTCAGAGCTGGTCGACTGGGCTTGTTTCAAATACTTGAAGTTTTCATTCAGGAAGAGGATATACATCTCAAACCTGTTCTCCTGCCCATTGGATTCTATAATCTTCGTTACCCTGGCATTTGGATGGTTTTGGCCGGCGATCTGGGGTCAGGCTCTGATCAAGTATCTTTCCGGGTTATTGGTCCTACCTTTCCTTGGTTTGAAGGATCGCATTCCTGCCGACAATAACTATACCGACATCTTCCCTTCTTACGGAGTTGGAAAGTGAAAGTTTATCTTGCCGGGGTTCCAGGGGGGTTCTCCAGGAGATTGTAAGAGGGAGAGGGAACTCTCCATTAAGTTCAAAAGAAGACTACATTCTTACTATCACATCAAAATAACAAAAAGTAATCTGATCAATCCAAATGAAAATATATCTAGCATCGGGATATTCTGTAATGAATACCAAAGGCAGAGAGAGAGAGATGCTAAGTAGATTTGGGGGCGCGTATAAAAGATTAGTATCCTATTATGATTTGTCAAGAGGCAATAAAATACTTAATATAATAAATCTGAATACGAATGAAAATATATCTTGCCGGAAATACCCCTGACAGAGAGAGAGAGGAGAAAATTCTTTTACAGAAAAACCTGACCAGAAAAAGACTTTTGGCTTTCCATTACCTTCTCTGTGATAAGAATGTAAAATTAATGTTTGATCTATGGACAAATGAAAATAAACTTTGCAGGAACTCCAGGAACTAGAGGGAGAGAGAGATTGGCAAAAGATTTTCAATAAGCGCCTGCTCTCCTTCTGGAACTATACAAATAATGAATTTAACATCCCATTTGCTTTTGAGGAATCAATGAAAAACAAAATTGACATCTTTCTCGACTCCGGGGCCTTTTCCGCATTCACTCAGAATGTTCAAATCGACATCGAAGAATACATTGCCTTCATCAAGGAACACCAGTCGAATCTGGAAGTATATGCCAATCTAGATGTTATAGGTTCGCCGAAAGGGACCTGGATGAATCAGAAGATCATGGAGCGTGCCGGCCTGAATCCCCTCCCCTGTTTCCACTACGGGGAGGATCTGAAGTGGCTCCACAGATATCTGAATACCGGGTATGAGTATATTGCCCTTGGAGGCATGGTTCCGATCTCGACCCGTGATCTCATTAAGTGGTTGGATACCCTCTTTGCAGAGCACTTGACCGACTCCAATGGTTTCCCGATAATCAAGGTCCATGGCTTCGGCTTGACCAGCTTGACTCTCATGCTTCGCTACCCTTGGTTCAGTGTCGACAGTACTTCCTGGGTTATGACCGGTAGAATGGGCTCTATCTACGTTCCCAAGCGAACCAAGGGGCAATGGTCATATCATGAGGAAGCGGTGAAAATAGCCGTATCTACGCGCTCTCCGAGCAAGAAGGATGCCAACCAGCATATCTCCACCCTATCCCCGAAAAGAAGGCAGGTCATCCTCGATTACTTGGACGAAAAAGGATATGCCCTTGGGTCCTCCAGGTTTCGGAAAGAGTCCGAGAAATACGAGCTCAAAGAGAATGAACGATGGGATGGCAAGGCTGTAAATGGAAAGAGGGGCGTGGAGGAAGTCATCGAACCGGGAATCAGCAATGACTACAAACTCAGGGACGAGATGAACATTATCTATTTCCTCGATCTGGAAAAGTCCTTTCCGCCGTATCCCCGGCAATTTCAGGTCAAGAAGAGAGTGGGGTTGAAAGGACTATGAAAGTATTTCTTGCGACTTGGGTTTTGGAGCCTTCCCAGGGTCAGACCTTGACAAAGATGGAGGCTGGCAATAGGCTTTTGAGTTACTTCCATACCAAGCAGAAAGAAGAGGTCTTTTCCGTATATTGTAGACGAGGTGTAAATGAAGATATATCTGGCAGGAAACGGGGCAATGCCAAGTGAAGAGAGAGAGAGTATATTCAGAAAAAGAATGCTTCTTTATTCATCAGCGCCTCTTCTCTTTCTTTGAAATTCAGCCTGGAAGATTTGCCCACTCTCAATGGAATTGGATAATCCAAAACAAGGGGAAAATTCATGAAGAGGATCGAGGATGTTAAAACTGGGATGGTAAGAAGAAAAAACGTTACTTCCTATTTCGAAAGGGAACTTACCAAAAGAGGGAAAGGATATATCAAAGCTATTGGACCATCATTTATCGAAGAAGAATTAACCCCAAAACAAATACATGATCTCAATCTTCCGACAAATAGAACCTTGAGAAATAATTCAAACAGTCTTGGTTTGACCTGGCAGTTTAAGAATGAAATAACCAGAATCAGCAGACTCGTTGAAATAAGAGAATATGGGGATAATTATTTGAAATCACCATCTATTTATAATGGTGATATTGATAAAGCGTATGATTTCTTTAGTCCACATATTTTCCTGGTAGTGGAATATGATAATGAAAATAACCCATGTAAATTTAGTAACTTAGTAGAAGTAGGAAGTATCCCAAAGAAAATGTTTTACTTTTCCGAATCAAAAGGGAATCGAAATCGAATAAATATAAAAGGATTCTCCAGATATTTTACTATGTATAAAATGAGCAAACACCGGAGTGGTATTTTGAATCGGCCAGATGTAATCGATCAACTGGATATTATCCTTTCCGGTAAAGAATGAAAATCTATCTAGCCAGCACCGCTCCAGGAACGGAAGGAACTGAAAAAAACCAGTTGATCTCCATCCCAATTCCAAAGCGCCTGCTCTCTTATCACCATATCAAATTCAATCAGTTCGGAACCCGGGTCGTCTTTAATGCCTTAACCACAAGGAGGAACAAAACCAAATGAAAATCAATCTGTCGCAATTCAAGGAAGTTCTTGGCAAGGTCAAGCCAGGCTTGTCAAGCGGTAAGGAGACTACAGAGCAGTCCGACTGCTTCGTATTCCACAAGAACCGGATCTTCACCTACAACGACGAGATTTCAGTCAGCTGCCCCTGGGAATCCCCGATTGAAGGTGCCGTCCCGAGTAAGGAGCTTCTGGCCCTGGTCAATAAGTTGTCGGCTGAAGAAGTAGAAATGAACATGGAGAATGGGGAGCTCAGGATCAAGTCAGGCCGATCCAAGTCAGGGCTGGTAGTTCAAGCAGACATCCACATGCCCATCGACGAGATCGTGATGCCAAAGAAGTTTAGTCCACTTCCCAAGAACTTCACTGCCGGCCTGAAGTCATGCGTCTTCTCTGCTTCCAACGATTTCAGTTTTCCGATCCTCACGGTCGTCCATTGCCTGGATTCTTGGATGGAGTCTACGGATAACGATCGGGCAACCAGATGGGAGTTGAGCAAACAGTGGTTCAAGAAGCCGGTCCTGATCCCGGTCGTCGCCGCCAAGGCTTTGTCTGGGTATTCAGATGTAAAAGCCTATCACGACGATGGGAGTTGGGTCCACTTCCAGATTGGGGATTCCTTGGTATTCAGCTGCCGGACCATTGATGGGGATTTCCCTGACATTGGAGGATACTTCAAGACCGATGGGTATGAGCTGGAGTTCCCTAGCTCCACCCTGGATATCCTTAGCAGGGCCGGTATATTCGTGGAAGCCGACAACTCTGAGAAGCTGGTCCACGTCTCGGTGAATGAGAAGGGGGTTATGGAGATCAAGGCTCAGTCGGATCATGGTTGGTATAATGAAACCATTCGATTGAAAGCAGCGCCAAAAACAGCCCTGGCATTCTCCATTCATCCCGACTATCTGTCACAGATACTCAGCTCCACCGGGAAAGCCACTATTGGTGAAAAGCTGGTATTGTTTGAGACAGAGAACTTCAAACATGTAATTGCCTTGGAATAGAATAAACAAACCCATTAAACAGGAGAAATCAACCATGAAGCATGCCAGAACCGACTACGACTGTATCCAGGACCCATCCGGCAAGATCGCTGAAGACGAACCTGTATTCCTTCTTCGTGCCAAGGATAAGATTGCTCCCACCATCGTCAGGGCCTGGGCAAAGCATTTGAAGCTAAATGGAGGGGATTGGCGGACCGCCAATAGGGCAATGGATTGGGCAAACGAAATGGAGAAGTGGCAGAAAACGAATGGATCGAAGATGCCGGATACTCCCAAGGAATTGATTCCCGAGTTTCCTGCCGGCCAAGTCAACGATCACTTCTGCTGAGATCGATCGTGAGTTTATTCCGGATTGAACAATTAGCAGGGGAGGCAGAAAAAGTCCTCCCCTGCGATATCGAAAAGATTCAGATCCTCAATACTAAAGAGGAAGTGGACAAATATCTTCTTGAGGTATTGAGGTTAAAGCCAAAGATCATTGCCTTTGATTATCATGGGGTATCCGCCGGCGGGAAAATCAATATAGTTTGCTGTTCCATGTGCTGGCAGTTGATCAGATCCGTTTCCTGGCAATGGGTTAATACCGACCCCAAACTATTTAGAAAGTTCCTTGAAAGTAATGATATTGGGAAAACAAGTCAGTATCATAAGCAAGAAATAGAATGGTCGGAAAATAGGTTTAGAAGGACTACAATAAACAACTTAATTGAATATGATTATCCAGGTATAATAAAGAGGGAGAGAAGGGTTAATGGAAATATGCCAATAGAAAGAATACTGAAAAGTATGGCATTAAACAGTCTATCCAAATACAAAGTAATAGCCGATCAAATAATAGAACTGGGGATTATAAAATGAGTTTTTGCCACCTTCATGTCCATAATGAATACTCAGTTCTTGATGGGGTCGGAACCTCAAAACAATATGCCACAATCGCAAAAGAACTCGGCCAGACCCATCTTGCCTTAACCAATCATGGGAATGTCGATGGCGCAATAGAACATCAAAAACAATGCCTTGAAATAGGGATAGAACCGATCATTGGGGCAGAGATGTATCTGGTTCCGGATCTTTCCATTAAAGAAAAGGGAGAAACTCGCTATCACATGACCCTGCTGGTGGAGAATCAAACAGGCTGGCGGAACCTCCTACAGCTCTTGACGATCGCCAATATAGATGGGTTTTATCACAGGCCCAGGATCGACCATAAGACCTTGATGAAACATCTGGAGGGCCTGGTTGTTATGAGTGCCTGCTCCGCTTCCTTTATCCATCACAAACCTCATACTAAATTCCTCCGGGATTATATTGATAGGATCGGAAATAACAGAGTATTCTTGGAAGTAATGCCGCACAAGATCCCGGAGCAGATTGAAACGAATAAGTTGGCCATTTCTCTTTCAAAGAAACTCGGAATCCAAGTAGTGGCCACTAATGACTGTCATTATCCAACCTCCAAAGCCACAAAACATCAAGAAGTCCTCCTTGCCATCCAAACCAAAAAGAAGTGGTCAGACTCCAGCAGATGGAAGTTTAATTGTGATGGCCTTTTCCTCCGGTCAGAACAGGAAATGATTGAAGCATTCCAGGAACAAGATTGTCTATCTGATGGCGAAATAAAGAAGGCGATCAGGAGGACAATGACCGTTGCCAACATCTGCCAATCATTCCGAATAGAAAAACAAGAAGTATATCTTCCAAGCATTAAGAACTTCCCGACAGAAGAAGATGAATTGATCTTTCTGGAAAACTTGGTTTATAGAGGGCTCAAGCGGCGCATCGGGGATCTGCCATACGACGATCTAAAAGAATACAAAGAAAGAATCGAAATGGAGATGAAGCTGATTATCTCCAAGAAGTTTGTTCGATATTTTCTGATTGTTTGGGATCTTATCAAATGGTGTAAGAAGAACAATATTATGACCGGCCCAGGGAGAGGTAGCGTCGGTGGATCATTAGTTGCCTATCTTCTATTTATTACCGACTGTGATCCGCTTATATACGGCACGGAGTTCTTTCGATTTGTATCTGAGGACCGGAATGACCTCCCGGACATCGATATGGACTTTGAGGATATCAAAAGGCAGGAGGTCAGGAAGTACCTGTCTGATAAATACGGGGAGTTCAATGTTTCTGGCCTTTCAAACTTCTTGACGATGAAGGGGAAAGGGGTTCTCAGGGACGTTTCCAGAGTATTCGACATCCCCCTCAAAGAAGTCGATGTAGCGGCGAAAGCCATGGTTGATGGGGAAGATGGGGAGGAGATTTCAAAGTCTTTCAAAGAGGTTGGAGAATGCCGGCGCTTTGGTCACAAGTATCCAGAAGTGGTCGAGATATGTAAATCAATAGAGGGTCAGATTAGGGGGTATGGCCAACATGCTGCAGGGGTTTGTATTTCCGAAAAGGACTTGAGAGAAGGATATAATTGCAATCTTGTTACCCGGTCCAATACCATCGTGGCAAACTGGGATATGCGGAATGCGGAGTATTGCGGTTTGATGAAACTCGATATTCTTGGATTGAGTGCCTTAACCATCCTCAATGAATGCCGACGATTGGTAAAGCAAAATCACGATATTGATATAGACTACAAAGCAATTTCATTTGATGACAAAAAGGTATTCCAGGAAATCTCCAATGGTCATACTGTTGGGGCATTTCAGATAGGATCTTCTGGCCTGACCAATTATTGTAAAGAGCTTGGGGTTGATAACTTTGCTATGCTCTATGCAGTGACTGCCCTCTGGAGGCCAGGACCATTGCAGTCCGGGATGACCGAACTCTATGCCAAGAGAAAGAGGGGACAAGTTAAGATCCAAAAGATCCATCCAATATTCGATAAAATTACTGAAGAGACTTTTGGTGTAATTGTTTATCAGGAACAGGTAATGAAGGTGGTTAATCAACTGGCAGGAATCCCAATGTCCACCTGTAACAAGATCAGAAAGGTCATGGGAAAGAGTATGGGTCATATTGCCTTTGACAAATACAAAGAAGAATTTCTCCAGGGATGTAAAAATAACGAAATAAACTGGAAGAAGGCAAACCAAATCTGGGACATGATGTCGAAGTTTGGTGGATACGGATTCAATCTTTCACACTCTGTTGAATACTCGATGATTACCTATTGGGATATGTGGAGCAAGACATATTATCCCAATGAGTTCTTGGCTGCTTCTCTGACCCTTGGGGATAAGACCAAAAATATTATATATATGCAGGAAGCAAAAAGACTGGGTCTCAAGATCAATCTTCCGAAAATAGGCAGATCCGAGGCGGTTAGATGGAATTGTGATGACAAAGGTAATTTATATGCCCCTTTCATTTCCATAAACGGCGTTGGAGATGCTACGGCAGAGAAGATTGCTGAGGCAAAAGTAGAGAATAAAAAGAGAAGGGGATTTTTCAATCATTTGAAACAAAGCGAGAGGATTCCTGGAGTTGATAAAAATGTAATTGATATCCTCACCAAAATAAAGGCTTTTGATCCTAACCATGAAACCACAACCCAAGACCTGAGAGAGTTTAGATCATATTTTATTTTTTAATCCTTAACGATTTTATAAAATTTAGGTATAATCTATAAACCAACCAATAAAGAGGAAGACATGCCACTCCATACCGACTATAGACCAGAAACCCTGGATGATTTTATTGGGAACCGGACTACCATAAGTAGCCTCCGAACCCTCTTGAAGTCGAAGAATCCACCCCATAGCTATCTATTCACTGGCCCTCAAGGATGTGGGAAAACCACCCTGGCCCGGATTGTAGCCAAAGAATTGGGATGCGATGGCTACAATCTCAAAGAGCAGAATGCAGCTGACTTTCGTGGAATTGA
>Ga0209066_10000401_pt1 | contig 64158 bp, 108 predicted proteins | sample All_14_2_FD_187198 | JGI IMG/M metagenome (GOLD analysis project Ga0209066, IMG submission 187198) | Freshwater microbial communities in response to fracking from Pennsylvania, USA - Allegheny Zone_MetaG_DW_15 (SPAdes) (version 2) ...
GGATACGTATGGCGCCAAGAATGGTGTTGATATGACGCGGACCGTGACCCCCAGCGGAGTGGGCGCCTCGTTGCCGGCCAACGGTCCGTTCGTGGGCGCGTTCAATAACATCGGCACGCCTGCTGTCTTTAAAGCCAGCTCGTATGGATATGCGTCTGTTGGCGCGGCGCTTTCTGGCGCGCAACGCCTCGCGCGCTACACCAATGTTCAAGCGTGGGCCACCTCCGTGGGAGCGAATGTCTAATATCTACGAAGGAGGAAGATGAAATGGCAATGTTTATTATTCTAACAAGCGGCGAAGCTGATATCGTGCGAGAGAGTATCTACAGTGTGATTCCTCGTTATCAACCGATTCGACGCGCTGATGATAAGTACATTCTTCCAGTAAGTATTCTCTCCGCATCTGCACATGAACAGTGGTGGGAATTTCTCGGCGAACTACCGCAGCTTGATCACAATGATCCTGCATTTCCCGGTCCGTACGAACCGCTGGAAGAGTGAGCGTGTCTGAAAGTAAGACATTCGTATTCGACGAAGAGAAGAATCCGTGGCAACTCGGATTCTTTCTCGACCGCACAACTGTGACTGGATACACAGGTGGATTCGGTAATGGCAAGACTGCAGCACTCGGAGTCATCGCTGTTACACTTGCACGCAACTATCAGAACGCACGCATACTTGTAGGTCGGGCAACTCGTCCAAAGCTGGAAGACAGTACGAAGCCTGAGCTATTGAAGTGGTTCCCTCCTGCATGGGTAGCTCGCTATCCTACAGATCGCCACAACAATCTCATCATGAAAGAGACAAACAGCACAATCGAGTTTCGACACATTCGACAAGAAGGCAAAGGCAAAGGTGAGCAGCAATCGAATCTTCTCTCTGCGACATACGATGCTATCATTGTTGATCAGCTTGACGATCCTGAGTTTGGCTACAAAGACTTTGAAGATTTGATTGGTCGTCTGCGTGGTACTGCGAAGTTTGTAGGTGACAGAAGCGATCCTGTGCTTGCAAACATGCCTGAGTTTGGTCCGCAGTGGTTTCGCTTCGGTGCTAATCCTACACGTAACTGGCTGTATCGTGAACTCGTAGCACCATACTTCACGTATCAAGATGCAAAGATTAAATCATCGAAGCTGTTGATTGATCATGAGACTGGTGAATTGCTTATCAAGATATTCAATGCTCCGTCCTCAGCAAACCAGCACAACACTGGTGCAGCATACGTCAATCGCATGCGTTCAGTATTCCGCGGAGCTAATGCAAAGCGATTCGTTGATGCAAGCTGGGGTGCATACGAAGGACTAATCTTTCCTGAATTTGATGAGACTGTGCACATCATTCATGAAGATGAGATGCAGAAGTACATCACTGAGCAACTCGCTGATGACATGCTCGGTGTGATTGAAGGATATGACTACGGTCAAGCGAGTGCATCGTGCTATCTGCTAATGTTCCACAACTCTGCTGGCGACATCTTTCTTGCTGATGGCTACTATGAGCCGATGTTGAAGATCAAGTCACAAGTCAAGCAAGTGAAAGATATCCGCAAAGAATGGAACATCATTCCAACAGAGCGTCCGTTTGCAGACCCACAGATATTCAAGAAGACAAATGCAGCAGCAGACAAAGTAGCAGAGCCAATCGCAACGCTGTTCTCGCAGCAAGGGCTAGAGTTTCAGCGAGGTGCCAACGACATCGCTTCCGGATTGCAGAAGTGTGCGAGCTATCTAACAGTAGACAAGCTGCACAAGCATCCAATCACAGGCAACTACGGTGCACCTCGATTCTTCGTGTCAAGCAAATGCGAATTCTTTACGAATGAGATCGTTGACTATTACTGGAACAAGAACGTACTTGGTAACAATGTAGACAAGCCACAAGATCGCAACGACCACGCAATGAATGCATGGAAGTATGGACTCACACGTAGACCGAATGTAGTTGGTGCTGTTGTTCGTAGATCACGACTCATCAATCCTATCGCATTTCAGTGGCACGAAGCACAAGACGACGCACGCGGTAAAACTCTCCCTAGACACACGTGAGCATCATGGCAATTGAACCGACAAACATCGACCCGAACATTCAGCGCTCCATTGAAGAACTCGATGATGGCATGCGTGTTGAAGCACCACCTCCTGTGCGTGAGGAAGTGTATCGACTCATGCCGGAGACGAAAGTTCCGGTGTCGAAGTTTGAAGGTCCGGTGTGGCAAGGGCGCAAGAAAGCTGCACAGAAGCAACTCGAATCGCTGATCAGTGCGTGGGATGAAGCTGAGTATTACTACGACAATACACAGGATTCGCATCGCAAAGAGACACAGGGCACACAGCAGGGCAATCGTAACTACGGCAAGGATCGACGTGACTCGTTCTCGATGACAGAGAACGTCGTGTACGCCACTGTGAATGCAGTAGTACCGAACACGTATGCTAAGAATCCGAATGTCGAAGTGACAATGAATGATCCGCAGTTGGAGAAGTTCGGTGTCATGCTTGAGACGCTACTCAACAAGATCGCATCCACACACTACGCACCGGGCATCCATCTCAAGCCGAAAGTGAAGAAGTCAATCGTTCGCTGTGAGATCATGAATGAAGCATGGATCATGGTGGGATGGACAAAGAAGGAAGATAGCGCAGAGGGTGCGCGTGAAGACATCGCACGCATTGGCAAAGAGATGGTCGATGCGAAGGATGAAGCTACGCTGACACGTCTCGAAGGTGAACTCATGGCGCTAGAGGAGAGCATTGACTTGCTTGATCCTGCAGGGCCATGGATCAAGACATTGCAAGCAAAGCAAGTGCTCGTCGATACTGCTGCAGTTGAAGATGACTACAGCGATGCGAATTGGATGATGGTGGAGGTACTACTTCCTACCAACTATCTCAACGCACGCTTTCGTATCAAGCAGAAAGACGGCAGCTACACAAGCGCGTACAAGCCGACACACGTTGTCGATGCATCTCAGCCGAGCACTGGTGATGGGGTACAACAAGAGATCGACAGCTTCAAGATGTTCGACAACAGCAAGGACAATGCCAACGACTACGGCTACAGCGATCGTCGTACGTATGAGCGTGCCAAGCGTACGAAGTGTTTCTACGCATTCGATAAGATCAAGCGTCGATACTATCTATACGCTGACAGTGATTGGACATTTCCGATCTGGTGCTTTGATGATCCGTATCGACTGCCGACATTCTTTCCGCTCACACGTTTGACGTATCATGCAAGTCCGAAAGCTACTCGTACGAAGGGTGAAGTGTCGTACTATCTTGATCAGCAAGATGAAATCAACGTCATTGCTGATGAATTGAACCGTGCTCGTGTGTCTCTACGTGACAACACGTTGTTCAACAGTACAGTGCTGACACTGAAAGATGTTGAAGACATCGTATTGAACAGCAACAAGAAGATGAAAGGCGTCAAGGTTCCAGAAGGCCAGAAGCTCACTGACATCATCATGGGACCGCCTATGCCGACACTGCAGTACGAGCATCTGTGGGACAAGTCACGTGCAATGGGCGCGATCACACAGATCAGCGGTGTCATGGATGCAATGCGTGGTGAACAGTTCAAAACGAATACCACGAACGATGCTATTGCTAACTACAACAGCATCTCAGGCGTACGACTTGATGAGAAGCGTGATGCCATCGAAGACTTCGTTGGCGCTATCATGTACAACATCATGTTCATGTGGCTACAGTTCGGTGATCAAGAAATGACGCTGGACATGGTGGGCAGTTCGTTTGCTGCAGAAGTGCAAGCGTGGCAACCGGGCATGGACCCACGTGAGATTCGACGCAAGGTGCAATGCAGTGTTGAAGGCGGTAGCACACAGAAGCCGACAAGTGCAGCTAAGAAAGCCGAAGCACTACAGATCGGACAGATTCTCGGACAGTTCGCAAGCGCATCACCAGCGGTGGTGCTACTCTTGCTCAAGATATTCCAGCGTGCATTCGATGGTGTTGTGATCACCGATGCAGATTGGACAGAGCTTCGTCAAGGTATCATGATGCAGATGCAACGTGGTGCAAGTGGTGAAGGTGGTGGTGAGCCACAAGCGGAGAGCGATGATGAAGCAGTCGTCGCAGATATGGTCAAGAAAGGCGTACCTGAGCAAGTCGCTCGTGAAAAGGTCGCCGCTTCAAAGAAGCAGCAACAGTAAAGGACACACATCATGGCTACCGAAATGGACCTGAACGACGACACACTGCAGCAGGATGACAACTCGCAGCAGGATCAGCAGAACAACGACACGCAGGACGTTAGTAAGGAAGTTGAGAAGTCATCTAGCTGGCTCGACAAGCAGCTTGGTGAATTTCAGGAGAACACAGATGACGAGCGTGGAAAGGCCGCTGCGGCTAAGAGTAAAGAAGGTGCTAAAGAAACGGACGAACAGCGTGACGCGCGAGTCGCTAAAGAGCGTGGTGGTAACAAAGACCAACAGCAGCAGGACGGACGTGGCTCTCAGCAGGATAACCGCGTTCAACAGAATGCACCGCAAGCGCCTCGCAAGTTCGGCAATCACTTCATCACCAACTCGCGTGGAGACGTAGTTGATGCGAATGGCACAGTCGTAGCCAAGAGCGGCGGCGAACGTGCTGTATTCCACAAGCTATGGCCGATGATGGATCGTGCGTACACAGAAGCTGCACAGAACGCACAGAAGATCAAGACATACGAAGAAGCGAACGCACTTGCTAAGACTGCAGGACTGAACATCAACGAACAAGCTGCGGGCATGTCGTTCATGGTGCAGTGGAAGAAAGACCCTAAAGCTGCGATCAAAACGATGTTGTCGTTGGCACAGGAAGGTGCTATAGATGTAAGTGACATCGTGCAAGGCGGTGGAGGGTTCAATCAGTCAGCCGTGATGGAAGCTATCAACGGTTTGCTGGAAACAAAGCTCGCTGCATTTGCACCAATCTTGAAGCAGTACGCCGACATTGAGCAGCAGAACGAAGTACAGAGTGAAGTGCAGCAAGAATACGCTGCATTCATGGAACGCTTCCCTGATGCTAAGACACACGAAGAATCCATTGCCAATGTCATGCGTGACAAAGACGTGGATCACCAGACCGCATACTTCATTACGCGGACATGGGCAGCAGAGAATGGACTTGATTGGAGCAAGCCTCTAGCTCCGCAAGCGATTGCTCTGCAGCAGAAGAACGGACAGCATCAACAGCGACCTTCCGGTGGTGGAAACAACCGTCAAATGCCGAACATGCGTAGTGGTCGGCAGCAGTCCAACGTAGACACTGACACGAAGAAGACAGTGTTTGCAGACCCGAATGACTCGTGGGAGCAGATCGCTCGCCAGACACTCGCGGAACACGGACGTACGGTACAGTAATGTTTCACATAATCACTGGAGAAAGTAATGCTTAGTTCGTATGCGTCTGGCACACTGGATACAATCATCCATTCGATGCTGGATAAGAGTCGCAAGAAGCTGATCATGGCTGCTATCAAGTCCAACGCTCTCGTGGCGTGGGCGTTTGCTAGCAACCGTGTTGAGACGGAAACTGGTGCGAACATCACCAATCCGCTCATCGTCGGCCGCAATCCCAACATCAGTGCAACGCAGTATTACAACCCGATTCCCATTGGCCAGACCAACGAATTCGACACCGTGCGCTATGGCTGGTCGCGTGTTGTCGGTACTGTCATCATCTCCGAACAGGAAGAAGATGAGAATCAGGGCGACACGATGATCTTCAAGCTGATGAAGGCGAAGATGCAGGTGCTTGAAGAGAGCATCACTGAACGCTTCTCGTCTTATCTGTACAGCACAGGTACAGGTCTTGAGCCGAACGGTCTCGGTAACTTGATTCCGGATGATCCCACGACTGGATCGCTCGGTGGCATCTCGCGTTCGGCACAGACACAGTGGCGTACGTCTGCGTATCAGTTCTCCGGTGGTCTCGACTCGTCGAACATCGAGGAAGCATTCGATGACATTCTCATGGACCTTACGCTCAAGAGTGAGAAGCCGACGATCATCGTGTGCGGCCGTAACATCATGCGTCTGTATCGACAGGCTGCACGTGACCGCACCATGTTCGCGCTGCAGGATACCAAGAATGGTTCCCGCATGTACGATCTTGGGTTCAACGGTGTCACGCACAACAACATTCCCATGATCTACGATGAAGACTGCGGTACGAACCGTGCGTACTTCATCAACGACAAGTACCTGCGTCTGCACATGCTCAAGGGCGTGAACATGCGTACGAAGAAGCTGAACTCGCCGTGGAACCTCGATGCTTCTGGCTCGCGTGTTACATGGCAGGGACAGTTCTGTCTCTGGAAGGCGTATCGTACTCACGCTGTCCTGCGTAACGGCACGACCGGCTAATAGAAGGAACACACATGACTACTACAATCAAAGTCACGTCGCACAACTATCCTGCACGTGTTGAGATTGTTGATCATTATGCAGAACGAGATAGCGTGGTAGAAACACGCATTCTCGTTCCGGAAGATGGTGAACAGTCTTTTCACTGCACTACAACTCGCGAACTTCGCATCACTGATTTGGATTACAATGATCCTGCAGTGCTTGCTCTCAAGAGTAAGGAGTAAGCAACATGGGCGTTCGTGTAGAATATACGGTGACGAAGCTTCCTGAAAGCTACGTCACACTTGAGACACAGTATGCTTTCGAGCAGGACGGTGATCGCAAGGACAAGAACGGTAGTCCTAAGATGAAGATGGAATCCAAGCAGGTTGAAGTGCGTGGAGGTTACATCATCAAGGTGAAGGGCAATCCGGGGCACAGCTTTCGTGTCATGAATGAGGAACAGGCTAACGCACTCAAGCTGTCCCTCAAGCCGCGTCTCATCAACACTGAGACAGGTGAAGAGTGCAATCAGCAGGGCATTCCGCTTTCGGTTGCTGCTGCTGTTGGACATGATGACACCGGACGCATCGAGACTGATGTTGACGTGTCACGAAACGACGATCAGCTTGATCTTGAGTTGGACATGTCCGACAAGGGTGAAGCTGCAGTCGGTGATGCTGTAGCGAATCTGGAGTAATTCATCATGACTATCGCACGTCCCTATGCCGAATACTATCCGTACGGCATCAATCTCTTTGTTCCCAACTGTGCACTTGCTGCTGATGTAGAACTCGGTCAGTCGCTGTACGTTGCGAACTTTGGAGCACCGCTTGCATTGAGCGCGAGTGGTCTTATCAATAGCGTGGTCATGGTGAACGGCTCTGCTGTCACTGTTACTGCGTTCACTGCTGGTGCCGGTACTGCTACAGAGATTGGCTACAACGGCATGGTTCCGTTCACCTCGCTAACGAAGCGTGATGGTTGGGGCCGAAACATCACTGCTGTTGCGTCGAGCACGAATACTCGCGTGATGACAGTGACAGGCTATGACTATCTCGGCCAGCCTATGCAGGAGACTATCACTCTCACGAGCGGTAGCACAGCGCAGGGCAACAAGGCGTTCGCGTGGGTCACTTCGATCTCGTTTGCTTCGGCTGCGGACACTACGACAGTGAACGTTGGTTGGGGTAACAAGCTCGGCCTGCCGTTTGCTGGCAATGCGATGGTGAATGAAAGCAAGAACGGTGCGATTGCCGCCAATGCTGGTACATTCACTGCCGCACTTGTTGATGGTACTGCTGCGACAATCAGCAACGCTGACACGAAGGGCACGTACCTGCCATCGACGGTGATCCCTGACGGTACGAATACGTTTGAAGTGGTCTACACACTTCGACGTGGCAACCTCCACGGCAACCGCGCGTACAGCGCCTAGCTAGGAGTGGGTTGACAGCGAGTGCATTGTGTGTTCTGCACTCGCCGTTGACTTACTTTATAACAGGAGGATTGCATGGCTCTGACATTCAAAACAATTCAAGATGCGATCCGCGAAACGGCGAAGTGCATGGGCCTGACTAACGGCGAAGGCATGACCCCGTACTCGAACGAACTTGTCATTTCGTATCTCGCTGGCGCACATGTTCTCATTCGTGATGAGCATGAGTGGGGTGAGATGCAGCGTTCATTCGTGCGTACTCTCGACGGTGTGACAGGTAAGATCACACAAACGATTGAAGGATGCACTGACTGGAAGCAGATTCGTCGTATCTATCAAGATTCATTCCAGACACCACTGCCGATGTTGACGAGTTACACGAATCCTCTCAACTCACCGCTGTTGATTGGATACAGTGCACTAGCTCCGGAAGATGACTTGCAACCGCCTGCTACTGGCCGGTACTTGGTGCAGTTCTTTCCACTGAACAACACAGCACAGGTAGTGTTTCAGATTGACTATGAGTTTGATGTCACTGCTGTCGAAACACTCGTGCCTATCGACTTCTGGCTGCATGTGTGGGGAGCCGCTATGCAATACGCTGCAGATGATGGCACGAATCCAGCACAGTTGACAAAGTACAGTGGCTTGTTCAACAAGCGCATGCTGCAAGTCACCGCACGTGAGAACAGCCGACCATCGTTTGCACAACCGAACCAGTTGATTCCGAACGACTGGTGGGAGCAGGACGCACCGTATGCTTAAGACACCAACCGCACGCGATTTCAGTGGTGGACTGAACCTTGCCGACAGTGAATTGAATCTGTCGAGTAAGTACGCGCGTGAGTTGACTAATTTGTACGTGGACATTGATGGATCAATCTGGCTCCGTCAAGGCACGCAGTTGTTTGCTGATATTGCTCCGTTGAGTGACTACAACATCTCGAATACTCATTACTTCGTGCAGTACATCATTGTAGTGAATACTCGTGGTGAAGTGTTTGCAGTTGATGGACAAGGCAACATTGCAAAGATTTGGGACAGTATCATTGCAGCAGCAAAGCGTCCCGGTCTCACGATTTGGGCAAGCGCAGAACATGTCACGTTTGAGGAATTCAAAGGTGCATTGATCATCAGCAATGGACAAGACAAGCCTCTTGAAATCACTGCTGATCTTACAGTTGATTACCTTGCCGACGTGACGGGCAGCAATATCAACGTGCCTATTGGCCTGATCATGGAGTCATTCGCGAATCACTTGTTCATCGCATCTGGCTACATGCTCAATGTCAGCGAGCGTAATGCTGCAGGTACATGGCCCGGTGATCCTGGTGTACAGTTCACGAATAGCTTTGATATGCGTTCGTATGTTTCAGTGGGTGATACTGAAATCATTGCACTGCATGCATTCAAGAACTTCTTACTTGTGTGCTTCCGTGAAGTGATTGTGCCTATCCAAATCATCGAAGATGCAACAGCTACACCGAAGCTGAACATCAACGTGTCACAGGATAGTGTCATTAATAACTACGGAGCATTCTCGTATCGCACTGCTCAGGACTTGGGAGAGGCAATCTACAACGCTGATATTGTTGGTGTGTCAGAACTCTCGCTGTCTAGTTTCACAAAGATTCTCTCACCAGATCGTCCGTCGAGGTTTATCGATCCTGTGCTACAGCCTGCTATCAATGCACTGTCTACAGAAGCATTGTTGACAGATACGTTCAGCATCTATGATCGTCGTCTTGGTACGTATGCGTTGTTCATTCCGAATGCTGCGTCACAGTACCAGACAGAGAGCGTTGGATACTCGTACCGCACACTTGAGAAGTTCAAGATTAGTGCGTGGTGTGTTCTACGTGGATGGAATTGGCATGGTGCTTGTCGCAGCAGCGAAGGCAACGTGTTCTTCAATCGCAACAACTGCACCAAGATATTCGTCAAAGGTGATCGTGTATCCAATCCTCTGTGGGCTGACTTCATTGGAGAGCAAGAGACGTTCAGCGATGGTACATACTTCACAGACAACACAGGATTCGGCCCTGTAGCGAATGTGAATGACAGCGGTCTACCGATTGAATGGGCATGGGAATTGCCGTGGGCTGACTTCAAGCAGCGTATGTTGACAAAGACATTGCGCTATCTTGTTCTTGATACAGAAGGTGATCAGCCTATTCACTGTGAAGTATTTGTGGACGACATCTATTACGCACGGGATCTCGTCGGTGAAACATTCAGTGATGGCACGACATTCACGGATGGTACAGGTTGGACACCGTACACAACAGTTCCACGTACACCTGCACTGGTGATGGACTACATCGGACGCGACGCTGGTGGCTATGGCATTCAGCAGTACGGCAATTCTCAGTATGGCGGTGGCAACAATACACGACTTCGTACGCTGACACTCATGCCAACGAAATTCACAACAATGAAGCAGCGTTACTCTGGTCGTGCGAAGGGACCGCTGCGGTTCGTGTCGATTACACCAGCGTACATGGAAGGCACAATACGGAGGTTATTCAGTGGCTAGTCAAATCAATCCCAATGTTTTTCCTGACAATGCTCTAGTTGATAAATCAGCATTGCGAGAACAGTTTATAATTGCAGCGGCTGAAATTACAGCGCTGCAGCAAAGCACATCAACAATTCGCAAGATGGCATTCGATGATCATGCCTTCGACGAACTCTAGGAGGTAGTGATGGCTGACAATATTGGCGTTCTCGGTGAAAGCAGTGCAACTGTTCTCGGTACTGCTACGATCTATACATGTCCCGCGAACAAGCGTGCAAAGTTTCGTTTCTTCGGACGCTTTCAGGGTGACACGAATAGCGTAGTTGCTCTGCTTGTGAATGGTGTGGAAGTAGCACGCAATACTGCGATGACTACTACTCACTACAACTACACGATCAAGGGCGGCGGCATGTTCGCGTATGCTTCCGGTAATGCAACACCTCCGACCGGCTTGGCGAATGCTCTGACATGTGCACCTGCTGATCCTATCTACTATCTCAATCCCGGCGACACTGCTCAGTACACAGTTGCTGGTGCGGCACTGCTTGCTTGCAACTTGCAGGCTGTTGGCGTGGAACTCGATCTCTCTGCGTAGTGGAGTAAGAACGTGGCTGATCCTGATCTGACACCAAATCTCAAGCTAGAGCGTGTTCCTGCAAATAGTCTCGCTTGGACTGATCGCATGAACACGAACATGACACTCATCGATGCTACAGTGGGTGCATACTTTGCGTTGCAGAACTTGCAAGGACCTTGGGAGAATAGTCATGCGTATGGTGTTGGAGAAACTGTCATCGATGTGGAATCGGCTACGGTGTGGCAGTGCCAAGTTGCTCACATCAGTTCGATGCTTCCTACGACATTTGCTGAGGATCGTGTAGGATATAGCACGTACTGGACTGTCTACTCGTCTCCGGCTCGTGCTCGTGGTGCATGGACAGGTCCGGGAACAAGCTACAGCATCAACGATTTCGTAGTGAATGGGTCGCAATATGCAGTGTGCATCTCGTCGCACACTTCATCCATAACATTTGCTGATGATGTGTCATTGTCTCGTTGGTCTATTCTCGTTGATCTGTCTCTTGTTGGATCACAAGTTCTTCCAGTTCTTAGCGGTATTCTGGATGCGAATAAGTTTGTCATCACAAACTCTGCCGGCACTGGATATGACATCTATGATCAAACAGGAGCGTTCAACACACTTGGAGCAACATCACTCGGTATTGCGTTGCTCCAAGCAGTAAGTGCGGCAGCAGCACGTACAACAATCAATGCTCAGATAGCCGGAAGCTATCAAAACAGTTCCGCATTCTTGACAGCAATCTCTGGTCTGACATCAACAGCAAACAGCTTTCTTTACTTCGACGCCAGCAACGCTGCAGCAATTGGTGTTATTACTCCGTTTGGCCGCAATTTGGTTGACGATACGAATGCATCAACAGCTAGAACGACACTTGGACTTGGTACTGCTGCGGTAGCTAATACTGGCACAAGTGCAGGTAACGTCGTTGTCTTAGACGGTAGTGCAAAGTTGCCTGCTGTTGATGGTTCTCAACTCACTAATCTTCCTGTAGGCAGTAGTGGGTGGGAAATTGGTGATGTAAAACTGCGATACGGTACTACAGCCGGTGCAGGCTGGCTGCTGATGAATGATGGAACCATCGGCAATGCAAGCAGTGGAGCTACTTATGCAAATGCTGCATATTTAAGCTTGTACATCTATCTATACAGCGTGATTAGTGATACTTGGGCACCTGTTTCAGGTGGTCGTACTGGTAATGCGACAAATGACTTCAACTCTGGCAAGACTTTGACGTTAAGCAAAATGCTCGGACGCACACTTGCTGTTGCCGGAGCTGGAAGTGGTTTGACTTCTCGTGCTATCGGTGAAAACCTTGGAACCGAAACTGTGGCAGCAGAAATGCCTGCTCACACACACAGCACTACCCGTGTTATAGGAACGGTTGAAGTGGCAGAGAGTATTGGAGGAACTTACCTCGTTGCATATAGTCCTACAGGCTACGATAATGGCGGCACTACAGGCAGCGCGTCTAGTGGCGATGGGAACATGAATGTGATGCAGCCTTCAACATTCTTGAATGCATTCATTCGATATACAACGTGAGGCTGAGATGTTCGATCAAGCATTTCTAGATACAATGCTAAAGAGTGCCGGAATCGGTGCAGCTATCGGCTGGGCAATTCAGTATCTCATGTGGCATGGTGAACGTGAAGAACGCAAGACAGCACACGCTTTCATTCTCACCATGCTCGACAAGGTAACAACTGAACGTGTGCAAGGTACGAATGCTATTACTACACTGACATCAGCCGTGAATGCAATAATCGACATTGTTCGTGGAGAAAGGAAATGAGTAGCTCACTTGCAGCCCTAGTAGCTCTCACATATCATAGACTGCCTGGAAAACGCGAAAGTCCCATCGAGCCATTCGTACGTACTGCGAAGCTCGCAGAAGAAGAACAGCAACGGGCTGTGCAAGAATTGCAGCGTGTCACAGAGAAGCTTGTCAACACACTAGCGGAGAAGATTCCCAATGGCGATTAAAGTGTATGTGTACATCGCAATTGCTGTTGTACTCGCTGGCATTGCTGGTGGCATCTATTACAAGATATACAACAGTGGCAAGCAAGCTGTGTACATTGAGCAAGAGAAGAAGCTGAACACACTCAAGGACAAGACACATGATGCGCAAACTGATGCTCTTACCACTCCTGCTCCTCGCAACGGCTTGCGGGAATACGCCCGTCCCGACTAGCAAAGTTGTGCCGTGTCAATCATTGCTGATCGTGCGACCTACGAATGCAGAGATTGACATGATGACAGATTTCACAGCGAGCATCATTCTCGCTAACAACGCAGTAATCACGGTGGCTTGCAAATGAGCGATGCAATCGAGAATCTCATCACTGATGTAATCCGTCGTGAAGGTGGATTCGTCAATGATCCAACTGACCTTGGCGGTGCTACGAACTTCGGCATCACTCGTGCGACGCTTGCATCATATCGCATGAAGCCTGTCACTGTAGAAGAAGTGCGTGACATGAAAGAAGATGAAGCACGTGCAATCTATCGTGCTAACTACTTCCGTGGCATTGAAACGATCACTGATCCGAAGACACTTGCGTTCTTGTTTGACTACAGTGTGAATGCTGGTCCAGGTAAAGCAGTGAAAGCGGTACAGAGTGCAATCGGTACATCTGTTGATGGTGCATGGGGACCTAATTCTCAGAAAGCACTTGACAAGTTTGGGGATCAGAGTAAGCTGTACTGGCCGTGCGTATGCTATCGCTTTGACGATTACATGCGAATCATGGGCAACAATCCATCACAGACGAAGTTCGCACACGGTTGGGCGAATCGCATGAAAGAATTCTGGAGCAAGTAATGTACAAGCTGCGTGATGCTCACAAGAACTACGCAGAAATCGAGTGTCTTGCAGGAATTGCTGAACGTGTGTTGAAAGAAGCTCCAACGTACACACACGTTTCGTTCAACAAGAAACGCACGATGAGTTTCATTGTTGACGCGATGACTCGCAAGGACATGTTCTTGAAAGTCATTGCTCGTGTTGAAGATGACGTTGCAGTAGGTGGCATCATTTGTTTTGTCGAGCGGATCGTGACAAGCGATGATCTACAGGCATACGACTTAACGATCATGCTGGATGAAGAACATCGTGGTCGTTGTGTTAAAGAGATAATCGAACTGGTTAGTGACTACAAAGTGTGGGCACGTAAGCAGGGCGCCAAGATCATCAAGCTAGGCGTATCATCAGGTATCAACATTGATCGTGCTGCGACGTTCTTTGAGAGACTTGGATTCTCTCGGATCGGTAGTATGCACGCATACGTGATGGAGGCTTAGATGAGCGGTGGTGGCGGCGGTGGCTATCAAGTGCAGGATAATTCACTGCAGCTTGAGATGATGCGTCAGCAACAGGCACGTGAAGCACAAGCACGTGCGGATGCTGAGAAAGAGCAAGCCAAGACTGATTTCCAGAACAAGTTTAGCACTGCAAAGCAAGCTGCAAAAACAACTGGCACGAATTATCTTGGTCAGCGTGGTCTCTCCACTGACATGTACGGCAGCTTGATTGATAGCATCATCAATGATGCATCGCTGCGTGTGCCTGAGCTTGATGCAAATCCGGGACAGTATTTCACAAATGACACGTTCGCGAGCGGGCTGGACAACTACCAGACCATGCAGCGTAACAACTACACTGGCAAAGTGAATAGCACATTCACTCCAGGATTCGATACGTCACTGCTTGAAGACACTGCAGATGATGGCATCCTCAACAGCATTCTCGGTAGCCAGCGCACGAACGCAGAGACACAGCTTGACTTCAATCGCAAGCGTGGACTGCTGAATGACAGTGGCTACAACGAAGCGTTGAATGACTTGAATCGACAGGGTAGCGCTGGCATGGCTACACTCACAGGCATTGGTGACAGTGTGCTTGGTAAGGGTCGCCAGCAGTTGAGCAATATCAAGGGTGAAGCTGGAACGGCTGCAAGTGGGTACACACTCGGCATGCCTGAATTCAGTGTTGATCCGTACTACACACGTGCAACTGAGAAAGCGAACACACTCAAGGGGTCGCTTGAAGGTGACATTCGCAGTGCTCTTGGTGGCACGAATCTCTTCGATGTCGCATCCGCAATCGGCAAGGGTGGCACAGCGCAGGGACCAATTAATCTCACGACTGCTGACACAACGCCGGGCGTACCGTTCGCACAGAAGAAGACACAGACAGGTCGTGGACTCGGCTCGACAGGAGCATTCTAATGGCATTCGGATGGAGTGAAGCCATTGGTGCTGGCAGTGCACTAGGAGGCGGTATCCTCAATCTGTTCTCACAAGGACAGCAGCAACAGAATCAGCAAGGCGCTCTGCAGATGGCGATGCAGAACTACTTGCTCAACAAGCGCATCGCTGATCAGCAGTACGAGCTTGCTACTGCAGGACAGACAGATGCTCGCGGTAACAAGACACGCTACGTACCAGGACAGGGTTGGGTAACTGACACGACACCGGAAACAGCATCACTCATCAAGCAGAGTGATGCAATCGCACGCAATCGTGGTACTGATGATCTAACACGTGGTCAGGACGAGCGTAGTCGCAACTACAATCGCCGCATGACAGAGGGCAGTGCTGCATCGCCGTTGCTTGCTCAGATGCAGTATGGCTACGGAGCACCTACACGTGAAGGTGTTGTCGGAGCGAACAAGATCGCTGGTGTTACAAGTGCTGCGGAGAATGCTGATAATGTTAAGTCAGGATACACCACTGCCGCACTTCGTACAGGAACAGGTAACAACAACCTTGGTCCCACTCTCGCATCTGCTGATCGCGGAGCAACAGCAGGCATCCGTACAGCACTCGCTCGTGGGGATGCGGAAGGTGGTCCACTCTACGATGAAATGCTTGCGAAGTTCAATGGCAGCAAGCTTGATCCGTACAACATGCTTGCGACTCGTGCAAGCAATGCGGAGGGTAGCAGCTTCCAGCCGGAGAGCATTAGCAGTGGTCTTGATAGTAGCATGCTGCAGCGCGCTGGCATTGGTGCTAATGTTGCGGGTCGCGGTGCTGCCGGACTTAATTCGAGCATGTCGCCGGTACTGGCGATGATGGCATCGCAACGTGGTCCTAACTATGACACGTTCGCTGCAGGACTTGGTAAGCAGCTGCAGTCATTGTTCCCATCGAAGAAAGATGGAAGCATCGTTGACTACGCTGGCGGTAGTGGTTCAAGCTGGTAGGTGACACATGGCTAAGGCAGCAATTACTACTCCAAACTACGGAGCATATGCAAGCGATCCTATTCAGCAGATATTTGCTCGTGGGATACTTGATCGTGACATGTCTGGACTGTCTGCAATGTTTCTTGATGCAGCAGATCGCAATAAACAGCGTGGCATTGATTCGTACGAGAGTGGTGTACGTGAAGCAAATGCTTTGTCTGGCAAGCTTGCTCAAGAAGACATGCAGAATGAGCAAGCGATTGAATTGCTCAAGGCAACAGCTGGACTTGTGAAAGAAGGCATTGCACCATCTGGCATGCGTGGCGAAGGTATGCTGTTCAATCAGCCGGGAACGAATGATCAATTCAGTCAAGCAACGATTGGAAAGTTGTTGGCTGATGCGGCTGCGTCGAGTGCTTCTGCATCTGGAGCAAGCGGTGAGAAGTACGAATACAATGTTGATACATCGCCAAGCGGTGTAACAACAGGTACGTGGAAAGGTAAAGGCGGTGATCCTACCAAGCTGCAGGCAGCAATTCAGCAGCGCGTTGAAGCTGAATTGCGTGCACGTGGCTTGACACCAAGTAGCCGTGGACCACTTGCATTGCCTGCATCTAAGACAGATGTGCAGCGTGCAGAGGATGCCAAGAGCAAGTATAAGTAGAGGATCACATGGCTGACTCTCTTGAAGATGTCTTCCGACGTGTAAGTGATGCTAACATTGGTGCACCGAAAGTAGCACAACCTGAGCCAGCGTTGCAGAATCCTATGCCACGCTGGCAACGTGTGCTTGCTACGACGTTGCCGGAAGTAGGTGCGAGCATTGCTGCAGCACCGACGACGTTGTACGCACTCGCAGGTATGGGCGCGAATTACTTGTCGAACAAGATGGGCACTGGTGAGGTAGACATCGGCCAAGATGCAGCACTGAACGTATCCAAAGCTATCACTGATCCTGTGCGTGAGATGAGCAACAAGATTGCTGGTGAGAAGATGAGTGACAATCTTCTTGGCGGTGATCCTATGCAAGTTGGAACATCATGGCTGCGTCTTGCTCTAGGCGCTGGCATCTCTGCACCTGCACCGATGGCTGCTGCGATCACTCGTGGTGCTGCAGCGTTGAAGACTGGCACGAAGATGGTCGATGACATCGGTGCAGGTGGATTGAAGGTACTGGAAGCACTCACACCTATCACGATTTCAACAAAGCCCAGTATGAAGGTAGCAGCTACGAACATGGCTGTTGCCGGTGCTCTCGGCTCAACATTGGAGGGTGTTCTTGGCGGGGATACAACAGTCGCGGAAGCCAAAACACTTGTTGACGAGAAAGCAAAAGGCGCGCTCGACGTTGCAGCCGAAGGAGCCTCGGAAGTACAGCGGAGTGACCCGAAGCTCGTACAAGCAGGATTCACAGGTGATCCTGCGTACGATGCGATGGGCGTGGGACTGCTCGGTGCGGCGGCCCTAGCGTACTGGCGTCGTGGCGCTGTGAGTGACGCATGGACAGGTGTGAAGAACAATCTTGAGAAGCGATTCACAGGATACGATCCAGCTGATCCTACGAACAAGACGTTGCTGAACGCTGCCAATGCTGGTGAGCAACAGTTTCTTGATCGTAACGCTGGTATGCGTGAATCGTTGAAGGCTGCCTTGAAGTCAGAAGGACTCGACAAGAACACTGCAACGAAGCGTGCTGATCAGTTTGCTGAGTACGCTGCTGCACGTACTGGTGCGTCAGTGAATACACGCAATCAGATATTCATGAACGAAGGACGCATCCCTGACAGTGCTATTCAGATGCCGCCACCGAGTGATTGGTTTGCTCGGTATCGTGCACTCGATGACGCATCACAGGACTTGATTGATCGTGCTCTGCATTCACGTCGTGAGCTTGATACACGCATGATCGATAAAGTGTGGCACAATCTCAGTGATACACAGACACGTGAACTCGACAACTACGTTCGACAGGTGCAAAGCAATCCACAGTTGAACCACATCTATGAAGACTTTCTCAAGATCACACGTGGTCTTGCGGAGTACACACGTGAGCAGAAGCGATTCAGCAATCGTGAGGTGAATGCATTTCTATCTAAGAATCCACACTTTGTACCGGAGCGTGCTGATCCAGGCAGCAGCTACCTCAACGAACGTAACATCGGTATGGGACGCGGCCGCAAGACGTTTGAAGAACTTGGCAAGCCTGCTGAGTTTCTGCCTCGTTACATTGATGAAGTAGTACGCTCGACAGAAGGCAAGAAGATTCAGCGTGGTTTCATGACGAACATGGAACGCATGGCAAATCGTGGGAATGCGTACGCGACGAAAGTAATTGAGAAGTCTTACACGACACCACCGCCGAACATGAATCCGCGTGAGTATGTACATTGGCGCAATTCACGTGGAGAGAGTCGATGGACGAAAGTAAACGATGCGATAGTGGGAGACAGCTTGCGCGGAGTGACCAATCCTTCAGCGTTGCAGATGGCGAACGGTGCGATGTCACAGTTGACACGTCTGTACGAGAGCGGATCAGTGGGATCACTGGCTGCTGCGACAGGCAGTACGTTCTTCGCTCCGACAAGTGCTCTCTACACCGCGACCCTTGCACCTGTCATCCGTGATCGTGGCGTTGCTGTTGGCTACCTTGACAAGTACATGCAGGAACTCACTGCGAAGATGCTTGGAAAGGATAAGGCATTCGGTGTGCGCGGTGACTTCGTTACGTTCGCACCGGACGTAGCATTACGCATGGCTCAGAATGTGGGTGCTGTACTTGCACAGCGTATCAGCAAGACACTTCACAACAGCGTGATCACTGATGGCACAATCTCGCAGATGGTGGGTCCGAAGGCTGCAGCACTTGCTGCGAAGTCTCTGGACAATCACTTCAAGCGTAGCGCTGTTCATGATCTGCAGACACGTGGTGTGCTGGGTCCTGCGTCGATGATGTCGATTGATCCTGCGAAGTCGTTCAAAGATGCAGAAGCAATGCTACGTGGGCATGGCTTGATCGGTGGAACATCTTCGTTCTTGACTGATATTCTGCATGCTATCTCGTCTGCACCTGCGATGTCCGTGCGTGCAATGAACAAAGGAAGACTCAATGAAAACGAACTATCAGCGGCTATGCGCAACATGGCAGGCGATCCGGCTCGCAGTGGAGCGTTTCGTAAAAGCAGTGGTGGCACGGGTCCGAACATTGCTGCGGAATTGACGAACGCTACACCGTGGGGAAACATCTTCCTGCAGAGTACAGCACGTTTCGCTAAGCAGATTCGCAAAGACCCAGCCGGTGCTGCAATGGGCGTGTTCAATACTGTAGCCATGCCTGCAATTGGTGTGACTATGTGGAATGCTGCACAAGGTCCGGAGTATGTTGACTATCAATTCAATGTGCGTACACCTGACAAGACAGCTGCATCGTTGTACATCGCAATTCCTGGCCGTCCTCCTGAGATGGGCGTGGAGATTGCATTCGATCCGTTGATGCGCGGTTTCAAGTGGGCGACGGAGTTGCTTGCTGCATCACAGCTTGGACTACTTGATGGTAGCTACTTCGGTCCTGACAATGCTGACATGCAGAAAGCATTCAAGGACATGGTTGATCACCGTGCTGGCTTCGGTGAAGGCAGTGTCACGAACAGTGTGATCAAGGGATCGATCATTCCACCTGTACCGCCTGCTGCGAAGTTGGTTGGTGCAGTAGGTGGCATGGACATTCGTGACTACACGGATATTCGTGCGCCGAATGACCGCAAAGAAGGTGGCTTCACAGAAGGCGAAGGCAAGAATCCGCAAGCTACATTCATGGATCAGTACTGGCCGGGACAGACTGAGTTGATCTTGCGTTCAATCGGCAGTGGTGCATTTGCGAACATTTGGAATGCACTTACTGACACTGAGACGCAGATGAAAGAGAAGGGATTCGTTGAGGGTGGTAAGAAAGCACTCAGCAATCAAGGTGATCAGTTCAAGATGCGTACCGCTGACAGCACGAAGATGATCGGCAGTGGTCCACTGTTCGACACGTTCCTTGCTGTGTCGCCTGCTACAGAAGCTTCAGGCAGTATAGTAAAAGGAAAGTTAGAGGGATTGAGAAACCTCCAACAAGCATTGCAGCAAGCAACTCTTCCCGGAGGTGTTCCGTCGAACCTGCTAGGAAACAAGAAGCAGGGCTTCCAAGAGCCAATCGGTGCAAATCCATCTGCGCCTGCACCTGATCTTGAAATGATGCAACTTGCAGAGATGGCTGGCAAGATATACAAGCAGTTGGCGGATGCGGAATTGGGAGCGAACAAAATTCACTACGATCAGCAGCAGAGCATTCGCAACAGCACACGTTTCTCTCCTGAGGATAAGCGTGCTCTGCTAAACGAACAGAGCTACGCGATCATTGCTAACAATCGCAAGTTGCTTCAAGACATCGAGCGTCATGAAGCAATCATTTCGAGTATGTTCGGTCGACCTGTAAAGTTCGACAAGATCGATCTTGGGAAGATGTTGGGACAGCAAGCTCAGTAGCCACCGACATTAGCTGATTGTCTCGGTGAATTATCTAACTCACGTTCTTTGAACCAGTCACGCAATCCGAGAGAGTCGATTAGATTCTCTCTGAATGATTGCTGCTTCTTTTCTTCTTCTTCATCACGTTTCATCTGCATGAGAATCTTGTGTTGAGGACTTACTGACTTCAACGCAACGATGTTCATGTTCATGTTGTTTTGATTACGTCGATATTCAAGCATGCGATAGTGGTTGCGCTGGAATTTATGAGTTGATTCCATTGCTTCGTAATACTGCTTCAATTGTGGTGGAGCAACAGCACGTACGATCTTGTTGCCCATCATTCCAGCAAGTGATGGATTCGATGGATATGCTTCTGCCATCTTCTCACCGAATTGATTGATGCCATGCACAGCAACAGCAGGAGCAGCAGGTATCAGTGATGCAAACAGTCGTCGTGTTAGTGTCACAGCAAGTCCTCCTTCTCAAGCCACCATGTCGGCAGGTCTATCTCTTTCTCATTGTCGGATAGCACACCGATAGACTTCGGCACCCATCGTTCTTTGTCATCGCTGAATATGAGTAGCCATACTTTGTCGGTCTCGTGCTTTGCTTCGACATCGACGGTGACTATTTCGTTGCGATAGTTTGGCATCACGTCACTCCAAGTTTGCGTGCAACATCTTCAAGGAACAGTTCATTCTTCAAGAACTCAGTGGCCACGTACATGCGACGTGGTCTACTGCGTGGATTCTCAATCTCATACATCTTGATCAAGTCAAGCTCGTGGAATGTTTCTACAAGTGTTCTCAACTCATTAGCAGCGCGCCCGCTAATAGAACAAGAACGATACAAGTGGCTATGAGAGATTCCAGCATCACCAGCTTCCAAGATAACTGTGCGAATGCGTTTAGCCAGCTTGAGAGACGTGACATTTTCTTTGGCTCCTGTGAAGAGTTCTGTTCCGTAGTGCTTGATGGAATCGACAAAGCGGATAGCTCTCTGAATATAATCATCGTCGATTGACCATGCTCGTTCATTGCACGCCATGAGACCTGCAATTCGCAAGACATGTCCGTCCTCACGGGATTCAAAACTTTCACGGTATACGTCTCGATGTGATTGACGTTGGCTATACCACCGAGTAAACGTTCTAAGCGCCGCATTGTTGATGCCGATACGGTTATAACTTCTGCTCTCATCAACTAACTCCGTGAGTTGTTTCACAAGTGCATCTTGCGTAACACGTGGTGCTTCTTCACCCCACGCTACAAGTCTTTTGCGATTTCGCCCGTGGATGAAATAACAGCGAGACGTGAAACCACCTGCAATAATCTCTGGCCGTACCGCTGTTGCAAGCCACGACGGTGTTGATCCAGCCAGAAAACTGCAGTATACATTTTTGAAGTTAAGCTCTCCAGTGCGCAGAGACCCACCACCGCTCCGCTCATCAGGACAATCATACAAATCAGTAAGCAAAGCAGGGATGCCAGCAATCTGAGTACCGCGTCCGAGCATAGCTGCAAGCTCAGATGCCACCAGTACAATCTGTGCAGCACCATGCTCTCGCGTAGCAGTTGATAATTCATTGAGAAGGTGTCCTATCGTCACTTTGGATTCGATTAGAAGTGTAGTAGACTGCACTTCCGTCATGTATCGACGCAATAACGAAGTTGCCGCCCGGATAGAAGATGACTTGCGCAGTATCCCGCTCTCTGAGACAAGTATGCAGTACATATTTAGATGTACAGGTGCACTCGGGCGAGCGACAACGATCTGTCTTCCCAGAGCCGCTGATAACGTCCACAGTGCACATGTGTAATCATAGATGAGCGGTGTTTCAGTCTCGCTCATCCCTTCCATGTAGTTAGAGATGAATGTGTTAGGCGGTGAGTACGGTACTGTACTCATATCTTAACCTTTCCACTTCTGCGTGATCGTGCTCCAGCGATGGATACCATTGTCGTCTGGGACGGAAAGCTTGATGTCCGCTGGGATAACCAACTCTTGATCTCTGACAATGAGCGGCTTTGCAGCATGTCGCTTAAATATACTTGCGACTGTGGGCATGTCCTCAAGTCGCGCAAGAGCGATGAGTGCGTCGTGGATATTGAGAGTGACCGCAGCCTCAAGCCCGTTGCGACTACGTGGCCATTCGGGGTCTTCGTGAGAGAGATAGATGATCTCACATACCTTGTCTCCAATAGACGATTGAGGTTCAAAGGCGACGATTGGCGTAAGGATTTCATCATCGATGCGGGATAGTAGTACCCAACGACGACCGTACGCATTGTATAGCTTCTTGTCACGCTCAACACGCATACGTAAATCTTGCCATGCAATTCCAATTTCTGGAAAGGCAGCGTGATAGAGTCTGTGTGCACGTGTTGCCTCCGCTACTGAGACACCGAACTTTGCTGCTGCGGTGTCTGGCATGAGTCTGTAATTAAAGCCATGTACTGAGCGTTTACCTTGATATCGCAAGGTGGGTTTGTGATCAGCGGTCCAGTCTTCTTTTGGCACTGTGTCGTATGGAACGTTAAAGATACGTGCTGCATTGAGACGATGTACATCATAGTTGTCAGGGTCCGTTGCTGCTAGTCTGAAGTTCTCAATCAATCCCTTAACGCCCCAAGCAATTGCAACGTAGCGTGCCTCTGCTTGTGACAGATCGAAGTACACGAAGCCATAGCCGGGCGGTGCAATGAACATCGAACGAGCACGCTCTGGCTGGTTCTGCAAGTTCATGCCGCTTTCCCACATCACTGCACCAGATGAGAGTCGTCCCGGTGCTGATGTAGTGCCCCACTGACGCCACTCACAACGCATGCGATCATCATCGTCTGTGCGTGAGCGTGCGTATGTGGTGAGAAACTTGTGTTCTTCTTTGTACTTGTCGAGTGCTGCAAGCATCTCTTTGCTAGCTGCACTTGTGTTCGGATGCGAGCCAATGCGACGGCGATTGTCTTCATCTGTTGACTTACCAATGCCGACGAGCTTGAGCTTGTCAAAGAACAGTTCGCGCATCTGCTTCGGACTGTTCGGATTGATCGTGAGTGTGGGGTCGCTCACTGCAAGCTGTGCTTTGTGAACGAAATCAGCTTCGAGCTTGTCAACATCTTCAGCGAGTGTGACAGCGAGATTCTTCTTCAATTCTGTGTCGATGAGAATGCCGTTGCTTGTCATCTCTACAAGATGTGGCTGTAGACGCATCACGTGGTTGAAGAAGAACTTGTCTAGCTGCTGTGCTCTCAGTTCTTTATGAGTTTCCGACGCAACTTGGTGAGTGATGCAACAGTCCTTGACATTATATCGCCAGAAGCTATCGATGTCACCAACGTCCTTCCATCCATCCTTGTCATCTTTATAGAACGGGTGTTCGGTGTACGCTGTAGTGAGAAAAGCAAGACTGTGAGGTAGTGATGGATATAGAGTGTGATGTGCCAGAAGAGTGTCATAGTCTACCCTCGTCTTGATTCTGTCCTTGTATCGCATCCAGTAGCTATCGAAGTTACCGTTCTGCGCTACGAATTGAATGTCTGTACGCTTGAACAGTTCGGCAATCTCCAGTCGCACGGCAATCTCTTCGTGGATATCAAAGCGAGACGTGCTGTGGAAGGTACGAAAGTTGATGCACATGCCTTCGTGTGGATCGTTAGCGAATCCGATGCATGCTGTTTCGTTGTTGATGGTTTCGATGTCGTAGGATACAGGCTTCCCATCAGCGGCCATCTTGCGAAGGAAGTCAATTGCTTCACGCTTCGTTGGGTTGATGATGTGATTGATCAGATGTGGTTTGTACTTGCCAGTGAGCAGTCTGTTGAATCGTGCAACGTCGATCGAGAAATGCACTTCTACAGTAGGATCGTGAATCATAAACGCAGGGTTGTAGCTGATCAGCATGTGCCCGTTGTTCTGGAAACCCATCATCTTGTCGAATTCCAGCACAGAACCACGCCACTTCTTGATACCTGTGTGACCTGTGATTGCTTCAAGTGCGACGTTTCCAAGCACGAGAATGTACTTGAGATTGGGAAGCGAGTTCAACTCTTGACGTAGCACTGTCGCCCACTTCGCTAGTTCTTCCTTGCTCACTGCCGACTTCTCGCGTCCACCGTCGTTGTCTTTCTTCAACAGTGGACGCTTCACTACATTGGTAATGTAACAGTGTTCGCGGCGTACATTGATCTTGCCAAGCTTCTCCCACAGCAGGCGACCTGAGTTGCCGATGAGTGGTTGCTTCAAGATCACTTCTGTCTCGCCGGGAAACTCCGCTATCACTGCGATCTGTGATGACGGAGAACCCGAGCCGAGAACAGCATACTCAAGATGCAGAGACTCGCAATGTGCTACTGTCTGCTGCTGTAGTGGTGTCATGTGTTGCATGAGCTTGCTGCCCTGTGTTTCTACGAATGCATCTCATTGTGGAAGTGTTGCCACAATGTGCGATGTCTCTCACGCAATCTCTTAGCAATGATCTTGCGTTCGCGGCTATGCTTAGCAGTATCACGTTCAACTTTCCCAGTGTACAGACTAAACGTGAATACTCGATCACGTCCGTCGAGCGTCTGACCAAGTGGAGAGATTGAGAAGTGATACTGCAACAGCGTTCCGTATTCTGTCGCAGTAGGTTTGTTGATTGAGCCTTTGATGATCAGTTGCATGACTATCGAAAGTCCTTCTCCCAATCGATTGTTTTCATTGTCTCTACTGCAGGAAACTTGTTCATTATAACACGTAATCCTTGCAATGTCAACCAATGCAGCGTTCCATCGTTGTGTATGTCTACAGTCTCGCAGACACCGTCTGGTAGATAGCTACGACTGTCGCCGCTGAAGTCAGTTCCAGCACGATGAATACGCACAATAAGACAGTTGGCTTTTCCAGCAGAAGCCACCACGCGATTAACTTCGCTGACAAAACCACAATCAGACACAACAACAAGCTTGTTAGCAGCATTCTTTGCCTCCTGCCATAGTAGTGATCCGAAGATGTCATTACCGTAGCGTGGCTTCATGAACTCTTCGGATAGCCTAATCAATGTATATCGAATCGTCTCATCGCGGAGTGTCTTGACAGGCATCTCCTTGAACTCTTCGATATATCGCATGTCCACATTCAACAAGCCTGCAACCATGCGCTTGATCGGTGCTGCAAACTTGAGGTGTGAGAACTTGAGATACGGTACGAGTTGCTGGACGAGAGTGTCCTTACCGCAGCGAGGCGGTCCGTTGAGTAGTACCAACTGTGTCATGTTAGTACGCCTTTCCACCATCCTTGACGCGATTCTCAAGCTTGTGATCAGCACGCTGCTCGTTGTACTTCAACTTCTCAGCAACTGCTTCACCAAGTTCGAGCTTCATCCACTGAGCAAGTGATGCAATGCGAATAATAGCATCAGCAAGTTCAACTTCTACACCCTTGCGATGTGGGAGATGATCGTCCATCTTGTTCTTGCGGTGTGCTTCAAGAGCTTCGGAGATTTCACTGTGAATCAGTGCGATCTTTGTGCCGAATTCTTTGTTGACATCAAGCTCCTGCTTTGTAACAGGATCGAGGCGCCAACCAGCTTTGTCTTCTGCGTGTCCACAGAACTCGACAATCGTATCAACTGCAAGCTCTAGATGATCCATCGTTCGCATCTCAAACACTCCGTCGCTGGGTTGACACTGCACTCTGCAAGCTACGCAAATCACTGATGATCGTGGTGTGCTTACGTGCACGTGTGATCGCTGTGTAGAAATTGCTGCGATCTTGCAGCATGAACACACTCTTATCCATCAGGTACACCACGTTGAAGTATTCACTGCCCTGTGATGCATGTGTCGTGATCACGTACGCATGAGCAATTACAACACGAGGATCATAGCCCTTCACGCTGCCATCTGCCATCTGGTACTCGACCCACGGTGGTACTGCAATCGTGCGATCACCGAAGTCAATGACGATTTGGTCATGGATGAATTCCTTAACGATGCCTGTCTCACCGTTGAAGATTTCGAGATTGTAATCGTTCTTACGCCACAGAATCTTGTCGCCGGGAACGAGTACGAGTTGCTTGATCTTGTCGTATCGAGTGCGCGGCATGACCTGAGCCATGTGCATCTTGTCGCCATGCAGCAGCTTCTGGATGCGTTCGTTCATCGAAATCGTACCAATCCATCCCTTGTGCGTGGGAGAGATGATCTGATTGTCGAGAGTGGTGAAGTCAACATCACCAGCCATGATAATGTCTTCGATGGTGGTGACTGGATTCTTGCCAATCATCATCTTAAAGTCATCAGTCTGCGTCGGCATCATGCCTTTGAGAATACGTGCGCCGTTCGTGACGATGCCGCTGCCTTCACCCTGTCGGTAAATCTTCTCAAGCGTTACACTCGGAAACACTTTGAGATGCTTCTGGAATGGTGACGGTTTCGGCACAGTGTTGAAGCCACCTTCTTCGATCGGAGGAAGCTGATTCACGTCACCGAACACACGCACGAGTCCACCGTTGGGGATAGCGTCGAGCAAGTTGCGATCAAGCTCTGAGTTGACCATGCTGTATTCATCGACGAGTACGACACTTGCATCGAGTCGATTGTCAGGCTTGCGCTTCGGGACAGAGATGCCGAGAATCTTTCCTGTCTTCTCATCCGGATCACCGGGATGCGTGTACTCTAGAAGACGGTGAAGCGTAGTAGCGGGTAGCCCTGTGGCCTCGCTAATACGCTTCGCTGCTTTGCCGGTCGGTGCGGCTACTGAAACTGTATGTCCGGCTTCGATGAATGCTTCTGCAATCTGCTTCATCAACCGCGTCTTGCCTGTGCCTGCGCTACCAGTGACGCCTACGATGCGATCAGTGGTGCCACATCCAAGCGTTACCGCTTCCTGCTGCTTTGCGTCCGGCAGCATGGGTGTATCGGATTCCGTACTCATTGTGTGTGTTCCTCTGTGTGTTCAGCGTGAAGTGATGGTCATACGCATCACGTCCGTGTACCGTCTCGACAGTTACAGAACCGTCGTCGTGCTCAGTAGTGATCTGGAAAACGTCATCATCTACTTCGATTACCTGCGTTGTCATTGTCCTTCTCCTGTTCCTTAGATGCTACGGCTGCTCTGTTCTCTAACGCGCGAGCCATGTTATAGCTGCTTGCTCTCATGAATTCTGACTCCGATAGTCCTAGGATTCCTGCCCATTTCGAGGTGAGCAATCGACTTCTTTCGTTGGTGCGGATAGTGACTCGACTGGCGCTGCTGTGTGACTTGGCATGTACTCCGTGGTTAGGTTCATGTGGTTCTGGTATCATCACTTCGATGCGATCCATGTACTCTCCTGCGTGTGGTGCCGGGTGAGAGGATCGAACTCCCGACCGTCGCCTTACAAAGACGCTGCACTACCGCTGTGCTAACCCGGCTGATCACAGATACAAAACAGGCCGGGAGTTGTGCGCTCCCGGCCTGCCTAGCTCACGTAGTGTGTGCTAGTTACGCAGACGCAGCAAGCGGAGCATCAGCGGCGGTACGCGGCTTGCGGACCTTCGGCTGAATCGTGATACGCTTGTACTGCAGATCGCGGTCGCCCATCATACGATCAACGAACGCCGGACCGAAGTCTTCAACAATCTCGACCTCGCCGTCGATGGTGCCCTTGTAGACGAGAGCAATCTCACGCGGCTTCGGGGCACGAGCAACGGCCTTGCGCTTCGGCTTCGCAGTCTGAGTGGTGGGAGCAGCCATGGTATTAGTCCTTCTAATGTGTGTTGATTAAACTCGCATCGGACAGGACCATCCCTGTCCGATGCGTACTCTTTACTCTAGTCTATCCAGTACGTCAAGCCTACGCAGGCTCAACAGCCTGAATTTCCGCACGCTTCTCGCCGTTGTACTCGCTCTCACCGACCTTGAGATTGGCGCTCTTGCCAATGAAGTCATTGAGATCGACGCGACGGCCGAGAGAGACGCGCATAGCCTCACCGAACTTGCGAAGCTGGTAGCGGCTACGCATGTCATCAGAGAGGGGAACGCGGCGGAAGATGAGCTTCACGGCATCCTTCTGCACAGCCGCGAAGTCAGGCGGGAACTGATCCGGAGCAATCGTGAACTCAACAGCAGCGTACATGCTGCCCTTCTGCGACTGCTTCTGTTCAGCGCCGGTGCACGTACCGAGATAGGTGCGAGTAGGCAGCGGCGGCGGGGCTTCTGCAGTCGAGATGTCCTGCGAGAAGTCAATAACGCTGCCGAACTGCGTCGTGTTGTCATCAGCCATAGTGTGTTCTCTCTTTCAACGTTGATGTTACCAGTAGTGCACTACTTGGGTAGTTGCAGCTTCTCGTAGTTACTCTCTTGCCACTGCTTGAACAGCATTTCGAGAGTGACTTTGTTCGGCTGCGTCTTGGTGCTGCTGATGAAGTCGTAGCCTGACTGTGTGTCAAACATGCGAGTCTTCATCGGCTTAGCCAAGCCTATCTGGCGTACTGTGACGCGGCGCTCAGTGCCGGTGTCTTGCATACGCCAAACCTCTGAAAGCTGTTTCGGTACGTCAACCTGTAGAGTGCCGCCAAGCATGACAGCAATTGATTGGATGACGCCAGCTTCGTTTGTTTGTGGTGGTCCTTCGTGACCGATCATGATTAGATGTCGATTCATCTTACCTGTGGCAATGAGTAGGCCGTTAACAAGTCCATTCGTGAATCTATTGCGATATCCATATCCTGCGGGACCAGGGTTCTCGAATGTACTACCCGGTGCGCGTCCGACACTGTATGACACGCAATTGTTGACGAACTGAGTGATGCTGTCGACAACGACTGTGGTGATATCGGGGTCATCTCTCAATATCCCTTCTATGTTGAACGGGTTGACTGTCTTAGCTTGCTCGACATAGTTCACCGCTTCTGTGCTGTAGTCAAGCACGGTTACGTTGTCTCGTTGTTCTTTCGCTACACCCGCAGTGCCTTCATTGTCGAAGTTGATCCACAACTTCTTACCCGGTGCAGTAGATGCGAGATGTGTCTTGCCGCATCCAGGTAGTCCCCATAGGAACATGGAGACACGTTTGTTACTTGATGCAAGTGGAGTAAGCGTGACGACCATTTATGACAACTTATTCAAGAGTGCAGCGATCTTATCTGCGGTCTGTTGATTGTCGCAGAGGCATTCGATAGCGTCATCTTCTGACTTCGTTGTATCAACGACTGCATAGTCCCAACCGTCCATGTCAACTTCTTCAACTACGTATCGCATGTCACACTTCCTTCTCTTGTAGATGATTGAGTGGCGACCATTCTTCTACGCGCATACTTTCAACAGCGTCGCTCTGTTCCTCGCGAGTAAGACTGCAAAAAGGGATGAACTCACACGCGGAGAAGTATCGGTTGCAGGAATGACTATATCGGGGTGCCTCATGAGGGCGTGACACGTAGCTTTCATACGTGGCGATTCCTTGGAAAAACCATTCGCACCATCTAAGGCGATCAGACTCGGTGCGCGACTCAGGCTGAAACACAACGCCGTTGTAAGCATCGCGCGGAAGCGGTATCTGTGTTCCCATGACTTCTGCATTGAATACGTCCTCGTTGAGAATGCATGTACCTGCGATAGTGTAGCCTGTCACTTGATGTGAGATGGCGAAGCTGTTCTTCCATGACTGCGAGAGTTGTGCAGCAGTCTTGTTCTCACCGACGATGGCGTGTGAGCCGTACTGGTGGATGCCGTCGATGCGTCCGCAGTAGTATTGCACTTCGTTTTTTGTCCATGCAGGACCGTCACCAAAGCTTACCTTACTGTTCCGCATCTTCGTTACTTCCAACACGAACGGTATCTCAATGCCTATGATGCCATCACGAACAAGTACAGGCTTATCGCTAGCAAGGTAACGATCCGCATAGGCCAGACAAGCGGTCTCCATGTTGGACATCGTTCGCTTACGATCACTAGGATCATCGTAATAACCGCTAGTATGAAGAGCACTAAGAGCAAATAGCTGTGCATTGTTCACTCGATCACTGTCTTGTGGTACGGCGAGCATCTCTGCCATACGCTCATCACCGAATAGATGCATGCCATGCTTGTAGATTTCAGGAGCAAGTAGCAGCTTGCCGTTCTGAATCTCGCCTAGTGACCACAATCTGAGAGCAGCAAAGAAATCATGGCAAGCGCTACCACACTCAACAGCCAACCTACGGCCACCAGAGGTAAGAGGATAATCAGTGCGATGCAAAGCGTAGCGTAGTACACCAAACGTGGGACAAGTGTTGATCGCCGTGAGTTTGGTGAAGTCATAGAACACCTGCCCCGCAAGTCTCAACTTGTCCGCATCCTCAAGTGAGATATTGCGTATGTGATACTCGATGCTATGCGGTTCGTTTTTGATGATCAATGTCAAGAAAGCCTCCCGCGTGTTTGTGTGTCATCGGGATCGTCATCTTGAGCATCAACAGCAGCAACACCGCTGCTCATGTTCTTGACCATTTCTTCAACGCCGAGCTTGTTCAACATGTCATCACGTACGCCGAGCTTGCGAATCATCTCGGTTGTCAAGTCGATCAGCTTGTTGAATTCAGTCGCGAACAGCATCATCTGATCGTGTTGGATGCGAAGACGTTCGTGCATTGCACAGATCACAGAAGTCTCACGCGGGTCCTTGTGCATCTGTTTCCACAGTTCCTCGACTTGCCGTACCTTCATCAGTGCCATGACTATTCTCCCACAACATCATTAGACTCTTCAAAGACACCGATACTGAAGTGCCTAGACAATGCTCCACGTGGAATGAGTTTGAGAAAAGTGTCTACTTTTTCCATAGTAAATGCGTCTCGATTCCATGCATCTTCACCACGATTGCAGAACGCAATCTCAAGAACGCTACGTGTCTCACCATCTGTGTACTTGAGACGCAGCATCTTAGCTTTCTTTTGAATCGTCATTTTCAATCTCCGTGTGTTCGATGCGTACTTCGCCGTCGCTTGCAATGAAGATGAGTGAACGTGCTTCGTTCATCAACTCTTCACAGTCGCGTGTCTCAGCTTCTAGTGTAGTGAGCAAGCGGTCAAGCTTTTTCAAGATGCGATCAAGTGACTTGTGTTCCTTCGCTGTCTTCGCAATCTTGCTCGATGTCTTTGCGCGTGTGACCTTCTCTACGACGGCATTGCGCCGAGCCTGTAGAGCGGTGATCCATGTCTGGAATTCGTTGATGGTGATCTGTGCAATGTGTGTGCGGTGTGTGGGGGAGTCGCCAGCGAGTGTGTTTTGGGGAGTGGGGAATGCGGCAACGTGTGCCGTGGGTGCAACTTCGGACATGTTTAGTCCCTTGAACTGACATTCTTGTTTTTGCCAGCGAGAGCGGTTTCTATTTGCTTCTTGATATCAAGTTCTGCCGCTGCCTCGGTTGCGTGCTCGTTCTTGTAATCGATAGGATAGACGAGCCGTAAAACAGCCTGCCATACTTTGAGGGCAGGACGGTATTCGATAGTGCCATGTAGACCTTTCCACCGAATGATGCGTCGTCGCGGTGGTACTTTTACTACGTTATGTTGTGACATGTTCTCCGCGTGTGTTAGAATAAATGTGGCACTGCCGCCACCCGCCTCACCACTACTATACACGCTCCGGGGAGTGCAGCGCGATAGCGTTCTGTTTATCAAGCCGCCTCAACAGATGGTAGGTGACACCTGATCTCTCCGCAGCTACCTTCACAGGTCAGGGCTACGCCCAGCAGAGAGACATTTACTTACTCTGACACTACGGACGGAGTAAGGTAGATCACAGGAGAACCAACGTTCTCGCATGCCGTGACGAATGTAGACGCAGCATCAAGTGACATCTTCTGATCCGTCATGAGTTTGGACAGTAGCTTCTGTCTGTCCACGCGAGTCTGTCCATTCTGCGCACGAGCATTGAGTGCAACATTATCCATGACATACGACTCATTCGTACCGGGAGAGAGTTGCTTGATCTTGGGAATGCACGTGTACAGCTTCGCTTTGGCTTTCTCGTAGCGAGCTTCGGCATGCTTCTTCACAAGACCGGACACGAGTAGTTCAGCGACGGCACTGTGCTTCGCCATGTATTCATCACGCTGTTCATTGTTCGTCGCAATCTCAGCGGGAACAGTAGGATCAGCAAGCTTCGTGCCGTTGAATGTACCGATCTTGTCAACAGCGTCAGTGACACGCTTGCTGTACGGGAGAGTGCTCTTTGCCATAGGTAGTATCCTTGTGTGTTCAGGCGTCTACTGGTAGTAGACTAGGAGTTGGCTACGGTACGGGCAGCTTCTACCATAGCACGCTTGGCTACGTCAACAGCATTCGCAGCTTCTTTGAACTTTCTCATCGCACGTTCTTTCGATTCGGCTGCGTTGTCGTACTTCGTGTATGCAGCAGTAAGCGCAGCACTCGCATTCTTAGCTACAGCTTCAGCTTTCTGCACGTCGTTCTGTAGCTTGCCTAGATCGATTGACTTATCCATCTTTGATCACTCCACTTTCAGTAAGCTCTCTGTCACGTGCGTCGAGAGCATCACGCAACTCTTTGTGTCGTGCACCACTCAACAAATCAGTGACTGCTTGCCGTGACACATTGATCTTGTGTTTGTACGCTACTCTGTCTGCGACTTGCTTCTGTGTCCACTCTGGGAACCTGTTTGATATGTCTATTATATCACGGATTACGTCAACTGTCAAGCCTTTGCGACCATGTAGCATCGCATCGAGCATGTTTTGCTCATGTGTGCCAGGAAGTAGATGATCAGGACGGCAACAGAGTGGATTGTCTACGTGTCTACCGAGTGCGTCCTTGCATTTGTGTCGAATTACTTCACGTGAATTGTCAATGTCCCAGTCAGGATGAACACATTTGTACGCAGCACGATACGCGATGATCTTCTTGCCACCTACGCTGATGTACGGAATGCCCTTACTGCTTACTCCTGCGGTCCACAGCCAACATGTAACCGGATGGACCGGCTTCAAGTTGAGATGTCGAAACACGTCCGTCAGTGTGTTTTTGGCTGGCACGATGTTTCTCCGCGTCACGTATCCATTCGTCTTGCTCTTTCAGTTCACCGCTAGCGTCCCGCTGTAACCAAGTTCGCTCTGCATGTGCCTGTGCTAATGCACTGAGCAGTCGATAGGCAGCGTCCGCATCCTCTTGGCTTCGGAATGCTAAAACGATTTGCTTGTTCTCTGGACTTCTCACGTACAACGGCGTCGGCATATTCTCGCGGGACGATTCTGTTGCCGACGATGGTAAGCTTGGTCGGGTCGTAAGAGCGCGTGACATGTTTCTCACCTTTCTTCCTCAACTCAATGTGCACTTCATAGCCACATGCCGTGATCCATGACAAGATGCGATCCCAGCTAACACGCCATTTGTTGCCGTTTGTTTGTGCAATGTGATAGCGTGTGTCTCTCAGCATGCGTGGTTCATCGATATCAGCGAGCACCATGATATCGAGTTTGTCTTTGCCTTGCTCTGCCATTGCATCGATCAGAGCAATGCGGAGGTCATCGCGTGATTTGAGTTTCATGGATCACACTTCATACCGTTATCACGCCACCACTTCGGAATGTTGGCACACTTGCGAGAGTCAGCGACCATTTCTTGAATAGAACGCTCACGGTATGGTGTGACGTAGCCATTGCTGACAGGTGGCGTGGGTCGCTGTGTCTGTGGAGTGATCATAGCTACAGGTGGACCACTGTTGCCGCAGTATAGCATCACGCCGATCATGAAACAGTTGAGCATGTCATTCTCCTTTGACTTCTTTCATGTTTGGCTGCACGATCGTATAACACGACGTTGACTGTAGCAGCAAGGTTCATACAGTTACGAGTTGGGACCATCACGCTATACTTACACCAACTCAGCACGGCTTTACCTAGTGTACCGTCTTCTGGGCCAAACACATAGAAAGCTCGAATAGGATGCTGAAAAGCTGCTAGAGATGTTGCCCCTTCTACTAAGTCAACAGCAATCGGTACACAATCATATGGAACAAGATCATGTAGATTCTCACCGCGTAAAACAGGAATGTGCTTGAATGTGTTCGTAGTATCAAGAGATGATTTGATAGGTGAGCGTTCACCTTGAATAGCTACCATTGCCGCTTCGTAGCAATATGCTGCCCGCAATACTGATCCTACGTTGTGATGCGATTTTGGACGAATCAATCCGATAGCAGCATAGCCACGCATGTCATGTCTCCACAATGTTCCATACACGACCGAATCGACGCACACGCACGATGCATGGATGTGTATAAGGTGTGGTGAACGCGGCACGAGGCACACCGTACCACAGTGACGTGTGTAGCGTGTTCGTCAAGCGATTGGCACTTGCCACGTCACGCTTCCAGTATTCATTGATGCGATCAGCGAGGCGTACGCTGGATACATCGATTACTTTCTCGCCGTTTCTCATTTCACTCTCCAAGTAACCAAGCAAACACTGCAAACACGAATGCAAGCAATGCAAGGAATGCGGCCGCAAGTAGCAGCATTAAGCTAAGAGACACGGACACGTTCCTCGCTGCCATCAGGTCGGATAGTCACACGATCGATGCGGCCATGATAGTGCAACTCTAAGAATGTGCCGTGTTGCAGCTGCCTATCATGATGTATCCACAACACATAGTGTGGATCGATGTTGTTGCCATCTTCTGTTGCGTGTTCTCCCGGCACATAGTGCAACTTCAACAACTTTGTGCTGGGAGGGATAGCAATTGGTATCGTCGCTTTCATTTCTTCTCTCGGTCAATCTTATCGAGTTCACGAGATACAGCTACGTGGAACATAGTTGTCTTGAACTTAGGATTACGGCGAGCAAACTCTGCTGCAATATCCTGACTCAAGTATGTATAGCTGCGATGATGATCGCGTCTCAACTTAGCAATGATGACAGCGATCTCTTCGTAATGACGCTTCTCTAACATTGCTATCCCTCTCGTTTTGATGATTGATTATACCACATCAATCAGTGAATGTCAAGTGTTTTACCACTTATAATCCTTGTTCAAGCGGTGTCGAATCTTTACAACTCCGCTCGGAAAGAGAGTGGTGCACGCTACATATAAGCGACGTGCTTTACCGTTTCTCTCTTTGTGTCGCTCAATCATTCCAATGAGTGTTGGAGTAAGTGAACTATGACCAACGACTTGCTTTGCTTCGTCAAGCAATTCGATATGTGTGTCGCTAACGATTACTCGGCAGATCATCGTGCCATCTCCAATGCAAGATCGAGTGCTTGCTGCTTCAACTTAAATCCATTGCCGAACCACGTGCTGTTGAGTTGCTTGCTCTTGTCAGCACGTGACTTATCGTGATCGACCATGTACGTGATGGCGTTGTATCCATGCCACCATGTGCCTTCGTTGGCTCGCACACTTACCTGGGTAGCAAGTGCTTGGACAGCCTTATCGTAATTGCGGGGACGAGTTGTTTCCCCTGTTGCGGCATTCGTTGTCTGCGGAAAGAGACGATCAACGAACCGTGTAAACGCAAGGTCGTCCATGCTACGTGACACGAGAAGTTCTGCGCGCTCCTGAAACTCTGCAAGCTGTCGCGAGGCAAGGCCAAGATGCTGTTTAGCCACTTCAGGATTGAACTTGGTACGGTGGTGGATACGAAATTCGTTTCCTGATCCACCATGTGCAAGCGCAAGCGTGTTGGCGCATACGACACGAATAGGCGTGAACTTTGCTCGTCCAGCGTGACCGTCGTGGCTATTACTGAACAAGAGATATCCGGACACAGTATCACCGTGTCGAAGCGTGAACCCTTCTTTGATAGACGCAAGTGCCCACACGGTCTTACCATAGTTCAGCACTCCACCTGTTTCCATGTCCATGCTTCCTGCTTCACAGAACTCACGAAAGAAGTCGAACACTTCGCTGTTTTGCACAGGCTTGTACTGGCCGCTCACGATGTTGAGTACATAGTGATTGTCGCTGCGTGCGAGAGCATAGGTGCCATCGACTTCACGAGTAGCGTGAACATCGCTGGCGTTGCTACGCATGTACAGCTTGCGCTTCTGTGCTTTCCAGTCAGCACCAGCACGCTTCAAGAAGTCATCAGTGGTGACGACTTCATTACGGTCGATAGCTACACCGAGACCATGCCACGGTGTATCAGCACGTTCACCAAAGCGATATGCCATCGTTTCTACATTCGCGCTCATTGTACAGGCTTCCCGTTCTTGTTCACAGGCACGCTGCCTTCAGGTGCACGGAACTGATTGTGTGGATTACCGAGGATCATCGAAGCATAAGGGAATGTATTGATCCCCTCATCACCTTTGTCATCGACATAGCAGATGATATACGCATCACCTCCTGTGTCAGCACGCTTTGTCTCAACGAGGCACAGCTTTCCTGCAGCAGCAGCCTCACATAGACCGTGAAAGAGCTTGGTCACACCAGCAGGAATACTCATGCGTTCTCTCCTGTGATCAGCTTGAGTACCGTGTCATTGTACTTAGCGATGCGAGTTGCTTCATCTCCACTCTCTGCACTGATACTGATGTACACATCAATGAGTGCTCGAACTACTCGTGTGCTCCAATTGTGATCTTCAAGCATTTCAGGATTGATGATCACCATGCGATGTCGATAGTTGATCATGGATTCATGTTCTAGATCACGTGAGAAGTTGAATTCGTAGCGTGAGAACTTGAGTCCAGCTTTGAGCATGATGTCCATGCTTGTGTTGAACCGCATTTCCTGAGCCTCACTCAATGCACACGGCTTGTACATCTTGAGAGGTTCATGATCACGCATATGCTTCTCACAGAACTTCGCAAGACCAGTGGGCATGTCACCCATACGATTCTTGTATAGAGCAAGTGCACGATCACGGAATAGTGGAGTCGTGCGGTCATCTTCACTGAATGGAAGTAAATGCTCACGCTTGTCTTCATCACATGATGCATCGAGGATCGTATCGATGATGCTTTCATCTTTGCAATAGTCTTGCACATACATCAAGATACGGTGATTGAGATAGTACGAATCGACTGTACGATTCTCAGTCATGCTCAACGAACCGAGAATGTTGTACGTGTACGCGCTTCGAGTAGGCTTCGCGGCCACGTTGATACCACGATAGAACACAGCAAGACTGCTGCCGTTGTACACTTCAATGAGATGATCTTCAACAGCGATAGGCTTGCGTGCCTTGTTGAGAAAGAAAGAAGCACGTGCTTCCCACTCAGTGAAGATCACGTCGCTGTCTACAGTGATGAGCGTGTATTCAGCAGGCGCATCGCTGTATCCCAGCTTGCCGTCGATGAGAGCGGGCTTGCGAAGAAGGTATTCACCCTCGACGATCTCACCTTGTTCATCGATGGTGTTGCTGTATAGCTCGCGGAGATACATCCACGGCTCCCATGTCTTGCCGTAGTCGAGTGTCATGGGACAGCGCATGATCTGTGTGTCTTTGCCCTCTTCATAGACATCACAGTAGACCATGTCTACATCTGATCCACGCAGAGATTCGGTCTTCTTGTAGAAACCGTAACGCTTGCCTGGCTGATTGATGTCAATCTTGCCACCGAGACGTAGCACACCAGCAATTGCGTACTTCAATCCTGTGCCGAAGAAGCCGATGGGATTGTCTGTCTTCTTGATCGAAGCGCCCATCGTGAAGATGAATGCTTCGTCGAGGATTGTAGGCGTGAAGAATGTGAGCTTGGACATGTTAACGGCCTCGATTGTGTCGATGAATGCGCTTGAGTTCATCAATGCGCTGAGAGATGAGAAACACTTGGTTCGTGCGCCAATGTTTGATGATTGACGTGTTGTGTTGTGCAGGAGCAGCACGATTGAATCGCTTTGCTTCTGCTTCTAGTGAGTTGATCGATGTCCAGTGTCCGTATGGATTGGAGTAGTCAATCACTTGCTGTAGCTGCTGTTCAGCCATCTCAATCACCATCTTTGCTCTCTGATACACACGCTAGAATGTATCGCTCTTCACGCCAGATGCGTTCAAGTTCAGCGATGCACTCTTTAAGTATGAGCTTGCGGCCTCTGAAGCATGCACCTTGTCCTGCATCTTCACAGTACATGACACGCCACATGCGCTCACGTGTACTTGGTCGTGGCTTGTCTTGTCCGAAGACATTTGAAGCCATGATCAAGACGCACGTGAGCGCGATGATGTAGGGGAGGTATCTAGACATGGATATTCGATATCCAACGCTGTGGCAGATGAGGCTCCCACGGTGCACAATAGCTCTTCCGAGTGGCTACAAGATGAAACTTGTTCGGCGTCTTGCACCACAACTTGTAATGAGTGATCTTCATATCACCGTTTCGTGCATCAACTTCATGATTGCACTGCTCCATAGATACGAAGCGTGGGTAACGCGGCGCGGGTGTAGAAGCACCACGCAATGCAGGTGCGATGCCGCTCATTTCTTCATGTGATACTTCTTCACGTGCTTCGATCATGTCATCAGCAAGTGTGAAGCCGGTAATACTTCTGACACACCAATCGATGTAGCTTGGATCGATGCGCTTCACTACGCCAGCAGTCTCACCAGCGTACTTACCGAAAGGGAACACGAACTCTTCTGTCACCTCGTAATGTACAGGGAGTGCATCGTAGATCGCCTTGCGTAGAAACTCACTCTGATTGAGAGAGTTACGCTTGCAGTGATCGATGATACGTTCTTCTGTCGTCTTGGGGAATGTCAACTCAATGCGTGAGAAGCCATTCGGCACACGTGCACGACGTACAGTGACAGTCTTCTTTCGCTTAGCCATGTTCTTATTCCCTACCACGGAGTTGTGCCATGTTCAGCGATGCGCTTCTTACGAAACTCGCTGGTCTCATCCATCATGTTGCACGTGAACTCATAGCCCTTAGCATTGAGCATGCTTCGGATGGATGTGAGGCCGTTCATGGTGTCATCAATCATCATCAGTACATATAGATCGATCAACTCATCGTCACTGTACGTGATGTTGAGAGCAGCAGCGAACTTGGACTGTTCGCGTACGAACGGTAGCACAGTGTCACGGTTCGTACGTGCGAAGTTGATGATGCTATCCACAGCATCACGTACGCATATCTGTGAAGATGCAGTTTTCTGACCGTACTCAGTGTGTGCTCGATTGCTCACCATCTCGATCAGTTCGATTGGCGACATCTGGCGATCAGTCTTCTTGTCTTCCATGTTCAGTCTCATTACTTGAAGAGTGTGCTGTTAGTTTAAGCCACACAGCACTGATGACTGTAGTTGTGAGTGCTACTTGTCCTCTACTTCTTCACTCCACACAGGGGAGATGTTGGTGTATGCCTTCTTGTCCCAGTGCCGGGATAGCATATCACGACGCTGTTTAGCTCGATCTTCTGTGTTGAATTGCTCAAGCATATTCAACTCATCAGAATATGTGTAGCTGAACTTCCACACAGTCTTCATCTTAGGCTTTGGTGGAGTGGAGAGCGCGGCACGTAGCGCGTGGTACTCAGCACGATACACATCACCATGTCGAAACATGTGATCTTTGGCGTATTCCTTATCACGCTCAAGAAGATTGTCGCCATACACACGATGACGTGCGATAGCCATTGTGTGCAGCAATTCATCTGTCGGTTGTTCAGGCATGATGGGCTGTTGCAGTGCATCACGTACAGCACACAGTAGATCATTACTGACAAGACGAGCCCATTCAGGATCGTTGCCTCGACGGCCGTACTTGATTACATTCTCAAGACGTTCGAGCAATGTCATAGTGTTGTCGCCATTGACATCTGGCTTTGCATCACCTGCACGCATCACGGCCTCACCACTTCAATGTACATCACATGCGGCACCTTCTCGATGCGGCCATTACCCATCATGACAGGGCGTGTCGTGTTGACAGGCGTAGCATCGTAGTACATGCCCTTGCCTTCACCTACGCTAGTGATGCCGCACTTGATATGTGCGATGCATCGAGCGAATGCGAATGGATCAGATCGATCAGCAGCAGCGTAGTTGCGTGCGCCGTCGAGCATGCGAGCATTGAGCTTCTTGAGAGCGGTCATTGTTCTTCTCATCACTACAGGATACAGCATTGATTAACGTGGTTGCTGTGTTACCCACGAGCGGAGCGAGTTTACGTGTCGCTCGGTTTCACATATGAACGAACGAGCTCGAAATACATGCGACGTGCTTTGCTGTACAATCCCCATCCACTATGAGGTGATCGAGTAGCACGAAACAGTTCGAGTTTGTGTCCATCTAATTCTAATAGATGCAGCCCACTTTCCTTATCAAAGCGAACATAGCGATAGCCTGCATCTGCAAATGATTGTTTATCATTGAGCATAGCTATCTCTCCCTCTTTCTGTATTGATTATACCACGTGTGCTCGTGTATGTCAAGTGTTGCAGTACTATTAAGTTGTCGAATACTCGAATTCAATCTCTTCACCCGTTTCACAGTCATATATCTCACAACCGCTGTGAAACGGTTGTTTGGCATCTTCTATTAGTTTTGTTTTTACTTCATCTAAATTATTGCTTTTGATGACGCAATCGCTCATTCCTCCGCCAGGATAATACATCATTGATGAGAAACCAAGATATCGATACTTCATCTATCTCTCCCTTGTTATGATTGATTATACCACAACATCGCACAACCTGCAAGTGTGGCAGCCACAATGTGTGTGATACAAAGTCTGCATTATTGGCGATACTCTAGTACAACAAGTTCAATAGAATCTGGGCTATTCGAGCATTGTGCACTTAGTTGACGCATTGTGCATTGAGGGAGAGTGTCACTACTCTCCAGCGCTTCGCGATTAGCGTAGTTGCATGTGTACGAACGATGTATGTTATTTGGCGTGGGCTTCGCGGCCTCAGTACATACACAGAAATGCAGACAACAAAAAACCCGATGCACGAATGCATCGGGTTGTTTGTTGTGTTATCGAATTCGTGAATTCCAAAGGCGCCTCAATGCTGAGACTATATGGAAATATTCAGGCCGTCGCCGTAGTGTATATGCAACATATGCAATGATATGCGCATTTGGTTGTGGCTTTCTCATGTCATGTCATCCTGTGTAGGTTTGTTGTATTGCGTCAACGATATTCAAGCCAGATGACGAAGATGCCAAATGCTAATACGACTGGCACGATGATGGTAAACAACTCAGTCATCATGACGTGAACCACGCGACGATGAATACTAAGAGAGTGGCATATGCTGCCACTCCCACCATGTTGCGTATCATCTAGCTCACGCGACCATCTTAAGCGCGTTCTTACGGTCGAGTGCGGTGCGATGATACTTGGTCACTTCTTCGCACGCCTTAGCGAAAGTGTTGCGGAGCTTGACCAACTCCGGGTCATCGCCTTCCAGTGCAAAAGCGGCGATATCTTCGGCAGTCTCGATTGCCGCGAGCTTGCTTTCGACGCTGCTGAAGTGCACTGCAACAGCAGCAGGGTCGCCGTTGATGATGCCCTGCACTGCCTTAATAGCACCGAGCGGTGCCTTGCTGGAGATAGTCGCAGTGGTCCGCTTCGTCTGATCTTGTCCACGATTCATCCACTTGCTTACCATTTCCTCGCACTGCGACCACGACACTTCGCCCATGCCGGTTTGGCTTGCACGCTGCGCAACAAGGATGTCCATGTCAGCGGACCGCTTGTCATTCAACGCCTTGCGATCATTCCAGCCACGCGAGAGCCAAACGCGGCGAGCAAGATCAGTGTCGCCTTTGATATGCGCGACGACGCCCTTAGCAGTCTCGCGAATGATGAGGAATTCGCGAAATTTGAGCGCGTGCAAGTCGAGAGCGAATTGCATGCGCTTGTATTGGCGATTGACGAGATTGCGATAGTCCGCAGTCTTCCGTTCCTTATCGCCGACTGTCTCGATCAAGTCGTTAGCGCCGATATGCTCAGCAAACTTGATACGCGCGAGATCGCGGAGTTTTTCGTCCATGTTGTGATAGTCCTTCAACATGTACGACCACTTTTCGCGCGTCTCATTGTCGTCACTCGCCAGCACGGCATACGCGAGTGCAAGCGATCCCTTCGTCTCACCCTTGCCCTTGTAGTCAATCTCGCTCAGTCCGGCAGCGAGAAATTTACCGTACACGGTGTTCGCAATGTTGCTGTCGATCTTGGCCATTTGATTAGTCCTTTGCATGCGGAGCGGTGTTCGCGTCCGCTGTTAGGTGCGATGGTGCACCGTAATGCAGACAACATTGCATTACGCTACACCCTCACGTGGTGACGCGAGCATTAGACACAGCTCGCGCCACCACCCAAAGGCGTTGTGTAGACTGATAAACAATGAATAGAGCAAACTCAACTAAGTACATTATCTCATATTAACTCCCAACGTTCAAGCGTTGTAGCTACATACATATACACAACACTTACTAATCTAATCGTTCGTGTACGTACAATAACTATGCACAACAATCACTCATACATACATTGACAACACAACAATACTGTGAATGCCAAACACGCTAATCGTTCGTGTACGTACAATTGCAGTACCGTGTCCGCTGGACGTTGCCGCACCAACACCACACGCAGCACCAACCCCCGTACTCCCCCGCCCAAAACCAAAGTGGGGTGGGATTGTGATGGGGAAGTGTAGAGAGCATGTCAGTCGCGTGCACACAAAGCCCCATGCCGGTATGTTGCTAGTGCACGTATGACATCATGCAATTACGATGGCGATGTGATGAGAGATCGCGCATCGAGTGCCCGCCGTGCTACGCCCGTCGGGAGAGAGTCGCTATTGTGAGATTGTGTTGCGGTGTGTGATGCTATTATGTAATAGCGTGGCGGACACAGTGCTATATATCACCGCCATCCCCACCAACCCACCCAGTATATAACAAAGAGAGCACGCTGTCAATTGTAATATAATAACAAAATGACGCTGTTCCCTGTGCAGCTATGAGCTTATTATATCATGAGAATCCATAACTTGTCAAGTCATTTCGAGCTTTTCGATTGACTTGCTTCTCACTCTCTATATAGTACAGTCTCAGGTGTGGTGACTGACAATGTGCAGACTCAACACACATGATGAAATCACAGGAGACATCACATGTCACTCACTACACCTACAGTTACAGGATGGAGCGGTTTCTGGAATACAGAGAGTGATCGTGCTCCGTATTCTATGATGTCCGGACAGGCACGTGCGAACGCTGCGAACTATCTAGCGAAGTTCATGAAGCGCGGTAGTACACGTGCAGAGCGTGCTGCGTTTGCTGCGTTGATTGGTGCTGCGTCTGGTGGCACTGCTACTGCCACTCACAAAATCGTATCGTCTCCTGCTGCTACAAGTGGCACAGTTCCACAGGCTACAGGTATCGGTGATCTTGGTGGTGTGCGCACTGTGAATACGTTCACTGATATCAATCGCGCCACAACTGCTGCGGACATCACTGAACTCAAGAAGTGGGTATCGAATGATGCACTACTTGAAGCTGGTATTACGTATCCCACAGTGACAGGTCCGAACATCGCTGGCGGTATGCAGATCAACGGCGTGAATCGCTTCTAACATGGCGATCTTGCGTGTGTCCGCTGCACACATTAATAAAGAGCGCGCTGAGAGGAACAAACTTCCTCTCAGCGATGAGTTCGTACTCGATGAATTCGAGAAGTATGCATACACAGCAACTGATCCGAGCATCGACACATTCAATGCACGCATGATTCACGAGTTGGAGTAAGAGCATGGATGAACCAACACTTGCTCGCTTGATGGGTACATACGGTGCACCTGTCAACGCACGTAATGCTAACATGGCACGTGAATTCTTTGCAGCTAATCCTGATGTTGCAGAACGTCGTGCAATGGGCATGCGTGGTAGCGGTAACGAGGATAACAGCGATGTACTTGGTGCAATGCTTGACAAGTTCGTGCAGGATACAGGACCTGCTGCACCACAGATTCAGCAAGAACAGCTTCCGCCACTAGAGACTGTGCAGAACAGTACAGCACCGACACGTAAGAGTGCGACTGCTGCTCCACGTCAAGCATCAATGCAGCCTGCACATCTTGAGCCGGGATTCCAAGAAGCGAATGCTGCACCACAGGGTGGTGGATCAGGTAGCAGCGGTTGGATGAATGACTTGCTATTGACGATTCTTGGTGCATCGAGCGTTGCAGGTCGTACAATGATGGGCGGTGGTAATGCACCACAGACAGGAAACGCACCACAGAAAGCACTTCCTCGCGCTATTGGTAATGATGGAGCACTACTTGAGAATCCCTATCCAGACGGACAAAAGCGTCTCACATACACACCAAAGCTCGAAGACAATGTTAGCGATTTGTCGCGAGTCCCTACGAACGAACCGCCTGTGGCAAAGGTTGAAGGCGACAAGGGCCTCACAGAAGAAGCACGCAAGAAACAGTTGCAAGCAGAAGTAGACGCAGAGAATCAATCCGCTGCATCTGTGCGTGATGAGATGGAAAAGCGTGCACGCGACAAAGCCAACACACGGAAACTGAGCGATGCAGCCAAACGTGCCGTCGGACGAAAGTAGCAAGTCACAATGGCTTGATACACAGGAAGAAGTAAAGCTGCATCTTCCTGACGGCAGTGTTGTGCTTAGTGATGGCAGAGTAATGAAGCCAGTCACGAAAGCACAACCTGCTGCAGAGATGTCGCGTGAAATCACTTCTGGACGTGCATCGAAAGTGCTTGTTGAGAAGATGTCTCGCAAGCTGACTGACTTACCTGACACACCTGACAAGATGAATGCGTTCGGTGCTCTCATTGTATATCAGATGCTCGGTGTGAGTGATGAAGAAGCAGCACTTGCGCTCGGTACTACAGTAGAGAAGATCAAAGCTGTCAAAGAACTTGACGCATTTCATCAACTCAGTGCAATGCTTGACAACACGATCATCGATGATGGTAAGCGTGCTGCAAATCTCATGCTATCCAAAGCAGCAACACGTGCAACTGAACGAATGATTGAAGGTGTTGAGAGCAATCGTGAAGACATCGCTATTGTAGCAGCACGTGATGTAATGAAGGCTGCAGGTGTTGGGCAGCAAGAAGAAGCATCGAAACGACTTGGCGGCTTGAACATCGTGATCAAGCGCAAGGGTGAGACAGACGAAGAGATTAGAGTGGAGATGACATCATGAGCTTTCAATCGCGTGACATTTCAGTCAACACACAGGGACTCGTTACTCGTGTTCGTGGTTTGATTGATCGAGTAATCACATCACTTACAGGATCGTCGCAGCAAGTCGTAGGTGCGACGATTCTACGTAAGCGCCTCATCTTCAAGAACGGCGCAAATCCTGTTGCCATCAACCTACTCGGTGGTACTGCAGCGATTGGTGGTGCTGGCTGCATTACAATGACAGCATACGAAGGACTTGCACTGATCGGTGATGATTGTCCTGATGGAGTAGTGACAGTAATCGGCACAGCAGCGAACTACTTCTCTTGTCTTGAAGGACGCTAGCCATGACACGCAAGCGTAATGGCATCTTCTTCTTCGGTCCATCCGGAGGTACAGGTGGTCGAGCGTTCGATGCAGATACACTTGCGTGGGAAGCAGCAGTCATTAGTAATGGTGGCAGTGTATCACTTGCTCGACGTATCATCGTAGATCAATTCATCTACGATGAGAAAGCGAGTGGTACATGGCCGCTCACCGACGACTATTGGGGCTTCTGGGCGGAGAACGCGATCCAGGCGCTTACGAGCCTGAAGCAGCGCCGCCTTGCGACGGCGGTCAACTCGCCAACCTTTACCGCAGACCGTGACTACACGACCGATGGCACAGCCGGTTATATCAACCTGAACTTCGTGCCATTGACCGATGCGGTGGCGATGACGACAAACTCTGTCCATGCAGAGGTCTACGAGCGGACCAACGTGAGCGGGGTTGCGGTCGCCTTCGGGGGCACTTCCGGATCAAATCGCTCGATTGCCGTGCAAACCCGCAACGGCGGCAACGTCTTGGCGGACGGCAATAGCGCTGCCAGCACGTACACGCTGCCGGCCGCCGACAGCCGGGGGCTGACGCAGTTTGGGCGAAGTGGGACCCTGACGACGGATACGTATGGCGCCAAGAATGGTGTTGATATGACGCGGACCGTGACCCCCAGCGGAGTGGGCGCCTCGTTGCCGGCCAACGGTCCGTTCGTGGGCGCGTTCAATAACATCGGCACGCCTGCTGTCCTTAAAGCCAGCTCGTATGGATATGCGTCTGCTGGCGCGGCGCTTTCTGGCGCGCAACGCCTCGCGCGCTACACCAATGTTCAAGCCTGGGCCACCTCTGTGGGAGCGAACGTCTGATGGCCATGTTCATCCTTCTCACAGCCGAACAGGCCGATCAGGTACGCGGCCCCTCTGAAAGCGCTCCTTACGCCGCACTCAACCCGATCGAGCGGGCGGGTGGCGTCTTCATCCTCGGTGTCGAGGTTCTGCAGGCCCCGTACCATGAGGTTCATGCCGCCTTCCTCGGCGGACTTCCACAGATGGACGAGAACGACCCGGATTTTCCAGGGGAGATCCAACCTCCCGAGTAGTTCAAGCAGCGGGCCCCGACCATGCACCACCACGGCCGAGGCCCTGACCACCACCGACCTAAGAAGGAGGCCGGCTATGGCTGAGGCAAGCGTAGGCAGGGAAGTGGACGCGAGTCCATGAGCGATATGGGGCTACCCAAGTTCGAGAATCGGCTTTCGGCTGGCAATTTCATCACCATTGCATTCGGTGTGCTGGCGCTCGCCGTCGCTTGGGGGACGCTCCAAGCCGATATCCGGGCGCTGGCGCAGCGGGTCGACAAGGGCGAAACCCGCGACGACAAGGCCGCCGAAACCCTCGACGCCATGAAGAGCGCGCTGATCGAGCTACGAGCCGACAGCAAGGCCACCAAGGCCGAGGTGGAGCGCATGGGGCGCCAGCTCGACCGGATCGTGGACAACCGCAACCCGACGCCGCAACTCCCCCCGAGAGGCACGCCATGAAATTCAACGAGCAAGATATCGACATTGCCGCCCGCACCCTCTGGGGAGAATGCCGCGGTGAGCCACAGGAGGGGCAGATTGCCGTCGCTTGGGTGATCCGCAACCGGGCAGAGCGCAAGCGGTTTGCCGGCACGCTGGCGGGGCTGGAAGGCGCCATAGAGCGCGTCTGCAAGGCCAAGTGGCAGTTCTCTTGCTGGTGGGACCAGCAGGCGCCCAATCTGAAGGCATTGCCGGCGGAGCGCCTCGAGGTGCAGGCGGACCTTGTGCGCGGCGTGCTGGGCGGCATCACGCCAGATCCAACCAACGGCGCCGACCACTATCACACCATCGCGCGGCCGGGCTATGCGGACGTGTGGCCGCCCAACTGGGCGCCGACGATGGCAGAGGTGGCGCGCTTCGGCGGGCATGTCTTCTATGACAGCCGCCTGCCTGCGGGAGCGCCGCCAATGCAGCGGCCGGCGCCGGAGGTTCCACCCGGCTACGAGGTGACGCCGACGGGCAACGTCATCAACCCCAACCCGTCTCAGGGCACCATCGTCAAGGACGCCAACAAGGGCGAGGTGGCAAGCTGGGCCAATGCAGCTTGGGGCTTCGCCGCGCCGGTTCTGGGCGCGCTGCAGGGGCTGGACTGGAGGGTCGTCGCCGTTCTCGGGGGCGTCTCAATCGTGTTCGCTGGCGCCGCCATCCTCTACTTCCGGGGCATCCGCAAGACCCGCATGGAGATGGCCAAGCAGGGGGTCGTCTGATGATGAAGCTCCTGTCCGGCATCTGGTCCTATGTGCTGGCTGGGGTTGCCTTCGTGGGCCTCGTGGCGTTCTGGGCTCTCCAGCTCATCGCCACAGGACGGAAGGCAGAACGGGCGGAAGCCACAGAGAAGGGCGTCGAGGCCATCAAGCGCGCCAACAAGGCCGCACAGAACATCGACCACAGCGCGGAGGCCATCGCCAATGACCCGAATAACCTTGATCGCTAGCCTGCTCCTTCTGGCTGGCTGCGGAGGGCCACCGCCGGCAAATTCGCTGGTGTGCGAGGCCCTGCGGCCCGACCTGCCGGTGAAGTATCACGCCAAGACGACGGACGCCGAGACCACCGCCAATATCCGGCGAGGCAATGCCCGATTTATGGCGGCTTGCCCCTAGGGCGCTAGCCTGTGTGGGTGGAAGTAGCTGGGGTTAGATTGCCCGACAGGGGAGAGTGAGCGCGGCGGCAACCGCGCGCGCGACATATCCCGCCGCCGTTTCCTCTATAAATTCAATCTCGACTCCGTCAAATCCGTGATCGCGATAAAAGGGGACACCGGCATACACACCGCGATCGCTCCCAGACTCAACCGGGTGGCGTGACAAAGCGCAAACGCCTGCGAGCAAATCGGTATATTGCCGGTCGCCAATCCGGAGCGCCTTTATCGGAAAAGCGTCGCCATTCCATCGCCGCGCGACCTCGTGTCGAATGCGGTAAATGAGATCTGATATTTGGGGCTCGCTCATCTCTTGCTCCTAAAGATGCGGGCCGGAAGAGGGCGAATTACAAACCGGCCTTTTTGAGGGGTTCGCAGGCCCAAAGCCCAATGAAACCGGCACTTTGGCGGTAATTCAAACTTTCGCTGCGGGCCGGTCGCTAGTCCGGCAAATCGGCGTATTCCAGAGGCGGGATTTGAACCCGCATACATAGGCGCTAGGAGCCATCCGCCCTTGCTAAACCGGTCAGCTACTCCAGATCACGCCGCCGCAGCGCGCTCACTCTACCACACCTTGCGGGAGGAGGTTAGGGGGTGTCTCTGAGTTCTGCCCAGCGCCGGCCGTCTTTCCCACGGAAGCAGACGATGGACAGGCCGCCGCCACCAGTCGACTCCCGGCGCCACATGGTTCCGTTCTTCCATGTCCTGACAAGCTTGCGCTCGACAAGGGCCCGGATGATGGCAGAGGGCACGCCCGTCAGTGGGACCTTTCCGGCGCCAACGGGAACCAGAGCATAGACCGCAGCCTGCATCGGCGGCAGGTCGCCCGTCACGCTGGTCATGCTGCCTTCTCTAGCGTCGCTCATCTCTCGCTCCTGAAGGTGCTGCGGGCCGGGAGATGCTGCGGGAGGGCCGGTCTTAAACGCAGGTTGGCGTCGATTCGCCTTCCAACCAGTCCTTGCGCCGCAGCCTCTCCATTATCCTACTTCTTTGAGGGAAGGGGAAGGGTGTCACGGCTTCGCCGTGCCCTGTTCCCCTCCTGCATCAGGGACCAGCGTGCTATCAATAACCCTCTCAATAGAGTCCATATCTTGGGCGAGGTCGAACTTGGACAGGTCGGACCACGGGCCTTTGTCCTCGACGGCGGCGAGCTTCTGGATGGCAAGCAGCGTCCGCTGTAGCCTTTCGATCTCATCGGCGGCTAGTCCGCACAGATGCTTGGCTGTGTCGTTGTTGCGAAGTCGCCAAAGCAGATGCTCGCTCATGCGTCACACTCCTTTCGTTCAGTAGGCCGGTTGGGTCAGTTGATGCGAAGATTCCGCCACCAGACGGTCAGCTTTGCGAGCCAACCGAACGCCGCCGGGATCGTCGTCACGTCGCTGCCGACGACGCGCCCGAAAGCGCCGATGCGCTTCACGCGTTCTTGCGCCTCCTCCCAACTCCGCGCCGGGATCGTGAGCGAAAACACTTCGTTGCCGAAACTGTATTCGACGAGATAGTTCGAAAAGCCGTCGTCTAGATCGTCAGCCATGGGGAACGCTCCTGTTGTTAAAGACGGCCGGTCGGCGCGGTAGGGCCGAAGGCCCGCGTAGCCTGTTCATCCTACCCATTTCCCGTGTCATCTGGAGGAATGGGGAGAGGCATCCAGTGGGTGGGCTCCTCACCAGGCTCGAAATAGAAATCGCTTCCAGCGTTCGGGCCGCCGTTGGTCCAAAATGACACCTCGGGAGCCCGCACGACGACAACGACCTCACAGGAGTCATGTCCGCGGTGAGCGCGCGGGCAGAACACCAAAATCGGGCACGCTTCCGGCGCCGTCTCAATAGGCCTCCATCCGCTCATTGTCCGTCCTCCTTGAGGGCGGAAGACATCTCGGCTTCAATTTCCTTCTGCCGTTCAAGCAGGATCTTCATGGCGGCGTTTATGGCGCGCGCCTCTTCCCATCGCCCTTGCCGGGCGTAGTGCATGAACTTGGCGTGCCCTTCATCGAACTCCGTGCACAGGCGGTCAAATTCGACCATCATATCACTCTGATGGGGTTCCTTGGGGGAAAGGGCGGCGTCGAAGGACGCCTTATAGGCTCCGGCAAACAGCCGGTCGGCAGGTCCGCCGTCTTTCACAAACGGATTGAAGCCGAAGAACTGCCGGAAGACCTGCATTTGCGCCTCCGTAGGCTCCCGCATTGCCTCGATAGCCGCTCGGGCGAACATGCGGAACATGTTGCGGGTGATCTCTGGCGCCATAGCCCAGTCGCCACCTCGATCTTTGGCAAACATCGCAGCCGCCACCCTCTCAATCATTCCGCGCGTTTCCATATCAGCCATGGTCGGGGTCCTTCAGAGTCGAGCCGCTATTTCGTCGGCGGTTTCGCGATAGTAGGTGTTTTGCAGGATGCGCAAGTCCTTGTGACCGCTGATTTTGGCGAGGGTCATCACGTCGACCTTGCGGGCCAGCCGGGTCAACGCCTCCGCTCGAGAGTCGTGAAAGTGCAGATCCTCTATCATCAGCCGATCGCGCGCTTTGCGAAAGAGGGCGTCCAGCACGGCGCTCGAGAGCGAGAAGCACTTCTCGAGATGGGCGACGGGCCGGAGGAGCCGGGCGGCGTGGCGGGTCAAGGGCACGTCTCGAGGCTTGCCGGTCAGGTGCTGGGTCTTGTGCGCCACGGACGCCACCCGGCGTTTAAGGTCCAGATTGGCGCTCCCCAAGCTCAGAATCTCACCCGCGCGCATGCCTGACCGCAGGGCGACCATGAAGGCCAAGGCGACCTCCTGCGACCGCGTTTGAGGGGCCCGGCCGGGTCTGTAGTCGAGGATGCGGCACAGGGCGCGCACCTCGAGCGGGCTGACGCGGCGCGTGCGCGGGGCCGGGTTCTTGGGGATGCGCAGGCCCTTCAGCGGATTGTGCTCCATCCAGCGCCATTCCTCTCGAGCAAGCCGGAAGGCGTGGCGCAGCCAGTTTAGATTGCGCAGGACCGTGGCGTCGCTGACCGTCTTCAGCCTCTCGTCACGCCAAGCGGCAAAATCCGGAGTGTCTAGGTCGGCCAGCTTCTTGGCAGCCAGATCAGGAAAGTCGCGCAGGAACGCCCGAGCCTGCCGAGACTCAAACGCCTCGCCCCGTTTACTGGGCATGACCGTCTCAATGTAGTGCTCGAGCATCTTGCCGAGGGTCTGCTGTCCGGTTGGCGCAGTCTCGAGTTCCCGTTCCTTCACTACGGCCCATGCGTTGGCCTCGCGCTGCGTCCGGAACACCTTGGAGGCGCGCCGCCCGTTGACGTAGACCTGTGCCCGGTATCCGCGACCGTGCTTCCCCACCGATGCCATGTCGCTCCCCCTGCGTAGTGGCGTGGGGAGATAGTGGGGAGTTTGTGGTAGGATTGTCCAGTTTGCGCGGCAGGAAGCGGAAAGATGGGGCGTTCTGGAATCGCATCCGGGCCTTTGCTTTCCGGTATCCGCCGGCCGTTGACGGCATAAAGCGGAAGCCGTCGTGGTGCCCCCGGCCGGACTCGAAAACCCAAGAAATTCAACGATCGCCATGGGGTAGTGCGTAATTATTGGGGAGCCCGCAACGCATCCACGGCCTCGATAGGCACGCGCCCGCAGCGATTCAGCTTCAGTTTCCCAGCGACGATGTAGTTTCGCACGGTCCGGGTACTCACGCCAAGGATCTCCGCCACCTGCGCCTGCGTGACTTGTGTAGGCCGGGGGTGCGTCTCGGCGTAGAGCTGGACTGCTCGAGCAGCGATGCGCAGCGTTTGGTCGTCACTCATCGTCATTCTCCTTCACCACGGCTTTCCCGTAAGGGGAGGCGGGAAGAAGTGGCCGCCAATGTGTTGGCGCGCTTGATAGAGGCTCTATCGCCGGCTGCGGCCACCAAGTCCACGTAACGTCAAGGAAGGCCACGACCTGCCCAAGACGTTCGGACCACACCAGAGCCGGGAAATGATCGCGCGGCTTTGTCTCGATAGGCTGCCATCCCTGCACCACCGCCATCCCTTCTGCCTGGAGGGCGGAGAAAAGGCGTTCGGCTTCCTCGCTGTAGATGCCCCAATGGCGGCAGGGATTGCAGGCAGTAACGCGATGCCCGCGGCACTCCTCGGCGCAATATCCCCTCGCCATCACCTCTAGGGTCTTGGAGCGGGATTCAGTCATGGTGTGCTCCGTCCGATGACGGCCGGAGCCCCTGTTCCCCTCCGGCCTCGACACCTTCCGCCTTGTCTGCGGCATCCCAGTACGCAAGCGGATTGAGCCAGTCCGGGAAGCGTGCGTTCAGTTCAGCGACGGCGGCTTTTTCTGCAGCGTTTCCGGAGTTGTAGCTTTCCGGGTCTTCGATGGGGAAAGCGGCGATGGCGACGCCTTGATCGAAGATGCAAGCCCGCGTCGGGCGACTCTTTGGGTCGCAGTCGTAGTCAATGCCAGCGTGATAGCGATGGTTGAGGCGCGCGTGCGCTTTGCGGTCATAGAACGCAGCCTTGTAGAAAACGGAAACGCGCTTTCTTCCGTGTTCGTCCAGAATGTCGGACCACATGCTGTGTCCGGTCGCCTCGCGGCGCCAGCCCGGCGGAAGCGTGGCCTGCTGAAACAGGTCGTCGATCTTGGCGCCGAAGGTGAAGCCGGCTTGCTCGAACAGGGGCTTCCCGTTCTCGCCGTACTTCATCCCGCTCAATTCAAGCGGCATGTCGGTGGATTCCACCAATTGCTTTTGACCGGCGGCTTCGGACGCCTCAATTGCGCCTGGTGCACCTGCCGATGCTCCGATGCCGAGCGCTTCGGCAGCCAACATCGCGGGCGTCATAATCGGCTTCTTCGTCATCTGTCACACTCCATCAATTGCAGTAGGTCGGTTGGCGCGGTAGCTCGCCTCTTTGGCGAGCGCGTAGCCTGTTCATAATTCCACTACCCAACAGGGGGAGAGAGGGCGCGGAACTTGGCGAGCCACGCTTTCGTCCGGCTGAGCGCGCGCTTGACGCGAAACTTGGCGGGAACGTCGCCGGCCTCAAGGTCAACCTCGATCAGCTCCAGCGCGTCCAGCGCCTCCCGCCTCACTTCCTCCACCCGTGGGGAGGAGAGAGCCCGCAGCAACGCCGGCACGTGGAAGTCGAGCAACGTTGAGACGGCGCCGCGATTCACGCCCGGCTGATCAAAAATCACGAGCCCAGCTTCGTCTCTTTCGATGCTGTCGAGCAGGAAGTTGATGGCTTCAATGTCGATTCCGCTCACTGTTCGATTCTCCTTGTCCATGCGTTGTACCCCGGAGGGGGCTTGGGGAAGCGGCTGGGCTTCTTGATGCCGTTGTGCTTGGCGGCGCAGCGCTTCGCCTTCGACCACGAGGCCGCGTCGGTTTTGGTCTTCCCGGCGTGGCAGGCCTTGTGAGCCGGGCGCATGTTGGCCTCGTCATCTACACCACCCAGCGCCAGAGGCCGCACATGCTCCACCTCCCAAGGCTGGCCTACCTGGATGCGCTGCTCACACAGGTGGCAGACGCCCTTGGCAGCCTCGAACACCTTGAGACACTGCATGGGGGAAAGGGAGCGCCGGGCGGTCACGGCTTGTCGCCAGCCTGCTTCAGAATGGCTCGGGCCAGCCGCACGGCCTCGCGTTGCGTTAGAGCAACCTCATTGTGGAGGTCTTCTTTGCAAAACTGGTCCGGCATGAACAAAGCGACGCGCCCCTTGGCGATCGGGTGGACGTACGCCAGTCGCTTGCCGATCCGGATTCCAAGCACAATTTGCTCGCTCACTTCGTCTCTCCCAAGTCGGAACGGTTGAATGTGACGCCGTGGAGGTCGCCAAATATGAACAGCCACTCGTTGAAGGCGGCGGCCTGCTTGGTGGTCAGGTCGCTCGTGTGAGGCAGGAGGAGGGCGAATTGCAGGCCGTCCAGGCTCTCGACGAGGTCGGGCGTTTCTCCCGTCTCCTTGAGCCACTGGAGGGTTGCGCGGCGCTTCCACCAGATCACGTCATGTAGCTCGTCCGTTTCCGGGGGCCACGGGAGTTGGTCGGCGATGTCGCTGAGGGCGGCATGGAGGAGCCGGTTCTGCTTGAGGGTCCGGCTGCGATCCTTGCCCGCGTTTGCCGGCCGACTTCCATAAGCCGCTCGCGCTCCCCCTCGCTCAGAGCCGTAATCAGGGGTTTGTGCTGTCGCCACCATGCGTTCAATTCCTCATCAGAGGTTGCCTGCCCGAGCGCCCAGACAAGGACGCTCGGAAGGAGGTCAGCCGGCAAGCGCGGCCTTGCGGGCCTCGTGTTCTGCCTTCACGTTGAGCGCGTCGGACTTGTGCAGCGCCCAGAAGTGGCGAAGGGAGACTTCGTTGGTAGCCCACCACCAATCCAGTTCGCCGACGCTTTCGAGGGTGGCGAAGTGGGCGATGCACCGATCGGCCAGCTTGCCCACCGGCACGGCCTCGATGGCCTCGCCAAGCTTCCACACCATGGCGACGGTGTTGGTGCCGCCGACGCGCTGCAGGCGCTGGGCTTGCTCGTGCTGCTCGACCTCGGCAGAAGGCGTGATGTCCACCATCTGGCGTTCCATTTCCTCGGGGGCGTAGATACCCGACAGGTCTTCAGGCCAGCCGCGCCGCAGGGCTTGCGCCTCTGCGACTTTGGCAATCATTACCCGCGCCATCTTTTTCCAGTTGCTGGTGGCGTCAAGAGTGAAGCGGCCCGTAGGAGCGCGCTTTCCGGCTTGCTCGCTGTAGGCCCATTCCTCCTTCAGGGGCGCGAACTCGTCCCAATGGGCGGTGCCCACGACGGCATGCCATTCGCCATTGGGGGCGAGCTTGTAGGCGCGCACGACGGCCTTCACGATGCCGAGCGGATTGGTCTCCAAATCCTTGGCCGCCTCGTCATAGACGATGACAGGCTCCTGGTCGTCTGGACGGTAATCGCGATTACGCGCAGCAACGGCGCGGAAGCCGTCGATCCCGGTGATAATCGCCATCTTCCGCTTTTCGTGGTCTTTCTTGTTGTAGACCACCGCATAAATCTGCTTGCGGAACGGGTCCAAACCGACGCGGCGCGCGACCTCCATGTAGAGATCGAACTCCAGATCGTTGCAGTCGGCCGCGACCGTGCGTTTGATCAAGCCAAGCTGGGAGCCGGTGTAGTCTCGCAGAGAACGCTGGGGCTGTAGGGCGACGACGTTGCTCATGGGAACCTCACTTGATGCGAACGGAAAGGGTCAGGCCGCCGTTTGAAAGGCTCGCGCCCGGCACGGCCTCGCCAGCCCTCAGGGCCTCGGCCACGGCGGCGCGGTCGAGCTTGGGGTCGCTGGGCTTCCAGAATTTGGCAGGGATAATGGCCTCGTCCGTAATCATGGCCTTCGGTGGTGTCGGCCGCGCCGTCATCGTGCCGAGAGGCGAGCGGATGGTCTGCAGCCCCGCCTTGTCCATCGCCATGAGGATGATCCCCCGGCGAGACTCGATGGACTTCTCCATGCGGCCCTTGCGCGTCTGCAGTTCCTTGATCTTGGCGTCCAGCCCCTCAATCAGGATCTCGTCCTCGTGCGTCTGCTCCAGCACGAACGCGCACGCCTCAGCCAGGTTCGTTTCCCCCTCGATGGTGTCGAGAAGGAGCTTCGGATCGCAGTCCTCGCCCAACTGCTGGCGGAGCTTCATCGCGTCGTTCAGTTCGGCGCCGATTGCGCGGACGGTGACGGACGAGCGCGGGATATGCTGGTCGGGCATCTGTCTGTTCTCCTGTTGTGTCAGGGGGAGGGTGGAATCTGGCTCGCAACTTCGCCGCTCCGCACCCGCTGCGTGTGAGAGTGCGTCAATCGGCGACGACGATTTCCACGAGTTGGCCGTCGGTGAACTTCGCGCGGTATCTGTGGTCTTTGTAGATCGGCCGACCGCGCGGGCCGTACTTCTCGTCTGGATCGCGCCCAATTTCCTCCAGCCCACCGAAATGAACCCAGCCGTGAAAAGCGGAATCGTGCAGGCTCTTCACATAGCTGATGCTACCGCAGATCGATTCGAGCGTTCCTGCTTCGGCATTCGGGAAAGGGCGCTTTTCTTTTGGCACCTCTTCAACTCGGTCAACGCGCTCCAGCATCAGGCGCCCGTCTGCCGTGATTACGTGAGTGACCATTTCGCAATCGAAATCCTTCGTTTGCAGGCCGACTACATCGCCTTCCAAGCCCCATCCGTCTGGCAGAGGCTTCTCGCACCGGATGTAATCAAACATTCCCATTGGTCGTGCCTTTCGTGTCAGTGGAGATGGGTGCGGTAGGGCCGTCATCGGCCCGCGTAGCCTGTTCATCCTCCCCCTCTAAGGAGAGGGCGGCTTCTGCACACTCGCGCGCCTTGATCCGGAAAGTCCGATGGCTCATGTCCTGGTTCTCCGAATGATATCTGATGCTCTCCAGCGCCTCTCTCATCCCCCGTACTGCTGCGGAGGTGGAGAGAAGGGCGCGGGCAAGGACCAGAGCCTCAAGTGCTGTCGGCGGCTTGGTTTCAAATTCCTCGACCACGCGCCAAGCAATCATACCTTCCACCTCCGTCATAGGGCGGGCGGTCATGGGGACACCGAGGCTTCAATCGGAAAGCGTCCGCCGCTGTTGCGGCGTTCCTGCCATCCCGAATAGGTCATGCGCTTGCGCTTCACGAGGGCTTCAATGGTTGTCGTGCCGCACCACCATTCCGGCGAAGACCCGTTCATCTTCACGCCGACGTGCGTCCAGTATCCTCCGGGAAGGCGCACTAACTTTGCGTCCGCGCTCTCCATGGCGTGATTGAGAACGCGCTGCATCTCCGGCGACAGTTTGTGTTCCACCTTCATCATCCCTCTCCCTTCGTCTGAGTGGCGGGGGAAGGCACAGGCTCCGCTTCGCTGCGCACCTGTTCCCCGGCGTCGGCGCGACCTTCCGCCTTCGCTTCCCACGTCGGGCACGGCGTGATCTGGCTCGCTTCGCTCCGCACCCGCTGCGTGTGAGAGTGCGTCATTCCCGACTTTTCATGACGTATGCTTTGGCTTCTTCCTTCGACACGTATTTGCCATCCCACTCGAGATAGACCTTCTCGAAGTTGCCTTCGTCGATCAGCTCGCAGATGATCTCTTTCTGGCGCGGCGTGTCGTCCTGCGTCATGGCACCCGCCGACGCGCCTGCTTCAAAATACTCCTTCAAGAGCGCGCGGCCTTTCTCGGAGTGGAAGTGCCAAGCCTTCATGGTCCCCCACTTCAAGGCCAACTCGTCTCTGCCGTCGTCGCTCATTTGGTCGTGCCTTTCGTGTCAGTGGAGATGGGTGCGGAGCCCGAAGGGCGAGCCTGTTCATCCTCCCCCTCTATTAAGGAGAGGGCGCGGAGACGCTTCCGAATGTCCCGCATCAGCTCAAAGTCCTTGTTCGCGGCGGCGAGAAAAGCGTTCTCGACTTCATCGATAGCGCTCTGCGGAGTTATCATCCCCCGTACTGCTGCGGAGGTGGAGAGAAGGGCGCGGGCAAGGACCAGAGCCTCAAGTGCTGTCGGCGGCTTGGTTTCAAATTCCTCGACCACGCGCCAAGCAATCATACCTTCCACCTCCGTCATAGGGCGGGCGGTCATGGGGACACCGAGGCTTCAATCGGAAAGCGTCCGCCGCTGTTGCGGCGTTCCTGCCATCCCGAATAGGTCATGCGCTTGCGCTTCACGAGGGCTTCAATGGTTGTCGTGCCGCACCACCATTCCGGCGAAGACCCGTTCATCTTCACGCCGACGTGCGTCCAGTATCCTCCGGGAAGGCGCACTAACTTTGCGTCCGCGCTCTCCATGGCGTGATTGAGAACGCGCTGCATCTCCGGCGACAGTTTGTGTTCCACCTTCATCATCCCTCTCCCTTCGTCTGAGTGGCGGGGGAAGGCACAGGCTCCGCTTCGCTGCGCACCTGTTCCCCGGCGTCGGCGCGACCTTCCGCCTTCGCTTCCCACGTCGGGCACGGCGTGATCTGGCAGAGGTCACGAACGTGCATGTCGGCCGTCCGCCAGTTCACCATTGCGGGATCGCCCGGCCTCCACTTCGGCGTCTTGTCGAGCGTGACTGGGTGGCCGCAATCCACAAACTCGGTGATCTGCGGAGAGCCGCCGTAGGTGTTGTGTTTGCACGTGCGGCAGTCTTGCTCGTCTGTCATCTCACGCTCTCCCAGAACGCATGCAGTTCAGACAGATCCAGAGGCTCGACGGGGTTGCAGCCGTTCGCCTCCAGATCCTTGTCGATGGCGCCCATGACGTTGCCGAGCTGGTCGATTGCGCCGCCGGCTACTTCGTGCAGCCAGCCGTTCATTTCCTGCCTGCGGTTCGTGGGGAGAGCCTGGAACCGCCGCAGGACGCGCAGCAGATCGTCGGCAGCAGCGAACGCCTCTTGGCAATCGTCGTGAGCCGAGGCGAGGGCGAGGCCCTGAGAGCGGCGCGTCGCGCTCACAAGGTCCAGCCTGCTCACACGTCCCGGCGCGCTCTCGCGGATCAGGGCGGGGATATAGGTGGTGTCCATGTCAGGACTCCTTCGCCTTGATGGATGCGACAGCCAGTTGCGCCTTATGCCGCTCAATCTCGCGCTCGCAGCGCTTGATTTCCTTGCGGTGATACGAGGCGTTCCAAGCCCATGTCCGCGTGTCGCGTTCCTTGCGATAAACGCGGGCCATTTCTTCCTGTTTGGCAGCCTCGGCAAGCTCCACGCCCTTGGCCTCGGCCTCCTCGCGAGAGGCAAATACGTCTTTTGACAGGAACGTATACCCGCCGACCAAATCAGTGACGCGGTACTCGACACCCTCAGCATTCATCTCGATCCCGGTCACACGAGCAAGCGCCGCTCTAGCTGCTCGCTTATGGACGATGATCCGGCCAGTGGGGGGCTCCCAGCCGCGCGAGCAATTTGCGCAGTGGATCGATACCTGCGTCTCGTCATGGAATGTGACGCGCAGCCGGCCAGTGCCGCCGCAGTCGGGGCACTCGACGCTCGACTCAGTTGTATCGAAGCGAGCCATCCAAACCGTGTCGCCAATGTTGAATGCAGGGCGAGATTGGTGCGAGGCCATCGAGCCGAGCCCGTTCATGTCTTCCATATCTCACACTCCTGCTTTGGAGAGGGCGCGTCGAAAGCGGCCGGGGTTAGTCTGTGGGCGGTTCATAGGTCGCGTTCGCCATGTTCACGATCCAGTTGGCGATATCTCGCTCAAGATCGGCAGCCACGATGATCTCAAGCTTATTGCTGAGGATATTGACGAACGGCGGCTTTGATCCGTCACCCCACGGCTCGATATGCCAAGGCAACCCGAACCTGTCCGCATGGCGTTTGGCGAGACCCGTCTCAAACACGGCCATAGCCTTCCGCACTCCGGGGCTCCAGTGGTCGGAGCAGTGCGAGTACCCGCTGTCGCCGGGGCCAAATTCGCCGCCGCACTGACTGCAATACGTTTTCTCAAATTTACTCATTGCACTTGTCCTCTGATGAAGTTCGAAGCGGGTGCGGAGCGATGCGAAGCAGAGCGAGCCCGCGTCTACACTCCTGCTTTGGAGAGGGCGGCGCGGAGAAGTTCGACGCCCCAGAGGCAGCCTTCGTCGCCGACAAGCGCTTTGCCTTCGGCGCTCTCCAGCATGGCAAGTGTGCGCTGGCACGCCTCCACCAGATCAGGAGCGGCGGAGATCAGGCGGGCGTTGGCCCCCATGCGTGCGTCGTACTTGCATTCTGGGTGGTCGCCGTAAACGGCAGCGATCATCTGGTCGTTGGCCGCGTGAACGGAGGTTCCGTTCTCAGTCCAAGGCCCCGGCGTGTACTTCGCGTCTCCCATTTCCCTCTCCTCTATCCCGGTGTGCGTTAGGACGAAGCCTTGGCGATGGCGGCATTGGCCTTCACCCACCACGCGGGGCGCGTATCATCGCCAAGAGGACCGTGTGCAACGACGGCTTCTGTCAAAAGGGAAAGCAGGTCAGGCGCGGCGGCGATGAGGCGGGCGTCCGCAATGCGGGCTTGGAGCGCCGGCCCTGCGTAAGCTCTAGTGGGCATGTTGACGACGGTCAGAACCTCGGGGCCGCCGTTGATATGCGGGCCGATCCAGATGTCGCCTTGGTTGTAGTCAATGCGCCAAGGCCCCGGTGTGTGCTTCGCGGCTTCCATCTTCCTCTCCTCTATCCCCGGCGCGTTTGCGGGGGCGAGGAGGAAGGTAATGGGAGGTTTCCCATTCGTCAATAGGAAACATCCCAATCTTTTGACGTCCGTTATCTCCCGGCGTATTCTGCCGTTATGTCATCGAGCTGCCTGAAGGGGTTGCCCGCCAGCCTACTGCCCGACGCTACGAACTTCTTCGTGGAGAAGGCAAGCCTAGGCTCGGCTGCCTTTTATCCCCTCTTCGAATGCCATCGTGGCTTCGGCGTTGCCGACACGAAAACGGTAGGTGGCTCTACTCCCGCCGCCTCCGGGCAGATCGTCTCGGCGGCCGGAAATGAACAGGGTTCCGGCCCGGTTGTGAGCCCGAAGCGAAGCCGCCGAAAGGCCTAGTTGTGCAGCCAACCGGTCGGCGTCCACGCCGACCGCATTGCCTCCGTCTGTTCGCTCAAGTCTGATCGTCAACGCCGCGCCGGGCTGCGGCGCCCCGCCGCCGGACTGATACAGGAACAGGTAGTTGCGCCAAATCCATTCGCCGTCGACCTTGGCGAAGTCGGGTAGCGCCTCGCCTTGTCCCTCCGGTGGCCATTCCTCGGGGCGCCTGCTATCCGCCATCACATCCTCGCCCAGACGCCGACGACGCGGCCGTTGATGTAGGCCTCGCCAAGGTTGCGCTCGTAAGCCTGGAAAGCCGCGTTGGCGCTGCTGATCCGCACCCGTAGCGGGTCGCTGTTCGGCACGACCTCGACATATTTAAGAACGAGGGCCAGCCCGTCCCAAACGACGAAAATACCGGGCGGAGAGGGAACGGTATCCTCGATGTCGACCATGACGCGCTGACCCGGCCACAGCTTAGGCTCCATGCTGTTGCCCTTGACCGCTAGTATCTTGATCCGGTTCGAGGAAATGCCGTAGGCCTCGCGAAAGCTCGCAGTCGGCATGGTGTGGACGCCGACAATAGCAACGCCTTCATCGCTCGCCATCAGTGTCCCGTCGCCGTCGATCCCCATTCCGGCACTCGCGTGAACCTCCAGCTCGGCGATCTCGACCGTGTCGCCGGTCATTGACCGCTTCTGTGGCGGAGGCGGCGGGCGCTCGCCGGTCAGGTCGGCAAGCGTGCAACCCAGCACTTTTGCAATTTTTGCCAGCGTATCGTGCCGAGGGTTTTTTGAGCGCCCTTCGATGATGTCGCGCGCCGCAGTGTCATTGAGGCCGGCCTTCTTCGAAAGACTCTTGGCGTTCATGCCCAACAAGGTCATGCGCCGTTCGATTTGTTTGGCAACGATGGAACTCATCCCCTGAAGATGCATCGGCAGCCGCAATCGAGATAATGGGAAGTTACCCATTGACCATGGGATTTTTCCAACTTATCTTCCGTCTCCATGACAGGCACCGCATCACTTCTCGCAGAGATCGAGAGCTTCCTTGCCGAGACCGGCATGAAAAAGACCGTCTTCGGCCGCGCCGCGTTGAACGATGGAGCTTTCGTAAAGCGCCTCCAAGACGGCGCGGACGTTACGCTCGGCACAGCCGACAGGGTGCGCGCCTACATCGGCGCACAACGCGCGAAGGCCGCGCCCAAGCGTCGCCGCTCTGCCGCGGAGCAGAGGGCCACCCCATGACCATAGACCCGGAGAAGCTGGAAGAGGCGGCCGAACACTTGAGCAAGCAGGCTCAAACCGAACACGATTGGATTCATGTGCGGCGCTCGCAGGTTGTCATTGCGGTTGAAGCCGCCCGCATCACGCTCAATTCCCTCCCCCGATACAAGGAGGTGGAAGTGGAAAGCTGGGCGACGTTCTTTCATGACGGGCGCATCTGCAGTTCTGGCCTGACAGAAAAGGAAGCGCGAGGGGCAGCGGCTCGCAGCCCTCTTGAACAGGTCGCCGTCCGCCTCACCGGCACAGCCAAGGTGACGGTGACGCCGTGAGCACTTGGGAGGACGCCTGCGACCCTGTGCCGGCAAGGCGGGAACTGACGGACATGGAAAAGCGCCGTCTGGCCGCCCTCATGGAGCTTCGACGCCGGCAAAGGATTGCGCCCGCCGATTCGGTGTCGGGCGTTGACCGCGACTTCGAAGACATGGGTGCTTAGGTGGAGCGCGACGGCATCGGGTACTTCGAGGAACTGCAGGCAGAGCGAGAGGCCATACTCGCCAACGTGGCGCCGCGGCATCGCGAGAGGCTTCGCGGCTGGGCGCCCCCGCAGGTGCAGCCCAAGACACACCAGATCACGGTCAACCTGAAGACGGGCGAGCGCGAGGTTTCCGAGGTTGACGCCCGGCCTAAGCGCCGCCGTCCCGCTCCCAAACTGGCCGATGTCGGCATCTACGTGGCCCGTGGACTTCCGCGAATCCCGAGACAGGAAGCGTTCCGCCTCATCGCCGCGGTGGGTTCCGAGTGGGAGGTGTCGCAGCACGCCCTGGTGAGCCCGAGCCGGACGCACCGCACATCTCGCCCGCGCTTTGCCTGCTACTGGCTGCTTGCCGAGCGCCTGCGGTTCTCCCTCCCGCGCATTGGCCGCCTGATGGGCAACCGCGATCACACCACCGTTTTGTCGGGAATCCGCCGCGCCAAGGATCTGCTTGAGAGCGATTGCGGATGGCGCGCCAAATACGAGGCCGTCGTGGCAAAGCTCGACGCGGCAGGTGCGCCATGACCGCATCACTCGCCCGAATGGAAGAGGGGAAGCCGTCGGCCTTGGGGCGCTGCTTGTTGGCGACCAACGACTTCCCCCTGCGGCAACCGCGCCGCATCTCGATTCATCCGGGCCTCGTCTCGATTCCTGGCAGTCAATCCGTTCTCGAAACTCCCTCCCAGCCTTGCCCCCTCGGCTGGGAACCTTGCGGCAGCGTCCGTCATCCCACTGGTGGGCGCTGCCGCACTTTCATTTCCCTCACGAAGCACGATCAGCTTGGCGGCGATTTGCTTCGTGAGGGAGCCCAGCGGCTTCCATGTTTCGACCTTCGTCATGGGTCTCAACATGAGGGAAGCCATGATCGCGAAGTCGTCAAAGCCTGCCGGGAGTTTGGCAATGTCTGCCGCGTATTCGGCAATTGAGAAAGTGCGCCCCATGCTGGCCGCCATCGGCGGTCCGCGCTCGTGGGACGACACCAAGGACCACTGGCGAAACAAGCTCGCCCGCAAGGTCGGAATCAACGCCCGGCGCATTCGGGCAATCCTCTCTGGCACCGAAGAAGTAAGGCTCACAGCCGATGAATATCTCAGCATTGAAGCGCAGTTTCAGGCGCGGGTCGCAGAGCTTGACCGTCGCCTTTCAGAGGACCTGCAGGCCCTCGACGGAACGTCAGGCCCTTCGCCTGCTGGCCAGAGCGGAGCGGGAAGAGCGCAGGATTCGCGAGCGTGTCGCCCTAGTTCTTTC